>CEUK01082914.1_pt1 | contig 71015 bp, 64 predicted proteins | sample 356451 | NCBI WGS metagenome assembly CEUK01 (sample SAMEA2622843, study PRJEB7988) | marine metagenome | isolation source: saline water (ENVO:00002010), including
CCTCGGATTTTGTATCTTTACGTTAAAGCTATCTATCTAATAGTTGTAAACAAAAAACCCCATAATACTAAGTAAAATGGGGCTTTCAGTTGCTCTCCCTCTTGGACTCGAACCAAGGACCCTCTGATTAACAGTCAGATGCTCTAACCAGCTGAGCTAAGGGAGAATGAAATAAAATCGAGTGCGAATATAGGGAAAGAAATTATTACCTCAAAAAAATAGCAATTATTCTTTTTCTTTACTAAAGTATTTATAGATTAAATTCCCTTTAGAATTACCTATTAAAGAAGTTAATGTTTGTAGATTAGCAGATTTAATTGCATCAATATTTTTAAATTCAATAAATAAGGACTCTTTTGTTTTATTGCCTATTCCTTTTATTTGATCTAGTTCTGATTTAATAAAACTTTTGATCCGTTTATTTCTATGGTGAGAAATTCCGAACCTATGGGCTTCATTTCTAATGTGCTGAATTAATTTTAAGCTTTTAGATCTTTTGTCTAGGTAAAGAGGGAGAGGGTCGTTCGGAAAAAAAATCTCCTCTAAACGTTTAGCAATTGATATAATATTTAATTCTTTATCAATATTTAGTCTTTGTAATGCTGATAAAGAAGAGTTTAGTTGTCCTTTTCCACCATCAATTATAATGAGATTCGGCAAAGGTTCTCCATTTTCAATCATACGTTTATATCTTCTATATACAACTTCTTCCATTGACAAGAAATCATCTGGACCAATAACTGTTTTTATGTTAAAATGTCTGTAATCTTTTTTGCTAGGTCTTCCATTTTTAAAAACAACACATGCTGCTACAGGGCTTGACCCCTGGAGGTTTGAGTTATCAAAACATTCAATGTGAAATGGAACTACACTTAATTTTAAGTCATTTTTAACCTCATTTAACAACAGCTCACTCTTTTTTTCTTTTGTTTTGTTTTTTAATTGTCTTTTTTTGTCGAGAAGATAAAATTTAGTGTTCCTTAAAGATAGGTCTACTAATGCTTTTTTTTCTCCACGCTTTGGTTTGATAAATTTCAATCCTTTAAAATCAACCGTAAGATTTTCTGAAATCAATATTTCATTTGACTCGCTATTAAAACGACTCCTTAATTGAGGCAGCACGAACTCAATTATTCTTGAGCTAGTTTCATCTAATTTTTTTTTAACTTCAAAGGTATAACCATGAATAATGGCACCATTTTTAACAACTAAATAGTTAACATATGCAAAGGTTTTTTCATTATAAACAGTAACCACATCTACATTGTGAATTTTTGGAGAAACAATGGTTGATTTTGATTGATATTTTTTTAGCGATAGAATATTATCTTTTATTATTTGTGCTTCCTCAAATTTTAACGCCTTAGCATCATCAAACATTTTTTTAGTGAGTTTTCCGACAACAGATTTTATGTTCCCTTTTATTATATTTTCTATATCTGCAACATATGATTGGTATTCATCTTCGGTTTGAAGGCTCTCACAACCTCCCTTACAATTCCCTATATGGTATTCAAGACAAACTTTATACTTCTTTTTTTTAACGCTCTTTTTCGATAGGTCTAGGTTGCACGATCGTAAAGGGTACAATTCTTGGAATAAAGACAAAAGTGTATCTGCAGTTTTTATGTTTGGGTATGGACCAAAATATTTCGACCCATCTTTAACTATTCTCCTTGTTTTAAAAACTCTTGGGAAAGCCTCATTTTTGATGCAAATCCATGGATATGTTTTGTCATCTTTTAACTGAATGTTATATTTTGGTTGATATTTTTTTATCAAACTACTTTCAAGCAATAAAGCATCTGCCTCAGTATCTACAACTAAATATTTAATGTTTCTAATATTTTTTGATAGAAGTTCTGTTTTTTTGCTTCCTGCATTGGCTGTAAAATATGAGGAAACTCGTCTATTTAGATTTTTTGCTTTTCCTATATAAATTATATTATCATTTTGGTCAAAAAATTGATATATACCAGTTGTTTTAGGGATTGACTTTATTTTGTTTTTAAGATATTCTTTAGCTGGCATAAATCAAAAATAAACTAAAAATTTAGCCTGAAAAAGTTATTTTTTTAGAAGTTTTATTTAGAAATTAATTTGAATAGCTCATTAAGGTTTGGTGAAATTATAATTTCAATTCTTCTATTTTTAGATTTATCTTCTATGTCAATTGGGATAAATTCTGACCTTCCTGCTGCCATTAATTTAGAAGGGTTTATATTTGAATTCTTTAACATTATGTTAATAACAGAAGTAGATCTAAGAACAGAAAGCTCCCAGTTGTTTTTAGGATGCTTTTTACTTATCAACTTATCAACATCTGTATGTCCTTCAACTATAATTTCAAGTTCTTTTTCTGCTTCTAAAACTTTGGCTAAATCTATCAGAGCTTTCTCTCCTTCCTTTTCGACCATTGTACTTCCAGATGAAAACAATAAACTTGCTTCAAGGCTAACATATATTTTACCATTTTTTTCTATTATCGAAAGCCCTTTGTTCTCAAACCCTTGTAGCGCATTTTTCACTTTGCTCTTTAATTCTTTTACAGCATTATCTTTATCTGAGATTATTTTTTCAAGTTCTTTTACATACTCTTCACGTTCAAATAAGAGCTCTTCTTTTTTTATTAGTTCTTGTTCAATTGCCAAAAGTTCATCTTCTTTGTTTTGCAATTCTATTTGTTTTTCTTGTAAATTATTTTGAAGATTTTCTCTCTCAAAATTAGATGATAATCTTATTTTCTCATAATTAGATTCAAGAGTTTTATTTATATCCTCTAGTTTGTTATATTTTGCAATAATTGACCTATATTTTTGCCCAATCTCAGTGGTATCTTGTTTTAGTTTATTTACTTCTTTAGAAAGCACACCAAATCTTGCAAGTAAATCAACCGCATCTGCCTCAAAGTCAAGCGCACTTTTCTTAAACTTGTTAAGTTCCTCTTTACATGAAAGTTCTTTCTCAAGTAATTCGTTATAGCGTTTTGCGGGCACGCAAGATGTAATTATACCTACATATAAAACAAGTAAAACAAGTGTTTTCATAAAAAATATATTTATACAAATATCAGAAGAAGTAAAGAGTTAAAAAATCAATAGACACTGAATTTATACACAATAAATATTGAATAACCGCTCTTAATACAACTTTATTATTTTTGATAAACACTTAACAGGTATATTATTAATTTTATAATATGCGAATGACTGTTCTAATAATTTTAGCTATATCAACATCTTATAGTTGTAGTGTTTTTAAACAAGAAATTTTAAAAAAAAACAATATCCCTTTTCAAGTTATAGCAAAAGGCAATTTAAAAGGAGCGGGAAGTGAAGGGGTTTGTGAGTCCAATATTATTATTAAAACAAAAAAAGACTGGGATACACTTTTGTTAAAATTAAATTCATCAAGAGTTAATTTGTATGAGTTTTCTAATTTATCTATTGATTTCGATAAAAACATTATTCTCGCTTGTTTTGATGGTGTTCAAAGTTCGGGGAGCCACTCTATCAAAGTAGTTGATGTAATAGAATACAGGAAAGAAGTACGAGTCTTCTATAGTAAGTTGGAGTTAGAAGGACCGTCAACACAAGCTTTCATTCAACCATATGTTATTGTAAAGGTCCCAAAGACGCAAAAAGAATATGTTATAACAGAACTGAAACAATAATATAAAATAGATTAAGCAGTTAATTTTTTCTTTTCATTCAAACAGAGGGCAATTAACTGCTGAAGTCTTTTTTTTGTTACAAGTTGTATACCTAAGAGATAGTTCGTGAGTGTTAGATGATCCTATTTGAACCTTTGAAATTGTATAGTCGAAAGAATAAGAGATAGAAAACTGGTTCTTTATTTTTATGTTTAATAATGAAATAATAGCATCTGTGTTTCTATAACCCAATCCAAAAGAAATAATATCTTGAAGGTTTAATAATAAATTTAAATCAATGGAGAGAGGCCCGGTGGGAGGAATTCTCATTATACTTGCTGTATTTAGCGATAAATAGTTGTTAATTTTGGCTTGATAACCTCCAGCAATTGATCCGTGTATTCGGTTTCTAGAGTTAATACCTATGGACTGCCATTGAATAGGAATTAAGTTTTTTAGTGTTAGTCCTAAATAGTATTTTTCAGAATTGAACCACGCACCAAAAGAGGCATCTGGAAGAATAATAGAACCATCTGTCATTGCATAAGGATCTGGTTCGCTTGTTTCGAAGCCGATAGGATTGTATCCTAACTGAAAAACTCCTCCATAAAGCCCTAGGGAAAGGCGTTCGTCTTCATTAAAATTAAAATGGGCAGCGTAAGCAATACTTAAACGGTTTGAGTTAAATTGACCTATTTGATCTGTTTCAAATTTAAACCCAGTCCCTTGTCTTGCGCTCAGGTATTTTTTTCTTTTAGATGATAAAGGAATGCTAACTGATAGAAAACCACTCCTAGGCGCACCTTCAAATCCAACCCATTGAAGTCGATATAAAGTATGAATATCAACACATTTTTTTATACCTGCATGAGCGGGATTATTTGCAAACTGATTTAAATACCACTGACTATATTGAGGTATTTGTTGACCCATTAGTCTATTAAGACATAACAAATAGAGAAAAATCAAAGAAAATAATAGTTTCATTGTTATCGAATAACTGTTATTGATCCTTTATATTGCTTATTTTCTTCATTATTTAATTCAAGGACAAAATAAAAAACACCTTCTGTCACTATATTATTTTTTATTTTACCATTCCAGGCTTTTTCTGAATTATATGAATTTGTTTTAAAAACTTCTTGACCCCATCGGTCATATATAACAATTGTATTATTTGGGTATTTTTCAATTCCTTTAATTATCCAAGAATCGTTAATACCATCGTTATTAGGAGAGAACATATTTGGAATAGAGATATCCTCTATTATAGTTATTGTTATATTATCCGTCAATACACAATTATTTTCTATTGCTATTAATGTAACTATTGTTGTTTGTTCAGGAAAAATAACAGTAGATAATTCAGTAGGGTTTGTAAATAAAAGTGATGGCTCCCAGCTATAATTAGGTGCACTTGTCATGCCATTAAGGTTAACAGCCGTGCCAATGGGAACTGTTACGTCATCACCTGCATCTAGATAAAAAGAGTAAACACTTATTATAGGGCTGTCTGAAGATATTATTTCAACACAATTAGTAAAGCAACTATTTTCAACTGTCACAACATCCCCATCAGAGATATCTGAAGTTGAAAAAAACGCTGTATTTGTTTCAGCAATTAATACATTGTTTATATACCATTTATATGAAGAACTATTAGGGCAATCTTGTAATATAGCTTCAAATAAAACAACATCATTTAGACATATAGATGTGTCGCTAGCTGTTATATTAATTACAGGTGTAGGTCTTTCTATTCCTGCACCAGAGACAGTTAAATTAAAACTACACTCTGCAGGTATACTTATCCCTGCACCATTTTTGTCACCATTAATTACAATATAATAAGTTGTATTAGGCGCTAGGCCTATTGCATTTAAATTAAAAGGTGCTGATCCATCTGACACACAGTTACTTACTTCGGTGTAAGATGCTGAATTACATGGGGTTGTTGCTTCAATAATAACAGCTTGTATTTCAGTGTCTTGATTGGGCGACACGTTAAAACTTAAATTATTAAAATTCACTAAGACATCTCCACCTATTTGGTTTGTTGTAAATTTAAGCCAGATAGTGTTTTCAGCGGTAAAACAAAATAAAAAATCATCTTCACAGCCAGGGCAAGAAGTAATATTTGCATTATAATTGTTGATGCTATATGTGTTGTCAGGACAAATTTCTAAGGCTGAAAAACAACTGTTATAAAGCTCTTGTGTATAACTTTCTTTATTAGACAAAAAAAGCATTAATAAAAACAAAAACTTTATCCTAATCATTGATTATTACTGTTTTATTCAAAATTAAGATAATTTCATGGATTAAAAAGCACGCAAACCATACATATGTTCAGTTTTATATAACTTATTTTTTAACATTAAGAGTAAAAAAGAGGATACATAACCTTATTTTGACACAAATAATATTTTAATTAGTAATAAGTATTAACGTATTTATTTTTAAAAATCAATTCATCTAATTATATTCGCAAACTTATGTTTAGAAAATAATAGCATGGCAATAATTGGAAAAATTAGAGATAAATCTTGGCTAATATTAATTATCGTTGGTGGTGCTTTATTAGCATTTATATTAGGAGATTATCAAAAAGGATCAACAGGAATTGATTCTAAGTATGGATTTGGAACTGTTTCTGGCGAGAAAGTAAATATGGAGGATTTTAATGAAGCGGTAAATATCGCATATGAAAACTCTCGAAGGACAGCTCAACAAAATCAGCAAGAACCTCAACCAGTAGACGAGGGAGCTGTTTGGACCGCGTTTGTCGATAATTTATTATTAGAGCAAGAATATAAATCTTTAGGTATAACAGTCTCTGAAGATGAATTTGACGCCTATTTGTATGGTCGAGAGGGCTTCGATGTTATCCCTGATTTAGCAAACAATTTTAAAGACTCTATCACTGGAAAATTTAATGAAAAATTACTTCAGGCCAGAATAGAAGAAATGGAATCTTCAGATGACCCAAAAATACAGAAACAATGGGTAGACTCAAGAGACTACTATATAGATAGAAGAAAACAAGAAAAATATTTTGAAATACTAAAACAAGGGGTTTATGTAACTAATCTTGAAGCAAAAAACGAATATTTTTCTCAAAAAGAAATAAAAAGTGTTTCATTTGTTCTTCAGCGTTTTGATGCGATTAATGATTCAGAAGTTGATGCATCTGAAGAAAATTTAAAACAATATTTTAAAGAAAATAGATCAGACAAGAAATATCAAAATAGAGAATCTATAAGGCAAGTCAAATTTTTTGATGTTGTTATTGAACCATCAAAAGAGGATTCAATTAAATTTGAGAAAGATATTGCAGACTTAAAGAAAGGATTAAGTCAATCTACTAATGACTCTTTATATGTTATGAAAAACTCTGAGATTAAGTTTTTTTCAAGTATTATTACTTATAAACCAGATAAAGATGAAAAATCAAAGAATGGTATGACTTACCCTAATGATTTAGATTCTATTGTTAAGAATTCTTCTATTGGACAGATTATAGGTCCATATAAGCACAATGGTTCAACCAAAGTGGCTAAACTTGTCGGGTTTAATGGTAATTTGTTAAGTGCGCGCCATATTTTAATTGCAGCTCAAAGGACAGATTCTGCAGCGGTAGTTAAGGCAAAGAGAAAGGTAGACTCTATTATGCCTATATTAAATCAAGCTAATTTTGAAGAATTTGTTTTAAAACATTCTGATGATCCTGGTTCTAAAAATACAGGGGGTAAATACGAAGACTTTATGGATTATGAAATGGTTCCAGAATTCAGCAATTATGCCAAGGAGGAGCCTATTGGTAAAATAGGTTATGTTCAAACGGATTATGGCTTCCATATTATGGAAGCTTTGGGGCGTAAACCAGCGAAAGAGCCTGTTTTAGCAGTTGTTCAAAAAACATTAAAACCAAGCAGGGAAACTATAGATACTAAGGAAGAGGAGATTTATGATTTACTATATAAGCTGGATAAAAAGATAGGAAATGAAACAAATAATCTTTTAAAAGTTCAATTGTTTGATACTATAGTTTCAAAATCAGGATATGTTTCTAGACCAATTAACATAAAAGAAAACGGCCCTAAAATTTACGGTTTTAAATCAAAGTTTGCTGAAGATAAAATCCTACAACTGGCTTTTGATTCAGAGTCAAACACAGGAACATTGGTTAGTTCACCAATTAAAGATAAGGATCGTTATGTAATAGCAATTTTAGGTTCAATTAAAGAAAAAGGTGAGGCAAACTATGAAGATGTTAAACTTAAAATAAAGCAAGACTATTTAAATGATCAAAAAGCAAAAATGTTATCTAAAAAAATGAAGGGCGTCAAATCATTGAATAAGCTAACACAGTCACTAAAAGGGGCCACTTTATTGAAGTCAGATGTTACGTTTTCTAATGTACAAATTACAGGAGTAGGATTTGAGCCAGAAATCGTTGGGTCAATTTTTTCTGGTTTAAAAGACGGTCAAATAACAGTTCCTTTAACTGGGAATATTGGCGTTTTTGTTTTACAGTTAGAGAAAACAGTAAATCCGCCAACCGCAGCTAACTATTTAGTAGAAAAAGATCAATTATTAAACACATTGAAAAACAGTGTTCAAGGATCAGCAACAAAAGCCTTGGTAAAACAAGCTGACGTTGTCGATAATAGAAGGTTTTTTCAAAATAATATAAGAAGGTAAATAGAGATATTTCATTAAATAATTTTCATCAATCTTATTTTGGTTTTTAGTTGGCTAGATATTTTTTGAGTTAATGTTAATATCATAAGGTTTTAACTTCTAATTAAACAATATTAAATGAAAAATAAGTTATTAATATTTTGCTTTTTTTATCCTGTTTTTTTGTTTTCTCAAATAAAAGGAGTTGTACTTAACAAATCATCAAACGAATCAATTTTTGGAGCTAAAATTGTTTCATCAGCAGGGGATAAAGCTATAACTGATGTGGATGGAGTATTTTCAATTAACCCTAAAAATTATCCTCTAACTTTAGTTATTTCTGCTCAAACATTTTTAACTGACACTGTTTATATTGAAAAGGCAGGCTCGTATGTTTTCACAATGGAAGAACCAATTCAAGTGATAAAAACAGTTGTAGTTTCTGCTGGTAGAAGAGATCAAGACATTGAGGATGTTCCTATTTCAATGGAGATTTTAAAGCCAAAGCTTATAGATAATAAAGGAATTGTTGATTTAGAACAAGCAGTTGATCAAAGTCCAGGTGTGTTTGCTATGGATGGTCAGGTTAGTATACGTGGGGGCTCAGGTTTTGCATATGGAGCTGGTAGCAGAGTTTTATTGTTATGGAATGGAATACCGATTATTAGTGGTGATGCCGGAGATGTTAAATGGACTACCATTCCTATCGAAAATGCTTCGCAAATTGAAGTGATTAAAGGTGCTTCTTCTGTATTGTATGGTTCGGGGGCCTTAAATGGCATTATTTCATTAACAGAAAGGGAGCCTAACTTAAATGGTGAATTACGTGGAAAAATACAAATGGGGATATATGATAATCCAAAAAGAGCGACATTGAGGTGGTGGTCAGATAAAAGAAACCCAATATTCTATCAAGCAGAAGCATTTTATGGTAAAATGCATAAAAGGTTTGGTTATACAGTTTCTCTTAATGGTTTTAAGACAGAAGGTTATAAGGATGGAGAAACAGCAGATAGAGGACGTGTTTCAGGAACTATATTTTTTAGACCTAAAAAAGTCAAAAAAATGAAAATGGGTTTAGGATATAATGTTCAGTACCAAAAAACTGGAAACTTTCTTATTTGGGAAAGTGATACTTTCGCATACTCTCCTTTAGGTGGAACAGATACTAACGACCCTGCTTCGACATTAACATATAATACAGGGCTTACAATAAGCGTTGATCCATATTTAAAGGTTTATGATAAGTATAATAATTTACACACAGTTAAAACTCGGTATTACTTTCTTGATAGAACTAATCTAACAAATTCATCACAATCTACTTCTTCTGGTGTTCTTTATGGTGACTATCAATTTCAAAGAAAGTGGCTAGGTGGTACGGTTTTAACCTCAGGTTTAACAGCCTTAAGAAGTGATATTAAGTCTAACCTATTTGGCGATCATTATTCAAGTAATTATGCTGTTTACGGCCAGTTAGAGAGAAGATTTAATAAGTTAGATATTACAGGAGGTGTTCGTGTAGAATATTTTGAACAGGATAACATAACTGGAGATTCAGATTTTTATTTTGGTAGTGATTCTTCTAGTTTGACAAAGTTGCCAGTGTACCCAATTTTTAGGTTAGGAACCCATTATGAATTGTTTAAATATACACACTTACGAGCATCATTTGGACAAGGGATAAGATATCCTTCAGTTGCTGAACGTTATACTCTTACATCAGTTGGAGCGCTTAATATTTTTCCAAATCAAAATTTAAAACCAGAAACCGGCTGGGCAGCAGAGATTGGTTTTAAACAAATTGTGAAAATTGGGAGAAATTGGAAGGGTATTTTAGATGTTTCAGGTTTTATTAATCAGTATGACAATATGATGGAGTTTACTTTTGGCGTTTATATCCCAGACGATGTTATTGTATCAATTAATCCAAGCTCACCTTACTATTTCGGCAATTATGTTGGTTTTCAGGCACAAAATGCTGAAAAGGCACGTGTTAGTGGACTAGAATTTTCTTTTAATAGTCAAGGAAAGATAGGAGACGTTGAGTTGACATCATTAATCGGTTATACATATATGAATCCGATTAGTCTAAACAAAGATTCTGCATATATTTCTACTTTCTCAGACTCATCAACAAATATGTTGAAATATAGATTTAATCACTTAGCCAAAGCTGATATTGAAGCTAAATGGAAGAATTTCAGTATAGGGTTTTCTGCTAGATATAATAGTTACATGTCAAACATAGACAAGCCATTCGTCGAAGGTGTAGATGTTTATGGTCTTGAGACAATAGAAATTTTACCGGGGCTTAAGCAATATAGAGAAGAAAATAATAAAGGAAGTTTAGTTTTTGATGCAAGATTAGGATATGAGTTTTTAAAAAATTACCGTTTAGGTTTAATAGTTAATAACCTCTTAAATGAAGAGTACGTTAGTAGACCTGGGGATGTTCAACCTCCAAGAACATTTTTATTACAAATACAACTTAAGTTTTAATGAAGATTGTTGGTATTATTCCTGCGCGATATAATTCTTCTAGATTTCCAGGTAAACCTTTATTGAGTTTAAAAGGAAAGTCCATGATTCAACGTGTATATGAAGGAGCAAAAAAGTCTAAAAATCTTTCAGACTTAATTGTTGCAACTGATGATAAAAGAATTTTTGATGAAGTTGTCCGGTTTGGTGGGAATGTTCAAATGACATCCAAAAAACATAATACAGGGACTGATAGGTGTGGAGAGGTTTCATCTAAAATAGATGCAGATATAATAATTAATATTCAAGGTGATGAACCGCTTATAGATTATAGACAACTTGATCAATTATGCGATGTTTTTAATGATGAACAAGTTTCTATTGCTACTCTTGCAATTCGATGTAACTCCGATGAAGAAAAAAGAAATTCAAATAGAGTAAAAATAGTTTTAGATAAAAATAGTAATGCACTTTACTTTTCCCGGAGCTTTATTCCCAATGTTATAAACGGAGAAAAATCTGTTCTAGAAAAATATGACTTTTATCGACATATAGGTGTTTATGCGTATCGTAGAGATACGTTACTTGATTTAATAAATCTTGAGAAAACACTTCTTGAAGAAATAGAATCTTTAGAGCAATTAAGATGGCTCTATAATGGATATGATATACGAATTGTTAAAACAACAATTGAGTCTCAAAACATTGATGTTCCAGAAGATGTTGAAAATGTCTTAAAAGACCTATAGTTTAAATCATCGTTTTTCATTAAATTTGCTTTAATGTCTACAATTGAAGATCTTATTGGTGAGCTATTACTAAAGCAAAGTTGTGTGATAATACCTTCTTTTGGCGGATTTGTTTCAAAAAAAATACCTGCAAGAATTGATTATGATTCTATGAAGATATTTCCGCCGAGCAAAGAATTATTATTTAATAAACAATTAATTAATAATGATGGTCTCCTTATAAATGAATATTCTTCAGTGAATAATATTCCTTTTGATCTTGCTTCGTTTGAGGTTAAAAGTAAAGTTAAAGAATGGCAAGAAAAACTAAGAAAAAAACAAAGAATAGAGATAAAAAAGGTAGGTTATTTATACCTTAATAGTGAAGAAAAAATTTGTTTTGAACAAGATCGGTTTTTTAATTTATTATTAGAATCTTATGGGTTAGAAAGTATAAAATTCTTTATTGAGGAAGAAGCTAAAGTAGAAGTATTAAAAGAGACTAAAACATCTCCAACACCAATATTTTCAATACAAGATTCTAATAGTAAATCAAAAGAAAAAGAAGAAAAAGAAGATAGAGTTATTAATTTAGATACAAAGGAAAAATCAAACAAAAAAGTCTGGAAATATATAGCCGCAGCATGTTTTTTGCCAATTGCATTTTATTCTTTTTGGATTCCTACCCAAACTCAAGTTCTTCAGTCAGGGATGATTTCGTTTAATGATTTTAATCCTTTTTATAAATCAGAGGCCCCATCATATCAAAGTCAAGAAATAGTATTTAACAAGCGGGACATACTAGACCCGAGATTGTTAGAAGAAAAGGCAAAAGAGATTTCAAATGAAGTGGAGGTTTATCATTATAATTATGATAATGAAATTATTATTCCTGTTTTACTTGACAAAGAGAGCTCAAAGCAAACTTCATCAACTTCTGAGGCTAAGAATATAGATAGAACTAAAGAGATGTATTTTATTGTAGGATGCTTTCGTAATGAATCTAATGCAGTAAATTTAGTTTCAAAATTGAAATCACTCGGCATGGAGGGAAGGATTGTTGATGTTCACAACGGTCTAAGTCGAGTCTCTTCGGGATCATCTAGCTCTAAGGCAGAGATACTTAAAATTCGAATAAAATCTAAAGAGTTAGGTTTTAAAGGTTGGGTGTTAAAATAATTAGAATATTAAATAAATTATTAATAATGAAAAAAACAATAAATATATTATTCTGTATCGGTATTACATTCTGTACTTTCTCTCAGTTTGGTTATTCTGAGCCTAAAAAAAACTCAAAGGAGAGTAGTTATGAGTTTAAAAAAGTTGTTCATTTAGATGCCACCCCTGTTCAGAGTCAAGGATATACAGGAACTTGTTGGAGTTTTTCAGCGCTATCTTTTTTTGAATCTGAATTAATACGTAAAGGCAATTTGGATCCAGAGTTATTGTCTGAGATGTATATAGTAAGAAAAGCATATGAGAGCAAGGCTGAGAAATATATTCGAATGGACGGTAAAATTAATTTTTCTGAGGGGGGAGCCTTCCATGATATACCATATGTAATTAGAAATTATGGAATTGTTCCACTAAAAGTATATTCCGGATTAAATTATGGTTCAGATAGACATAACCACAGCGAAATGTTTAGTTTATTGGATGGTGCAATTCAAGGTCTACTTGGGCATTTGAATAACCGTAATGTTAAATCTTTGACTCCGGCATGGAAGAATGCTTTAAATGGAATTTTAGATTCTTACTTAGGTGATGACATTTCTGAATTTGAATTAGAAGGAAAAAAATATACGCCAAAATCGTACGCTACTAAAATAGGATTAAATATGGATGATTATGTTTCTTTAACATCTTTCACTAATCATGAAGTAAATGAAGAATGTATGCTTGCTATTCCAGATAATTGGGCATGGGGTAAAAGTTATAATGTTGAGCTTAATGACTTAATGGAAGTTTGTGTTTACGCTCTAAAGAATGGATATTCTTTAGCATGGGGAGCTGATGTTTCTGAAAAAGGCTTTAGTTTTTCTAATGGTTTGGCAATTAATCCAAAAGATCCTGAAACAATATCTGTTTCCGGTAGAGATAATAAAAACTTTTCAGATGCAGGATCTGAAAAAAAATCAAATGCATTTATGTCACCGGTTGAAGAGATTGATGTTACACCTGAAATTAGACAAGAAGGCTATGAAAATAAAACAACTACAGATGATCACGGAATGCATATAGTTGGGCTTTATAAGGACCAAAATGATAAGCGTTACTTTTTAGTTAAAAATTCTTGGGGTACAGCGAATTATCCAGAAGGGTTTCTCTATGTTTCGGAAAGTTACTTTAAGTGGAAGACAATTAATATCTACCTTCACAAAGATGGTTTATCTAAATCGATGAAGAAAAAATTAAATCTAGATTAACTCTTCAGCAACTTTTCTTGATTCTTTGTCAATCATTATGTAATCTTCAAGTGAAGGATTTTTAATTATTTCTACCTTCTCTAATGTTTGACTATTTATTTTAGAGATATCTAGAAATGATATTCTTTTCTTTAAAAAGGCATCTACAGCAACCTCGTTTGCTGCATTTAATGTGCAAGCCGAAGTGCCACCAGTTTTCAAAACATCAAATGCTAATTTTAGGTTGTTAAATGTTTTCTCATCAGGCCTTTCGAATGTTAACTTAGGGTAATCTATAAAATTAAATCTTTCGAAATTTGATTTTATGCGATTAGGGTATGTAAGAGCATATTGTATAGGTAGTTTCATGTCGGGAAGACCTAGTTGTGCTTTCATACTGCCATCTTCAAATTGTACGATTGAGTGAATGATTGATTGAGGATGAACAATCACTTCAATTTGTTCCGGTCTTAAATTAAACAACCATTTAGCTTCGATAACCTCAAGGCCTTTATTCATTAGTGTTGCAGAATCAATCGTTATTTTCTGCCCCATTTCCCAATTAGGATGCTTTAATGCCTGTTCAGTAGTTACTCTGCTTAAATCATCTTTGTTAAAACCTCTAAATGGACCACCAGATGCAGTGAGATATATTTTTTCAATTTTATTATGAAATTCACCTACGATACATTGAAAAATTGCTGAGTGCTCAGAATCTACAGGGTAAATATTAACACCATTATTTCTAGCTTCCTTTGTTATTATCTCACCTGCAACAACAAGAGTTTCTTTGTTTGCGAGTGCAATGTTTTTTTTTGCTTTGATAGCAGAAAGAGTTGGTTTTAGTCCTGCGCAACCAACCATTGCGGTTAGTACTATGTCAATATCCTCTCCACATACAACATCTAATAGAGACTCTTCGCCAGTATAAACATGAATGTCATATTGAAAAAGAGCGTCTTGTACTTTATTGTAGAGACTCTCGTCGACTATAACAACATTATTTGGTCTAAACTTTATAGCTTGATTTATAAGTAGATCAGCATTTTTGTTGGCTGTTATTACTTGTAGATCAAAATCATTTGGATTTGTATCAATTACTTCTAAAGCCTGTGTACCAATTGAGCCTGTTGACCCTAAAATTGCAACACCTTTTTTCCCTTTCATGACATAAAAATAATATTTTAAATACTATTGAAGTATTCTTAATTTTGTCTTATGAAATATCGTTTGCTTACTACTGAGGAATTAAAGTTTTTTGAAGATGAATTAAAACAATTTTTAATTGTAAATGGATTTCATGATAAAGAGTGGCGCGAAATAAATAAAACAGACAAATCTAAGGCAAAAAGTCTTGTTGGAGTTTTTTCTGACACTATTCTTCAGAAGGTATATCAAAAGATAGAATATTTAGAACATAGAAGTGAAACTTCTTTTTTAATTTTTAAGTTTAATAAAGAAAAAATCAATCTTATTTCTTTAAATAGAAAATCAGGAGAACAAGTTAATTTTTCTACACCTGAATTGATTCAAAAATCAATTGTAAATTATTCACATCAGATAACATATTTTAAAAAAGACAAGGATTATACAAAAGAAAGAGAAATGGAAATACATGAAATGATAGAGGGAGGATGTGTAAATTCAACAAAAGAATTTTGGGAGCTACTTTCTAAATCAATTTAAAAAAGTCATTTAATGAAGTTTAAAAGTAGAATAGATTTATTTTTTGGAACTATATTATTTTGTTTAACTCTAGTCTTAATTTTCCCACTTATAATGATGTATATTTATAATAAAGAAATTACAGATCAATTTATATATTTTTTTTTAATTCATACTCTTATACTTGTTTTTGTGTTCTGGATATATTTTGGCACGAATTATGAGTTAACCAAAGAAAAGTTCATTTATAAATGCGGACCGATAAAGAGAGCGATAGATATAAACAGAATTAATAAAATCATAAAAGATAAAACTCTTTGGGTGGGTGTTAAGGTTGCAACATCAAGAAAAGGACTAATAATAAAGTATGATAAACATAAAGAGGTTTATATTTCTCCTAGAACAAATAAATCTTTTATTGATAAAATATTAGAAATTAATAATCAAATAATAATAGAATAAAAAATGAAAAAGTATATAAGTGCAATAATATTTGGATTAGCGATTGTTTTGTCGTCAATTTTTTTAGGGAAAGCATATAAGTCTAAAAACCATGTAGATGGTAAAATTCAAGTTACAGGACTAGGTAAGGCAGATTTTTCTTCTGACCTTATAGTTTGGGAAGGCAGGTTTGGTGCTTTAGATAATGATTTAAAAGAGGCATTTAGAAAATTAAAAAAAAATAGATCTATTGTAGATGAATATATTATAAAAAAGGGAATTAATAAAAATGTAATAGTTTACAGTGCAGTAAAAACTTCAAAAAGAAACAAGGCTGTTTATTCTCCGAAAGGAGATTATATTGGAGATAATTTTATAGGTTATGAATTAACACAATCTATACAGATTGAATCGAAGGATGTAAATAAGGTTGAAAAAATATCTCGAGAAGTTACAGAGTTACTGAAAAAAGGAGTTGAGGTTTATTCAGAACCACCTAGATATTACTATACTAAATTAGCCAATCTAAAGGTAGAGATGATCTCTAAAGCTACAGAAGACGCTAGGATAAGAGCTGAAAATATAGCAAAATTTTCTGGTGGAAGTTTAGGTAAATTAGAATCAGCAAAAATGGGAGTTTTCCAAATTACAGGTCAAAATTCAAAGGAAAATTATTCTTGGGGAGGTACTTTTAACACTAGCTCTAAAGAAAAAACAGCATCAATTACTATGAAATTGGTTTATAAAGTAAATTAATAAATGTAATTAGCGGAGATTTGCTCCTTTGGACTCCACTTTTTAGTTCGTTCATCAAATTAATATATAATTTTAAAATGATCTTCTAATACATAATAGAAGCATAAGAAAGCCATAATAATTGAAGCTGTAATCCCTAAAATTTCTTTTGATTTAGAATTGAACTTTCTAATGAAAAAATAGATAATTGTACTAATTAATAACCCTAGGATAATTCCAAAAATCATTAATGGAGTTTGTAAATCAATTCCATAATCAATAAAATTTAAATTTATCCCAACTATAATAATTATTGATTCAATTGTGAAAATCCAAAAAGTGGTTTTATAAATCTTTTCAACCATTTGTATTAACTATAACGTTGCTTCTAAACTAACGTTATTCAATTTTAGCTTAGACATTGTTAACACGTCTTAAAGAATTCTTTCTTTATTAATAATTGAGCAATTTGAACAGCATTTGTTGCTGCACCTTTCCGTAAATTGTCAGAGACAATCCACATATTTAGTGTTTTTTCTTGTGATTCATCTCTTCTTATTCTTCCCACAAAAACATCGTTTTTTCCTTGAGCATATAATGGCATAGGATAAGTGTTTGTCGTAGGGTCATCCTTTAGTGTAACACCTTCTTGTCCTTGTAATAACATTCTTACTTCGCTCAACTCAAAATCTTTTTCAAATTCTATATTAACGGCTTCAGAGTGACCTCCAATTACGGGAACTCTAACAGCGGTTGCACTAACATTGATGTTTGGATCAAGTATTTTTTTTGTTTCGTTAGTAAGCTTCATTTCTTCTTTTGTATATCCATTTTCTGTAAACTCATCACAGTGGGGAATACAATTTTGATCAATTTTATAAGGATAAGCCATTTCTCCAATTAAACCAGATCTTTCATTTTCTAGCTGTGTATAAGCCTTAACTCCTGTGCCAGTGACTGATTGGTATGTAGATAACACAACACGTTTTATTTTATATTTTTCATGAAGGGGCTTCATTGCAAGAACTAATTGGATTGTGCTACAATTTGGATTTGCAATAATTTTGTCATTTTGGGTTAAAGAATCACCATTAATTTCTGGAACGATAAGTTTTATATTTTCATCCATTCTCCAATAAGAGGAATTATCAATAACGACTGTATTGACTTTTGCGAATTCTGGAGCCCATTTTTGTGATGTACTACCACCTGCAGAAAAAAGAGCAATATCAGGGGCTAAATTAACCGCATCTTGTATGCTAATAATTTTATGTGTAGCACCATCAAAATCTACTTCTTTCCCTATAGAATTCTTTGATGCGACAAGGATTATTTCACTATAATCAAACTTCATCTCCTCCAAAACCTTAAGCATTATTCCGCCTACCATACCTGTTGCGCCAATAAGAGCTATTCTCATAGAATCAGATTATAAATGTTAGTTTTCAAAGTTAGCATATTTTTTAAGTATGATTATTGATTTAATAATTACATAAATCGGTTATAATTTGACAGTTTTTAGGAGTGTCATATTCTTTTAATAATTCTTTTTGTCTTGCTATAATTTCTTTCTTATCATAGGGTTTTTTTAAGTGCTCTTTGATTAATCGAATATAGTCTTCAGGTTTTTTTGCTAGACAACAATATTTTTTTAGATCTGTCCCATCAACCATTGAAGGATTTGCTATTACAATACCATTAGAGAGCAACACATATAAGAGCTTTAATTTTACACCAGTATTTTGATTGGTGTATAGAATATGAATACTTGCCTCGGAAATAAGCACATTCATTTCTTTTTGATTTGGAGATTCAATTAGCTCAATTCTATTTTTATCACAAAGTAGTTTAAGTTTTTTAGTTGGTTTACTGCCTGCAAATTTAAAGTTTATTCTATCCATTTTAGAACAAACATTTTCAATTAGCCATCTGGCTGCTTCATCATTTTCAGAAACAGAAAGGTTTCCGTGAAATAGGATATAGTTTTTTAAATAATCTTTATTGTTTGTTTTGAATACCGGCATAGAGGCAGGAAGTAAAATAGTATTCACATTAATTTTCTTAAAGTATTCTAGATCTTTATTTTGGATAGCTAATAGTGCTGAAGCATTTGACAGTTTTGAATTATATTTTAAAAGTTTTTTTGCTTCAAAATAATAAAACAATGATTTTATTCCTGATTCTCTTTTGCTAAGTGCTTTGTAATAATCGTGTTCTATATTGTGGCATCTCACAATTTTAATTCTATTTTTTAAATTATGATTATCTATAAAAGAGGTGGTGTGAATACCTTCAAATAAAACAGGAGAGTCATCACAACATAAATTGGATAATAATTTTTGGCTACTTCTTGATTTAATAATAAAGGGTGTTGTGCTAAACAGGTGAAAAACATTTTTCTTTCTTTTATAATAGATGACTTTTTCAGCGTATTTTTTTAGTTCATCTTGTTTCCCTCTACCATATTCAAAACAATGTAATGTGATTTTAAATCCTATTTTTTTTAATGCTTTAATCCTGTAAAACATATCAATTGCTCCACCATAATTAATCGGAAGCGGAACATCTAAAGTGACTATGTGAATTGATTTAGACACTTGGATAAATTGTTTTTAGTTTCTTTTTTTCTATTTCCCAATTTTCAATTTTTGCAGCTAAGGCACAATTTCTTTTAAACTTATCAAGTAGCTTTTGATTATTTAATAATTCTTCAATTTTTTTCGCTAAAGTTTCTGAATTGAAGTTATTAATTATTACTCCAACATCATAGGTATTCACCACCTTAGACACCTCTGTTATATTTGTTGATATTATCGGAGTTCCAGCATGTATATAGTCAAATACTTTATTAGGTAAAGATAGTTTATAGTTTAAGTTAGAAGGTTTGTCTAAAGTTAACCCAATGTCTGCAAAATAAGTGTAGTTCATCATGGTTGAATAGGGTTGTTTTTTATAGAAAATTACCTTTTTGGATAGCCCTAATTCAACAACGCGTTTTTTTAATTCAGGGATTACATCTCCATCACCTACAATCATAAGTGTTGCATTAACATTAGTCATTGCTTGTACAGCTTCTTCTGCTCCTCTATCTATATTTATTCCAGCTCCCTGTATAATAATTAATCGAGTGTTTTCGGGCACACCTAATTCGGACTTACTCTTAATCAATTTTTGTGTCCATCTATTAGAGATGTTTCTTATAACATCTACATTAACATTGTATTTTTTTTTATAAATATTAGCTATTGATTCATTTACAGTATATACTGATTTTAATTTTGGAAAAATAAAGCGCTCAATTTTTAACCAGAAATTTCGAACTCTAGGTCTATTAATCAATTCAGGAACCTCTGTGAAATACTCGTGAGAGTCGTATGTTAGTTTACACTTTCGTTTTAACTTACTAGCTAAATAGTTTGAGAGTAGAGTGTCAAGGTCATTAGACACAAGTATATTTACCCTACGAAATATTAGGAAAAAAAATAATCTTAGGTTAAAAGAAGCGTAAAATTTAAATCCAGTTTCAAAAAACAGAGAAAATCTTCTTGTTTTATATTTTCGCTTTTTAAGATCAGAGCTGTCCTTTTTTTTTCTACCAACTAGTAAAACACTATACCCTTGTTCCATCAAAAATAAACAAATTTTATCTGCACGATTATCAGTTAGTAAATCATTGGTAACAGAAACTATAGCTCTTGGTGTTTTTGTCATAGTTCAAATTTAAAACAAATCTGTAGTTGTTTTATAAAGTAAAATAACGTTTAGAATTTATATTTCGTTTAATTCGAAAATTTCTTCTAAACGATTATAAGCTCCGTTTAATGTTCGAACATCAGAAAAGACTATTCTTAAGCGATTGTTCTTTTCCTTTAAGACGGTCTCTTCAGATGCGTTTGCTAAGAAACGCAAGATTTTTTTGAATATGGTTGATTCATAAAAGTTCGAGTTTTTATTTGAGATAAAGAATCCAATCATTTTATTTGATTTTAAGACTAATTTTTCAATTCCCAGTTCTTGCGCCAGCCATCTCAGTTTAAATGATAGTATTAGTTCTTCAACAGGTTTTGGAATAGGTCCAAATCGATCGATTAGCTCTTTAATGAATTGGTTAAGTTCATCTTTGTTTTTTATGTTGTCCATTTCCCTATATAAACTCAAACGTTCTGAAACACTATTTACATAATCCTCTGGAATCCTAACTTCAAGATCTGTCTCAATAATACAATCGCTCACAAAAGAAATTATCTGATCATTTTTACGTTTTTCGAACAATTCTTTAAACTCTTCTTCTTGAAGTTCGCTTATTGCTTCATTTAAAATTTTCTGATACATTTCAAATCCAATATCAGCTATAAAACCACTTTGTTCTGCACCGAGCATATTACCTGCCCCCCGAATATCTAGGTCTTTCATGGCGATGTTAAATCCTGAACCTAAGTCTGAAAATTGAACAAGAGCTTCTAATCTTTTTCTAGCTTCAGAAGTCATTGTACTTTGGGGCGGTGAAATTAAGTAGCAGAATGCTTTTTTATTAGATCTCCCAACACGACCTCTCAATTGATGAAGATCGCTGATACCAAAATTATTAGCATGATTTATTATTATTGTATTTGCATTTGGAATATCTATACCAGACTCAATGATTGTTGTTGCTAAGAGAACATCAAATTCATGGTTAATAAAACCAATCATTATTTTTTCTAGTTCTTCACCATTCATTTTACCATGTCCAACAGCGATACGAATTTGTGGGCATAATCTTTTAATCATAGCAGAAACCTCAGATATATTTTGTATTCGGTTGTGAACAAAGAAAACTTGTCCACCTCTGCTAACTTCATAAGAGATCGAATCACGAATCTTCTCTTCATTAAAGCTAATAATCTCAGTTAACACTGGCTGTCTATTCGGTGGAGGGGTATTAATTATACTTAAATCTCTTGCTCCCATTAATGAGAACTGAAGTGTTCTAGGGATTGGGGTAGCGGTTAATGTAAGAGTGTCAACAGTTGCACGTAGAGTTTTTAATTTGTCTTTTACTGAAACACCAAATTTTTGTTCTTCATCAATGATTATTAAACCTAGAGATTTGAATTTAATACGTTTGGAAACAATAGCATGTGTTCCGATTAATATGTCAATTTTTTGTTCTTCAAGACCTTCTATTGTTTTTCTTACTTGTTTTCCTGACTTAAATCGATTTATGTAATCAATGTTGCAGGGAAAATCTTTAAGTCTTTCTTTAAAGCTTCTATAGTGTTGTAAGGAAAGAATTGTTGTAGGTACTAAAACAGCCACTTGTTTATTATCAGCAACAGCCTTGAACGCTGCTCTTATAGCTATTTCAGTTTTACCAAACCCAACATCACCACAAATTAATCTATCCATTGGTGTTTTAGATTCCATATCTTCTTTAACAGCAATTGTTGCTCTTAGTTGATCAGGAGTATCTTCATAAATAAAAGAAGCTTCTAGCTCATTTTGTAGATATGTGTCTTCACTATATGAGAATCCAGGCTGAGCTTTTCGTTTGGCATATAATTTAATAAGATCAAAAGCAAGAGATTTAATTTTAGACTTGGTTTTTTGCTTTAAGTTCTTCCAGGTTTGAGTGCCTAGTTTATTTATTTTAGGTGAACCACCATCTTTACTTGTAAACTTTGAGATTCTATGTAAAGAATGAATGCCAACATAAAGGACATCGTTGTCTCGATAAAGTAATCTAATGGCTTCCTGTGGCTTCCCGTTTACATCAATTGTCTCTAGCCCCGAAAATCTACCAATACCATGATCTATATGAGTAACATAATCACCAGATTTTAAATTATAAAGATCTTTTATAGTTAATGCTTGTTTTGCTTTACGAAAGCTTTCTTTTAATCTGAATCGATGGTAACGTTCGAATATTTGATGGTCAGTATAACAGGTAACTTTTTCTTCCGAAGAAATAAATCCCTCTGAAAGAGCAATATTTAAGGTTTGAAAATCAACAGCTTTATTTATATCTGAAAAAATTTGGTATAATCGTTCTATCTGTTTTGGTTGATTTGAAAAAATTATAGTTTTATAACCTAGTTTTTTTTTCTTTATTATGTCTTCTGCAAGAAGATTAAAATTTTTATTAAAAGAAGGTTGAGGGATAAACTTAAAGTCAATAACAGTTGAATTCTTATAGTAATGATCTGTTCCGAATTCAACAATTGATGAGCAATTTAATTTTTCTTCTAAAAAAGCATTATTCAGATAAAGATTTTCGGGAAGAATTTCACTGTTTTTGGAATTATATATTTTGACAGCTTTTCTGAACTCTTCATTAATTTTTGATTTAGTTAATTCAATGGATGAAAACCATAAATTGATTTTATCACCTATAAAATCAAACAAAGAGACAAATTCTTTGTAAATAAATTTGTTTTGAATATTAGGAATTATGTTTAAATGCTTATGATTTTTAATTGATAATTGTGTGCTAGCATCAAAGGTTCTTATACTCTCTATATTATCACCAAAAAACTCAATTCTATATGGATTATCACTTGAAAAAGAGAAAACATCAAGAATTCCTCCTCGAATAGAAAATTGACCAGGTTCATAAACAAAATCTACACGTTCAAAATTGTTTTCTAGTAATTTTTCATTAATTAAGTCGATAGAATAATCTTTAGAGACACTTAATTTTACAAATGACTTTACTAATGTTTTTTTGGAGGGTACTTTTTCAAAAAGAGCTTTTGGATATGTTACAATCAAAGAATTATTTCCCTTTTTAATTTTCTCTAAAGTTTCAGCTCTAGATACAACATTTGCATTATTTGTTTTTTCTTCTTCATATGGGACAAGATATGAAGCAGGGTAAAAAAAGATCTGTTTATTTGTATTATTTAAAGCAGAAAGGTCATTAAAAAAATATGCGGCAGTTTCTTTATCTTCTAGCACAAAAATGTGGCTAGATGGAATTAAGTCTGTAACATAAGAGGCACAGAGTGATCTGGAAGCCCCAACATGGCCTCTCCATTTAATTTTTGTGCCCAGAACTTCCAAGGCATCTTTAGTTGAATGAACTTGGTTGGAGTTAGAAAAAAAAGATTTTAATTCTTCTAAATTCATACAGGTTATTTCATATAGCTCATTGCTTGTTCCATCATTTTTTTTGAACCAACAAAATAGCCGATTCGTTGGTGTAAACTTTTTGGCTTAATACTTAAAACAGGTTGAAATCCATCTGTTGCTTTCCCTCCTGCCTGTTCTGCTATAAATGCTAATGGATTACATTCATATAGAAGTCTAAGTTTCCCTTCTGGATTCGTTGTTGTCTTTGGATAAATGTAAATGCCTCCTTTTATTAAGTTTCTATGAAAATCGGCTACTAGAGAACCAATATATCTTCCTGAATAGGGACGCATAGCTTTAGGTAAAGTTTTTTGACAGAAATCTTCAATATATCTTTTAATTCCAGAATCACAAATATTTATATTTCCTTCATTTACAGAATAAATACGACCTTCTTCGGGCATTTTCATATTTGGATGAGATAAACAAAACTCCCCAATTGATGGATCTAAAGTAAATCCATTAACGCCATTACCTGTTGTATAAACCAACATAGTAGAAGAACCATAAAGAACATATCCAGCTGCAACTTGTTTTTCTCCTGGTTGAAGCATATCATCTATTGTTGCTTCTGTCCCAATTTCACTCTTTCTTCTATAAATAGAAAAAATAGTTCCAATGGAGACATTGACGTCAATGTTTGATGATCCATCTAAAGGATCAAATAGTACAACATATTTGCCATTTTTAGAAAGCTCAGAAGTAAAAGGCATAAAGTCATCATTTTCTTCAGAAGCTATACCGCAGACCTCCCCTCCCGCTTTGAATATGTTAATAAAAGCATTGTCAGCAATTACATCAAGCTTTTGTTGTTCTTCACCTTGAACATTAGTTTTACCCTGAGACCCAAGAATGTTCTCCATTAATCCGGCTCTACTAACATCTTTATTTACTATTTTCGATGCAATTGAAATATCATTTAATAACCTTGATAATTCACCCGTTGCAAAGGGAAAATCAGACTGCCTATCCATTATAAATTCATGAAGGGTTATAAGTTTTGACATGATGAATGATTTTTTGACAAATATCGTTAAAACTACTGAGAATTCTAAATGCTTCTATAATATAAAAAAAACCGGAAAGAAATCTCCCCGGTTTTTTTGAAGTTTATAGTTATAAATTATTTAATAACCATTCTTTTAACAATAGAACCATTCTCATTAGAAACTTCGACTAAATAAACACCTGTTCCTTCAGACGAAAGATCAATTTTAATTGAGCTATTTGCTTCTTTTTTCATAATAACATTCCCAACCATATTGTATATTACAATTTCATTATTACTACCATTTGTGTTGGTAATATTAATTATTCCATTAGAAGGGTTAGGGTAAATAGAAACACCCATTAAAGGGTTTTCATTAACACTTGCGTTACCACTCATTACCATACGTATGCCAAATGCTGTACCATTCGTGTATGACTGATCTCCAGGAATATAAATTGCTGAGGCATCAAATGGTTGAGCAACAGTCTCATCATCACGAATTCGAATATCAGTTGTATTAGCTTGGCTATATAGTTCTACCGCTGCATAGTATGCACCTGGAGACAATGTAGCTGCAGAAGGGAAAGGAACATCAATGTATCCTTGTGCTATATCAGCTGTAGTTACTACACCCTCAAGTGTTGCATAAATTGAAGTCATATCGCCCGCCCAAAATAGAGCAGTATCTTTAATTGAGCCATATACTTGAGCACCCGCAGCTGTTCCTGTTGCTAGCATTACTCTTAACGCGCCTACATCAGCAGTGTTTTTTATATTATATAAAGCTGCACAAACCAATCCATCAGCAGCATCAGTAAAAGAATTTGTGCCAAGAGAACTAATCAAAACATCTGTAGTGTAGACACCTATACCATCTTGAGAATAAATTGTTGTAGGATTTCCTGAAGCACTAGGGCCAGTAATTTCAAATTCTCTACCGCCAGTATTATTTATAAAATCTGGGCCACCAGTTTCTCCATCAGAGACAACAGTGTAAGTACCTGTATAGACACCCGGACTTAGTGTTAAACCCTCAGTAGTTTCAACAGATTTTGTAGAGTCAGGTTCAATTAATGCTAATGAAGAAGTGGATGTAAAAGATCCAAAATCAGCAGTTAATGTAGTGTTTGCAGCTGGATTGGCACCACCATTAAATACAGAAGCTCCAACGATAAAATTAGCATCGACTTGATCAGAAGGTGTTCTACCATATTCAAGTCCTGCATTATTTTCTCCAATAATATATGCAGAAGCTAATTGAATGTCATCTGAAGGAAGTTCAACGATTTCAATATCATCAATAGTCCAATAATAGTGAGATGTTCCAGATCCAACACCATCCCAAGTAAATTTTAGTAATACTACATTGCCTGCAGCTTGACCAGAAATATTTGCTTCTATATCATAACCTCCAGTTACAGTGAAAAAGTCATCATTTGCACCAACTGAGCTAGGAATTAAATCAATCGGAGCTCCCCATGTTAGACCATTGTCAGATGAAACAGAAACATTAATGTTATGTGTTCCTGCACAACACCATCTAAAAGCTTGTTCCATTGTCAGTTTTGCAGATGGAGCTGCTGTAAGATCAATTGGAGGAGAGATTAACTCTCCTGATAAGTTAATATAGCTAGGTGATAGAGGAAAGTTTACAGAGTCAGCATCGAATAACATAAAGCCATTTGAAGCACTTGTTGATGCAAATGCTGGTGTTCCATTTGACCACTCTCCACTTGTAGTATAAAAACTATGTTTCCATATTGAACCATTTGCACCTCCAGTAATCCATTGTCCATTTGCAGTTGTGAAATTTGGTCCAGGAGTAGATGATGGAGCAGTTCCTATCCCACCAAAGTCCTCACTCCAAAGCACTGTCTTTGCACTATTGTTAATGGGCTTTAAAGGTTTTTTCTCTTTAATGTTAAGAGTTGAAAGCTGACTGAACTCATTAAATGAATGTTGTGTTGTCAACTTTTGAGATTTAGCTGAACTACTAATAAATCCAGCAATAATTAATAATACGTAAAGTTTTTTCATAATAATTTGTTTGTTAAATAGATAACAAATATAATTTAAACGAATCAAAAAGACTAGATTTTTATTTATCTTTTAAAAAGGGAAATTTTTTTCGAAAAGATATTAATTTGTCTTTCTCTAAATCGAAAGTTTTAATATACTCTTTGTTTTTTTTTAATTTTTCTTGAGATCCTCCTGGAGAGATTAGTTGTGAATCACCAGAATAAAGAATCTTTTTTTTGTCTATTCCAACTCTGTTCACCCCTATAACAAAACACTGATTTTCAATAGCTCTTGCGTTTAAAAGTGAAGACCAATGTTTCTCTCTTTCTCTTGGCCAATTAGCAATATATAAAATGATGTCATATGCAGGTTCGTTATTTGACAAAAGTTTATTTCTTGCTATCTCAGGAAACCTTAAGTCATAACAAATTTGTAGTTGAATGTTCCAACCCAAATACGATACAATTTTCTCTTTCTCTCCAGCGGTAAAGAAATTGTCTTCTCCAGCCATACAGAACAGTTTTCTTTTATCATAATTATCTATCTCACCATTTGGCTTAATAAAAACACCTCGATTATAAGTCTTTTTATTTTCTTCGATAATAAGAGAGGTATATATGGCAGCATTTTTCTTATTTGCAAAATTTTTAAGCCAATTTATACTAAAACTATTTAGGGCATCTTCTTTTAATAAATCTACATTCATACTGAATCCTGTCTGAAACATTTCAGGGAGTATAATTAAATCTGTTTTAACATCTTTTAAGAGTTTTTGATAATTAGAGAAATTTGCTTTTTTATCTTCCCAGAATTGATCTGCTTGAACAATTGTTATCTTTAAATTTTGCATAATAAATTTGTTGCATTTATTAATGTTTCATCATCTTTAGCGAAGCAGAATCGAATAATTTTATTGTCATTATTTGATTCATTAAACACTGAAATGGGGATTGCAGCAACGCCATAATCTATCGTTAGTTTTTCACAGAACTTAATATCATTTAATGAAGAGATATTAGAATAATCCACTAGTTGGAAATAGGTGCCTTCGCATGGCAGTAATTTGAAGTTTGATTTTTTCATTAAATTTTGAAACAAGTCTCTTTTTTTCTTAAAAAAAGGTTTAATAGAAGAGAAATTAAACAAATCTACATAAGAATTAATAGAAGCCTGAGCCACACTATTTACACTGAAAACATTGAATTGGTGAACTTTTTTAATTTCTTCTATAAGGGTTTTAGGTCCAACTAGATAACCTACTTTCCAACCGGTGACATGAAATGTTTTACCAAAAGATGAAATGATTATAGAACGATTTATGATAGAAGAAATATTATTTATTGAAATGTGTTTTTTATCATATGTGATGTGCTCATACACTTCATCAGATAATAGAAGTAAATTTGGGTTTTTCATCATTAGCTTTTCTAAACATAGAATGTCTTGCTCTTCCCAAATTCTCCCTGAGGGATTGTGAGGTGAGTTAATGATTAGCATTCTTGTTGAGTGATTTATTGATTTTTTAATCAGCTCCCAATTAGGGGAAAAGTCATCATTTAATGGGAGTCTCTTTGCTTTACCTCCAGCTAAAGAAACCGCAGGTTCATAACAGTCGTAACTAGGGTCGAGTATAATAACTTCTTCATTTTTGTTTATTAAAGCTAAAATTGTTGTAAAGATTCCTTGGGTTGCACCAGCTGTGATTAACACTTCTGTTTCTGGGTTTACAGTTCTTTTATAAGTGGATTTAATTAAAGCACTAATTTTATAAAGTAACTCAGGATCACCTGACATTGGCATGTATTGGTGTATATTTTTATTTGATTTTTCCTTTAAAACGTCTACTAAATTATCATCAATTGGAAAGTTAGGAAATCCTTGAGATAGGTTTATAGCATTGTAATCAGATGCTAGTTTTGACATTTTTGTGAAAATATTTGTTTTTATGTGAGGTAATTTAGAGTTCAATTTTTTTCTTTAAAAATAATAAGATTGTTTTTAGAGGGTTATTTTCGAGGTGTGATTTTTTACAATAGATTTATTATTTTCATTAAATGAAAAAATGGATATTTTTTTGTTTTCTTTTTTTTATTTCATGTTCAAATAAAGATCAGAAATTTTGCGACTGTATTAAGCAAGTGGAGGAATTAAGCAAGTTTTCACAACAATTTTTTACAAAGGCCCCATCACCTAAACAGCTAAAGAAATGGAATCAATTAAAAAAGCAAAAAAAGATACTATGTCAGGATTATCAAGAAATGAGCGGAGAGATTATGCGTGTAAAAAAAAGTAAATGTGAAGAATAACAAATAGTGTTGTTTGAAATTTAATTGTATATTTTATCTAGTGCTCTACAGAATTTTTTCACTGCTTTATTAAGGATTTTTTTTGTATGAGATTGGGAAATAAAACCAACTTCATAACCACTAGGTCCAATATATACACCTTCATCAATTAGAGCCCAAAATAAAGATTTAAACATGTTCATGTCAGAGTTAACTTCATCTGCTCGTTTAATTGTTTTTTCTTTATTAAAGGAAATCCAGAAAATGGAACCGATTGTAATTAATTCAAAATTATATGATTTAGACTTTGCAAATGAGTTGATTTTTTCGACAAAAAACTTTGTTCGGATTTCTTGGTCTTCATAGAAACCGGGCCTCAAGCATTCTTTTAATTGTGCAATACCAGCGGACATAGCTGCAGGATTACCAGATAATGTTCCAGCTTGGTAAACGGGTCCTTCAGGAGAAATAAAAGACATGATTTCCTTTTTAGCACCATATGCACCAACGGGTAACCCTCCACCAATAATTTTTCCATAAGCAATAATATCAGGTTTAATATTATAAAGCTCTGCAGCTCCATTGAACTTGACTCTGAAACCTGAAATTACTTCATCAAAAAAAAGAAGAATATTGTTTTCAGAAGATAGTTTTCTTAATTCGAATAAAAATTTTTTATCTTGAAGGAGTAAACCATTATTTGCTGGTATAGGTTCAATTATAATACAAGCTAAATCATTCTTGTTTTCTTCTATACATTTTCTTAAAGCTTCAGTATTGTTAAGTGGCAAAACAATAGTATCTTCTACTATTCCGTTTGTAACACCTGCACTTGATGATTCACCAAGAGTAGCTAGTCCGCTCCCTGATTTTACTAATAGAGAGTCAACATGCCCGTGATAACAGCCCTCAAATTTTATTATTTTATTTTTACCCGTATAACCTCTAGCAAGTCTTATTCCTGACATTACAGCTTCTGTCCCAGAGTTAACGAATCTGATTTTTTCAATAAAAGGGTTGTTTGATAGGATGAGGTTTCCTAATTCATTTTCTAGACTTGTTGGAGCTCCAAAACTTGTTCCATTTCTTGTAGCTTTTTTAATAGAGGAATATACTTTGGTATTTGAATGTCCAAGGATTAATGGCCCATAGCTACAGCAAAAGTCTATATATTTATTATTGTCTTCATCCCAAATGAAAGAGCCTTTCCCTTTTCTTATAAATAAGGGACTTCCTTCGACAGCTTTGAAAGCTCTTACAGGCGAATTTACACCTCCTGGGAAATACTCTTTTGCTTTCTTAAATAAAGATACCGACTTTAATATAGTTTTGTTTAGAGTCATTTTTCAAAAAAATTTTGGTTACAAAATTACTAATAAGTAGATAATTATTTTGTGAGATTTTTTAAAATAAAATAATAAATATTATGAATTCATTTTTAGTTAGGATAAACTAATAATATTACCTTTGAAGATAGTATTTTAATAAGTATGAGATTTTATAATACACTTGATTTTGCAAGAGAAATGGATGCAAGAGATCCTTTGAGATTGTTCAGAGAAAAGTTCTATTTACCTAGCTTTATGGGCCCCGATATTGTATATTTTACGGGTAATTCTTTAGGTCTACAACCTAAAACTACTAGTCAATATATCAAACAAGAATTAGATGATTGGGCTAAGTTAGGAGTTGAGGGGCATTTCTCCGCAAAAAAACCCTGGTATAGTTATCACGAGCTTTTAGCAGACAAAACTGCAAAAATAGTAGGCGCTAAGCCTATAGAGGTTGTCATAACCCACTCTTTAACAACAAATCTACATTTATTAATGGTTTCTTTTTACAAACCAGAAGGAAAGAGGAGAAAGATTCTTTGTGAATCAAAAGCTTTTCCAAGTGATCAATATGTTATAGAGTCTCAGATAAAATTCCACGGGTATAGTGAACAAGAAGAATTAGTTGAAATATCACCTCGAAAAGGAGAGCATATAATTAGAGAAGAAGATATTATTCAAAAAATTAAAGAGCTAGGAGAAGAGCTTGCGCTTGTGATGATTGGGGGTGTAAATTATTATACAGGCCAACTTTTTAACATGAAGGAGATCACTAAGGCGGGACATAAAGTTGGTGCTAGGGTAGGTTTTGATTTAGCTCATGCTGCTGGTAATGTTCATTTAAAATTACATGATTGGGGGGTTGATTTTGCTTCATGGTGCGGATATAAATATTTAAACTCATCTCCCGGAGGAGTTTCAGGAATGTTTGTTCATGAAACACATGCAGATGATTCAACACTCCCTAGACTAGCTGGTTGGTGGGGTTATGACAAAGAGACTAGATTTCTTATGAAGTCAGGGTTTAAGCCTATGCGAGGCGCAGAAGGCTGGCAACTAAGTAATGCTCCTGTTCTTGGGATGGCAGCTCATTTAGCTTCATTAGAAATATTTGATGAGGCAGGAATGGATAGAATAGGAGCAAAGCGTGATTTATTGACGGCATATTTAGAATTTATAATAGAAGATGTTTCTAATCGAAATTCAAAAAAATGTAGCTTTGAGATTATTACACCAAGTGACAAATTGAAACGTGGATCTCAATTATCAATATTAATTCATGGTCAAGGTAAATCATTATTTGATAACCTAACAAAAAAAGGTGTGATATCTGATTGGAGAGAGCCTAATGTTATTCGTATTGCACCAGTACCATTATACAACTCATTTGAAGACTGCTACAATTTTGGTCTTTATCTAGAACAAGCAATAGAATGAAAAAAAAGAAAAGCGCAATAATAATTGGAGCAGGTTTGGCAGGTTCCTTGTGGGCAGTTTACCTATCTAAGGCAGGTTATAAGGTCACAATATACGAGAGGAGGTCAGACATTAGATTAGCTGAAATATCCGCAGGGAAATCTATTAACCTTGCGCTATCATCTCGAGGGTGGAAGGCTTTAGAGACTGTCAGTGTAGACAAGGAAATAAGAAAAATAGCTATTCCCATGTATGGTAGAGTAATGCATGACTTAGAGGGGGGGGTAACATATCAACCATATGGAAAAGAAGGGGAAGCGATTTATTCTGTCTCTCGTGGGGGGGTTAATGCTCGAATGATGGATATAGCCGAAAGTTGTGGAGAGGTCAAAATTTTATATAATCATGAGTGTGTTGGTGCTGAAACCGAAAAAGGGATAGTTTATTTGAAGAAAAAAAAGTCTAATCAAACTTTTAGCGATCAAGCTGATGTCATATTCGCTGCTGATGGCGCGTTTTCTGCTGTCAGATACAATGCTTTTCAAAAATTAGACAGATTTAATTTTAGTCAAAGGTTTATTGAAGATGGTTATAGAGAAATACTATTGCCTGCTAGGAAAGATGGGGGATATCAGTTAGACAAAAATTCACTTCATATATGGCCAAGAGGACGCTTCATGATGATTGCTCTTCCTAATGAAGACGGTTCTTTTACGTGTACCTTATTTATGCCTTATGATGGGGGCCTTAACTCTTTTAATAATTTAAAAACAAAAAATAGTGTAGAAGAATTTTTTAAAATAACATTCCCTGATTTTTATGAAATTATGCCAAATATTGCTGATGAGTGGGAAAATCATCCCTTATCTTCATTAGGAATAATGAGATCATATCCTTGGCATAATGGTAAGGTTGCTTTACTTGGTGATGCTGCTCATGCAACTGTTCCTTTTTATGGTCAAGGTATGAATGCATCCTTTGAGGATTGTACCGTACTGCATGAATTAATGCTGAGACACAATGAAAATTGGGTTAAAGTATTTGAGGATTATACTAAATATCGAAAAGCAGATGGAGATGCTCTTCAAGACTTATCTCTACATAATTATTATGAAATGCGTGACTTTGTCTCTGATCCAATGTTTTTATTACAGAAAAAAATCGAGGCGAAATTTTCAAAATTACATCCTGACAAATGGACACCCTTATACTCTATGGTTACATTTAGTCATATAAAATATAGTGATGCATACAATAAAGGCATGCTTCAAGATAAAATAATGAAGGAAGTCATGGATTCAGTTGATAACATTGAATCCAATTGGGATTCACAAGAGGTTATAGAAAAGATTTTAGATAGAATATAATATGAAAACTCTAATTACACTTTCTTTACTCTTTTATAGTGGTTTTATTTTTGCTCAACCTAGAAACTTAATTCCAGGAAAGAAGAGTAAAATGTTTGGCAAAAGAGATTTAAGAGACCTTCGAGGTTTTGGATTACAGAGTCAATTTGGTTTAACATATCTTATGACTTCTAGAAAAAAAGAAATTATTGAAGCGCCTGGATCGACACACGAGAATGATTCGTATGGAAAACTAGGTATTTATGGGGAAGTTGGCATGATTCACTTTCCTAAAAAACGCTCTAAGTTATCTTTGAAGATGAAAACAGTTTTAGTCAGCTATTTTGACTGGGGGATTGGGTTTAAATATTTTAGAGGAGGAGAAAACACCAACATAAATTACTCTATTTTGATAGAGCCCTCTTCACAAACTTATGACTTTCGTTTAGAACACGGAAATGTCTATGGACGATTTTCACTTCATAAGAACATCCATTTTAAGAAGAAAGCTAATGGAAATAAATCAAAAATATTTTTAGATAATTCCTTGGGAATTAATATTGAAAGCCGAATAATAGAAAGATCTACTTCTTCTTCTTTATATATGTTTGATTATAAATCGGAAAATTCATATAATCCACCATATGCTCAAATTCATTATGGTTTAGGTTTGGGGGTAAAGTTAAAGAGAGGATCTTATATCGTTACAGGCATAAGGGCGCCTATATTGGGTTATCAGTCTATACGTAGAAACAATTCTATTTTGTCTTCATATCCTCTTAATTCTGAACACTATTTTGGAAACCCATCATTGAGATGGTTTTCTTCTAAGTATTGGCCAATTTTATTTCAAGTTAAATATATGTTCTTGTTTGAAAAAAAACAAGATAGTTGTCGCCCAGCACTCATAAATAGTCAAGATAAGGAGACACAGAAAAACAGAAAGTAAATGAAAAAAATTTTTTACTTAAAAAGTTGTTCTACAAATCGAAGGATTTTAAAGCAGATTAATCCAGGAAGTGATGTCATTTTACAGGATATAAAAGAGGAGAATATTGACGAGCAAACACTAGACATGCTAAGAGATAAGTTCGGTTCTTATGAGGCGCTATTTTCAAAGAAGGCGAATAAGTATCGTTTAATGGGCTTAAATAAATTAGTCTTACAAGAAAAAGATTATAAAAGATACTTACTTGAGGAATATACTTTCTTAAAGCGTCCATTTATTTTGAATGATGAAGAGTTCTTTGTGGGTAACTCTAAAGAAGTTGTTCAAGCTGCTATAAAATCATTTAAAAAGGGATTAGAATAATATTAAATGTCGAAGATTTTAAAAGCTCACTTTGCTCTTTTCATAGTTAATGCTCTTTATGGCGCAAATCATGTTGTGGCTAAAGGAGTAATGCCTAATTATTTAACTCCTAGTGTTTTTATTTTTTTGAGAGTTTTAGGTGCTACTGTTTTATTTTGGATTTTTAAAGTATTATTTATTAAAGATCGTGTCGAAAAAAAAGATCTTTTATTAATGGCGTTATGTGGATTATTTGGAGTTGCAATTAACCAACTGTTCTTTTTCCATGGCTTAAGTCTAACATCGTCAGTGAACACAGGGATAATAATGATGATTAACCCAATTATTGTTGTTGTTTTATCATTTCTATTTTTAAAAGAACGAGTAACATGGCGACGTGTAATAGGAATAACAATAGGAGCTTTAGGATCAATTCTGTTAACTGTAGTGGCAGGAACTGGAATCGGTGATTCAGCTCTTGGGGATCTATTTATCTTTATTAATGCAACTAGTTACGCATTATATTTAGTATTGGTTAAACCCTTAATGAAAAAATACAAGCCATTAACTGTAATTACTTATGTTTTTACGTTTGGGTTTTTTTATGTGATTTTATATCCACCGACAATATTTGAATTATCCACAACAACTTTTTCAGATATTCCAACAAACATAATTTTAATTATTTTTTATGTTATACTAGGTGTTACTTTTTTGACCTACCTTTTAACTGTTTATGGTTTAAAACACCTTAGCCCATCTGTATCTAGCGCATATATTTATTTACAACCAGTATTAGTTATTTTCTTTGCATATGTTTTAAGTTTTTTTAACGTTGTAGATGATTATACAGAGACAATTACGCTAGAGAAAATACTATATATGATTATAATTTTTATTGGTGTTTACATGACTTCTACTAGTTCTAGTAAAACTATAAAGTCTTGAATTAAGCTTGAGTCTTTTGGGATATAAGCTAGAAATCTCATAGTTTTACAAAAAAATGCAATTATGCTAAAATCTATGACCGGCTTTGGAAAAGCTTCAATGGAATTTCAATCTAAGAAAATAATAGTAGAGATTCGCTCACTAAATAGCAAATCGATTGATATAAATACGAGAATACCATCAGCCTACAGGGAGATAGAGAGTGATATTCGAAAGCAAATATCTTCTTTTCTTATTAGAGGTAAGATAGACATTTACATTAGTATAGAGTCTTTAGGAGCTAAAAAACCCTTAGTAATAAATAAAGAACTAGTGAAATTATATTACAAAGAATTAAAAGAATTAAATAATGATTTAGGCGAATCTACCGAAGATTATTTGTCATTAATATTAAAGATGCCAGATGTTTATGTTTCATCTCGAGAGGACTTGGTGGAAGAGGAAAAAAACATTGTTTTCAATATAATTAATGAGGCTATAGAGAATTTGAATCATTATAGAAGGAAGGAGGGTGAAGATTTAGAAGTTGAATTACTAAAACGGATAAATAACATTCGAGAATTTTTGTTGAAAGTGCCAAAATTTGAGAAAGAGCGAATAGATATAATTAGAGATCGGATTAAAAATAGTTTAGAAGAAAATTCTTTTAATCATGATGCCAATCGTTTAGAACAAGAGATAATATTTTATATTGAAAAATTAGATATTGCTGAAGAAAAAATGAGGCTCTCAAATCATTTGGATTATTTTATTGATAGTATGAAGGAAGAATCCTCAGGGAAGAAATTAGGCTTTATAAGTCAGGAAATAGGCAGAGAGATAAATACATTAGGGAGTAAAAGCAATCATGCTGATATGCAGAAGTTAGTTGTTAATATGAAAGAAAATCTTGAGAAGGTTAAAGAACAAGTTTTAAATACCCTTTAATTAAAATGATAAAAAAAGGCAAATGTGTTATTTTTTCTGCTCCATCTGGAGCAGGAAAGACGAGTATTGTAAATCATCTATTGTCTAAGGGATTAAACTTGGAGTTTTCTATTTCAGCTTGCAGTAGGGGGCCACGAGGGAATGAAAAAGATGGAAAAGAATACTACTTCTTAGGAAAAGATAAATTTAAAGAATTAATTAGAAACGATGAATTTATTGAATGGGAAGAAGTTTACCGGGATAATTTTTATGGAACTCTTAAGTCAGAGATTAATCGTATTTGGAATTCTGGTAAAACAGTTATTTTTGATGTCGACGTTATAGGAGGTCTTAATTTGAAAAAAGAATTTCAAAAGAATGCTTTGGCAATATTTGTTCAACCACCAAGCTATCAAGATTTAGAGACTCGTCTTCGTTTAAGAAAGACAGAGAGTGAAGAAAAGATTAAGCAGAGGATGGCTAAGGCAAGAAAAGAGCTTTCTTTCGCTTCAGAATTCGATTTTATACTTGTAAATAATGATTTGTTAGAAGCTTGTAAGCAAGCAGAAGCATTGATAAAAGATTTTATAGTTAAAAAATGAAGATTGGTTTGTATTTTGGATCATTTAATCCCATTCATGTTGGTCATTTAAATGTTGCAAAGTATTTTGTTGAAAATACGAATCTAGATCAAGTATGGCTAGTTGTTTCTCCTCAAAGCCCTCACAAAGATAGCGAGATATTATTAGCCGAAGATAATCGTTTATTAATGGTTAATACTGCAATAAAGGGCGTTAAAAACATAAAAGCGTTAGACATTGAGTTTGGTTTGTCAAAACCAAATTATACTATAAATACATTAAAACACTTAAAACGAAAATACAAGGAGAACACTTTTTGTATATTGATGGGGGAAGACAATCTAAGAAGTTTTTACACATGGTTTAATTATGAAGAGATATTAATGTATTATAAGATATATGTTTATCCTCGTCAAAACAGAATTGAAGAACTTCATAAAAAAAACACAAAAATAAATTCTTTATTAAACCATAAAAATGTATTCTTTTTTAAAGACGCACCATTAATAACAATATCATCTAGCCATATTAGACATAGTATTCTTCATAAGAGAAACGTTAGAGATTTTTTAGAAGAAGAGGTTTATAAATATATAAAAAAGAACTCTTTCTATATAGAATCAAAAAACTAATAATATTCGCTATATTGATGATAAAAAATAAAAAATGAAAAAAATAGTATTAGTATTTAGTCTTTCATTTATAGCATTATTATCCTTATCACAAAAATTATCTAATGATTTTGAGGTTTTATCTTCTGCTCCTTATCGTGTGGTTGATGCACCAGATAAAAGATATGTTTCGCTTGATAACTCACAGGTAATAATGGTCAAAACTAGAGGAGAAATTGTTACGGTTCAGTTATTTGATGCAAATAGTATGAAAGAAATAGCACGTAATGTATATGAAGATTTTCCAAAATATAATAAAGTCCAAGATTTAATTAAAGTTGGAGATAGAGTCTATTATATCTTCGAATCTTATAACAGAAAGACAAAGAAGTTCTCTTGTTATAGTAGAGAAATAGACGTTAAACAGGCTTCATTTATTAATAATAAAGAGCTATTTTCAACTTCAAGACCTGTAACATCATTTAGACAAGAGGGTTTGAGTTCAGCTTCAGGTCCATTAACAAAATCTTTAATCAATTTTGGCAAAAAGTTTAAAGTACATAAATCTTTTGATGAGTCTAAAGTAATGATTGTATATCGTTTGAAGCCAATTGAAAAAAGAGATGCTTTAAATAAAGATATTTTAGGTTTCCAGGTATTTAATAATTTAATGGAAAAACAATGGGGGGATGAAGTGGAAATGTTGCATACTGAAAAAGAGATGAACAATCTTGCATATGCTATTGATAAAGAAGGTAATGGTTATATGATGTCATTTCTTCGCCAAGAAAAGAAATTTGAGTTAGTAAAAGTATCTAGTGAAGGTAATATAGAGGCAACAACGTTAGACATTAATGGAGATTTAGTTTTTGAAAAATTTAATTTAATAGAAGATGTGGATGGGAATATTATTTGTGCAGGGTATTATGCAAATGGGTGGGATTTTAAAGTTAATTGGACTGGGAGTTCTGCTTTTTCATTTAATACAAATGGAATATATATGTTCAAAATGAATAATTCTGGAAAAATTCTTAGCAAAAGTGATATACCTTTCTCTATAGATATAATTAAGAAATATTTAACAGATCGTGAGGCTAAAAAAATGGAAAAAAGAGAGTCGGGGGGTAAAGCAGGAATATCAGATCTTAAGTTGATAAAAGTATTTTCTCAAGAAGATGGTTCTATTATTTTCATAGGTGAACAACAATATGTTAGAGATGAAATGTGGATGACATCTCAACAAACCGTCTATCATTACAGTAATGTTGTTGTAACTAAATTGAATAAAGAAGGAGAGGAAGTTTGGACAAAAAAATTGCCAAAAAATCAAGCCGGTGTTGCTTCAGGGTTTCAAATCAATCCAATTTTTGAAGGGCAAATGTCAGTTGCTTATATGAAGGGGGATGATTCACACTACATTTTATTTGTAGATAATCCTAAGAATGAAAATTTAGCTGAAAATAAGGTTCCAGTAGCTCATAAAAATGGTATGGGAGGATTTATCTCTGCATTCCAATTAACTGATAGTGATGGAGAGGTTAGCCGTCATACTATTGCAGACATGAAGGATATAGGCGGTGTAAGAGCACATCAATTTAAGGTGACGCGTATCCTAGAGGTTCAAGAAAAAGTTTTTTTAATGGAAGTATATATAAAAGGGAAAAAAGATGCGATGATACGGATGCATTTAAAGGAGTAAAATGAGTAGTTAAAAAATAATTTTATTACGCTCAAATTAGATGTTCATTTCAGGGACAGTTTCAGGAATAATTAATTCACCAGCAGTTGCATTTTTAATTTCTTGAACAGAGATCCCAGGAGCTCTTTCTTTAAGATGAAATTTATTTTCCTTTATGTCAATTACTGCTAGGTTTGTGACAATTTTTTTAACACAATTAACACCAGTTAGCGGAAGCGTACACTTTTTTAAGAGTTTTGATATACCAGCCTTATTAGTGTGCATCATCGCAACGATAATATTATCAGCTGAGGCGACTAAATCCATTGCCCCTCCCATACCTTTCACCATTTTACCAGGAATCTTCCAATTAGCGATATCTCCGTCTTGCGATACTTCCATTGCTCCAAGGACAGTTAACTGAACATGTTGTCCACGAATCATCGCAAAAGATGTTGCAGAATCAAAATATACAGCACCTTCTCTAGCTGTAATTGTTTGCTTCCCAGCGTTAATTAAATCAGCATCTTCTTCTCCTTCAAATGGAAAGGGGCCCATCCCGAGAATTCCATTCTCTGATTGAAATTCAACCTCTATTCCAGGAGGGATGTAATTTGCAACTAATGTTGGAATGCCAATCCCAAGATTCACATACCATCCATCACGTAGTTCTTGTGCTATTCTTTTTGCTATACCTATTTTGTCTAGACTCATTTTTTATTTTTCTATTTTAAAATTATTTTGATCTTGTTGTGAGTTGTTCAATTCGCTTTTCGAATTTTTCTCCTTGAAAAATACGCTGGACAAAAATACCTGGAGTGTGAATTTCATTTGGATTTAATTCTCCTGCAGGGACGAGTTCTTCTACTTCTGCAATTGTTATTTTTCCAGCCATTGCCATCATAGGATTGAAATTTCTAGCAGTTGCCTTGTATATTAAGTTCCCAGAAGAGTCACCTTTCCAAGCTTTAACAATTGCAAAGTCAGCAGTTAATGCTGTTTCTAGTATATGTGGTTTACCATTATATTCACGGACCTCTTTATTTCTTGAAATTTCAGTACCATATCCTGCTGGCGTATAAAATGCAGGTATCCCAGCTCCACCGGCTCTACATCTCTCTGCTAATGAACCTTGAGGAATTAAGTCAACTTCAAGTTCTCCAGAAAGCATTTGTCGTTCAAACTCATCATTCTCTCCCACATATGAAGAAATCATTTTTTTTATTTGTTTTCTTTGTAGAAGTAGCCCTAGACCAAAATCATCGACACCAGCATTATTTGATATACATGTTAAGCCAGTAACACCCATTTTAGCTAGTTGTGAAATCGAATTTTCAGGTATTCCACATAAACCAAAACCACCAAGCATAATAGTCATATTATCTTGGATACCAATTAAAGCTTCCTCTTTGTTTTTTATTACTTTATTCATTTTTTACTTAAAAAGTTATTTGTTCATTAGTATTATTGTCAAGATCATCACAATAATACTTGCTTTGATCAAAGTCAATCGGGGGTTTAAAATCTTGTGTAGAAATCTTGATTTTAGGGTTATTATATATTTTTTGCATATAGTATCCATAAATAGGTAAAGCCATTCTAGCCCCTTGACCCCAAACCATAGATTTAAATCTAACAGCTCTATCTTCAGCACCGACCCAAACACCAGTTACAAGGTCGGGGGTAAGTCCAAAAAACCATCCATCAGAGTTGTTTTGTGTCGTTCCAGTCTTTCCTGCTGTAGGGTTTGTAATACCTCCCCATTTCTTTCCTCCTCTAAGGCTAGAAGCTGTCCCTGCCTGAACAACACCTTTCATCATATTTAATGTTACGTATGCGTCATTGGAGTTTAATACTTCTTTTGTGTATGGTTTAGAGTTGTATATTACATTTCCATTTCTGTCTTCAATTCTTAAAATTGTTGAAGGGCGAACATAAATGCCATTATTTACAAACATTGCTTGTGCTCCTGTCATTTTAAAAAGAGAAAGGTCCATAACTCCTAGACACATGGAAGGCACTTCGTCTTCAGGTCTTAAATTTATTTCTAAATTTTTTAAAAGTTTAGAAATGTTTTTTGGTCCAGCTTGCCCGCCCATTTTAGACATCACCAATACTGTTCCAGGATTATTTGAATTTGACAAACACCAAGATACGGAAGGGTCTATCTTAGATTTAGGTGTAAGTGTTCCTTTTGGGCACCACTGTTTGGTTATCCTGTCACCTTCAAATACGTCAATGCAAGCTGAAGAACCATAAGGGAATGTTGTACAAGGATTAACTACTCCCATAGTTATAGCAGTAGCATATACAAATGGTTTTATAGTTGACCCTACTTGTCTAGTTCCTTGCCTTACATGATCATAAGCAAAGTGTTTAAAGTCTGTTCCACCTACCCATGCCTTTACAAAACCCGTCGTTGGTTCAATAGAAATAAGACCAGCTCTTAAAATACTTTTATAATATTTGATAGAATCATTCGGTGTCATGATTGTATCAATATCACCATTCCATGAAAAGATTTTCATAGGGACTTTTAAATCAAAGTTTTTTCTAATACTATTTTCTGATAATCCTTGAAGTTTTAAAGATCGGTAACGTTCAGAATTCTTCCTGCCAGAATTCATAAGCTTTTCAGCGACATTATTAGAAATTTGATTTGTAAAAGGAAAGTTCCTAAGATTGCGATTGTTTTTATCAAACTCAGGTTGTAGATCTTCTTTTAAATGTTTTTTTAATGCTTCTTCAGCATATTTTTGCATTTCTACATTGATTGTTGTGTATATTTTCAGTCCATCTTTGTATAAATTATAAGCTTCTCCGTTTTCATTTTTATAAATTAACGAACCATTCTCGTCCTTTTTATTAAAAAGAATTTTGAGTTCTGCTCTTAAAGACTCTCTAAAGTGAGGTGCTAATCCTTCTTTGTGATCCACTACTTGGTAATTAGTATGAATAGGTAGAATTTTTAATGAATCATATTCTTTTTGAGAAAGAAGATGCTTTAATGCCTGGTTAGAGTTTAAAGTATTTCTTTTCCATTGGAATAAAACTTGATTTCTTCTTTGAATTGCGCGAATGCTATCTTCAGTTTTTAGTTCTTGTATTTGAGTTTTTTTTACTTCTGATAAAGGAATGTTGTGTCTTTTTGCTGCCCTAGAACGATAATCTTTAATTTGATATGTATAGGGGTTGTATAAGCTAGGATTTTTACACATACCAACAAGCATTGCTGCTTCACTTTTCGATAGATTAATAGGTTTTTTATTAAAATATACTTTTGATGCATTTTCGATACCAACGGCATTATACAAGAAATCAAATTGGTTCAAATACATTGTCATAATCTCTTCTTTCGTATATTTTGACTCAAGTCTAATGGCTATTATATTCTCCTTTATTTTTTCGTTAATTCTTTTTTGTATTATACTCATTTTATTCTGCGGTGTGGACTCTGTCTTCCCTTCTGCTCTTAACTTTTTTTTAAGAGACCTTTCTTGTAGAGTAAAAATTAATTTAGCTAATTGTTGTGATATTGTTGATGCCCCACCAGCTCCACCAGCATTTATAGCAGCTCTAGCTACTGCTTTTAAGTCTATTCCGGGATGTTCTAAATATCGCTCATCTTCTGTTGATATTAAGGCATCAAAAATATATGGGGAAATATCTTTGTACTTTATATTAGTACGATTTATATGCCAGTATCGCCCCAACTCACTATTTCCATCATCAGCTAAAACAACTGATGCTAGCATTTCTGGAGGATTTTCTAACATCTCTATAGATGGCAATTCATCTTCTGGTTGTTTTAAGAAAAGAAACGCTAAAAGAAAAATAGGAGATAATGAAAAACACCAAATTGAAATAGTAAGTATTTTTGATATTTTTTTACTAAAGTGGGTTTTTGTATGATTTTTTTTTGTCATAATCATTTAATGATAATGTAAAAATAAAAAAAAGCAACCATTTCCGCTCTAGACAAATAAAAACCATTAGTGTAAAGTTGTTTAATTAAGCACATCTTTTCTTTGGCTATCAAGTTTTAATAAAATAAAAATCATAATGGAGAATGACATTATAGATGACCCACCGTAGCTGAAAAAAGGAAGCGGGATCCCAATAACAGGGGAGAACTCAATATTCATACCAATATTAATAGTAAAGTGATAGAATAGAATCATAGCAACAGAATACGCATATATTCTATTGAAAGCAGCCTTCTGTCTCTCGGCAATAAATATAATCCTTAATATCATTAATATATATAGACTAACAAGGAAAAAAGAACCTATAAACCCCCATTCTTCTGCAAATGGACAGAAGATAAAATCAGTTTCACTTTCAGGAACATGATTTGTTTTTACACTAGATACAATAGCGTTTTTATATCCTCTACCAAAGAAACCTCCAGATCCAACTGCGGCCATTGCTCGATTGCGATTATAATCATCGCCGTCTGGATCTTCACGTAAGCCTAGCACTAGTTCTATTCTTTCTTTTTGGTGGTCAGGCAACTTTTGAAAAGTATAATTAACAGTTGAAGATATACTTAGAGCTAGAAAAAAACCTATTATTGAAATTGAGAGTGCTCTTTTTCTTTCACGTTTTGGGAACAAGTAACGGAGAAAGAAATAAGCGATTAAACAAAAAACGGTAAGAAAAAAAAACATACCCCAATATCCAGAGATTTCTTTTTTTTTGTTAAAATTTAATACGATATTTTCGTTGCTTACAAGAAGGGTTGTTATGCTTAAGAAAATTACAATAAATAATATTGGAATAAAATGTGTGCCTAACCATGTTCGCTTATAATGAAGCGATCTAAACGGTAATATTTTTAATATAGATAGTATTATAGGGTCATAAGAGACCCCCTCTCTATACAATACAAATAAGAATGATGTAAAAACAATAAAAGTACCAGCATCTGGTTGTAGAATTATTAAAGCCATTGGAAATAAAATAATGGCATTTGAAATTAAAATGATTTTTTTATTTTGTTGATTTAGGTTAACAAGACTTAAATATTTAGCAAGAATAATAGCTGTGCCAATTTTCGCAAATTCAGCAGGCTGTATACCCATAGAGCCAATGCTTAACCATGCTCTAGCTCCATTTATAGGAGGCATTAAAAGAACAATAATTAATAGAAAAATGACAAAAGAATAAATAGGTAAAGCAAATTTTCTATAGATATCAGAATCAATAAGAAAAACACAGAGACCTAAGAAAAGGGAGATGCCAATCCATAATATTTGTTTACCATACTTTTGTGAAAAATCAAAAATATTAGGGTGATTAGGGTTATATGCGACAGAATATATAGTAGAAATCCCAATAAATAAAATTGCTACATACATAAATAGTAATATCCAATCAAAATTAGCTGCTAAAGGTTGATTTTTTCTCATTGTTTTTTTGGTGTGGGGAATTTAGCAGTTAAAATCTTTTCTTCTTTATCTAAACTTATTATTTTTTTTAATAAATATCTCTCAATCACTAAGCTAGCTATTGGAGCAGCCCATACACCTCCACTCGCTCCTGCATTTTCAACAAAAACTGAGACAGCAATTTTTGGTTCTTTTTGTGGGGCAAAGGCAATAAATGCAGAGTGATTTGGTTGTTTTATCTTACCTTTATAGTTTTCGATAGTACCTGTTTTTCCGCAGACTGTAATACCATCAATTTTTGCTAGTCGTGCAGTCCCTCCTGGCTCATTTACACAACGTCTCATACCCTCAATCACGGGTTCAAAATGAATTTCATCTACCATTGTGTTCTTTTTTTTGAGGAACTTTTTTAAGGGACCTTCGTCTCCAATAGACTTTACAATATGAGGGGTGTAGTACCATCCTTGATTAGCAATAATTACCGCTATATTGGCTAGTTGCAAAGGTGTAAGTTGTGTCTCACCTTGACCAATGGAGATAGATCGTATTGTTGAAAATTTCCATCTATTGTGACCATACCACTTGTCATAGTATTTAGAATTAGGAATTACTCCAGGCCTGATTCCAATAAGATCAGTATCAAGACGAACTCCTAAGCCAAAGCTATTCATATATTTAGCCCATATATTTAGCCCAATTTCTGAGTCTTTAAAATGATTTCTTTCCTTCCCTTGTTGAATGATTCTTTTTACAGCGGCAATATAATAGGGGTTACAAGATACCTGTATTGCTTCTGCAATATTCCTTGCTGTTGGATGCTTATGGCAACCAATAATTTTTGTACACTTAAAACTTGAGTTTTTTGAGATTACACCTTCTTGCATGCCAATTAATGACTGAATCAGTTTTAGTATTGATCCAGGCATATACTCTGAAGCTAATGGTCTTGGGAATAATGGTTTGTCTTTATTTTTTATTAGAGCGGGATAATTTTCAACTATTTTACGATTACCTATAAGAAGGTTTGGATCATAACTTGGTGAAGAAACTAGAGCTAAAATCTCACCAGTGCTAGGTTCAATAGCGACAATACAACCTTTCTTATTTTTGAGGATCATCTCCCCATAAGCTTGAAGGTCAGCATCAAGCCCTAAATATATAGGGTCAGCTTGTTCGGCAATAGTATCATATTTACCATTTTCAAATGATCCAACGGTATTATTTAATGCTGATGTGACAATGTATTTTATGCCTTTTCTTCCCCTAAATACCTTCTCATAATATTTTTCAATACCCGATCTACCTATTCTGCTCCCTGGCTTGTAAAAATGGTCAGCATCAATTTCTTTTTGATTAACCTCTGATAAATAACCTAAGATATTTGCACCGTTTGAATAAGGGTAGTGCCTCATGCTAGAAACTTCTTCATAGAAACCAGGATACTTCCATAGGTGAGGAGCAATTTTAGATATTTCCTCTGAAGTTAGTTCTTTTAGGAATGGATAGGCTCTTATTTTTTGATAGTTAGAGGTTGTCTTACCAGTGTGTTTGTTAGTATATTTTCCTTCTCCCTTAACAATAGATATAAAACGTTCTTTTACTTCTTGAACAGATCGCCCGATTAATTTAGCAAAAGCATTGGTGTCTAAACTTTTAATATTATTTTCTACCATCATTAAGTTATAATATGTTTTGTTAGAGATAACTTTGTTGCCATTTCGATCATAGACTACTGCTCTTGGAGGAATAATCTCTCTCTTTTTTTCTGCAATTTGTTGAGCCCTTAACTTCCATCTTTCATCTATAACTTGCATATAAAACAACTTCAGAATATATATGACCCCAATAAGAATCAAAATAGAAATTAGAACATATTTTCGATTTTCAAATTTCATTTGATTTTTTTATAAAAAGAAATTGTAATAAGATACAAAGAAGAAAGGATATTGGAATACTGAGAAAAACCTTTTGGAGAACAAAAAAAAGTTCATTTATTTTGAATATTTCAACCAAGAAGAACCATAGATGATGTATAAAAAGAAGGGTGCCAAAACATTTAATGAACCATCTAAATCCTAATGTAAAAATGTTTGTTTCCACTATAGGGTCATAACCATCTCTAGGGATGAAAAGTTTAAATATTATTGGCCTTAAGTATGCAAAAGATAAAAGTGCTGATGTATGAATTCCATATGTATTGCAAATAGAATCTATCGAAAGCCCTAGAATAAAGGATATTGAAAGCAAATAAATAATACTTAATTCAACAGGCAGAAGAAAAATAAAAAGAGGATATACCATTAGCTGTATTCCACTGCCGATTTCGATTTGATTTAAAATTAGTGCTTGGATAATTAAAATGGCGAAAAAACGAATGCTATGTATAATTAATAAGTTCATTTAGGGTTATTTACAGGGGTATCACTTTCTAATTTTTCTTGCTCTTTTTTCAGAAGATTTTTTATAATATAAACCCTTTGAAGAGATTTATAATTTTCAGAAAATTTTACACTAATATCCCAAAGAGGTTTTCCTTCAACTAATTGTGTTTTAGATACTCTGCCTACAATTATTCCTCGAGGGAATATTTTTCCTCCTCCGCGTGTAATAATTTTTGACCCTTTTTTAACTTTACTATCATTAGAAATGCCCCACAATGTGCCATATTTAGAGTCTTCCCCATCCCATTTTAGCAAACCAAAATCTCCAGTCTCTTCAATCATAACATCAATATTTATATCTTTCGTAAGACAAGATTTAACTACAGAGAAGTGTTCACTACAGTTATGGATCACTCCAACTACACCATTGCTTGAAAAGACACCCATACCGGGCTCTATGTTTTGTTTTGAACCAACATTTAGAGTGAAATAATTATTTCGTTTATTATGTGTGGAGTTAATAATTATTGCAGGAGTGTATTCGTATTGATAATTAAAAATGGTGTCATTGATTTTAACAAGACCATTATCTAGTTTAATGAAGCTAGACGGAATACTATCCATTAGAGCAATGTTTTCTTTTTGTAAAATAGAATTATTATAGTTTAAGTAGAAATGCTTTGTTAAATTATTTCTTAGCTTTAAAATATTACCAGAAAAAAGAGATGCTGAAGTGAGGTATTGGTATTTTGGGAACTGGAGATAGGAAAAATAGATAGAGAATGTTATCCCTTGCAATAATGCAAAGAATAAAAAAACTCGAAAACGTTTAATAAATGCAATAAAATTACGCATATTTCAATTTTCAGTATTTCTATTAATAAGAGTATTACATTATATTAGTCCCGTATTAAGAATTGAAATTTATTAATATTTTTTAATGCTATACTAGTCCCTCTTGCAACTGCTCTTAGGGGATCTTCAGCAATATGGACAGGAAGCTTTGTCTTTATTTGAATTCTTTTATCAAGACCTCTTAACATTGACCCCCCGCCTGCTAAATAAATTCCAGTTTTAAATATGTCAGCAGAAAGTTCAGGCGGTGTATCATTTAATGCACTTAATATTGCTTCTTCTATTTTTGATATAGTTTTATCTAAAGCGTGAGCAACTTCTGAGTAAGAAATTACAATCTCTTTAGGTATTCCTGTCATCAAGTCTCTTCCTTGAACAGCAAAATCTTCAGGAGGGTTTTCTAATTCTGGTAATGCAGCACCTACATTTATTTTGATTGACTCTGCAGTTCGTTCACCAACTAATATGTTATGTTGTCGACGCATATATTCTTCAATATCTTTTGTAAAATCATCACCAGCAACACGGATGGACTTATCAGTTACAATTCCTCCTAATGCAATTACAGCAATTTCTGAAGTCCCTCCACCAATATCAATAATCATATTACCCATAGGCTCAACAACATCAATACCAATTCCAATTGCTGCTGCCATAGGTTCATGAATTAAATAGACTTCTTTAGCTCCAGCATGTTCTGCCGAATCTTTAACTGCACGTTTCTCTACCTCTGTTATCCCAGATGGAATACAGATGACCATTCTTAATGAAGGATTAAATAAGCTTTTCTTTAGTCCAATCATTTTAATCATTTCACGGATCATCTTTTCAGCCGCTTGAAAATCTGCGATCACACCGTCTCTTAATGGCCTAACAGTTTTAATAAGCTCATGTGTTTTTCCATGCATTTGTTGTGCACGTTTACCAACTTCTACTACTTTATCTGATTTAATGTCTTTTGCCACAATAGAAGGTTCGTCTACAACGACCTTGTCATTCATTATTATTAGAGTGTTCGCAGTTCCTAAATCTATTGCAATTTCTTGAGTTAAAAAGCTAAATAGTCCCATTTTTTTTGCCTGATAAGTAAATTTCTATTTCTAGTGAAAATACTATTTTTTTAACTAAAAAAAAGTATTTTAATGCTTAAAGTGACGATTACCGGTAAATACCATTGAAATCTTATTTTCATTACAATAATTAATCGATAAATTGTCTTTTATTGAACCCCCTGGTTGAATGACACTACTTATTCCTTCTTCTCCTGCGATTTCAACACAATCAGGGAAAGGAAAGAAAGCATCAGAAGCCATTACAGATCCATTTAAATCGAAATTGAATGACTTTGCTTTATTTATTGCCTGACGGAGGGCGTCAACACGTGAAGTTTGGCCAGTGCCGCTAGCTAGAAGTTGTCTGTTTTTTGCAAGAATAATAGTATTTGATTTAGTGTGCTTCACTAATTTATTTGCAAAGATTAAATCTGTAATTTCTCTTTGATTTGGCTTTAAATTAGTAATCATATTTAAGTTTGATTCAGTCTCTGTAATTAAGTCTTTATCTTGTTCGAGAACACCATTTAAAACAGTTCTAAATTGTTTTTTTGGCAATTTTAGATTCTTTTGGATTAATATAATCCGATTCTTTTTACTCTTTAGGATTTTTAGTGCTTCCGATTCGTACTGAGGTGCAATAACGACTTCACAAAAAAGAGAGTTAATCTCATTGGCAGTTTTAAAATCGATTGTACAGTTGCTAATTAGAATACCACCAAAAGCGCTAACTGGATCCGCAGCAAGTGCATCTTCGTATGCTTGAGCTAATGTTTTTCGAGTAGCTAAACCACACGCATTATTATGTTTTAATATTGCAAATGTTGGGTCTTCAGACTTAAATTCTTCCATTAAGTTAACAGCAGAATCAATATCTAATAAATTATTATATGATATTTCTTTCCCATTTAATTTATCAAATAGTGTATCTAGTTTACCAAAGAAAACGCCTTTTTGATGTGGGTTTTCTCCATAGCGTAAATTTTGATTTTCGACAATGCTATGTTTGAAAACCTCTTTTTCCCCTTGATTTAAATAATTGAAGATATGGGTGTCATATTCTGATGATATTTCAAAAGCATCTCTTGAATAAATTTTCCTTTCATCAATATTCGTGATACAATTATTAGAGGAAATCATCTCTAAGAAATGTGAGTATTGTTTTTTTGAAGATACAACAAATACATCTTTGTAGTTTTTTGCTGCTGCTCTAATTAATGAAATGCCCCCAATATCTATCTTCTCTATAATCGCGTCGTGGCTTTCTCCAGAAGCAACAGTTTGTTTAAAAGGATATAAATCCACAATAATTAAGTCTAATTGAGGGATGTCAAATTTTTGCAAATCTTTTTTGTCATTATCTAATCCTCTTCTATTTAGAATGCCACCAAAAATTTTGGGGTGTAATGTTTTTACTCGTCCACCTAATATAGAAGGATAAGATGTTAGGTCTTCAACTCGAAGAACAGGGACTTTTAATTCTTCTATAAACTTTTGTGTACCACCTGTTGAATAAATAGTAACATTATTTTTATTTAGTTCTTTTATAATGGGCTCTAGACCAGTCTTATCAAATACTGATATTAGGGCTGATTTTATTTTTTTCTCACTCATTTGCGGTTGTTTTTTTGTTCAAAAATAAATGAAGAGTAAAGCTACTTGATTTTTTAAAAAAAGAAATTTATTTATCTACAAAAAGTAATTTATTTATCAACTAAATGTTTATTTTATCTTTTATTTAATTAAAAAAGCTTTTTGAATACGTATTTTTATTCTAAAAACATAAAAAATGTATAAAATTTGCCTTGTAGAAGATGAGTCAAGTTTATCTGAAATTATTCGATTAAACCTTCAACTTGAGGGTTATGAGGTTACTGTTTTTAACACAGGAGAAAGTGCTAAAGAGTGCTTTCTAAAACCTATCTTTTTTGATTTAATTATTTTAGATGTTATGTTACCTGGTTGCAGTGGCTTTGATCTGTGTGAAAAGATACGCCAAAAATCAAATGTGCCCATATTGTTTTTGTCTGCAAAAGGAACAACTTCAGATCGTATAAAGGGTTTGAAATTTGGAGCAAATGATTATATATCTAAACCATTTGATCTAGAAGAGTTGTTGCTACGTGTATCAGTTTTAATAACCAAAAAAAGCGAGAAACATAAATCCAATGAGATTAACATTGGTGATTTAATTGTTGATTTTAAAACTTTTGAAGTTGTTAAAAAATCAACAAAAGAAAAATATAGTTTGTCAAAGAAGGAAGTTGCGTTAATTCAGCTGTTTATTAAAAAGGAAGGGCAAGTTATTCCTAGAGCAGAAATATTAGATAATGTTTGGGGAAAGAATCATTTCCCAACAACTAGAACTATAGATAATTTCATATTGAAGTTCCGTAAAATTTTTGAGGAAGATCAAAAAAACCCAAAATATTTTCATTCTATTAGAGGAGTAGGATATAAGTTTACTATGTAATCTTTAATTCTTTTAGTTAAGTTTTTTATAGAGAATAGAGTTTTTTATTTTTGAGGTATAATTATAAAAAAATGAGAGATTTAAAACAACTAAGGTATGATAAGGCATACTTAAGGATGGCTAAGACGTGGTCTGAATTATCTCATTGCACACGAAAAAAAGTTGGAGCTATAATTGTCAAAGATGGTATGATAATTTCTGATGGATACAATGGGACTCCAAGTGGTTTTAATAACTCTTGTGAATCGTCAGAAGGTGAAACACTTTGGTATGTTTTGCATGCTGAGGCAAATGCGATTTTGAAAGTTGCTAAGTCTACTCATAATTGTCAAGATGCGACATTATATTTAACATTGTCACCCTGTAAAGAGTGCAGTAAACTTGTCGTTCAATCTGGTATAAAACGAGTTGTATTTATTAATTCATATAAGGATACTAGTGGGATTAATTTTTTAAGAGACGCAGGCATTGAAGTTGAGCAAATAGAAAATCCTTTCGATGAAGATTAATAAGATTACGTCATATTTGATTCCTTTGTTATATTGTTCTATTGTTATCTTATTGATATCTAATCCAGATTTGGGGTGTGAATCAAATGATCATAAGTTTAATGAAATAATCGATTTAATAGAAAACAGTTATGTTGATACTGTAAATTCTAATAATCTTTTTGAAGTTACAATTAATGATATGCTTCATAAATTAGACCCTCATAGTCATTATATACCAGCACGATCAGTTAAGTTAATGAATGAGATGACTCAAGGCAGATTTGGAGGGATAGGAATTAGTTTTTTTCTTTTTAGAGATACTGTTTGTATTATTAATGTAATACCAGGCAGCCCTGCGATGCGTAATGGTTTAAAAGCCGGAGATAAAATTATATCAGTAAACAATAAAAAATTTGAGTTAAACATCACAAATGAAAAAGTGATGAATTTATTGAAGGGCATTGAAGGTACAGAGGTAAGTTTGACTCTTGTTAGAGAAAATGAAAAAATTAAGAAAACATTCAAGCGGGGCTCCATACCTATAGAATCAGTTGTTGCTTCTTATATGATAACAAAGGAGGTTGGTTATATAAAAATTAATCAGTTTACAGTTTCTACATCATTAGAATTTTCAATTCAAGCATCTAAATTAAAACAACAAGGACTAAAAAAATTAATATTAGATCTTAGAGATAATGGTGGAGGCGTTCTAACCGGTGCTACTGAAATTGCTGATTTATTTTTGAGTGCAGGTAAGCCTATTGTTGAAACAAAAGGAGAGAACTCACCACTACAAACCTATTATGCTACCGAAAAGAGTCCTCTAATAGATGTCGACTTAGTGTTATTAATTAATTTGGAAACCGCTTCTGCATCTGAAATTTTAGCAGGAGCAATTCAAGATAATGATCGCGGCCTTGTTATAGGAAGGAGATCCTTTGGCAAAGGTTTAGTTCAAGAGGATAAGCAATTAAATGATGGTAGTAATTTGAGGCTTACTATTGCGCGTTATTATACTCCAACAGGTCGTTGTATCCAAAAGCCTTATTCAGGAGACTATGACTCCTATAATCAAGATATTATAAACAGGTATGAGAATGGAGAAATGTATTTAATAGATTCCTCTCAATTTATTGATTCTTTAAAATTTATAACACCAAAAGGCAGAGTAGTTTATGGAGGAGGAGGTATTATGCCCGATATTTTTGTGCCATATGAGACTTTGGGAGTAAGTTCCTTTTATTCAGAGTTAAGGAGTTTAAATGCTTTTAGAACATTCGTTTTTAATTATGTTAAAGATAAACGTAATAAGTGGTCATCTCCTCAACAATTTAATGAAGAGTTTAATGTCACTAGTTCCCTCCTAAATACGTTTTTAAACTTTATAAAATTAAATTACAAACTTGAAAAACAAATAAAAAAAAATCAGGCTAGTAGGGATTTAATTGCTCAGAGAATGAAGGCCGAAATTGCAAGTCAAATATGGGGAGAACAGGGCTTTTATCAAGTGATAAATACAGAAAATGAGGATATAAAGGAAGCCATGAAGGCTTTTAATTAACGTTTTATTAAACGCTGGTGTGAAAGTAATCCATTTATGTTTATAGATATAAAATAAAGACCAGAGCTTACTATTTCTTCTTTATTGGTCTTTCCGTCCCAAATTATATGAAGTTCATTTTCTTGAACTATTTTGTTTGAAAGTAGTTTTCTAATATGTTTCCCTGTTTTATCAAAGATAGAGATAGAAACTTGATCGCCTATTGATATTTTATTAGAGTATAAGTTTAAGTAATCGCTAAATGGATTTGGATAAACATTGAATTTTATAGGATTAAAATCTTCTTCAGCTATATTGTTTATACTCTGATTCATTAAGCTATCCAAATTGTATGTCTCATCTCCAGGATAATAGTCCATAACGTGCATAAAAGTCACCATCATTTCGTCGGACGTATTTAATCCCGGGTATACTGTAATTGGAGGAGAATTAGGATTATGTAGGTTTCCTGAGGTGTTATCATAGGTCCCTTCACAGTAGAATGTTGACCCTATTTCTGCTTTTTGAATGTATTTATAAAAGTAAAAGTCTTGCCATTCAAAATCCCAGTGAGGGATATCAATTAGTTTTAAAGTGTCGTTGTTTGGACTTATTCCATATACTTGAATTGTTTGGCCTAATAAATGCATATGAGGGAAGACACTTAAAAGAGAATAATCTTGAGAAGTTGGACCATATTGAGCATTTACAGTTGTGAATTGATTAGCGGGTAAATAAAAGTTCCAGTTTTCTAAAAGTCTTTCCGTATAGACTTCTCTAACTCCTGTCTCTCCTGGGGGATAGAAATGAAAAATAACTTTAGTACTATCCATCTCGCCGTAACTACCTTCAGGATAGTGCATACCAAGGACAATTTGAGAATTAGCAGGGATAGTCATTCCTAGTTTTAGGCTGGAAGAGCTAGGTAATGTTAACGGTGAGCTTCCTGGGGTATAGCCGCCTAGTAATGATGCACCAGAAGAAGCAGGGCTTGCGCAATCACCCCCGATAGTATCTGTTACAGACGAATTAGATGGGTCAATATATACCAATACATGGTGAACAATTTCATAGTTTCCAGGAATGATTTCAATTGCTTTGATGATTCTATCTTGGCTTAAACCTGATGGTAAGGCAAAACAAACATAGTCATCTCCATTAGAGGTAGCTTTACTCATATAAGTAGGAATTTGAACCTCTAAATCCCCATCACCTAAGATTGAACCATTATTATATACAGGAGGAGGAGGTGTACTAGATGAGTTACCTTCTGGGTGACCAGAAACTAACCAATCTAAAACTTTAGTTTTCTCATTTGGTGTTAGTGATCTGTCATGAGAATAATTTTGAAAGTCATTATTTGGAGGCCAAGGAGGCATTTCATTATTATTAACTACATCATATATAGCAGTAGCTAAAGGACTAGTCTCGGCATAAGTAATTAAGGGGAAAGGAGCGACTCCACCATTATGGTGACACTTAGAACATTTGTCGTAAAATATTTCAGCAATATCATCACTCCATGTTTGGCTAAATGAAGCTTGAGTTATAAACAAGAATATAAAAGTAAATATTTTATTAATCACAATGAATCTGTATCGTTTAACCAAAATATAACAATTTGACTAAAAAACATAACTTTAATTTGTAAAAAGAGTAAGATAGCAAAAAGAAATTCTTTTTTGCCAAACATTAATTTCTAAATATGTTATTATATAATGTTACCGTTAGTATTGATAAATCGATCAAAGAGGATTGGTTATCTTGGATGAAAAACAAGCATATTCCTGATGTTATGGACACAGGTTGTTTCCTTGAAGCAAGAATCGCACGTGTTCACGGTGAGGAAGAGGGTGGACTAACTTTTGCTATTACATATCTCTGTGAAAATCAAGAAGATTATGATAGATATTTACAAGAATATTCTTTTGACTTACAAAAAGAACATTCTCAAAAATACAATGGAAGTTTTGCGGCATTTAGAACAATGTTAACTGTTTTACAAGAGTTTAAAAAATGATAATTAAAGCAAAGAAACATCTTGGACAGCATTTCCTTAAAGACATGAATATTTCTAAGCGTATTGCAGATACTTATGGTTTTCATAATGGCTGCCATAGGATATTGGAATTAGGAGCAGGAACTGGTGCATTAACGAAATTTTTATTAGATAAAGAGAAGAATATAGATCTTAAGATAATCGATGTCGATCCAGAAAGCATTAAGTATATGAAGGATAAATATCGAGAGCTTGAGGGTAAAATTATAGAAGGAGATTTTTTAAGTATTGACCTGATAAAGGTTATGGGTAAAGATCCGTTTTCTGTAGTAGGGAATTTCCCGTACAATATTTCAACACAAATTCTTTTTAAGTGCTTAGAGATGAGGAATCAGATACCTGAAATAATGGGGATGTTTCAACGCGAGGTTGGTTTAAGGATTGCTGAACCTCCAGGATCAAAACAACGAGGTATTCTATCAGTTTTAATGCAGGCATATTATGATGTTGAATATTGTTTTACAGTTAATGAAAATGTTTTTCACCCTCCTCCGAATGTTAAATCCGGTGTTATTCGTCTAACAAGGAATAAAAACCAACAGCTTCCATGTGATGAAAAATTATTTAAAAATTTAGTTAAAACAAGCTTTAATCAAAGGCGAAAAACTCTTAGAAATTCAATAAAAAAGTTTTTGAAGGATAAAAGTATAGATAGTGAGTTATTATCTCTAAGACCAGAAGCACTATCAGTTAACCAATTTATTGACCTAACCATCTTGATTGAATCAAATTAAATTAAATATTAATTGATTTAATTAAATATTTAAAAAATATGCTTTATTTTGTATTTAATAAAAAAGTGATATTATGACATTATCCGATTTTTTTTATGCAATAGGTGATTTTATGCAAATGACATTTTTATTGTTAGAGGCAGATATGATAGGGAACCTATTTAATTACTTTTGCGTTTTCTTAGGCTTTTTTGGCATGTTTTTTTGGCTGTACAAGCAGAGACAATATAATATGGCCGCTGATAAAGATGCCGATCAATTAAAGTGATTGTTTCAACACTTTTTGTTTTTTTCGAAAAAAGTTTCATTTCTAAGCTGAAAAAGTATTTTTAATTTATGTCTTTTTATACAGTAATCATTACAGCTGGAGGTATAGGAAAGAGAATGAACTCTGTTTTGCCTAAGCAATTCATTGAAGTTAATGATAAGCCAATACTTATGCATACTTTAGAAAAATTTTATCATTTTAACCCAAAATTCCAGCTCATTCTTACTCTACCTAGAGATTGGAGATTGTATTGGGAAGAGTTAATAGTTTCTCATGACTTTAAAATTCCTCACCGGATAGTTGAAGGAGGTACGGAAAGGTATCATTCTATTAAAAATACTTTAGATTATTGTTTTGGGGATTATATACTTGTTCATGATGGGGTACGCCCTTTAGTTTCATTTAAAACTATAGAAACTTGCATAGAGGCATTAAAAGATTATGAGTCTGTTATACCTGTTATTGGGTTAAAAGAGTCTCTTCGTATACAGAATAATGATACTTCAAAGTCAGTAGATCGTTCACTTTATAATATTGTTCAAACACCACAATGTTTCAAAAAAGAGATTCTTCAACAGGCATATAATTTGCCTTTTCATGAAGGTATAACAGATGATTCTACTTTAGTAGAAGAAGCTGGATTTGAAATTAAGATGGTACAAGGGAATGAAGAAAACATTAAAATTACTAGGAAAATTGATTTACAACTCGCTGGGTTGTTTCTTAAATAGTTTTTGAAATGTTTTCTCAAGCCCAATAATAGTATATTTGTTTTAAGTTTTTTAAATATGAAAAGATTAACATTATTATTAGCGTTGATAACGATATCGGCATCTGCTCAGAATAAGAAAAATATAAGACTTAATTTGAAAAATGCTATAGTAATAGCTCAAACAGACAAGATGGAAGATCGTTATTCTTTAGAAATAAATACAACTGAGTTATTAAATTCTTTTAATATTAAAGCAGTTCCTTCTTTAAATATTATGAAGCTTGGACAGTCACCACTGGTATTAATTTCAGATTCTATAGTAAAATTGATAAATCAAAATGATATTGATACATATTTATTATTAAGTGTTCGTGGATTTGATCGAAGATTTAAGGTTTCAGGAATCAATGACGATTTACAAACAGCACTTGGACTAAGTGGGTTATTCGGCCTTTATAGGGAAGATATTGTTTCTATTAGCTTTGAGGTTAAATTTTTTAGAGATAGTAGACTGATTTATTCTGAAATTATTAAATGTGGGAATATTGGTGATCGTGAATCTGTTATTAAACGTTTCAGGAAGAAGTTGAGAAAGCGCATTATAAAGAAATGGATAAAGTAATTTTTTATTTATCATATAAAAAAAAAGACCTCTTATTTAGAGGTCTTTTTTACATTATAATAATTTATTATAAAGACTTAAAAGGTAAATATGGAGCTTTTATCCATTTCACCAATGTAGAGGCTAATCCATATAGGAATTGATATACCATTACATTTATATATAAGTTAACTAAGATAACTACGATTGATACAAATGATCCAAACACTCCCATAGCTCCAGCTACTGTCCAAGCGTCTCCATTACCCATACTTGGTCCAGCCATCATTTCAGTCATCATATCACCAAATTGACCCATTCCTAAGTCACTTAATATGCCAAATAAAATAGCAGTTCCTATAGAACCCATTTCAGTTAATTCTGACATATCCATACCCATAGCATTACCAACATCAAGGGTTGTAATAAAGCTAATTAGAGCTGAAACGGCGGCAAAAAGACCAACCATAGCTAAAATATAACCAGCCATTTTTATTAGAGCAACTGGTATGTCTAAAAACACTAGATTAATAGTGTTGCTTTTAGAACCACCAAGTCCATCACCAACATTTCTTATAATTTGAGCTATAGGAAAAGCAATACATACCCATAATAAAATAGATAAAATGTTGCTGATCATTTGATCTATTTCAGCCCCTTCACCTTTCCACATAGCTCCAGAATCTGCCCACATTGGCTCTAATGTGCCCCAAATAATCATTAAACAAGTAGCAAGTGCTAAAACTTGAAATATTTTTCCGATCCAACCTGCAATTTTGTTTTCAGAATCTTCTATGCAAGCAGTCCAATTATTCCAAGGAAGTTTGTCGCTAACCATTTTTGGTGCGTCAAGTAATTGATTAGTCATTTCATTGACTTTTTCGTTTGTTTCCATTTTAATTTGTTTTAAAATTTAAACCAAAATAATAACAATTTACTCTAGACTTATTTCAAGAGGTTTATATTTTAAACACAAAAGTGTTGATAAACACACAATTAAGTTAAGTTTTAATCTACTTTTCATTGTAAACAAATGTATGTTAATATGTGTTTAGCAAGGGAATAAATTACATTTTTTTAAGATTTAAAACTTAATGTTATATGGTTAATAGTATACAATTAAACTATTTTTCTAACTTTAGTGTTTATGGCAATATTAGATGTTCTTAAATATGAAGGTCCAAATGATGTTCTTGTTTGGAAATGGAGGTCAGATTCAAGCTCTTCTCGTGAGAATCAATTAAGGATGGGCTCACAACTTATAGTAAATGAATCACAAGAAGCTTGTTTTTATAAAGGAGGAAAGCTTTTAGATATTTTTAACCCCGGCACTCATACATTAAGCTCAAAGAACTTACCTCTACTTTCTTCTCTTGTTGGATTAGTTTATGGAGGCAATAGTCCCTTTTCTGCGGAAGTTTATTTTGTAAATAAAGCAGTTTCTATGGATGCAAAGTTTGGTCTTGTCCCATTTAACATGTTAGAGCCGACATTTAAAGTGCCAATTCCAGTTTCGTGTAGAGGGTCATTTGCTATAGTTGTTCAAGACTCCAAAAAATTCCTTACGAAAATCATAGGTACCTTAAAGGATTTTGATACGGAATCATTATCGAATTTTTTTCAAGGAGTTATCATAGAGAACGTTAAAAGTACTATTACAAAAATTAGTGCTGAACAAAAGTTAAGTCCATTAGAATTAGAAAGTATTGTTTTAGAGGTTGGATTAGCAGTTAAGTCAATAGTAAATAATCATTTAAATGAATATGGCATAGAATTAAAATTATTTAATATTGAATCAATTCCTGTTATTGATGATGATAAGCGTGTAAAAGATGTCGTTGAACAGTTTCAAAAAATAATGTCTGAAGATTTAGATGAACGAATGCGCCTAAAACGTAGAGCAGAGAATCTAGAGGTGTATAAAGTTGAGAGAAGCTTTGACACGACTGAAAAGGCTGCTGAAAATATAGGTGGTGGAGATGGTGATGCAGGGGGGATTTTAGGTACAATGGTTGGTTTAGGTATGGTTAATCCTATTGCTGAACAAATGGGAAATATGATGTCCAAAAATACCGCGAAAGATGATAACAAGCCTAAAGATTCAAATGAAGAGACAATAAAATTGCTCAAGCAATTGGGTAGTCTCAAAGAAGAAGGAATAATATCTGACGAAGAGTTTGAATTAAAAAAGAAAGAGCTGTTAGAAAAACTTAAATAGTAGTTATATGAAAAATATTTTTCTCATAGGAGGGTTTCTAGCTATAATACTAAATTCTTTAACTGGAATGATAATCAGTAATTATTCATTTTTTAATTGGATTCTAGCTGATATAAGCATCTTAACTTCTACAGGGATAATTTTTGCCCTTTATAATCGCTTTCTAGATAATGCTTTTAAAGCGGTTTTTACATTTTTATTTTTAGCTTCAGGATTCATTAGGTATATACTTTGTCTTTTTGCATCATCTCACATAGAAAATAATTGGATAATACTTATCGTTACATTTTTGTTCTTCTTTGAAATTTTGGTTTTTGTATTAGGTCTTGTCTTAAGAAAAAAATAAATGTATCAAGAAGAGATTGAAAAGTTAATTAAATATGCTCTTGTCGATGGGCAGATTTCCAAAAAAGAGCGGGAAATTTTAATTAATAAGGCTCTCAAGTTAGGCATTGACCAAGAAGAGTTTGAAATGGTATTAGATGCGAGGATTTACGAGAAAAACAATCAAAATGAATCAAAATCTTCAGAACCAAATCAATCAAGTATCCAAAAAGAAACAAAGAACATAAAATGTCCAAATTGTCAAGCTAATATTGATCCCTACGTTACTTCATGTGAATACTGTGGGTATAATGTTCTTGATAGAAAATCAAATTCTTCAATTCAAAGTTTATTTAAACTATTAAATGAAGCAGAAGAAGACAGACAAAGTGATCCTAATTCAATATTCTCCTCTTTTGGTAAAGTGTTTTCTGAGTCTTTCTCTCATATTACAGGACCTAATAGGGTAGATAGAAAAAAAATGGAAATTATTTCTAGTTTCCCTATTCCAACAACTAAACAAGACATTCTAGAGTTCTTGACTTTAGCTTACCCTAAAGCAAAGACAGTTGGAAATTTTTTCACTAAAAACACAAATGAGAATAAACTTCATAATCAATTTGCCTTGGTTTGGAAGAATAAATGTGAACAAATTATTATGAAAGCCAAGTTTTCTATGAAAGACGATAAAGAGACACTCAATCAAGTTCTCTTTTACGCAAAAAAATTAGGCCTTTAGTCGATTTTAAATTTGACACCAATACCATTGTCACTTAAATCTATTTTTTTTAGAATTGGAGCAAGGTTCTTTTTATAATTTTTGTTGTGTATACTATATGATACCCAATCAAAGATTAATAAAAAACTTCCTTGAAGAATTAAGCTATGACCAAAACCTTTAAGAAGATCAGACTTATCTTTATGATATTTTGATTCACTGTTTAAAATTAATCCACTAGAAATATACGCAATGTCGATACCTGCATTAATAAGAAATGTTTTTTCTGTTCTTCTTTGTTCATTAAAAGTTTCATAAAAACTTAAGTTTGACGCACTTTTTTTAGCTTTTAAATAACCGGGTATAGCAATACCTAAATTTACAATATTCCACATCACATTCATTTGATGAAAATGTTTTGATTGATCATTCTTTGATAATATCCATCCTGCACCACTTCCAATTAAGTTGGCACTTGCCCAACTTCCAAGTCCAATCATTAGGGTTTTATCTTTGTTATGTCTTTTAGTATTGAAGTCATCAATTTGACTACTACAAATTAATGGAAGAGCAATTATGATTAGAATTAATCTCATATTATTTTGTTTAAATATTATACATTAATTGGACAAGGAATTGTCTTGGTGGTTGAATGTCAGCTGGTCTGCTTGAATATTCATTGTTAAGGAAGTTGTTGACAAGTATGTTTATACTATATTTTTCCATGAATTCATATCCTATTCTTGCGTCCATAACAATACTCCCGTTATTTTTTGCTTCATTCTCTCTATACTCTCCAAGCCCAGGCAATACATCAATAGTAGAGCCAGTTATAAGAGGCACTCCATCAATGAATAGTCGGTCAATATTTGACATAAAGCTATTATATCTTGTGCAATATCCTATACTGATCCCTTTCCAAGTAATGGAAACATCAGCTTTTGCTAAATGGTTAAATCGATACTTAAGCATATCCGAACTAGGATCAGAAAAAGTAGAGATATATGTTGGATCTGTGTTTAAACTAACAGGTTTCATATATGTATACCCAATTAGTGTTCTTAACTCTACATTTTTTATTTTTCCTTGACTATTAAATGAAACTTCTATTCCTGAGATTCTTGCTTGTTCAGTATTTTGTGCTTGGAATCCGAAAAAATTCTCCACATAATTTGGTGTGCCAGGAACAAGAGATACTGAAGTGATACTATCTGGCATAACATTATCGAATGCGAATTCAATCATGTTATCATATTGATTAACAAATCCTGCAATATCTATAGATGACCTCCATTTACCAATGTGAAAAACTTGTTTAATACCTATTTCTGTCGCCCAGCCTCTCTCTGGTTCTATATCTGGGTTAGGAAAAATTCTAGCACCACCGCTCTCTGCAGTAAGGAATCTTTCTCCAACTGATGGAAAACGAATACCTTGACCAAAAGAAGATCTTAGATGGGTGTTTTTTGCTAGTGCATAATGTACCGCAGCTCTAAATACAGGATAGATAGGTATGACATTCTTGGTTTCCCATAAATCAAATTGTGAATCAGGGGTTCTATCATCTTGTTTGAAGTATTCTAGTCGAACTCCTGCAGTTATATCAAGACGTTCCATGTTTAAGTCGTATTGAGCATAACCTGCTAAATTGATAGATGTATGGTCTCCAAAAACATCTTCACGGCTATTGATTATATTTGAACTCGCAGTAACACCTGATGTAAGATTATGGATTTGATTCCATTTTTTAGAGAATTGATAGTCTCCATAATACATGTCAGCTTTAGTTGCAGAATAAAGACCATCAAAAGGGTTTCCGGTAGAGACAAGGTAGTATCTTCCTTTTAGCTCATGCTTAGAATTTTTTTTGCCTAGATATTTAATATAAGGATCTACACAGACACGAATAGAGCTTTCTTGAGTAATTGATGAATTCGGGTTTGTGTCTGGGCTCCCTCCTCCTGTTGGAGTGTATGCCATAGTAGCACTTTCCCATATTATAAATCTACCTACATTTTCGTATTGACTATTGAAAGCAACACCCATTTTTAAATTTTGAGCTTTGGATGGTCTATAAAACAAATTTCCGCTTAGTCTAACTCTATTTTCGTATTCACCATCTTTATATCCTTTGGTGAAGTACCCATTGCTAGAAATGGTATATCCAAATTCATTAAACATCTTACCATAGTAGATATTTAGTAGGTTAATTTTTGGGTTAGAAGAAAAATTAAATTTTGTTGTATCATCGTCCCACCATCTTAATGTTCCTCTTTTAGGGTTGTCATAAAATCCAGATTGAAATTTGACTTTAAGTTCTCCATCTCTACTAGGTTCTCTTGGTGTCAAAGAAATCATCCCATTTAAAGCACCACTTCCGTATAGAACAGAAGATGCTCCTTTAATAATTTCAATTTGCGACATTGATTCTAATGGTATAGAATTCCACTTCACATCTCCTAAATCAGGTGAGGTTAGCGGCATACCGTTTGTTAACACCAGTACACGACTACCTACACCGTATGCATATCCACCCCCACCTCGAATGCTAACCTGGCCATCCATTACGTATACACCAGGACTTTGATCAGCTACTTGTTCTAAATTCACTAGTCCTTTTTTTTCAATGAAATCAGATTTTATAACTTCCATGGAAATAGGGACATCTTCAATCTCCTGAGACCTTCTACTTGCAGAAACAACTAAAGTTTTTATCTCTTGAGCTATAGGGGAAAGAACGATTTTAATATTCTTTTTTTTCTTTTCAACAAGTATAGAATCTGTCTTGTAATCTGCTAAAGAGAAGTATAGCCAAGTAGGTAAACTCTCTATTTTAATTGCAAATTTACCATCAGGATCTGTTCTGGTCGCTTTGCCCTCTGAAGTGCTAACTTTAACACCGTAGAGTTTGTTTTTAGTTTTACTCTCATTTACTTCTCCATCTATATATTCAATCTCTTGTGCGAATGATAGAAATGGGAGTAATAAAATGAGGATGAAAATTTTTTGCATTTTTCTTATTTGATATGACAATCGATTAATACCGGCTCACTGAATAGAGGGTCTATACCGTCACACTTTCCGTATATAGTTATTTCATCTCCTACATTAAGTTCTGCTACTTCATTTAGCTGAGCTCTTTTTCGATGTTCTTTAATTCCAGAATTCTCAAAAGTTCTTAAACGGCAATAAACATTACAGGAAAGGAATTCATCTTTGTTAGAATCAATCCAAAGTGTTACTCCATCATCACCACCATCTATCTTGGAAAGATTACCTTTAACATATATCCATTTATTTTTAAAAGTTCTATCAGCTCGAATTTTATTGTTATTATAGGTTGAACATAATTCAAAAGCTGTTTTTGTTTTATTTACAATTTCTAAACTATCCTTTATTTTTTTTACTAATGACAAACTGTCTTTTACTAATGCTATACTATCTCTTTCCTCTTTACTAAGTTTTTTAGATTGTTCTTCTATAAGTTTTTGATAGTATTCATTATTTTTTAAATACTCTTTATGTGAGTTTTCGCCTGTATTAATAGCGATAGCAAAAAGACCAATTAAAAGGCCAATACATCCAGTTATAATACCAGTAATACACTTTCCTCTTGAGTTAGAAAGACTAGGATCAGATTTAATTTTATTGTTAGCAACAATTGACAGAATAATAGCAGCTATACCAATAAAAAAGCCTAAACCATAAATAAAGGAAGTTGGTATAGAAATGATTCCTAATATTTGAGATAGTTTTGCAAATTTGTTTTGTTTCGTTTTGTCCATATTTATGTTTATTTAGTGGAAAGTTCTATTTTGTCTATTTCTAGATTGAATTTCTCTTGTTTTTTATTACCTATTAAAAATCCAATCTCTTCAATAGATGTTTTGTTAAAGTTTTCTTTATCTATTTTTCTGCCTCTGAATGAAGGATACATAGAATTAATTGGAATTTTGATTTCTTCCCAAACATTAGATGTTTGAAAGTACTTAACGTAACTGTAATAATCGTTAGATTTTTCTTTTATTCTGAGTTGATATCGTTTTCCATCTCCCCGAATCTTCATTGAAATGTATGATTTCTTTGGAGTCGTAGTTTTCTTCATCTTATATCTTATGGAAGAGAAGCCACCATTATTCTCAAGAGAAACCTCTCCTTTAAACACAGCATTACCGGCCTTATTAAGAATTAATTTTCCATTTGATTTACCGCCCATTACATCATCGTTAACTACAATCCATTTGTTTAAAGCACAATTTTTGTTGAAATCAAAAATCAATTTATTATTTACGCTGAGTGAAAAGGAAAGGGCTAAAAATAAAAATGGCATTGTCTCTTAGTTGTTTCTTTTATCGATTAATTTAGCGATATATTTTCCAATAATATCGAATTCTAAATTTACTAAATCTCCAGCTTTTATTTCATGTAGATTAGTGTTTTCATATGTATAAGGTATAATACATACAGAAAAAGAGTTTTCTTTAGAGTCTAAGACAGTTAGGCTTATTCCGTTTATTGTAATGGACCCCTTTTCAACCGTTACATCTTTTGAGTTATATTTGAATGTATATTTCCAACTTCCATTTTCATCCTCAATATTCAAACATGTTCCAGTTGTGTCAACATGTCCTTGGACAATATGACCATCTAATCTCCCATTCATTTTAGTGCATCGTTCTAAGTTGACTTTTGTTCCAACCTTCCAATCACTTAAGTTAGTTTTATTTATTGTTTCTTTAATTGCAGTTACGGTATATTCATCATTTTCAATGTCAATAACTGTTAAGCAGCAACCATCATGTGATATACTTTGGTCAATTTTAAGTTCATTAGTAAATGATGAGGCTATAGTGAAATGGACATTTTCTTTTTCATAATTTATGTTCTTAACTACGCCTATTTTTTCTACTATTCCTGTAAACATTTTAGTTTATTTTTTTAAAAATATAATTGTAATGATTAAAATTGAAGAAACAATCAATAAGTCTAAGATACTAAACCATAACGGATGGGGGATTATAAATACGTTTATTATTGTTGCAAAAACGACGAACCCTCCAATTATTAAAATTGGATATATAGTGTTTTTCTCAATTAATCTAGATACACCAAGACCTATTGCTAAACCGATACCATGAACTATAGCTACAAATATATGTGTTCCAAATGGTATAAGGTGTAACTTCGATTCAAGTTCATCTATATTATTAAAATCTATTTTAAATGGAACAGGGAATAATAAATGTCCAAGTGGCTCCAATAAAGCAATTGAAAAGAATGCAGCAATTAAACCAAGAAATGTACCCAAGAATATTCTCATTTTATTTTCACTTTTACTGATTTAGATGATGGTGTATGACTTAATCTTGCCTGAAGACTTAACGGAACTAATGGGTTTGCTTCAGGAAAATATGTGGCGAGACATCCCTTGGGGATATTATATGATATGACAGAGAATCCTTCTACTAAACGCTCTGTGTTATCATAATTATTGTAAAGAGTTATTTGATCTCCCTGTTTAAGTCCTTCCTTTTTAATGTCATATTCATTCATAAATACAACCATTCTATCATTATAGACTCCTCTATACCTATCATCAAGTCCATAAATTGTTGTGTTGAATTGATCGTGACTTCGTGTTGTCATCATTATATATTCTTCTTCTTTGCAGATATTTTCGGAAAGTTTATTAATTGTAAAATTTGCTTTTTTATTCGGTGTTGTGAAATCTCCTTTTCTTGGTCCATTTGGTAATTCAAATCCTTGTGGGTTTTTTAATCGATCGTTATAATCTTCAAAACCCGAGATTGTTTTTTCAATAAGATCTCTTATATTTTTATAGTCTTCCACTAAGAAGTCCCAATCTACTTTATCTTGTTTTATCGTTTCTTTTGCTATGTTCGCTATTATAACAGGTTCACTTTCTACAAACTCGGAGGGTGGTTTTAATATTCCTTGTGTTGTATGTACAACTCCCATAGAGTTTTCAACAGACAAGAATTGCGATTTCCCATTTTTAAAGTATTTGTCTGTTCTTCCCATAGATGGTAGGATTAAACCTGTTTTTCCATGAGTTAAATGAGATCGATTTAATTTCGTAGAGATATGAGTAGTTAAATTACAATTTTTTAGTGCTACTGATGTGTAGTTTGTATCTGGAGAGGCAGATAAGAAGTTTCCTCCCATACCGATAAAAACTTTCACTTTTTCTTCATACATAGCTTTTATAGCACCTGTAACACTATAGCCTTCTTCCTGTGGAGGTGTAAAACCAAAATTCTCACTAATCTTATTTAGCAATTCTTTGGATGGCCGCTCCGCAATACCCATTGTTCTATCACCTTGAACATTACTGTGCCCTCTAACAGGGCAAGTCCCTGCACCAGGTCTTCCAATACTTCCTTTAATCAATAATAGGTTTACTAATTCTTGAATATTATCAACTCCATTCACATGTTGTGTAAGACCCATACCCCAACAGGTTATAATATTTTTTCTCTCTGCAATTAAATTAACAAGGCTATCAATTTCTTTTTCCTTAATACCAGTTCGATTAATTAAGGCGCCTAAATCATGATTGTTTAATTCTTCCTTAAATTCTTTAAATCCTGCAGTTTTATTTTCTATGAAAAATTTGTCTAAAATAGCTGGATTAGTTTTAGCTTTTTCAAATAATTTAATCATCACTGCTTTGAGAAGAGCAACATCTTCATTAATTCTAACTTGAAGATATAAGTCTGAAATAATCGAACCATTCCCCATGACTCCATTTATTTTTTGTGGATTTTTAAATCTAACTAAACCAACCTCTTTTAATGGGTTAATTGAGACAACCTTTGCACCATTTGCTTTTGCTTTCTCTAAACAAGAAAGCATCCTTGGGTGATTTGTAGCGGGGTTTTGACCAAAAATAAGGATTAAATCAGATTTGTAAAAATCATCTAGTGTTACAGAACCTTTTCCAATACCTACTGTTTTGGAAAGAGCAACACCGCTTGATTCATGACACATATTTGAACAATCGGGGAGGTTATTTGTTCCATACATACGAACAAACAATTGATATAGAAATGCCGCTTCGTTACTTGTCCTACCCGAAGTATAAAAAGCAGCTTCATTTGGGTCTTTTAAACTATTTAAGTTTTCAGCGATAACTTTATTAGCTTCATCCCATGATATTTTTTGATAATGAGATTGCCCTTCTCGAATAATCATTGGATGAGTAAGCCTTCCTTGTTGACCTAACCAATAATCACTTTTTCTCTCAAGCTCTGAAACAGAGTGTTTAGCAAAGAACTCTGGGTTAGCTCTAGCTTCCATTGCTTCTTCAGCAATAGCTTTAACACCATTTTCACAATACTCACCAAGTTTCGATCTTTTATCGGGGTCAGGCCAAGCACATCCTGGACAATCAATCCCATTTTTTTTGTTAAGCTTATTAAGTACTTTAAGACTTTTACCAATAGGCATACGAGTAAAAATATTTTTTAAAGCAATGATTACAGCTTTACCACCAGCGGCATAACTAGGCCTATTAGTTATTCTTATTTTACTATTTTTTTTCATAACAAAAAGAAATAAAGATAAAGAATTTATTTGCTTCATGTTATTATCTAAATAAGTAGGAGGGTTTTATAGACTATATATTTGAAGCCTCTTCAGTTTTACAAGAATTTTTGATTAACATTAAGATGCGTTCTAATTCTCCATTTGTAAAATGGCGATATTCCCCTAGTTTTAAATCCCCTAATTTTATATTCATAATGCGAATACGTTTTAATTTTAAAACTTCGTATCCTAAAGCATGGCACATCCTTCTGATTTGACGGTTTAGACCCTGAGTTAGGATGATTTTGAACGTATTATTGTCAATTTTTTTGATTCTGCATGGAAGTGTTTTTGTGTTTAATATTTCAACACCATCTTCCATTTTTTTAATAAATGAAGAGTTTATCATTTTATCTACATTGACAATGTATTCTTTCTCGTGGTTATTTTTAGCTCGAAGAATCTTATTTACTATGTCACCATCGTTTGTCAAAAAAATCAATCCTTCGCTCGGCTTGTCTAGGCGTCCAATTGGGAAGATTCTATCAGGATAGTTAATGTAAGAGACAATATTACTTTTAATTAGAGTGTCTGTTGTACATGTTATACCTTTTGGTTTATTAAAAGCGAGATAAATTTTATTACTTTTTTTAGTTATTAATTTATTATTTATTTTAATGCTATCTTCAGGCCTCACCCTTTCACCTAGTGTTGCAATCTCTCCATTTACTCTAACTTTACCTTTTTCTATTAGTCTATCAGCATCTCTTCGCGAACAAAATCCTGTTTCCGAAATAGCTTTATTTAATCGTTTTAGTTTCATCACTTTTATAATCTAAAGTTAAATCATTTAATTTTTATTTTGATGATTTATAGTTATTAGAATTTTCTATCGATTTACTTTAATTCAAGATATCTATAAATGAAAGTAAGTTTATTCAACTTTGTTAAGTTCTCAATTATTAAAAGTATTTAGTTGATACAAGATAAAATGCCTAAATTTGATTAAGATTATGTTAGGGGTAAAAAAAAATATAAATTTAACTAGTAGTTTATTTTTTATACTTACTGTTTTTTTATTTACCTCACAATCATTAAATATTCTTGCTCAGTGTGCCGTGATACCCAACGCAATACCAACTGTTTCATTAGGTTTTGTTCAGTCTGGTGGCACAAACGCTTCTGGTGTTGCATTTAATCCAAACTTTAATGTCTATTATGCTGGTATTGCTGGAAATTCTGGGTTTCCTCTTGAAACTTTTGATGAGCTCGGCAATCCTTTGTTTCAAACCAATACAGGTTTTGATATTCGTGGCTTATGGTGGAATTTTAATGAAGACCAGTTAGAAGCTAATGGATATAATGCTTTTGGAATATGGACTTTTAATTTAAATGGTACAGGTTTTGCGTTAAACACAGGGTCTAATATTTTTGTCGGCAATAATCAGCCTACAGCTCAATCTGTTGGAGATTATAATTGTGTTGACAATGAAATTTGGTATTATGATGCAGGATCTATACAAAAGCGTGATAGAGCTACCAATACATTAATTTCTACTCTTCCTATTACGGGGCTTCCTGTAGCTTTTGGTAATTTAAATAATAATTCTGTTTTTTATACAGATTGTTTAGGACATGAAATTGGTTTAGTAGACTATCAATTAAAGCGGATATATTTTGTTGATAAAGTTACTGGGGTTTATGCGGGGATGTCTCAGCTTCCTGCATCGACTGTAGTAAACAATGCTTTTAGAGCTTCTTGGGCTAATAGTATGGCATTTTTATATGATGTTGCAACAAGAACATGGTTTGGGTTTGATGTGTTAACAGGCTTTAATCTTGCATGCAGTGTTGCCCCATGTATTCCACCCTTACTAATAACGGATGATTTGACTAATTGTGCTCCAAACAATGTTGATTTGAACAATGGTATCAATGTTTCTTCGGGTATAGGTAATGCTCAATTTTATTCAACCTTAGCAGATGCAAATGCTTCTATTAATCCAATATCAAACCTAGTATCTTCTCCAGGAACATATTATGTTGGTTATGAGGATACATTAGATGCTTCTTGCTTTTCTATTGATTCTATTTTAGTCACTATCACAACAATTAATGTTACAGATAGCATATCTGTTTGTGAAAATTCAACAGTTACATATCCAGATGGCACAAATGAAGTTGTTACTGGAAACACATCACATACATCTAATTTACTAACGACAGGTGGTTGTGATTCTATTATAGTTACGAATGTAACTATGCAATCTTTGTATAATGTTACTGATAGCATCTTTGCTTGCGAGAGTTCAACCGTGACTTATCCGGATGGCACAAATGAAGTTATT
>CEUK01186634.1_pt1 | contig 67230 bp, 56 predicted proteins | sample 356451 | NCBI WGS metagenome assembly CEUK01 (sample SAMEA2622843, study PRJEB7988) | marine metagenome | isolation source: saline water (ENVO:00002010), including
TATAATTTCATTTGAACAAATTTCAATGGCAAAACGAAATAATGTGAAAATTGCTCAGAAGATAGCAAAAGAAGCTAGACAAATATTAGGTGGCATGGGAATAACACATGATTATTCAATAATGAGACATATGATAAATCTTGAAACACTTATTACTTATCAAGGAACAAATGAAATGCATATACTTATTACAGGAAGAGACATCACCGGTATAAGTGCCTTTTAGAAAAGATTAACGTTTTAAACTTAAGTGTAGCAGGATTACCCCACAACTTTATTATAATTTTATTGAATTACTGCCTAACAACAAAAGTTACACGACGATTTTTAGCCATTTTAATATCATCATTGTCTCCCGTTTCAATATCTTTATTAGGATTACTAGATCCTTTCTGTGAAGGAATCAATCTAGATTCTGGTATTCCTTTATCAATTAAATATTTCATTACAGCACCGATTCTTTTATTATCCATATCAGCATAATAATCGTTTTCATTACCAACATTATCTTCCATCTCATTATTATGACCATTAATTTGAACTTTAAAGTCAGGATTTTTAGTTAATTCGTCAACAATCATATCTAAGGAAACTTTACCTTGAGATGTTAGCATAGATTTTCCAAATGCAAAAAATATCTCTTGCGCTTCAATCCTACCTTCAGAAGTTACATCATCGCCAAGTGAAATTGCTTTCTGATAAATCGTAGTTGAGTATTGATTCAGCCCCTCATCTGCTTGACAATCACAAGATTGATTTTTATTTAACAATTTAACTGACACATCATCAACATAGTAATAGGCAGCAATGACTTGCTTTATTTTTGATTTAGAATCTTTTTTCATTCTAACAGACTTTGTCTTTCCATCAGAAATAAAATTACCAATAGTGATATATTTCTCTCCTCCATCAGCTCTAACAACTCCACAAATCTCAGTCCAATTAAATTTTGCTGAAATAATTTTTTGATCATTATCAAAGTGCAGTAAAGATGGTTCCTCAATCAGTGGACCTTTTGATTCAATTCCAAAAGGTTTCTTACTTAATTTTGCTCCAATATTATTCACTGCATATTTTGAAGCCTCCGCCAACGAAACATTAAATTTAACACAGTACCTCATTCCTTTTTTTAAAGGCACATCTAATTTAGACATCACGTAAGAACGAGGGTTATCAGGGTTCTTGTATGAATATGCTACAATTCCAGCATAGTTCTCCCCTTCTTTAGCAACCTCCTTTCCATAAATATTTGTAGGAGAAGAAATCTCAGCAATTTTATTGTCTGTAAACAAATCTGCTTTACCACCTGTTGCTGAAAACCAACCAGTTGCCTTTTCTATTTCACCTAATTTTTTTGTTTTTTTTCCAACAGCCTCAAAACTTGGGTTGTTGACTAAATTTTCTTCGTCTTGACCAAAAGAAATCAAAGAAAAAATAACAAATGTAGTTGTTGTAAATAATTTAATTGTGTTAGTAGTTAATTTCATAATTTTTCACTGTTTTAATAAATGTTTTAACCTTTTCTGGATCCATATCTGGATAAACACCGTGTCCTAAATTAACAATATGTCTTTTACTTTTGAAGGAATCTAACATTTTATTTGTTAATTTTTCTATTTCAGAATGCGATGAATATAAAACACATGGATCCAGATTCCCTTGTATTGTTTTAGATTCTCCTATTATTTCTCTAACTTCATTTATATTCATATTCCAATCAACACCAATAGTATTGCAATTCATAGCTGAAATTTCACGAATAGAGTTATATGCTCCTTTCGCAAAAATAGTTAAAGGTACTTCGGTAATTGCATCTGCAATTTTATTAATATATTTTAATCCAAATTCAACATACTGATCTTTTCCAAGGATACCAGCCCAAGAATCAAAAACTTGAACAATATTAACTCCTGAAGAAATCTGTAATTTCAAATATTTAATTGTTACCTCAGTGATACTATCAAGCAACTCATGTGCCAAAATTGGATCAGTATATAATATCTTACGAGCTTTTGAAAAGGTTTTTGAACCCTCACCCTCTGTCATGTAACAAAAAATAGTCCATGGAGCTCCAGCAAAACCAATTAATGGAACCCTGCTATTCAACTCCTTTTTTGTAATCTTAATTGCTTGAGATACATAACCTAATCGGTCTTCGATATCAAATTCTTTTTCAACACAACTCAAATCATTAATAGATTTAATTGTCTTTTCAAAATAAGGGCCTTTTTTCTCAATCATTTCATAATTTAATCCCATAGCTTCAGGTACAACAAGAATATCTGAAAAAATTATAGCTGCATCAACATTAAGTATATCAATAGGTTGAATTGTAACTTCAGCAGCAAATTCAGGGCTTTTAACGAGTTCTTTAAAGCCACTTAATTTTTTTCTAACAGCTCTATATTCTGGAAGAATCCTTCCTGCTTGTCTCATTAACCATACGGGATACCTCTCAATATCTTCCCCATTAGCTGATCGAATAATTAAATCATTTTGAAATTTCATTATGACAAAATTACTAAAAAGGTAAAATTAATTTATAAAATCAATTATTCTTAGGACCAAATAATAGGGGTTTTACCCTTAATTAAAAGATACTGATTTGTTTTTGAAAAAGGTTTTGACCCAAAAAAACCACGATAAGAAGACAAAGGAGAAGGGTGAGAACTATAGATTATATAATTATTATTCTTGTTAATAAAATGTGACATTTTTTGTGCCTTTTTACCCCATAAAATATAAACAATATTATTTTTTTTATGTAATGCTGATATTACAGAATTTGTCAAAATTTCCCATCCTTTATTTATATGACTCTCTACTTCACCTTCTCTAACTGTTAATGTAGTATTCAATAGTAAAACGCCTTGTTTTGCCCAATCGTTTAGATTACCACAAATTCGTTCGGGTTTATTTAAATCATCGGCCAACTCTTTAAAGATATTCTTCAAACTTTTAGGTAATGGATTAACATCATCATTTACTGAGAAAGAAAGACCATTAGCATGACCTTTTGTAGGATAAGGATCTTGACCTAAAATAACAACCTTAACCTTATCAAATGGACAAAGTTCAAATGCCTTAAAAATTAAATGTTCTTTTGGTAGAATATTATAATGTTTATTCTCTTCTGCTAAAAAATTGATTAAACGTTGGAAGTATGTTTTATTAAATTCTAATTTAAGCTCATTCTTCCAAGATTGTCCTATGTTAATATTCATATATCTAATTTATAAGAAATTTATAAGAGAAGCATTAAATTTGTGTTAATGAAATATTTATATATAACAATATTAATAATAGCTGTGTTTAGTTGTAAGCAAACTAATCAAGATGACAATCAAAAAAACAAAAAATCGGAAAATCTTTCAAATAATGAATCGTTTGAAGAAAATTTAATTAGAAAAATTGAAGCTGAATTAAATATCCCAGCCACTGAAAGTTATACTTATAAAATATATTCAGAGGAATTAAATGGTGACGATAGTCTTGATTATATAATAACTGTCAATAGATTAAATTTTGCTTTAGACAAAGCAATTGAAAAAGGAAACATTGCGCAACGCGCTGAAATGGGATATACAGGGAATTACAATTTCTTTTTTTATGTAGATGGAAAATCAAAAAAGATGACACCATCTATTCCTGTTCCATCTAGTCCTTATTCAAAATTAGAGGTGTCTTTCGAAAAAATTAAAACAGAAGAATATAGAGATATCCTTATAGATTATAGGATAAGAAACTCAAAATTCAGACGTTACTTTAGTGTATCAAACAAAATTCCACTAGAAACTTTTCAAACAATGATCTATGATGGTCTTGGTACTGAAAACAGTATTGCATTCCATATTAAATACGAACCTGGCAGTTATTCTACTTCGAAAGATATACTAATATATAAAGCTAAAATGAAGAATTTTACCATTAAAAAACCAAATGATATTTATTTCATTAATCCCGAAATTATACCAACGAAAGAATTAGAGAGATTATGGTTCTTTAATCCATCAAAAAACAAGTATTTCACAATGAAATAAACTAAATTTTAACCTTCATAGAAAAACAAAAATTTCTACCCGAAGCTGAAATTCCTGAACCAAAAGTCCTGTATAGCTGATCTGTTATATTCTCAACACCTATATTAACAGAAATATTTTTATTAAAAGAATAGGTTGTCTTCATGTTTAAAGTATACCAACTTGGTGTATAAGAATTACCATTACTATCTTTTGCATAAGAGTAACTATCTCTTTCAATTAAAGGCAAATCATCATAATTTACTTCGGCATTATATACTAGATATATTTGTATGCTTAATCTCTTTTTGTTATATGAAAAAGTTGTTCTTCCAAACAATGGTGCAACATGAGATTTTGGAAAAAACAACCCACTATCTATATCATACTGATATCCTTTTTGATAAGAAATTAAACTTTTCACATGAATCGATTTACCAAAATTAATTTTCACACCTACCTGAAAGCCATATACATAAGCACTTGAAATATTTTGAATGGATTGTACTTGACTTAAGATTCCATCATAAAAAATACTATCTTGACCATTGAATGTTGAATTTGATCTCGCTAAAGCATCATCTAAATAAGTATAATAGATAGCAGCATCTAATTTTAAACATTGTTTTATAGATTGAACAAAACCTATCTCTGCATTATACGCAAACTCTGGTTTCAAATTTAAATTTGGAACAACAACACTTCCTGGTTCCGAGTCAAACACTTTGCCAATATCGTCAATGTTTGGAGCTCTAAAACCTGAAGATAAATTAACATAAATTTGCGATAGTGGTTTTGGATTATAGACTAGACCTAAATTTCCATTTAACGCTCCATTAGAGTTAGTAAATTGATTAACAAAAAAAGTAGAATCAAGCCTAGACTTAATAGAATATATAGTATACCTAGCTCCAAAATGCAAATTGCATTTATTACTAACCTCATATTTTAAATTAGTATATAATCCAAATGTCTGCCAAGTAGATCCGTCAGGATATCTTGGTGTTATGGTATTAGTAGCACCTGAAATAATTGATTTTTGATTAGCATTAGAATTAATGCTATTAAAAACACCTTCAAAACCATAAGATAAATTAAATTTTGAACTAAATTTCTTATTAAAATCAATATTTAAAGAATACGCATCTACATTTTCATATCTATTTTTTTTCATGTCCTCTCCAGATTTTCTACTGTGACGACTTTCTTTATAAAATTGGTGAGATAATATTAATTTCATCTGACTATAAAGCTTATTTTGAGCTGAATTAGTTACAATAAGCCTATTCATAATCCATTGTTGTGGCCCATAATACCATTCAGCATTATCTAATTGAGAGTCGCTATTTATATCTAAAATTAATCGATCATATCGAGGAACATTAGAGGTCGTTGAAAAAATAAATCCATAATCAAACAACCAATTATCATTTGGCTTAAATAATATTTTCTGCATTCCATTAAATTGAGAATAACCTGATTCTTTTTGAATTTGTTTATTACTATTAATTATAGTAGTATCATCTCCATTAATATTTTCCTGATAAGAAGGTCTCAGAAAATAACTGCTACCAAATTTCCCACATTTAAGATCTCCAAACTTTGAATAAGTAGCTGTTGTTAAAAAAGCCCATTTTTTTTTACCAAAATTAAAATCAAAATGTGTTGTTGATTCATTAGCAGAAGTAGAATATCTAGAAAAAAAAGAAAATTCATTTTTAGAAAATTTTGGTTCTTTTGACTTAAAGGCCATAACTCCACCAATAGCATCACTTCCATACATTGTAGATCCTGGACCAAATAAGACTTCTACCGATTCAAGGGAATTAGCATCTAAAGAAATTACATTCTGAATATTGCCAGATCTAAAAATTGCATTATTCATTCTTACACCATCAATATTAATCATTACTTGGTTTGTTCCAAAACCTCTTAATTGAGGAGAACCACCTCCAAATTGACTCTTCTGAATAAAAACATAACCACTAGTCTCTAATAAATCTGCAGAAGTTTGAGGGCCTATTAACTCAACCTCTTTCATATTCAATTTAGAAATTTTATTAGAAACTTTAACTTCTTCTTGTCTCCATCGATTTACAGAAACCACAACTTCTGATATAGGAGTAATAGTTTTAATAAATTTTGAATTATTACTAGGATATAATTCTATCTTATTATCTAGCACTTCAGTTAAATTCGTAAATGAAGAGACTAAAAATGCATTCTTCAAATAACCAACAACATCAACATAAATTGAATCAAAATCAACAAAAGGTTTTAAATTAAAAAATCCTTTAGAGTCAGATAAAACATGTACTTTGTGATCTTTTGAATATACTCTAGCACCTGAAATAACTTCTTGTGTTTGTTTATCCAGTATTAATATTTCTTGTGACAATAACCTAAATGAGAACAGGAAAAAAAAAAGAAAAATTGAGTTTTTTTTCATAAAACAAAAATAAATAATTCTATCTATAAATATTCTATTTACTTATATCTTTGAAATCAATATGGAATACAAACTATCTTATAAAAAAAGCTTCCGATATGAAGTATTAAATGATACCGATAAACCTTTTATAGTCTTATATGTTTTTCACGGGTACGGACAACTTGCTAAATTTTTTATTCAAAAATTTAAATCTTTAAATAAAAATATTTTAATCGTAGCACCTGAAGGTATGCATAGATTCTATCTACAAGGAAACTATGGAAGAGTGGGAGCATCATGGATGACAAAAGAAGATAGAAAGACTGATATTAAAGACAACATAAGTTGGTTAACTGCTCTAGATGAAAAAATATCAACAAAATATAATATTAAAAAGCGAATCTTACTTGGATTCTCTCAAGGAGGTTCTACAGCAATAAGATGGAGGTTGTGCAATAAAGTAATTTTTAACGCAGTAATAATATGGGCAAGTGATTTTCCTCCTGAGTATATGAAAAAAGGTGAAATTTTAGTAAATGATGATGAAAATCATTTTGTTGTTGGAAGTAAAGACGAGTATTTCAATGAAAATAAAAGAAATGAATTAATAAATCAATATAAATTACTTGGTTTTAATATTATTACTTACCATGGGAACCATGAAATTGATGTAAAAACAGTAAAAAAATTAATTGAAAAAATTGAAAAAAAATTATGACTTATTTTTGGCACAATTTTAGATATTTGTAATATCAAAATAAATTAAAACATGAAACCACTAATAATTACCATTTTAACACTTATATCAATTTCATTTATTTCTAATGCACAGGATAGTAAATCTCAAAAGATACTTGATTTACTCTCTTCCAAAATGAAAAAAGAGAATTCTTTTTATATCGAGTTTAATGCTAGTATTAAAAATAAATCACTTGGAACAAATCAAAGTGAAACAGGTAAAGGCTGGGTAAAAGCAAATAAATTTTACGCATCATTTGGAGATAATACTATTATTTCAAATGGTTTAAAGACTTGGACTATTGTAAAAGAAGAAAAGTCAGTTTATCAATCTGATAGTGATGAAGAAGATGAAGAATCAATCAATCCTCGTAAATTAATGACAGTTTGGGAATCTGGATTCAAAAATAAATATGATAAAGAAATAACATTAAATAATGAAGCAACACATGTGATTTATTTATATCCAAAAGATCCAGGAAACGTAGATTATCATACGATAATGCTATATATTTCTAAGAGTAAGAATGAATTAAAAAAGGTAACTATGAAAACAAAAGATGGTACTTCAATGACATATAGTGTGACTAAATATCTTTCGAATACTAAAATCGATGATTCAAAATTTGTTTTCGATCAAAAAAAATATCCTGGTTACAATGTAATTAGAGATTAAAACAATTAATATTTCATTATTTCATCTATTTCACTAGCTAATCTTTCTTTAGGTAAAAATTGATCCTCTAATTGCTTGACAAACGGAACCGGTGTATCTAATGATGCTACACGCTTAACTGGAGCATCAAGATATCGAAAACAATTTTCAGAGATAAGTGCGACTATTTCTCCTCCAATACCACCTGTCATACAATCTTCATGCAATACAATAACGCGACCTGTCTTTTTAACAGTTTCATATATTGAATCAATATCAAGGGGAATTAATGTTCTTAAATCTAAGATATCTATATTTAAATTAGAATGATCTTTAGCATATTGAAGTGCCCAATGAACTCCCATTCCATATGTGATAATAGATAAATCATTACCTTCTGAAATTAATTTTGACTTTCCAATTTCCAAAGTATAATAATCATCAGGTATATCTTCTCGAATACTTCTATATAAAACTTTATGTTCAAAAACGAGAACTGGATTTGGATCCTCAATTGCCGCAGCTAATAAACCTTTTGCATCATAAGGACTTGATGGATAAACAATTTTCAAGCCTGGCGTATGAAAAAACCAAGCTTCATTACTTTGAGAATGAAAAGGACCTGCAGCAGAACCTGCACCAGTGGGCATTCTAACTACTACATCTGCATTTTGTCCCCAGCGCCAATGAATCTTAGCAAGATTATTAACAATCTGATTAAATCCACATGTAACAAAATCAGCAAATTGCATTTCAACAACTGCCTTCATACCTGCAATAGACAATCCTAAACCTGCTCCAACTATTGCAGATTCACAAATTGGAGTATTTCTAACTCTTTCTTTCCCAAACTGTTCAACAAATCCTTCTGTAACCTTAAATACACCTCCATATTCAGCAACATCTTGTCCCATTATGATAAGATTATCATACTTCTCCATAGATTGTCTTAAACCATCTTGAATAGCATCAACTAACCTTCGCTCTGATTTAGGTCCTTCTGCAGAAATTATAACTTGATTATATTCTGCAAATAGATCTTTTTCTTCACTAATTAAATTAGGGACAATATCATTTTCAGCATAAGCTATTTCTAATTCCTCTTGAATTTCTTTTTTAATTTCTTTTTTAAATACTTCTTCTAAATCGTCATTAAGAATACTTTGAGATTTTAAATACTCTGAAAAATTTTCAATAGGATCATATTTCCCCCATTCGTCTTGAATTCCATCTGGATAATATTTTGTTCCAGAAGCTTCTTCATGGCCTCGCATCCTGAAAGTCATCAACTCTAATAGTATAGGCTTAGGTTCATTTCTTATTTCTTTGACTAATGATTTTACAGTTGAAATTACTTCTAATATATTATTTCCATTGACTTGAACTGCTTTCATTCCATAACCTATACCCTTATCAATAAATTGTTTGCATTTAAATTGTTCAGAAGAGGGTGTAGAAAGCCCCCAACAATTATTTTCAACAGCAAAAATAACAGGTAAATCCCATACTGAAGCAACATTTAATGCCTCATGAAAATCACCTTCGCTTGCACCACCATCTCCAGTAAAAACAATTGTCGCTTTTTTTTCATTCCTTATTTTAGAAGCTAAACCAACTCCACTAGCTAAAGCTAACTGTGGCCCTAAATGGGAAATCATTCCGACAATATTATATTCTTGAGATCCAAAATGAAATGAACGATCACGACCTTTTGTAAATCCTGTCATTTTACCTTGAAACTGAGCAAATAATCTATTTAAAGGTATCTTTCTTGTCGTAAAGACACCTAAGTTTCTATGCATTGGAAATATATATTCTTCCTTATGCATTGCATATGATGTGCCAACGGAAATTGCTTCTTGTCCCCACCCTGAAAACCATTTAGAAATTTTTCCTTGACGCAGAAGAATTAACATCTTTTCTTCAATTAATCTAGGAAGAAGAAGTAATTTATAAATTTCTATCAGTTCAGAGTCACTATAGTTAACTCTATCATATTCGATTTTTCTCTTATCTAGAAGAGCCATACTTTGTAATTTATAAAAAATAGATTATACTAAACTACTCCTTGATCTATCATTGAGTCAGCTACTTTTACAAATCCAGCAATATTAGCTCCTTTGACATAGTCGATAGAACCATCTTGTTTCTTTCCGTATTTAGCACAAGCATCATGAATCGATACCATTATATTTTGCAATTTTTGATCAACTTCATCTCTTGTCCAATTATATCTTAAAGAATTTTGAGACATTTCAAGACCTGAAGTAGCTACACCCCCTGCATTAGATGCTTTTCCTGGAGCAAATAGTATACCTTCAGACTGAAAAATTTCAATTGCTTCTGGTGTACAAGGCATATTAGCCCCCTCAGCAACACATTTTACACCATTTGAAACAAGTAAAGAAGCTTCTTTTTCATTTAATTCATTCTGTGTTGCACATGGTAAAGCAACATCAGCTTTAATTTCCCATGGACGACTATCAGCAAAAAACTCAAATTCTTCAAATTTGTCTGCCATCTCTTTAACTCGACCTCTCTTGATATTTTTTAATTTCATTAAAAAATCTAAATGATGAGATTTAAAGCCATCAGCTGAAAATATAAATCCAGAAGAATCAGAGGCAGTCAAAACTTTACCTCCAAGTTGTAAAACTTTTTCAATTGCATATTGAGCAACATTTCCAGATCCAGAGACTAATACAGCTTTATCCTTAAACGAATCATTTTTCGTTGACAACATCTCTTGTGCAAAATAAACCGTTCCATATCCAGTAGCTTCTGGACGGATTAATGAGCCCCCCCAATTGATTCCTTTACCAGTTAAAACACCTACAAATTCATTTCTAATTCTTTTATATTGTCCAAACATATATCCAATTTCACGACCACCAACACCTATATCACCAGCTGGAACATCAGTATTGCCTCCTATATGTCTAGATAGTTCTGTCATAAAAGATTGACAAAAATTCATAACTTCATTATCTGATTTACCTTTTGGATTAAAATCAGAACCACCTTTACCTCCCCCCATAGGTAACGTTGTAAGTGAATTTTTAAATATTTGTTCAAACCCTAAAAATTTAAGAATTGACAAATTAACAGATGGATGAAATCTTAATCCACCTTTATATGGACCGATTGCTGAATTAAATTCAACACGATACCCTCTATTTACATGAACTTGACCATCATCATCAACCCATGGAACACGAAACATTATAACTCGCTCCGGCTCAACGATACGTTCAAGAATTTTAGAATTCTTATATTTTGGTGTCTCTTCAATTACTGGAATGACAGCCTCTGCAACTTCATGAACAGCTTGCATAAATTCAGGTTCATTTGGATTAGATTCTTTAACCTTATTTATAAAAGCATCTATTTCACCTTGGTATTTATTTGACATTTTAAATATTGTTTAATTCTTTTGCATAAAAGTAAATATTTTTTGAATTTAATTTCACATTAAATTAAAATCATTGTATTATTACAAATTGTTATTTATAATCATCGTAAAATAAATTTGTACGGTTAAAATTATAATAGAAAAATATTGTTTTTTCTTTTGGCAACTTGAAAAAATCTTCCTCGTCTAGTTTGAGGAAAAAAATTAAATAATGAAAATTAAAAATCTAATAAGTAACGTATTTATAATAATTTCAATATTAATTCCATCTTTATTACTGTCACAATCTCCAGGAAATATATGCCTTGGGACAGATGCGCCGGTATGTTTTGGTGATACAATAACATTAGAAGATTGTACTGGTCTCGGAGCCGGTGGTAATACAAATCCATATACATCAGGACCAATACCCTATAATGCTGATCCTTATAACGGTTCAAACAATTTGACTTTATCTGATGATGGACAGTCAAATATGATTAACATAGGATTTGATTTTTGCTTTTATGGAACAAACTACACACAACTAATTATAGGAGCCAATAATTTTATCACTTTTACAGCTGGTGGATCTGGAACATGGATTACAACTCCCATACCTAATGCAGGTAATGTTCCAAAAAATGCAATAATGGGACCATGGCAAGATATTAATCCTGCAATTGGTGGTAGTGTTAATTATCAAGTTTATGGTGTAGCTCCTTTCAGAAGGCTAACTGTTTCATGGGATGCAGTTCCAATGTTCAGCTGTACAAACGATATATACTCAAGCCAAATTATTTTATATGAAACAACTAATTTGATTGAAACACATATATTAAATAAACCTCTTTGTTCAACATGGAATAGTGGGAATGCTGTTCATGGTTTACACTCCCCAGGTGGAACAACAGCACATACAGTCCCAGGAAGAAACAATACTCAATGGGTAACAAGTAATGAAGGTTATAGGTTTACTCCTCAATCGCTTGTAGAATGGGGGAACACTTTAGGACAAACATTTCCATACAACAATGGTACTATTGATATTGCTCAAACTATACCTGGTCCTGTAGGTTACTTTTTAATAAGTTCTAATTGTGGAAATGGAGGAGTTGGAATTTCAGATACTTCTTGGATTTCTGTTACAAGTGCCTCGGTAAATGCAAGTGCAATTGATGAAATCTGTTCTTCTGGTAATGGTTCTGTAACTGCTACTCCAATAACAGGTTCTGGACCATACACATATAATTGGCCTTCATTAGGAGCGAATACACAAACGGTAAACAATGTCTCCGCTGGAAACTATCAAGTTATTATGACTGACTCTAATGGGTGTGTTGCCTCATCGTCTATTATTGTAAATGATACACCTGCACAATTTCAAGGTACTACAACAGATGTATCATGCACAGGAGGAAATGATGGTACTGCAACTGCTGAGATGATTCCACTATTAGGAAATGTAACATATCAATGGGATGATTCTTTAATGCAAACAACTCAAACTGCAGTTGGTCTATCAGCAGGTAATTATAATTGTACTATAACTTCAGATATTGGATGCTCACAAACAATTAGTGTTACTATCAATGAAATTCCGGGAATTACTGGTTTTATTTTATCCCAATCAGATGTTACATGTAACAGTGGTGACGATGGTATGATAGAAGTCTCAATAACTCAAGGCACACCACCTTATAACTTTAGTTGGAGCAATTCTATATCTAATACTAATATAGCAAATGATCTTGTTGCTGGCAATCATATAGTTACAGTTACAGATTCAAATTTGTGCTCTATAAATATAAGTGGTACAATAAATGAACCGCCACAATTAGAAATTATCGATTTGACTCCTGATACAACAATATGTCCAGAGAGTGATATTACACTAACTGTAACAGGAAGTGGTGGATCTTCTGCTTATATATTTACTTGGTTTGAAAATGGAATACAAATAAATACTGGAAGTCAAATAACCGTTAATCCAAGTTCAAATCAAACACAATATTGTGTTGAACTTTCAGAGGTGTGTGGTTCTCCTCCAGATCAAGAATGTATGATAATAAACTTTCCAACACCAATTGAGCCAAATGCAATTGCTGATGAATATGAGAAATGTGTTCCCAATACATTTTATTTCCAAAATACATCATCAAATTCATCTGAAATCGCAACAACTTTATGGGAATTTGGAGGTCTAAACAGCATAATTATTAATGGAAATGATTCTACATCTCACTTCTATGACCAAGTTGGGTTTCATGATATAATCATGACTATTACTTCTATTTATGGTTGTGTATATGCAGATACATTAGAAGATTTCATAGAAGTCAAGCCATCACCAACTGCAGATTTCAGTTTTTCAGATAATCCAGCAACAATATTTGAGACAACAATATATATGCAAGATAAGTCTTCATCAGATGTTACCCAATGGAGTTGGATAAGTCCATTTTCAAACCCAAATTCTAGTAATGATGTTGATCCTGTTTTTGTATTTCCCGAAGAGGCAGGAATTTATCCAGTTACGTTAGCTGTCTCCACAGATCAAGGTTGTGTAGATACAGTTACATACCAAATGAATATTGTCGAAGATATTTTATTTTTTGCTCCAAATACGTTTACACCAGATGGAGACGAATTTAATCAAACATGGAAACCTGAAATTTTAGGGATTGATAAATATGAATTTGAATTACTAATATTTAATCGATGGGGTCAATTAATATGGGAAAACAATGATCCTAGTGTTGGATGGGATGGAACATTTAACGGTAATATTGTAGAAGGTTCCTATGTATGGAAAGCATTGGTTAAGAACCTTTATAATGATGGTAGGAAAACATTTACAGGAACTGTAACTATAATTAAATAAGATGAAAAAATTATTTGCATTTTTACTGATATCATTTTACTCAATCTCATCTTGTGATGTTATTGAAAATTCATTAGATCTAACATATGAAGACATAAATCTTTCAAAAAATGAAGATAAACTGTCTAATGATGAGATTATCTCAGGGCTAAAAGAAGCATTGATTGTTGGAATCACAAATTCAGTTAATTTAACATCTGTAAAAGATGGTTTTTTAAAAAATAATTCAATCAGATTACCTTTTCCAGAAGATGCAATTAAAGTAAAACAAAAGGCTATTGATATAGGTCTGAAAAATAAGGTTGATGAGTTTGAAACTGTATTAAATAGAGCTGCAGAAGAAGCAACAAAAGAAGCCTTTCCTATTTTTAAAAATGCCATACTTAATATGAGTATTGAAGATGGTTTATCTATTCTAAAAGGTGGTGATGGAGCAGCAACACTTTTCTTAAAAAAGAACACTCAAAATGCTTTAATAAGAGCTTTTAGACCCAAAGTAGAAAATGCAATTACTAAAGTTAATTTAACAAAATATTGGAACCCAATCATCAAGAAATATAATTCTGCAATGATATTTACAGGAGGTGAAAAATTAGATCCAGATTTAGCTGGATATGTAACTGAAAAAGCAATTGCTGGTTTATTCTTTATGGTCGAAAAAGAAGAAAATAAAATCCGAAAAGAACCTTTAGCAAGAGTTTCGGATATTCTCAAAAAAGTTTTTGGAAGTATCAATTAGTAATCCATTTTCTATAAACTAAAGATAATTAGATGCAATATCCAGCTACTGAATTAGTTCTTGACAAAAATGGAAACGTATATCATTTAGGTCTATCATCTAAAGATATTTCTTCAAAAATTATACTTGTTGGCGATCAAAACCGAGTTAACCTAGTTGCTTCATTATTTGATTCTATTGAACATTCATCTCAACATCGAGAATTTGCATGTAAAACCGGAACATATATGAATAAACATATTACTGTCTTATCTACAGGAATTGGTACAGATAATATAGATATTACTATCAGCGAATTAGATGCAATAGCTAATATTGATATTGCAAATAGAAGAGATAAATCAAATTTTAAATCGCTAGATATAATAAGAATAGGTACATGCGGAATCCTTCAACCAGAAGTTCCAATAAACTCTTTCATCCTATCTACATATGCTTTAGGGCTAGACAATGTTGCACATTTTTATGATGTTAAATTCACTGAAGAAGAAGAAAATTTAAAAGAACAAATATTAAAACAAGTAAATCTTCCACCATTAATAAAACCATATTTGGTTAAAGCATCAGAAAAAATAAATGAAAAAATAAAGTCTGAAAAAACAATAGAAGGAATCACAATTACTTCTAGTGGATTTTATGGACCTCAGGGAAGAACACTAAGACTCAAAAATAAAGTTTCAAATATTAATCAGCAACTAACTAATTTTAGTTCTGAACATAACAAAATAATTAATTTTGAAATGGAGAGTTCTGCCCTATTTGCCTTAGGGAAATCACTAGGTCATAATTGTGGAACAATATGCCTTGGTATTGGAAATAGACCAAACAAAGAATTTTCAAAAGATTATAAGGGCGAAATGATTAAGCTAATACAATATGTAATAGATCGAATCTAGAGAAACCTAGAATGTAATTTCAACAACTTTTCTCGACTAATTTTTAAGACTTTCTGCCTATACAATGAATTATTATCAATCTCTACCCATTCTGTTCCAGAAAAATGAATTGCATCAGGCCTTACCTCATCTATAATTTTTGATATGTTTCCTGGGTTAATTCCTCCACCTGCCATAATTTGAATTTTCCCATTAGCATATTCAACCATTTCTTTAAGATTATTAAAACCAGAATCAACATTTAATTCTAATCCAGAAGAAAGAACACGAGTAACACCGATATTTACAAGTATATCTAAAGATCTTCTAAAACATGATGTATCATCAAAAGCTCGATGAAAAGTAATCTCCATATCTTTTGAATTTCTTACTATTAAATTAACTATCTCTTCATTAATTTCTTTTTTTTGATCAAGTATACCTATCACAATTCCATTTACACCAAGTTCTTTACAAAGATTAATATTTGTGTTTATTATTTCAATTTCATCAGAATTATAAACAAATCCACCCGGTCTTGGTCTAATAAGAACATGAGTTTCTAGTTTTTGTTTTAAAGCAAATTCAATCATACCTATAGATGGAGTCAAACCTCCTTGTTCAAGAGATTGACATAATTCTATGCGATTAAAATTTAACTGTTTAGCGATTTTAATGGCTTCAATTGAAGCTGCACACAATTCAAGCTTCATATTTTTTCCCATTTACCATTATTAAGAAGCTTAAATGTTCCAAGGTGTTTTTTATCCCATTCATTTGGATTAATAAGCGATAAAAAAGGCTGTTCTTTACCTTCATATAAATGGTATTTTTCTCCTGTTATAGGTTGGAAATTATAAGAGGCTTCATAAATTAACTTAGTCCATTTATAATCATCAATGAGATTATTATACTCTTCCCTAAGCTCTTTTAATCTCGACTCAAAATAACGATTTGCTTTTAATTGATCAGATTTATCGACTAATATAGGCTCGAAAAATGGCGCACCTAAATCAGTGGGATATTCTTTGGATGATGCATCAAAATTACCTTCTGTATTCACAACTTGATCTGGATATTTTTTCATATCTATTTAATTAAATCATTTACTGCATCCCATAAACCAATTCGTTTACTAAGGGATTTTTTTGCAATACTTAAAGTTTCAGACCATTTATCTTCATCGCTCCCGCAAAGTTCTGAAACCATTTCAAGTGACAATGGACCATGTTCATCACCATCTAGTTCTATATGACGTTCTAAGTAATATTTAAATTTTGATTCATTTTTCTTTTCTCCACAATACTTATTAAGAATCTCAATAAACATATCAGGAATAAGATCTTCTCTTCCGAATGTAAAACAAGAAGCAATAAGATGGGGTTTATTAGTATTTATTATTTCAAAGGTAAAGGATACAAAATCTAAAACCTTTTTTTCAATTTTAATTTTTTCAAATGATTGTGAAGGTGTTTTACCTGATTCTATAAGTGATATAAATTTTTTTATTTCATTAGTATTTGAACCAATTTGTGACATAGCATCTAAGTACATTTCAAAATGACTTTTAGGTTCACCCAACTCATTAATATCACTTTCTTCTCCATGAACAATTTCATTAATAAACCTAGAAAGAACGGGGTTTTTAGCGGGAACCCAAGGAACATTAACATTTGTGAGATGCCTTTGTAGAGCCTTTAAAAGAGACATAAAATCCCATACAGCGAAAATATGACATTCCATAAACGTCTTCACATCGTCTATAGTTTTTAAATTCTTATAAAGTGAATGATTTTTTAATTCATTTCTCAAATCATTTATTTCGTTTTCTATATGTCTTATTTTGTCCATTTTTTAAAAAATAACTTAAAATACTTCAATTTCATCTATAAAAGTCCAAGGTGTATGACCACTACCATTTTTTCCATCTGGAATTTTTTCCATTGAATTTATTATAACTTTCAAATACCTTGTTTTCGATTTAAATGGTATTTCTTTCATGCCAAATTTAGATTTACATTTTTTTAATTCTAGTTTATTTAAACTTATCCAATTATTTTTATTTTTCGATGAAAATATCTCTATTTTTTCTGGCATATATATCCAAGACCCATTGTCTTCAAGAATTCCTAATCGGAAACCATTTAAATCTCTTTGTTCACCTAAATCCAAAATAAATTCAATATTACTTCTATTAAAACCTAACCATTCACTTCCCTTCCATGGTTTCCTTCCATGAATTCCATCGACTAAATTTAAACTTCCATTGTTATTATATTTCAAACTAGGGGCAGTTAATAATGTAACTTCAGCACCTAGAACATCCGTAACTAAAATAGTATAATCACTTTCTACTTTACTTGAATTAGATTTAATATTAATTTTAATTTGTATTCTTTCAGACGGATTAGACTTTGAAATAAAAATAGAATCTCTTGCATCTATTTTTTTACTCCCTAAAACATAATTTTTATTTGAACTTTCTATTGAAACATCAAATTTGGAACTTTCATAAGCACTAGTGAAATTAAAATTAATACCATTTTTTTTTCTAGATATATTCAATTTGGGAATATGAATAGAATTTGAATAATTTACATCATGTTTATTTAGATATTCTTGATGCTTATTTAGATATACATATAAAAAGTCATCAAAACTAGGTTTTATATTACACCATAAATTTTGAATTAGTGCTAATGATCTTGGATATGCCATATATTCAACTTGATCTATTGATGTAATATATTCAGTCCAAATATTAGCTTGACCACCAAGAATATACTTTGCATCAATTTCATTCATTCCTTTTGGAATAGGATTGAAGTTATAAACTTTTTCTAACGGTAAATAACCACCAATTGCTAAAGGTTCAGAAAAATGACTACTTTGATAATAATCAAAATAGCAATGAGTGTTTGGTGACATTACAACATAATGTCCTTGAGAAGCTGCCTCTTTACCTCCCTTGTCTCCTCGCCATGACATAACAGTTGCATTAGCTGAAAGTCCACCTTCTAATATTTCATCCCAACCAATTAATTTCTTCCCTTTTTTCATCAAAAAATCATCCATTCTTTTTATAAAATAACTTTGAAGTTCTTCTTCATTTTCTAGATCATTATCAATAATAACTTTTTGACAACTAGAGCATGAATTCCATCTTTTTTTGGGGGCTTCATCTCCACCAATATGGATATATTCGAATGGAAAAAGATCTATTACTTCCTTAAGAATGTCTTGAATAAAAAGAATAGATTCTTCCTTTGAACAATAAATATCTTCAAAGATACCCCATAAACCAGGCACTGGTTTTTTTAATCCATTACAAGAAAATTGAGGATAAGCTGCTAAAGCAGATCTGCTGTGACCTGGCATTTCAATCTCAGGAACAATATTTATATATCTAGATTGTGCATAAGAAACAACCTCTTTGATTTCATCTTGAGTATAAAATCCACCATATTTTTCAATGGTATATGATCTAGGTTTTTTACTATAATGTCCTTCTATTGTACTATCTCTATATGCACCAATTTTTGTCAATTCTGGATATTTTTTTATTTCAATTCTCCAACCTTGATCATCAGTCAAATGCCAATGAAATGTATTAAATTTATAATAGGACATTAATTGTATAAACTTTTTTATTTCATCAACTGAGAAAAAATGCCTACTAACATCTAGATGTAAACCTCGCCATTGAAACTTAGGCGAGTCTATTACTTGACATTTTTTTATAAACCACTTACCAGTTTCACCTTCAATTAACTGTAAAAGTGAATTAACAGCATAGAAACAGCTAGCATCTGAAGTATATTTAACTTCAATATGATCATTGACAGAAATTGAATAAAAATCTTTTGGTAAATTAATTGCAGTAGAATCATCACTTAATGATTTTTTTATAAAAAGAATTGTTGGAATTACTTTATCCTCTTTTTTTAAAATATTATAATGTTTATTTAATTCATAGCTAAAGAATTGAGAAATATTTTCGGGTATATCATCATCATTAAAGAATACAAATTTTTCAATCGAAATAAAGCCTTCGATTTCATTATATTTTTGTGGGGTAGGTATTATTGGGGATATTTTTTGAGCTAAATTAAGATAAGGAATAAAGAAAATAAATAAGAACAAAAGGTATCTTATCCTGCTACAAGTAGGAACTTGTAAATTACATATTTCTTCTATATTGACCACCTACTTCAAATAGAGCTGATGTTATTTGACCCAAAGATGATACTTTGCAAACATCCATCAACTTTTCAAAAATATTTTCATTATCAATTGCAGCATTTTTTAATTCACCAATCATATCATCAGTATTATGCTTTTTATGCAGCTCAGTAAGCATATCTATTTGATATTTTTTCTCGTCTTCATTGGCTCGAATAACTTCTTCTGGTTTTATTGTTGGAGATCCATCTTTACTTAAAAAAGTATTTACTCCTATAATAGGAAAATCTCCATTATGTTTTAAAGTTTCGTAATGTAGAGACTCTTCTTGAATTTTTGAACGTTGATACATTGTCTCCATCGCACCTAGCACCCCTCCTCTTTCTGTAATTCGATCAAATTCCATTAACACTGCCTCTTCAACTAAATCAGTTAATTCTTCAATAATAAATGAACCTTGCATCGGATTTTCATTTGATGTCAATCCAAGTTCTTTATTAATTATTAATTGTATTGCCATTGCTCTTCGAACCGAAGCTTCAGTTGGAGTTGTAATTGCCTCATCATAAGCATTAGTATGTAATGAATTACAATTATCATATATAGCATAAAGCGCTTGCAATGTTGTTCTGATATCATTAAAATCAATTTCTTGCGCATGCAAAGAACGACCTGATGTTTGAATATGATATTTAAGCATTTGAGATCTTGAATTTGCGCCATACTTATATTTCATTGCTTTAGACCAAATCTTTCTAGCGACCCTTCCTATGACTGCATACTCAGCATCAATTCCATTTGAAAAGAAAAACGATAAATTTGGACCAAATTCATTGATATCCATTCCTCTACTTAAATAATATTCTACATAAGTAAATCCATTTGCAAGTGTCAAGGCTAATTGTGTTACAGGGTTAGCACCTGCTTCTGCTATATGATAGCCCGATATCGATACAGAATAAAAATTTCGCACTTTACTATTTATAAAATATTCTTGAACATCACCCATTAAGCGAAGAGCAAACTCTGTAGAAAAAATACATGTATTTTGGGCTTGATCTTCTTTTAGAATATCAGCTTGAACTGTTCCGCGAACTACATTTAAAGTATTTTGTTTTATTTTTGTATAAACTTCTTTAGGTAGAACTTGGTCACCTGTCACACCTAATAAAAATAAGCCTAAACCATTATTACCCTCAGGTAAATCTCCTTGATATTTTGGTCTAGTAAGATTGTTTCTCTTATAAATTGAATCAATTTTATCTAAAATCTCATTTTCCAATCCATTCTCTTTAATGTATTTTTCACATTGTTGATCAATAGCTGCATTCATAAAAAATCCTAACAAAATCGGAGCCGGTCCATTAATAGTCATGGAAACAGATGTTTTTGGATCTACTAAATCAAAACCAGAATATAATTTTTTTGCGTCATCTAAACAACATATAGAAACTCCAGCATTACCAATTTTACCATAAATATCTGGTCTCAATCCCGGATCATTTCCATAAAGTGTAACAGAATCAAAAGCAGTAGATAAACGTGCAGCAGGCATACCTGAACTCAAATAATGAAATCTCTTATTTGTACGTTCTGGTCCACCTTCTCCGGCGAACATTCTTGAGGGATCTTCACCAATGCGCTTAAAAGGATATAGACCTGAAGTAAATGGGAATTCTCCAGGAACATTCTCTTGTAAAGACCATTCTAAAATATCTCCCCAATCAGAATATTTAGGTAAAGATATTTTTGGAATTTTTAGATGAGAAAGTGATTCAGTATAAGTATTAATTTTAATCTCCTTATCTCTGACATGAAATGAATAAATTGGTTCTTTATACTTTTTCACTTTTTCATTCCAGCCAGTAATAATTTCCCAATTATGGGGGTCAAGATTCATTTTAATATTATCAAATTCAGATATAAGTGACTTTAATAGTGAACTTTTTTCTTTTTTTATGTTTTTGATGCAGCTAGAATCAATACCATTTTTATCTAATAAAATTGTTCCATCAACTATAGTCTCTATTGTTTTAAAAATACCGTACAATTTTTGAGCTACATCCTTTTGTGTTTTAAGACTAGAATCATATAATCTAATACTTTCTGAAATTTCGGATAAATATCTTGTCCTATTAGGTGGAATAACAAAAATCTTCTCACTCATCTCCTTAGAAATTTGAAAATTAGATTGCAAGTCAGCACCAGTTTTTTCTACTATTTTGTCAATAATTGATTTATATAAAGAATTTACACCAGGATCATTAAACTGAGAAGCAATAGTCCCAAATACAGGTAATTCACTTTCATGCTTATCCCATAAATTATTATTTCGAACATATTGTTTCTTCACATCCCTTAGAGCATCCATAGATCCTCGCTTATCAAATTTATTAATTGCTACTAAGTCAGCAAAATCTAACATATCTATTTTCTCTAACTGTGTTGCAGCACCAAATTCAGGCGTCATAACATATAATGATGTGTCTGAATGTTCTATAATTTCTGTATCTGATTGTCCAATACCTGAGGTTTCTAATATGATCAAATCAAATTGAGCAAACTTTAATACTTCGACTGCTTCATTTACATATTTTGAAAGAGCTAGATTAGATTGTCGAGTTGCTAAAGAACGCATATAAACACGAGGATGATTAATTGAATTCATTCTAATTCTGTCACCTAATAAAGCACCACCAGTTTTTCTTTTTGATGGATCTACAGAAATAAGTCCAATTGTTTTTTCTGGAAAATCTATTAAATATCTTCTAACTAATTCATCAACTAAAGAAGACTTGCCTGAACCACCAGTACCTGTAATTCCTAATACAGGAATTTTTGATTTCTTATTCTTCTCTACTATCCTATCTAAAATTTCTTTTGAAACTTTCGGGAAATTTTCAACCGAAGAAATTAGACGAGCCAAAGAACCTGCATCTTTGTTTATTATATTATTTATATCAATCTTTAATTTTTTGCCTATTGGAAAATCAGACTTCATTACTAGGTCATTAATCATACCTTGTAATCCCATTTCACGTCCATCATCTGGAGAATAAATACGTGTAATACCATAATCCATAAGATTTTTTATCTCACTTGGTAAAATTACACCTCCACCTCCACCAAAAATTTTAATATGTTCTGCACCTCTTTCCTTTAATAAGTCAAACATATATTTAAAATACTCATTATGTCCACCCTGATATGAAGTGATAGCAATGGCATTAACATCTTCTTGAATAGCACAGTTAACAACCTCGTCAACACTTCGATCATGTCCCAAATGTATTACTTCAACACCTGTTGACTGAATGATTCTTCTCATTATATTTATAGCAGCATCATGACCATCGAATAGTGCAGCAGCAGTAACGATACGCACTTTGTTTTTTGGTTTATATATATGTACTTCTGACATGAGTATAAAATTGTTTTTTTAAACAATTGAGAATACAAAAATAAGAATTTAAGGATTAAAAAAATAAAGTTAAAAGGTATTTAATTAATAATTAAAAAACATTTATATATAAAAATAAAATACTGATTAACAGTTTTTTAAGTTTAAAAATAAGATCAAAACAATGTATTACAATCTTTATTTAATTAATAATGTTTAACTTTTTTTATAAAATATTAAACATTTTGTTTAATTTTGTTTAAGATTACTGTTAAAAAGTTAAACAAAATGGAAAATAAAATCTCAGTTGTTAGAAAAGAACACTTTAATTGTGCTCATCGTCTTCATAATAATGATTGGACAGATGAACAGAATAAGTCCTTCTATGGAAAATGCAACAATCCTAATTATCACGGACACAACTATAACTTAGAGGTAACAATAACTGGTGAATTAAATAAAGAAAGTGGTTATTTAATAGACATGAAAGTTTTATCCAAAATAATGAAAGAAGAGGTATTAACCCCCTTTGATCACAAAAACCTTAATTTAGATGTTCCAGATTTTAAAGAACTTATACCTACTGCAGAAAACATTTCCATAGTTATATACAACAAACTGGCTAATAAATTAGACAGTAAATTTAATATCAAAATTAAACTTTATGAAACTGAAAGAAACTCCGTCATATACCCAGCATAGTGACACTTACGATTTATTTGAGGATGAAATTGGAGATAATCATATTTCAACCTCAATTGATACTCCAATGAGAAATGATGCATTCGACATTTCTGATACGAAAAAAAAGAAAATTATCTCCAAACATTTTAAAGCAATTATGGAGACACTTGGATTAGACCTAAATGATGACTCATTAAATGGTACACCAAACAGAGTTGCAAAAATGTATATTGATGAAATTTTTTACGGGTTAAATCCTAAAAACAAACCAAAAATTGCGCTTTTCGATAATAAATATCAATATAACGAAATGCTTGTAGAAAAAAACATTACTTTTCATTCAAACTGCGAACATCATTTTGTTCCTATATTCGGAAAGGCTCATGTTGCATATATTTCTTCAGGTAAAGTAATTGGTCTATCAAAAATAAACAGAATTGTTGACTACTTTTCTAGGAGACCCCAAGTTCAAGAGAGATTAACAAATCAAATTGGTAATGAACTTAAAGATATATTAGATACAGAGCATGTTGCTATTATTATCGATGCAAAACATATGTGTGTATCTTCTAGAGGGATAAAAGATATTGCATCACAGACCGTAACTTCATTTTATTCAGGTGACTTCATGATAGAATCTACAAGAAATGAATTTTTAAATCACATAAAAACCTCTTAACTTACACTATATGGAACTAGTAATGATAACACAAAAAGGTTGTGGTCCTTGTGAGAAAATGAAACTAATTGCACCAAAAAAACTATTGAAGTACAATATTCCTATCAAATTTGTTGATTTAGAACCTATGCCCGAAAACATTCGTCCCCCCTATACACCATACTTTTACTTATTAGATGGAAAAAAAATTATAGAAGAATGGGGAGGAGACGAAAAAAAACTAATAAAAGTTTTGAAAAGAAATCTTGAGTAAAATCAAAAAAAGTAATACAAAATGAATATTTTTTGGTATAGAAGAGATTTAAGAATTAACGATAATACTGCTTTAAATATAGCTCTAAAATCTGGTTCAAAGACTCAAGCAATATTCATTTTCGATTCAAAAATCACAAACGAACTTGAACTAAATGACCCAAGAATAAGTTTTATATACAAACAATTAGATAAAATCAACAAAAAACTAAATTCATTTGGGTCTTCATTAAAAATATATTGTGGTGATCCGATCATAATTTGGCAAAAAATAATTGTAAAATCCAAAATTGACGCAGTTTATATCAATCATGATTATGAGCCGTATGCTATTACAAGAGATGATAAAGTAAAAAAAATCCTGAAAAATAAAAATATACCATTTTTCTCTTTTAAAGATCAAGTGATTTTTGAAAAAAATGATATTGTTAAAAATGATGGAAATCCATACACAGTATTTACTCCGTACAAAAATAAATGGCTAGAAAAGTTTAATTTAAAATCAAATATAACTCATAAGCTACAAAACACTAACAAATTCGAAAAATCGAATCATAACTTTCCAAGCCTTAAAGATCTTAACTTTGTTGAATCAAAAATTAAAGTACCTGATTTTAATCTTTCTACAATTCCAGATTATGAAGCTACAAGAAATATACCTCACTTAGACAAAACCTCGAAAATAGGTCCACATTTAAGATTTGGTACTATTAGCATAAGGACAATTGTTCGTGAAGCACAAATCAAAAGTGAAACATACTTGAGTGAACTTATTTGGAGAGAATTTTTTATGCAAATTCTATGGCATTTTCCAAAAGTTGTCACAAACAACTTCAAACCAAAATATAATGGTATTGTATGGAGAAATAATAAAAAGGACTTTAAGAAATGGTGCCTTGGAGAAACTGGTTTTCCGATAGTTGATGCAGGAATGAGAGAGCTTAACAAAACTGGGTTCATGCATAATAGAGTTAGAATGATAACAGCTAGTTTTTTGTGTAAACACTTATTAATTGATTGGAGGTGGGGAGAATCATATTTTGCAAAAAAACTACTGGATTATGAATTATCATCTAACAATGGAAACTGGCAATGGAGTGCTGGAACAGGTTGTGATGCATCTCCGTATTTTAGGATTTTTAATCCATATGAACAGACAAAAAAATTTGATAAAAATCTAACTTACATAAATAAATGGATTCATGACTTAAATGAATTTTCATATCCTCAACCAATGATAGATCATAAATTTGCTAGAGAAAGAGCCCTAACTACATACAAAAATGGCCTACTAAATAACTTGTAATATTATGTTACACTTCCACCACAACTAGAACCAGAACCAGCAGTACACCCATAACAGTGTTGATTAACAATAATATTTCTATTTAATAATTCTTCAAAATTATACTTGGATAAATGTTTTTCTTTGGCAGAAACTTTCAAATCAAGCATTTGATTAAAATCACAATCATAAATATATCCATCCCAAGAAATAGATATTGTATTCCTACACATTACAGAAGATGCTGCCATAGGATTATATGAGCTCACTAATTTTTGCATATATCCTTTATAATTATCACTAACTAATAAATATTGAAGAAACCTTGAAATCGGAATATTTGTAATTGCAAACAAATTATTAAATTGAACACCAAATTTTCCCATCAATTTTATTTTAAAATCAGCTTCTAAAACAGATTGATTTGGAGGTAAAAATGCTCCTGTAGGATTATAAACTAGATTCAAAACTAATCCTGAACCTTCTATACCATAACCAACTTCATTAAGCATTTTTAAAGCCTTAATACTCTTATCAAAGATACCATTACCTCTTTGTGCATCAGTTTTTTTAGAATTAAAATAAGGTAAAGATGATACTACCTCAACATTATGTTTTTTAAAAAAAATAGGTAAATCATTATACTTTTTATTTGCAACAATAATTGTCAAATTACAACGAACTATTATCTTTTTGTTTTTTTTAAATAATTCTTTAACAAACCATCTGAAATCTGGATTCATTTCAGGAGCGCCACCAGTAATATCAACAGTAGAACACGATGTTTTATCAATTGCATCTAGACATAGATGCATTGTATCACGTGTCATTATTTCTTTACGATCAGGGCCTGCATCTACATGACAATGTTTACAAACTTGATTACACATTTTACCAATATTAACTTGAAAAACATCAATATTAATAGGTTTCAAAGGAAATAGATTTGACTTCTTTAAATTTTCTTGAAAAGGAATCAAATTAACTTTATCTAAAAGATTTAGTTGATTTTTTGGATCAGATAAAGAATCAGATTGTGACAACAAAGATTTGTTATATAGCTTAACCATTACATAGAGAGATCTTTGTATTTATTCATCATTTGTACACCATGCACTAAAGTTGCTCCTCCTTTTAATGCTGAAGCAACATGAACTGCTTCCATCATTTGTTCTTCATCATAACCTTGTTCCATTGATTCTTCTGTATACGCATCAATACAATATGGACATTGAACTGCATGAGAAACAGCCAAAGCAATAAGTGTTTTCTCTCTTTTTGTTAAGGCACCATCTTGAAATATAGCACCATAATAATCAAAAAACTTCTCACCTAATTTTTCTTGCCATTCAGAAATATCACCAAATTTCTTTAAATCTTCAGGATTATAATATGTTTTCATTTTATATATAGTTTAAAATATTAATTAAATTACTTGAAAAATTTTTCTTTCCAATTTTTCCATTTATAAACTTTTGAAAAAAGTAAAATAATCAATGGTTGAAAAAGAAATATTGTAAGAAAAGAATCTATACCTATTACTGGTTCTGAATAATCAATATAAAGTGCATTTGTTTGAAATGCTTGCCAGTCATTTGTTAAAATTAAAGAAGCAAAAATATTATTAATAGCATGATAACCCATACTTAATTCTATACCATCATCCATATGTGAAATAATAGCCATAAAAAAACCAGTGCATATATAATAAAACAATAAAATTTCACCCAGCTTATCAATTTCAGGATTAGCTCCATGCATTAATCCAAATAAAATTCCAGTTAATAATATTGCTATCCATCCTTTTTTAAATAAAAAGCCAAATGCTTGAAACAAAAAACTACGAAAAAAAAGTTCTTCTGTAGTTGTCTGTATAGGAATCATAATTAATGAAATTATTAATAATGGTAGAAAGGTTTTAACATCGAAATTAAATTCGATTTCAGCTCCTGAAAAAATACTTATCCATAGAAAGCAAATCATTAATAATCCCCATATAAAAAAAGAAAAGAAAAACCTCTTATAATCAAAAAATTTTCTTGATGTAAACAAAGATAAAATAGGCCTATTATGTAGATATTTTATACTTAAAATAATACTAAAAAAAACAAATATAAAAGGGAGCAATAATAGTGATAAAATCAAATTTAAATCATCAAATTCTGACTTATAAAGTAGTGAATGACCTAATAATTTAAACGAAATAATTTCTGAAAATAATTGACCAATAAAAAGAGAAAATAAAATTATAATAAGAGTGAGAAAATATATTCCAATTTTATCTCCTTTTCCTGACCCTTGAATTAAAAAACTCATACTACTTATTGAAACATATCTTTCATTCTTTGAAAAAATCCTTTATCATTTCGATCAGGATTTGGAATAAAATTGTCACTTTTCTTCAACTTCTCAAGTATTTTTTGTTCTTCCTTTGATACTTTTTTTGGTGTCCAAACATTGATATGAACAAACAAATCTCCATTACCATAACCTTGAAGAACAGGTAACCCTTTACTTCTTAAACGCAGAACTTTACCACTTTGAGTTCCTGGATCAACTTTAATTTTAGCTTTTCCTGAAAGCATAGGTATTTCTAAAGATACTCCTAAAACTGCATCAACAAAATTTACATATGCATCATAATGAATATGATCTCCATCTCTTCGTAAATTTTCATGCGGAATCTCTTCAATGACAACAATAAGATCACCAGAAATACCATTAAAAGGACCAGCATTCCCTTTTCCAGAAACACTTAATTGCATACCATCCATAACTCCTGCAGGAATATCAACTTCTATTATCTCTTCTTTTCTTTGTAAACCATTAACATCAGCATTAGAAGGTTTATGATCAATTATTTTACCAGAACCTTTACATACATTACATGTAGATTGAGTTTGCATTGCACCAAGAAAAGTTTCGGCCATACGTGTAATTCTACCCGTACCTCCACAATTTTGACAATCTTTGAACGTAACACCTTCAGCATTAACTAATTTGTTAACTTTTATTTTTTTTGTAACGCCATTAGCAACTTCACTAAGTGTTAGTTTCATTTTAACACGAAGATTTGTACCACGAGCTACTCTTGATCTACCTCCTCCTCTACTACCACCGAAAGCACCACCAAAAATATCTCCGAATTGAGAAAAAATATCATCCATATTCATTCCACCTCCAAATCCACTAGCACCTCCCATTCCAGCATGTCCAAACTGATCGTAACGAGATTTTTTCTCAGAATTACTTAAAACTTCGTAAGCCTCAGCGGCCTCTTTAAATTTAGATTCCGCACCAGCATCTCCTTCATTTTTATCTGGATGATACTTCAATGCAAGTTTACGATATGCTTTCTTAATTTCTGAAGAAGAAGCATTTTTAGGCACTCCTAATACGTCGTAATAGTCTCTTTTTTCACTCATAAAACTAATTTATTGTCCCACAACAACTTTGGCAAAACGTATAACTTTATCATTAAGATAGTACCCTTTTTCAACAGTTTCAACAACTTTACCTTTTTGCTTTTTATTTTTTGCAGGAATATTAGCTACCGCTTCATGAATTTCAACATCAAAAACATCTCCTTTACAATTCATTTTCTTAAGACCTTTACTTTCTAAAATTGATGAAAATTTATTATATATCAAATTAAAACCCTCTTTAACTCCATTGAGATCTTCTGAGGTCAAATTGTTTTCAATCGCACGATCAAAATCATCTATAACTGGAAGTAAATCCTTAAGAATATCTTCATTAGCATTAGTTATAATATCAATTTTTTCTTTATTCGTACGCTTTCTATAATTATCAAATTCAGCATGAATTCTGATATACTTATCATTTAGTTCATTATAACGATCTTCGGTAGTAGGTTCAACTTTGACTTCAGAATCAGATTGAACTTCTTCATTAACAGTATCTTTATTTAACTCTTTATTATCTTCCTCTTGATTTTTATTTTCTTCTTCAGACATTACATTTCAATTTTAATCATTTTAATGACAAAAATTTTGCCAATTAAATAAATACGACATCATGTCATAAAATCACTACTAATACGTGTAAAGTTGTCAGAATTAATAAGAACAATAAAAAAATGTTTATTTAACCTATCCTTCTAATATCAGCTCCAAGATTATTTAACCGAATATCAATATCTTCATATCCTCTATCAATCTGTTCTATATTATGGATTACACTCTTTCCTTTAGCAGATAAAGCTGCTATTAATAAAGAGACACCTGCTCTAATATCTGGAGATGTCATTTGAATTCCTCTTAAGTCGTATTTACGATTTAATCCAATCACAGTAGCTCTATGAGGATCACAAAGTATAATTTGAGCTCCCATATCAATTAATTTATCAACAAAGAATAAACGTGATTCAAACATCTTTTGGTGAACTAAAACAGAACCCTTTGCTTGAGATGCAACAACTAATATTATTGATAACAAATCTGGAGTAAAACCTGGCCATGGTGCATCAGATATAGTCATAATTGAACCATCAATAAATGTTTCAATTTCATATGATTCTTGAGCAGGAATATAAATATCATCTCCCTTACGATCTAACTTTATTCCAAGTCTTCTAAATATTGTAGGTATTATTCCAAGGTCATCCCAACTAACATCTTTGATTGTAAGTTCCGATTGTGTCATAGCAGCTAAACCAATAAATGAACCTATCTCAATCATATCAGGAAGAATACGATGATAACAACCACCTAATTCTGTGACCCCTTTTATTTTCAACATATTTGATCCAATACCTGAAATCTTAGCACCCATTAAATTCAACATTTTACAAAGTTGTTGTAAATAAGGTTCACAAGCAGCATTATAAATTATTGTCTCACCTTTTGCCATAACTGAAGCCATAACTATATTGGCTGTACCTGTAACAGAAGCTTCATCCATATGGATATAAGCCCCCTTGAGTTTTTTACCTTCAACAGTATAGAAATGTTCTCCTGCATCATAATTAAATGATGCACCAAGACTGATCATACCCGAAAAATGAGTATCTAACCTTCTTCTTCCAATTTTATCTCCGCCTGGTTTTGGTAAATAACCAACACCAAACCGAGCTAAAAGAGGACCAACAATCATTACAGAACCTCTCAATGAACTTGCTCTAACTTTAAAATCTTCTGATTGTAAATACTCTAAATCAATTTCTTTGGCTTGAAAAATATATGTGCCTTTTTGGACTTTTTCAATCTTAACACCCATTGCTTGTAATAAGCCAATTAACTTATTTACATCAACAATATCAGGAATATTAGATATTGTTATTTTCTCAGCAGTTAAAAGCGGGGCACATAAAACTTGCAAAGCTTCATTTTTAGCACCTTGAGGAATTAATTCGCCATTAAGTTTTTTTCCACCATGAATTTCAAATGAAGCCATTTGTTATTTTTTATACTGTTTTTTCTTATATTGCTTCTTATGGTTACTGTTACTAGACTTCCTATTGTTAGAATTTTTAAGACCTAAAGTTTTTAGTAATTGATTTGTACTTATCAAATCTTCATCAGGATTTTCTAAAGTTAATTTACCATTAGACAACTCACTTAATTTTTCAGCAATAACTGTATTTTCAACAGCGGTATTATTATGTTTCAAAAACTGTTTTTTCATATAATTACCCATAATTAAAGACAAAAACTTTCTTTCATTTTCATCTTTAACATTAGCAGAGGCTTGAAGAATTTTTTCTGTATACTGACCAAAATGACCGTAATTAATTTTACTCTTAGGATAATCCATCTGGATTGGTTTCTCTTCAAGACTTTCTCTTTTAGGAATCTCATATGGGGAGTCTACATCTAATTTAAAATCAGACATTATAAATAAATGAGTCCATAACTTATGCCTATAATCATCGACATCTCGAAGATGAGGGTTCAATTGTCCCATTACTTCAATGATAGCTTGTGATGCACGATTTCTTTCATCACGATCTTCTATTTTCATAGCATAAGAAATCATATTCTGGACATTTCTGCCATATTCTGGAAGAAGTAGTTTAGCTCTTGTTGTATTATATTCCATTTGTTATTCTTAGAGTTCGAATCTACTAATTTTCAAGATGCTTCGCAAGTGCAGAGTAAAATATGTCTTTTGCTTCCGATATAAAACCAAAATGTTCGTCATCTACCATCATTTTGCCTTTAGTTACATGTCCTAATAATGTGTATTTCCTTCCAGATGACATCATTTTCTCTAAAAAATCATCCTCTTGGTCTTCATTTACTGTCACTATTATTCTACCTTGACTTTCACCAAATAAAAATGCATCTTCTCTAACCTCAGAATCAGTTACTATATCAAAACCTAAATTCCTAGGAATGGCCATTTCAGTTAATGTAATAAAAACACCTCCATCAGATACATCATGAGCAGAGTTAATCAAATTATCTAATATTAACTCTTTAACTATTTTTTGATTCAAAAATTCTTCTTCTAAATCAAAGTATGGTGCAGGAGATTCATTAATACCATGATAAGAAACCAAATATTCAGATGATGAAATATCATCATAAGAATTTCCAATAATAAAAATTAAATCTCCTTTATATTTAAAATCTAATGTCATTATCTTGTTCTTATCTTCAACAACACCAATCATTCCAATTGTTGGAGTTGGAAAAACAGGAACTTCTTTACCATCAATAACTGATTGATTATAAAAAGAAACATTCCCACCAGTTACCGGTGTTTCAAACTTTAAGCATGCCTTTGACATTCCTTTAATCGCACCTACAAATTGCCAATAGGACTCAGGATTATATGGATTTCCAAAATTAAGACAATTAGTTATAGCACTTGGGTTACCACCTGCACAGACTATGTTTCTGGAAGCTTCTGATACGGCAATCATAGTTCCTATTTCAGGGTCAGCATTAACGTAACGTGAATTACAATCAACACTCATTGCTAAGGCTCTATTTGTTCCCTTAATATTTACTATTCCTGCATCAGAAGGACGATTTGTTGTCATTGTTCCTGTTCCTACCATTGAATCATATTGTTCAATAACCCATCTTTTAGATGCAATATTTGGATTTTCTAATAAATTAAATGCAACATCTTTTAAATTGTCTGGTTGAACAACATTATCAATATTAAATTTTTTAAATTCACTGTAATACTTAGGCTCCTTGTATTCTCTCTGATATACTGGTGCTCCACCACCTAGAACAAGTGATTCAGCAGGAACATCTGCAACTATATTTCCTCCCATCATGTAACGAACTCGTCCACCTTCAGTTACGGTTCCGATTTCTTCTGCATGTAAATCCCATTTGTCAAAAATTTTCTTAACAATATTTTCTTTGCCTTTTTTAACAACAACTAGCATTCTCTCCTGAGATTCAGAAAGTAAAATTTCATATGGTAACATGTTTTCTTGACGAGTAGGAACTAAATCAAGATTGATATCCATACCAACATTTTCTCCAGCGGCACTCATTTCACAAGAAGAACATGTAATACCAGCTGCACCCATATCTTGCATTCCTACAATAGCATCAGTTTGAGCAAGCTCCATAGTTGCTTCCAATAATAACTTTTCCATAAATGGATCACCAACTTGAACAGATGGCAAATCACCTTCAGAATCTTCAGTAATATCTTTTGACGCAAATGCAGCACCTGCAATACCATCTTTACCAGTTGACGACCCAACTATAAAAACAGGATTCCCTGGACCTGCTGATGTAGCAGAAATCACTTTTTCAGGATTAATAATACCTGCTGAAAATGCATTAACCAATGGGTTAGTATTATAAGAATCATCGAAAAAAACCTCCCCTCCAACAATAGGAATACCAAAAGCATTTCCATAATCACCAATACCTTTAACAACTCCTTTTACTAACCATTTAGTTCTATCTCTCAAAATATTACCAAAACGCAATGAATTCATTTGTGCAATTGGACGAGCACCCATAGTAAAAATATCGCGGTTAATTCCACCTACACCTGTTGCTGCTCCTTGATAAGGTTCCAAAGCACTTGGATGGTTATGAGATTCTATTTTAAACACACAACCTATACCATCTCCTAAATCAACCAAACCAGCATTCTCTTCACCTGCTTTAACAAGCATTTGAGGACCTTCTTTTGGAAGTTTCTTTAACCAAAAAATTGAATTTTTATATGAACAATGTTCAGACCACATAACTGAATATACAGCCGTTTCAGTGAAATTTGGTGTCCTACCTAAAATTTCTTTAATCATTTCAAATTCTTCAGCCAATAAACCTAACTCTAATGCCTGATCTAACGTTGCTTCTTCTACTTTTACACCTTTCATAAAACATTATAAATATTATTATAAAATTACATATAATAATATACTAGAGATAAAGAAAGTAAACTCTTTTATTAAAGTTTTTTCACAATTTATCAATAATTAAAAATAAAATAAAATTAGTGTAAAATTGATTTTATAATCTTTAGAATAATTAATTATCTTCGTATTTAGATTTTATAAGATTTAATATGAGTTACGATATAATTGTTATTGGAAGTGGCCCAGGAGGATATGTTACTGCTATTAGGGCTTCACAACTAGGAATGAAGACTGCAATAGTCGAACGTGAATCACTTGGTGGAATTTGTTTAAATTGGGGTTGTATTCCAACAAAAGCATTGCTTAAAAGTGCAAATGTTTTTGAATATCTCTCGCATGCTAGTGATTATGGCATAAAAGTTAAAGATCCAAGTCCCGATTTTAACGCAATGATTGATAGAAGCCGTGGTGTAGCAGATGGTATGAGTAACGGTATTAAATTCTTAATGAAAAAAAATAAAATCGATGTACTTGAGGGTAGTGGAACTTTAAAAACAGGTAAAAAAGTTTCTGTAAAAGATGTTAAAAATAACATTACAGAATATACTGCAACTAAAGCTATAATTATTGCAACAGGTGCTAGATCACGCCAACTTCCAAACCTTAAACAAGATGGAAATAAAATAATTGGATATAGAGAGGCAATGACTTTGAAAGAAAAACCAAAGAAAATGGTTATTGTTGGATCTGGTGCAATTGGTGTAGAATTCGCATACTTTTATAATACGATTGGTACAGATGTAACATTAGTTGAATATTTACCTCAAATTGTTCCTATTGAAGATATTGAAGTTTCAAAACAACTTGAAAAATCTTTCAAAAAATCAGGAATGACAATTAAAACAAATTCTTCAGTAGAGTCAGTAGAAACTTCAGGAAAAGAGTGTATTGTTAAAATAAAAACTGAAAAAGGAGAAGAAGAAATAAAATGTGATATAGTTCTTTCAGCTGCTGGCATCGAAGCTAATATTGAAAATATTGGTCTAGAAGATCTAGGAATAGCTGTAGATAAAGGACGTATATTAGTGAACGATTTCTATGAAACAAACATACCTGGATATTATGCTATTGGAGATGTTATCCCAACAGCTGCTTTAGCTCATGTTGCTTCTGCTGAAGGAATAATTTGTGTTGAAAAAATAGCTGGAGAAAACCCTGACCCACTTGATTATGGCAATATTCCTGGATGCACATATTCATCTCCAGAGATAGCATCCGTAGGAATGACTGAAAAAGCGGCCAAAGAAGCAGGCCATGAATTAAAAGTTGGGAAATTCCCTTTCTCTGCATCTGGTAAAGCAAGTGCAGCAGGAACTAAAGATGGTTTTATAAAATTAATATTTGATGCAAAATATGGTGAACTTCTTGGAGGTCATATGATTGGAGCGAATGTTACTGAAATGGTTGCTGAACTAGTAGCTTTAAGAAAACTTGAAGTCACTGGACATGAACTTATTAAAACTGTTCACCCTCACCCTACAATGTCTGAAGCAATAATGGAAGCTGCTGCTGCTGCTTATGATGAAGTAATACACTTATAGGAAAAGTCATTCTACAAGCAATAAATCATTTTTTGAAAATATTTTCTTTTCAAAAGTAAAATCAATTCGGCCAATATTAATTCCTGCCCAACCAACTTGATTTATTAAAACTGTATTACCATCAATATTTTTTTCTTCCGTTGGTTTATCTAAAAAAGTATGAGTGTGCCCTCCAATAATTAAATGAATATTTCTTGTTTTTTTAGCTAAAATTCTATCTGAAACTTTATTGCTTTTATATTCATATCCTAAATGAGATAAACAAATAACCAAATCGCATCCTTTACTCTTTAAATCTAAAGCAATATGATTTGCAATATCAATTGGATCAATATAAATTGTTTCGCCAAACTTTTTATCAGGAACTAAACCTTTTAATTCTACACCTAGACCAAAAATTCCAATTTTAAGATTACCCTTTCTAATAATTGTATACACTTTTGTATGTCCATCAATCGGTGTATTCTTAAAATCATAATTTGAACATAAAAATGGAAAATTCGCTGATGATTTAGCATTAACAAAACCATCCATACCACCATCAAAATCATGATTTCCTATAGTAGCAGCATCATAACCTAATAGTGACATTAATTTCATTTCAAGGACACCATTAAATTTATTAAAATAAGGTGTTCCCTGAAAAATATCTCCGGCGTCTAATAATAAAACATTATCTTCCTCTGATCGAACCTTTTGAATTAAATTAAACCTACGAGAAACGCCCCCTTTCCCAGGATATTTGTGATGATTTTTAGGGAATGGATCTATATTTGAATGCGTATCATTTGTATGTAAAATAGTCAACTTACTATTGGTCTTTATTTTACTTTCTTGAGATAATACATTTGGAGCAATAATACAACCACTAGATATTAAAATAGAATTACGTATAAAATCTTTTCTATCCATTTTAGTACAAAAAAATTCGATTTTCTTTATTAAAAACTAAATATTTTTGCCTTTTTGCTTCCAAGATCATTGCATCACGCAATAAAATATTTGTATGTATAACATTTATTTTATCTTGAAAAAAAGACATATTATCCCCTCCATTCATTAAGTAGTCTGAAGTAATAACAAAAAAGGAATAATCAACTGGACCAGGGTTTTTAAAATTAATTTTATTAAATTTTAATATTGCATTTGAAATTGGCTCTCCACCTGAAGATATTATATATTTTTCAATTTTTTCAAGAGATGAAAATGGCAACTCAACAATGACAATTTCATTGTCAAAAGGCATTAGCTTATAAATATCTTCAAGATATACATCACCCTTGTTTAAAACACTTCTTAATCCTCCATAATTCAATAAACAAAAATATGATTTCAAACCAAAAACACTTTTATCAACAGAATTCAAAATAGCATCTGCTGACCAATTACCTAATGAAGAATTTGGTCTAGATTTTGTAAAATTATTTTTAGATTTAGAAATAACCTCCCGCATCTCTTTTTCCAAAGAAAGTCGATATGGTAAAATCAAACTATCAGCTTGATTATTCTGTTCTAAGTAATCTGAGATAATATAAGTATTTGATTCTGTAAAGATATTATGAACAGAAGAGCAGGCTATTAAGCCTGCTCCAAAAATAAAATATAATATATATCTAATTATCATTCTATAATAAACTTACGCTTTACAGAACCATAAGGTGTTTCTATAATTATAAAATAAGTGCCTGCAGATAATTCTGAGACATTTAACTCTAATAACGGTGTATTAATTCCATATAAAGAAACAAGTTCACTTCCTTGTAAATTAGTTACAGAATAAGAATTAATTTCCGTATCATTTACTTGAATATATAATTTATCATTTGATGGTACAGGAAAGACAACTAAATTATTTTGAAGTATTTCTTGAATTGAAAGAGGGCATCCATTGGGTAAAAATTGATTATTATCAAAGTCAATATAACATGCATAATTAACTGAATCAATAAAAGGATTTCTATTCCCTTGAAGATTATATATATACTCATGCCTTGCAATTTCATAATTATCAGGTAAATCATTAAAATGCCAATTCTTTAAAATTGTTTCATCTTGTTTATCTGAATCTAAATCACCATTTAGATTAAAACCATAAGCAACTGCAATATACATTATCGCTCTTGCTGCATTTCCTTTATGGGAATCTCTTGGTTCATAGACCATTTGACTACCCATCATTCCTACACTTCCTTCTAGATATGTGAAAACAATATTACCATCAATATCACCCAATGGAAGATTACTTCTTGGTGTATTAGCCTCATATAAATTAGCAGGATATAAATTATGTTGATCATTGTATTCAGGTTGTTCAGGACTATTAGCTGGCCATGAAGGAAACCATGAATGAGCAAATGTATGTTCTCTACTATACTGTGTTGCTGTCCAATCAAAAGGATCATCAAAAACCTTTTTTTCTCCACTTAATGCACATGTAACATAAGACTGTCCACCTATTGTATCTTTAACTTCAAATTCATTCATCATTGTTTGTTTATAAACAAAATAAGTAATCATAGTATGAGGATTAATCAAAGTATTTAAATCCGATACAAATGTTGGTGATGCTGTTGATATTCCATTATAATATGAACCTATATTTTGTCCCAAAGAACTAATATTACCTATGGCTGGGGAATTTGTTAAGTAATTTTCATACCCTCCAGAACCATTAAAAGCATAAACTGAAAAATAATAGTCTTGATTAGCTATAATACCTCGAGGTGTAAAAGAGGTTCCTGGTCCTACATATGCGACTCTTGCATCTCCAACAATATCTCCTCTCAAATAAGAATTTCCGTCTACTGGCATACTTGTTATTGGTGATCCATTTTTCCATAAAACCAAATAATTTGAAGCACCATTACCAGGATTATATTGTGCACCTATGGTATATGCCTCAACAATTGGGAATGTTAATCCTGATGGATTACTTGATGGTTCTGTAGCAACATTATCATTACCTACACCTTCAAAATTAATAACATACGGGTTCTCATCAATATCATTTGAAACTATCTCCATGGAGGCAAAAATTGAACCATTTCCAATTGGAGAAATACTTACAGTAAAAGTTTCAGATCCAAATCCAGGAATTGAAGATCCAGAATAAGAAGTAGAAAACTCTCCTGCATTTGGACCGGTAAAAGACAAACTTGATACAATCAAATTAGAGACTCCTAAGTTTTCAATTGTTACGTTTATAGAGCTTGAATTTCCATAAAAATAATTTGAATTATTTATTTCTGTAATACCATTTATAAGTACATTAGCCTCTACTGTTGGTGGAATATAAACAGCAATATCATTTATATCTCTAGGTAAAATTTGATAATCTGCATTATATTGACCCAACAAACCAGTAACAGTTAGCGGACCTGTTGGAATTGATGTTCCTACCATACTAGTCCCATTAAAAATACGACACTGTATATTATTTATTCCATCGGTTAGAGTATAATTTGTATTTCCCGAGAAAGTACCTGATTCAATAAATGTGACATTTTGAAACTGAATTAATTGGGATTCTAAAGCTTCACCTGCTGAAGAGATTGGAATTTGGAGTGGATTAGGCATTACATTAGCCTGACCATGATTTACTACATTAGTTACTGTGGATATTTCTAACAATCCAGCAAATTCAATTAGCGGACCAGTAACTGTTATTGAATCACCACGACTAACACTTGTAATAGGACCACCATATGCTGCTATACCAGCTGAATAATCTTGCATATAACGAATTACACCTAATTCTGAACCGCATGTAGCGACTCCAGTAACATTTATTGTTTGACCAATACCATATGTTCTGCCATCAGCTATATCTGTTTGTGAAATAGATGATAGACTAACAAAAATTAATGATAGATTTAGCAATATTTTTTTCATTTTTTTTTTTTTAGAATGATGTTCTGATTTTTAATTAAAATTCAAATCCTAGTGAAACATTAAATCTGATTCCTTGCCCAAAAAATACTGATGCAGATTGAGCATTGAAATTATCCTGTACTTCATCAAAATTACGATTATTAGAGGCATCAGAAATATACATAGTATTAAGAGCGTTAAATATATTTCCTCGAAAAATCAAGGAACTATTATTGAAAATCAACCTATAACCAGCATGTATACTCATTAGGCCATAACTTGGAATCTCCCAAGACTCAACTCTTGCTGTTACTCCACTTAAACTTGCAGGATCAAAATCTGAAAAATAACGATCAAAGTATGTATATTTTAATTTAATATATGCTGTCTTAAAGAAGGAGAATCGAAGTGAAGCTCCATAAGTAGATTGGGCAGCATCACCAACATGGACACCAGTAGCGTCAAATGTTATTCTAGTCGTATCATAACCAAATTGCTGATTATTGAATGGTTGAACAGTCTCTGACGAATTCCATGTCCAATCACCATAACTTGCCATAGCTTCAAATGTTAGTGATTTTGTTATTCTATAAGCTAAATCAATTTCAGCTCCCATATGTAAAGCATCCATACCCGGAACATTAATAACAATACTTTCAAGGGGGTCATTCGGATCTTCAATTGTTAAACCATAAGGTAGAGGTCGATTTTCCCAACGAGTAAAATAAGCATTTACATTAACACTTAATATCTTAGAACGAAAACCATAACCTAATTCAAAAGCAGTGATATTTTCATTTACTAATGTATCAAATACTCTGTTATCTGTGTTATCTATTACATTACTAAATTGAGGAGTACGAGATAAATACCCAATATTTAAAAAGATATTCTGCTTTTCTGTAACATTAAAATTAGCTCCAGATTTTATAGTAAAACCAACTCTATTTATCCAATCAGTTTGGTGGTCACGAAGACCAACTGAATTTCTATGATAAATCTCACCATTATAATTAATGGTATCATTATATCCTATTTCAAGAATAGTATCTGACAAAACTAATTGTCTACCTCTATGATAATCAATTCCCTTATAAAAATTAGCAACAGTGGAAAGGTTAGCAAAAGCTGATAAACGCCCATAGGAGTATTCTGCCTGAGCAAATCCACCAATCCATTGAACTAAACCATCTCTATAATTATGCCAAGGTTGTCTTCCAATTTTATCTCCAACAACTTTCATTGAAGAGGGAGCATTTTGATCCTGAGTATTAACGAAATAATCACCTCCTAAAAGATCTAATATTTCATTATAATGAGTCCCTTTATAATATCGATAATCAATCCCACCAGCAATTTTCCATTTATCATTAAGATTATAATCAAACTGAGAAAGACCACCAATCCAAAAATGATTATTTACCGATGCTGATAAAATTTGTGAAGATTTTAATTGAGTTGGATGATATGCAGAATCTGCTGTTGTGGATGTTTGACCAAAAAGGGTTATTTCTTGGTTGTTATAAATAATATTATCCCAATCAACGAGTCCATTTTCATCATATATAATAGAAGAAGCAGAATTAAAGTAACGTTGTCCTCCTCCTCTACCAATTGAACTATAGAGGATATTAGACCAAGATAATTTTTTATTGATTTTCCAAAAATCTTTTAAAGTTATCTGTGGCTTATGATAATAGTTCCTTCTTTCAGCAAAAGCTACTTCTTTTCCATCAATTGTTCTATAACCCCAATGTTCATTATATCTAATCCCTCTATTTTCTGCATTTGAGGTATCTACATAATTTGTCATATATTGATCTACAGTATTTTCATTTAGCCCCTGAGATGCTAAACCTTGTATATAAGTAGTAGTATCATTATCATTTCGAAATTGAGTAATTATATTATATAATTCATCTGTTCCTTCAAACATATTACGACCATATTCAGCATCCCAATATGAAATACCTTGTCGATATGAGCGTTGTCCATGTTGTTGTGGTGCTCCAAAACCACTTAGAGATAATACATGATTACCGATTTTCTTTTGAATTTTTAAATAATAAAATCCACCTTGAGTATTCAAACCATCAACCCAACCATTACCTTGTTTGTATGAACCTGAGAACAAAATACCCCACCCATTTTTTAATGTACCAGACTTATAGGATAAAGAGGTACGAATAAAATCACCAGTTCCATATTCTTGTAATACCTTAATCTTACGTTCACCTCCAGTATTCATAGTCAAAATATTCATTGTACCACCTACAGAAGGCATCGCTAACTTTGTCGCACCTAATCCTCGTTGAACCTGAATTTGTGATGTAATTGCATCTAAACCAAACCAGTTTGACCAATATACCCATCCATTCTCCATATCATTAACTGGAACTCCATCAATCATTACTCCAACATTTCGTTGACTAAATCCACGAATCGTAATTCGTGCATCTCCATCTCCCCCACCTGTTTGAGTAGCATGTACACCAGGCGTAGAATTTAAAATCATTGGTATATCTTGAGAACCTAATTCTTCTGTTAGAACTTTTCTTCCAATTGTAGAAACAGCTACAGGAGTTTTTCTATCCTGGGCTATATTACCAATAACTTCCATCTCTTCTATCTCTTGACTCCCACCCATTAAAATATCATAGATAACTCTTTTGTCATCAACAACTAAAGTAGCTTTTATAGTATCAAAAGATAACATTGTAACAACTATATTATAATCTCCATATGGCACATTATCAATAATATAGTTTCCATCAAAATCAGAGTAGGATTTATATTTTGAAGATATTATAATCTTTGCCCCAACAACCGGCTGACTTGTTACATTTTCAATAATATTACCGGTTACAGTAGCAAATCCTGTCTTTTCGTTTTGACTGAAAGAAACAAAAGATATTAGGAGAATAAAAAAAGTAAAATAAATTCTCATTTAAAGTGAAATAATAATACGTTCTATTTAAAATAATTACTATTTAATTATTAAACGCTTAGTAAGTCTCTTACCAGAACTATCTTTGAGCCTTAAAAAATATACTCCTTTACTCTCATCTAATTCAAGGAGGATAGAATCACTAAAATTACCCTCAATTAACTTAATTTTTTGCCCTAAAGAATTAACCACAAGAATACTTGAATAGCTAGAAATCCCTTTTAAATTAAATGAACCATTTGATGGATTCGGAGTTATCGAAACTAAATCAGTATTCATATCTTCTAGAGAAGCAGGTGCACAATCACAAGCATGTGAACCTAGAGAAAACCAATTACCATATAATTGACCTCCAATATCAACAACAGGTGGTATTGAGTCATACTCCGCTAATGGGTTAAAGTATGAAATTGTTGGATTATTCTCTCCTTTTAAAATAGAAGGCTTACGAATTAAAGAATGATCTTCAGTAACAATATCACCATTTGTTCCAACATATGGAAAAGCAGATGTCCAACCATCTCCTGGATTTTCACCGATCTTACCAAATAGATCTATTAACAATGAATTTGGAATATCTGAAGTAACACCTTTAGCTAATGCAACTGCATCATTTCCATTCCAATAAAAAGCATTAGAAACATCATAAACTGGACAATAAAATGCATCAGCTCTAGCTTGTAATGAGTCCCATATTGGTGCCTCTTGTCCTGTTCCGTTAGGATCTAATTTTTCTAAAACACCAACATGAACATCATATGGTGCAATTGTTCCCGTTAATTGAACAGCATTAGCTGCAGTTGCACTAGTCGCTCCATTAGAAAAGCGAATCACCATATACTGGCTTAAATCAATTGGGTTATTTGTTGGATTATAAATTTCTAATGCTTTATTGGTACTCCAGCCTTCTACATACTCAGAAATAAATAACTCATTGCAAGGAAGAAGTTGACCAAATGCAATTGAATTTATAAGTATACTTAACAAAAGTAAAGTTCGTTTCATAAGAATATATTTTAAATTAATATTTAGAGGTTAAAATTAAGATATTTTAATTTAATATACTCGACTATTTTATTAACAAAACATTAATCTTTTTAACGATTTAGTTTCACAAAACTAAAATACTATTCATTTCATTATTTTAGTAAAAAAAATAATATGTTCAAAAAACTTTTTACACTAACTTTTATAACTTTTATAATATTTTTCAATAATGCACAAAAACTAAGTGTTGAAAAAATTTGGAAGAATTACGAATTCTTTGGTAATTCTATAAATGGTTTTAAATCAATGAAAGATGGAAACTATTTTAGTAAAATAACGCAACAAAATGGTGGGATTACAATAACAAAACACCTATTCTCAAAATATAAAGAAGAAGGAGAAATAATTGTTCCATCTGAAATGTTAAAATACAACGAAAAAACATTACAAATAGATGACTATTTCTTTAATCAAGATGAAACTAAAGTTTTAATAACAACTAAAACAAAACCTATTTACAGAAGAAGCTTTTCAGCTGTGTATTATATTTTAGATATAAAAACAGGTGATTTAAAATCTTTAGATGATGAACATTCACCTCAATCATTAGCTGAATATTCACCTGACGGAAAAAAAGTTTCATTTGTATTTAATAACAATCTTTTTATAAAAGAAATTTCTAGCGGTGAAACATTTCAAGTAACTCAAGACGGTAAAAAAAACAACTTAATTAATGCCTCAACTGACTGGGTTTATGAAGAAGAATTTGCAATAACAAAGGCATATGATTGGTCATACGACAGTAAAAATATTGCTTTCTTAAAATTTGATGAATCAAAGGTTAAAGAATTTACAATGACATATCATAATGACCTTTATCCTTCACTGTATACATTTAAATATCCTAAAGCTGGAGAAGAAAATTCAGTAGTCACAGCTCATATATACAATATAGATAATAAAAAAACTTCCTCCATAAATCTTGGAAGCTACGAATACATTCCGAGACTAAAATGGTCAAACTCACAAAACAATCTAATTATTCAAACTTTAAATCGACACCAAAATAATCTTAAATACCATTTAATTTCAATAGAAAATTCAAAAATTGAATCAAAAATATTTTTTGAGGAAAATTCTAAAACATATATAGATATAGATGACAATCTTTTAATACTAAATGATGGTAAATCAATCTTAAGGACAAGTGAAATTGATGGTTACAACCATATTTATAGACTTTGTTTTGATGGATCAACAAACCAAATAACAAAAGGTAATTGGGATGTAATTGAATTCCTAGGGATTGATAATAAGAGCAAACAAATATATTACACCTCTGCTGAAGCAGGTCCAATTCATAAAGGAATTTACAAAATAGATGTTAACAGTAATAAGAAAAGTTCTATTAGTCTTACGAAAGGTTCAAATGATGCAGAATTTTCAAATGGAATGAAATATTTTATTAAAACATATTCTAATGCAAATACTCCACCAGTTATTTCACTATGTAATAATAAAGGAAAAGAACTTGCTATATTGGAGGATAATAATGCGCTCAACAATCGATTATCAAAATATAAATTAAGTAAAAAACAGTTTATTCAATTTAAAGGAAAAGAAAAAAAATTAAATGGATGGATAATTAAACCAAATGATTTTAATCCTAAAAAAAAATATCCTGTTTATATAAATATATATGGAGGGCCAGGCTCAAATATGGTTTCAGATTCTTGGGGAGGTGCTAATTATATGTATCACCAACTGCTCGCACAAAATGGATATATTATAGTTTCTGTTGACCCTAGAGGAACAATGTATAGAGGAAGAGATTTTAAAAAATCAACATACCTACAATTAGGAAAATTAGAAACAGAAGATTTTATAGCTGTTGGTAAAGAACTTCAAAAATATAATTACATAGATAGTTTAAGAATTGGTATCATGGGATGGAGTTATGGTGGCTTTATGACTTCATTAGCTATGACAAAAGGTGCAGATGTATTTAAAATGGGAATAGCTGTAGCACCAGTAACTAATTGGAGATACTACGATAATATTTATACAGAACGTTTTATGAGAACCCCAAAAGAAAATAAAGCTGGATATGAAAACAACTCACCGATAAATTTTGTTGAAAAATTAAAGGGAAAATATTTATTAATTCATGGCTCAGGAGATGATAATGTCCATTATCAGAATACGATGGAAATGATAAATGCATTGGTTAAAGCAAACAAACAATTCGATGTATTTATTTATCCAAATAAAAATCATGGTATTTACGGAGGTAATACAAGAAATCACTTATTTAATATGATGTTCAAATATACATTGAATAACTTGTGATTTTTTTTAAAATAAAATTGTAAAGAATTATATAAGATTGAATTAGTTCTATTATCTTCGTGTTAATTCAAGAATACAATCATATTTAAGGTAAGATGAGTGAAATTGCTAAATTAGAATTAAACGGAAAACTATATGAACTTCCTATCATAGAAGGTAGTGAAAACGAAAAAGGAATTGATATTAGCAAACTTCGTAGTACCACCAATGGATATATTACTATAGATCCGGGGTTTAAAAATACTGGAAGCACAAAAAGTGGAATAACATACCTTGATGGAGAAAATGGTATATTACGCTATCGAGGATACCCAATTGAACAACTAGCTGAAAAAGCAAGTTTTTTAGAAGTTTCTTTCCTAATTATTTATGGTGATTTACCTACTAAAACTGAATTAGATTCATTTAAAGAAAGCATTACAAATCATACTTTAGTTCACGAGGATATGAAGCAATTTTTTGAAGCATATCCAGCTAAAGCTCATCCAATGGGAGTTTTAGCATCTATGGTATGTTCGCTGTCAACTTTTTATCCTGAATCTCTAGACCACAATAGAACTCCAGAAGCTAAAGATTTAACTATACATAGATTAATTGCTAAGCTTCCAACTTTAGCTGCTTGGTCATATAAAAATGCAATGCGACATCCATTTATGTACCCTAACAATAATTTTGATTATTGTGAAAACTTTCTTCATATGATGTTTGCAATGCCTACTTCAGAATACAAAACAGACTCTACAATAGTTTCTGCTCTAAATAAACTACTCATACTACATGCTGATCACGAACAAAATTGTTCAACTTCAACTGTAAGAATAGTAGGTTCATCTCACGCTAATTTATACGCTTCAGTATCAGCAGGAATTTCAGCACTATGGGGCCCTCTTCATGGAGGAGCAAATCAAGCTGTAATAGAAATGTTAAATCAAATTGCAGATGATGGTGGCGATGTAGATAAATGGGTAGCAAAAGCAAAAGATAAAAATGATACTTTTAGACTAATGGGATTTGGTCATAGAGTATACAAAAACTTTGATCCTAGAGCAACAATAATTAAAAAAGCTTGTGATGATGTTTTGAATAAATTAGGTGTCAAAGATCCTTTATTAGAAATTGCAAAAAAATTAGAGAAGGTAGCACTAGAAGATGAATACTTTAAAGCAAGAAATTTATACCCAAATGTTGATTTTTATTCTGGAATAATATACAAAGCTATTAATATTCCAACAGAGATGTTTACAGTAATGTTTGCTCTTGGCCGCCTCCCAGGATGGATTGCTCAATGGAAAGAAATGATTCAAAATGACGAACCTATTGGTAGACCTCGTCAAATATACAACGGTAAAAATCACCGTGATTATATTCCAGTTGAAAAACGATAAATTTTAATCTTGAAATTTAGCTTTTTTGGAACCTGCATAAATAGAATAATTTCTAAATGAACACTCTAAGTCTCCATTAAAAACTTTTATTTTTTTATTGGGTTTTAACCCTAAGTCTTTATACGCTTCTATATTAGAAGAGAGAATCCAACAATTAAAACCTTGCAATTCTCTTTTCATCCAATCTCCAAGTTTACTATACATTAAATTAATATCATCACCCATTCTTTTCCCATATGGTGGATTTGAAATCAATATGCCAACATCTACATCTTTTCTTACCTCATCAAATGAACAAAGACTAATATCAACAAAACGACCTACAGATAATTTACCTAAATTTCGTCTTGCCTTTAATACCATTTGAGAATCAATATCTGAACCACTTATTTTACATGGAAACTCTTTTACATATTTAATTGATTTATCAAGAATTTCAGCCCATAATTCATTATTATAATTAATTAAGTTTTTAAAGGCAAAATGATTTCTTTCAACTACAGAAGGTATTCCCGAAGCTAATAATGCTGCCTCAATTAAAATAGTTCCGGAACCGCAAAAAACATCAATTAATGGTGATTTTCTATCCCATCCTGACATACGAATTAATCCTGCTGCAACGACTTCATTTAAAGGAGCTTCACCAATTTGATCACGGTATCCTCTTTGAAATAATGGTGCACCACTTGTATTCAATGAAACTACTACTTCATTATTATTAATATATACATCAAATAATACTTGAGGTGATTTAACATTAACATTCGGTCTTCTATTATAAACGCTCCTAAACTTGTCTACAATAGCATCTTTAATTAAGAAAAATGGATATTGAGTATGTTTAAATATATCTGAAAAAACAGCACCTTTTACGGCAAATGTTTTATCTACATCAAAGTAACTTGTCCAATCGATTTGCAAAGCTTTATTATACAAATCTTTTTCTGTTCGAATTTTAAAACGATTAACTTGAACTAAAACCGAAATAGCACAACGCGAATGTAAATTTAAATAATAGACATCTTTCCAAGTTCCTTTAACTTGAACTGCCCTATTTAATATTGTATAATTTAAATAACCTAATTCTTTTAATTCATCACTAAGAACTTCTTCTAAACCGAAAATAGTTTTCAAGGTGATAATTAATATTTTTTTGTCTTCTATATCTTTCAATATTTTTACTTTAAGGTGAAAATTATCTCTTATTTTTGTACAAAAGAACAAAATTGTGAAAACAATATTAATATTTCTCTTAACTTTTAACATAATCATCTCTCATTCTCTACTTAGTCAAAAAAAAATTGGCGTAGTATTAAGTGGCGGTGGTGCAAAAGCATTTGCACATATTGGTGTTTTAAAAGCTCTTGAAGAAAATAATATACCTGTTGATTATATTGTAGGCACATCTTCAGGAGGATTAATAGGAGCTCTATACGCTTCTGGATATTCACCAAAAGAAATCGAAGATTATGTACTAAGTGAATTATTCCAAATAGCTAGCTCTGGAAAAATTAAAAGAAATCAAAACTTTCTACTTCATAAACAAGAACCAAATGCCAAAATGTTCGGTATGTCTTTTTCTAAAGAAAAATTTTTAAAAAAATCGTTACCAACTAATTTCACATCATCGAATTTACTTGACTTTGAAATGATGCATTTATTAGGGAAATCAAACTTTTATAATAATAATTTTGATAGTCTTTTTATTCCTTTTAGATGTGTAGCATCAGATATTTCGAAAAAAGAAAGTGTCATTTTCAAAGAAGGGAAGCTAAATGAAGCTGTTAGAGCTTCAATAACTTACCCATTCTATTTAAGGCCTATAAAAGTCAATGATATCCTTATGTTTGATGGTGGACTATATAACAACTTCCCTACTAATATTCTTGAAAATACATTTAATCCAGATTATATAATAGGAAGTAATGTTGGATACAATGCTGATCCACCTGATGAAAATGAAATATTATCTCAAATAATAAATATGCTTGCATTTCATTCTAATTATAATTTACCAGAGAACAAGGGGTGTTTAATACAAACAGATACAAGAATATCAACATTTGATTTTAAAGATGTTGAACAAGCAATTATTGATGGTTATAACACAGCTATAAACAAAATAGACCTAATAAAAACAAATATTGAAAGAGAAATAACAAAACAAGAAATTTCTAAAAAGCGGAAAGAATATAAAAATAAAAATATACCAATAACAATTTCATCTGTTAAGATTAATAACCCTAACAAAAAATTAAACTCATTATCCAAATCTATTCTAAAAGAAAAAAAATCAGAAATATTAAGTCTAAATGAATTAGAAAAACGTTATTTCAGACTATATTCTATACCTCAAATAGACTTTGTTTTCCCCACTCTTGACCTTAAAAAAGATAGCACATATAATTTAAATATAAATATAAATAAAGCAAAAGAAATCAAAATTGATGTAGGTGGGCATATATCATCAAGATCTGTTAATACGGGGTACATAGGTGTTTCTTACCAAACAATAGGGAAAATAGCTACAAAGACAGAATTATCATCTTACTTTGGGAAATTCTACGGTTCTGGTAAAGCAACCTTTACGATTGAATTCCCAAGAGTCTATCCAACTTCAGCCTCTTCATATTTTGTTTTAAACCGATGGGATTACTTTAAAAGCTTTGCTACATTTTTTGAAGATGTTAACCCATCTTATGTAGTGCAAGAAGAAATGTATGCTGGAATTAAAATTAATCATCCTCTTGGGAACAATATAAAAAGTACTTTAGATGGAAGAATATTTAACACAGAAGATAATTACTATCAAACAAGTCAATTTAATAATCAAGATACCTCTGACATAACAAAATTTAATGGAAGTTCAATCATCTGGAGTATTACTCAAAATAGCCTAAATCGAAAACAATTTTCAAATAGTGGTCATTATTTTAAAACCTCAATAAGATATGTTAATGGACGTGAAAACACTATTTTTGGTTCCACAAATAATTCATCAAATAATTCATTAAAATATCATGATTGGTTTAACATTGGTTTTGAATTTCAATCATTTGTGATTAATCAACCAACATTTCATTTCGGATTTCAAGGACAAATTCAATATAGTACACAATCTCTTTTCAACAACTTCACAGCAACAGTTCTTTCAACTCCAGAATTTAATCTAGTCCCTGATGCTGGCACATATCTACTTAAAGAATATAGGTCACCACAATTTGCAGCAATAGGAATAAATACAATATTTACAATATTTAAAAAATTTGATTTACGTATAGATTCATATATATATCAACCTTTCATGCAAATAATTAATAATAATGGCAACGTAGATAAATCTTATTTGTTAAATGGTACAACCTATATGAACTCATCCTCCATAGTTTATAATAGTTTTATCGGACCAATAAGATTAACCTTAAATTATTTTCCAGAACAAATTCAACCATTTTCTTTTCAATTTAGTTTAGGATACGTTCTGTTTAATGATAGAGCCATTAGATAATATTATATTTACCAAACAAACAAAAAAATAAAATGAAAAAAATCATCTCAGGTATACAACAAATGGGTATTGGTGTTCCTAATGTTCAAGAAATATGGAAATGGTACCGTACTTTTTTTGGAGTTAACATACGTGTATTTGAAGATGCTGCAGAAGCACCTTTAATGATTAAATATACAGGTGGAAAAGTTCAAAGTAGAACAGCATCTCTCGCATTAAGTATGGAAGGTGGTGGTGGATTTGAAATTTGGCAATACACATCTAGGAATACAGAAAAAGCAAAATTCGAAATTAAACTTGGAGATTTCGGATTATATGCTTGTCGAATTAAATCTCGTAATGTTGAAAAATCATTTAATTATTTTAAAAAAAATGGCGTTAAAATATTAGGTGGATTATCAAAAACTCCAAATGGAGAATTCTCTTTTTTTTGTCAAGATCCAAATGGAAATATTTTTAATATTGTTGAAGGTAAAGGATGGTTCAAAAAAACAAATCACCCCTCATTTTGTGGAGGTGTAGCTGGAACTTTAATAGGTGTAAGCGACATAGAAAAATCAATTAGTTTATATCAAGAAATTCTTGGATATGAAACAATAGTTTACGATAAAATAGGTGTTTTTAAGGATTTTGCTAGTTTACCAGAAGGAAAATCAAAAGTAAGAAGAGTATTGCTTACTCATAAAGAACCGAGAAAAGGTCCATTTGGTCGTTTACTTGGACCAAGTCAAATTGAACTTATACAAGCCCTTGATAGAAAAGATTGTAAAAAAATTTTTGAAAACAGATTTTGGGGAGACTGGGGATTTATACATTTATGTTTTGATGTTCAAGGTATGGACCAATTAAAAAAAGAATGTGAATCAAAAAATTATAAATTTACAGTAGATAGCTCGAGTACATTCGATATGGGAGAAGCAGGAGGAAGATTTTCATATATTGAAGATCCTGACGGAACACTAATCGAATTTGTGGAAACACATAAAATACCTGTTATTAAAAAAATCGGATGGTATATAAACCTAAAAAATAAAAATCCAAATAAATATTTACCAAATTGGATTTTATTAGCAATGGGTATTAATAAAGTAAAAGATTAATTAATAATTCTCGTATATCAACAAATTATATTAATAGACCAAACTAATTTTATTAATTTTAAAGTACAAACAGAAAGAATGAAAAAAACATTTGGATTATTAGCAAGTATTGTATTTTTTTTGTTTTCATGCAAAGAGGAAATTGAACTGACAGGAAACTTTAAAGAAACAGCTGTTGTTTATGCATTATTAGATGCATCAGAAAGTACTCATATGATGAAAATAACACGCGCTTTTATAGGTCCAGGTAATTCTTATGAGTTTGCACAAATTCCTGATTCAAGTTACTTCCCACAATTAGAGGGTACAATTACTGAATTAAATAATGGTATACCAACAGGTATTTCATGGAATCTCAAGGATACAATCATAACAAATAAAGAAACTAATGGTGCATTTTATGCGCCTGAACAAAAATTATATTATTTCAATGGATTACTTAATGAAAATTATGAATATAAACTCGATTTAAGCATTAATGATGGTGAATTTACTGTAACATCAACAACAGAATTGGTAAGAACATTAAATGAAAGTATATCTGGTGCAACTCAACCATATAAATTCATTGATAATTCAAATGAAACTAGAGCATCAAATGTACATATAACTAACACTCAAAATGCTCGTAAACTTGAAGTAAATATTAATGTTGAATTTACGGAGTGGATTGGTAATACACCAAATATTAAATCATTCACCTATACAGGTGGAACATCTGATTGTGAAAACAATAGTGACAAAATATTTGCATTAAGTGGACAAACTTTCATGGATAATATTGTTGATGCATGTACAGATGACCCTTCAATTACGAAAAGAACTTTTAACTCAATAACAACAGTATTTACTGGGGCCTCTGAAGATTTGGCAGAATACATATCTGTTAATGAACCTTCAACAGATTTAGCACAGAATAAACCATCATTTACAAACCTACAAGCATCAGGAGAATACAGAGCAGTTGGAATATTTACCTCTCGTTCAACAAAATCTGTTTTTAAACCTTTTATTGATCCAACTGGTCAAGCAAATGTAAGAGTTATTGATAAAAAAACTACACGATATATATGTCAAAATCTAGGTATGTTATTTTGTAGCGATCATCCAGGTGATCAATCTTCTGCTGATGATGCATGGAATTGTAACTAATTTTTATATTTATTTCTATTAAATTTAGCGTATGCCTGAAAGGAAAACGCTTTTCGCTAATGTAATTTTACCGATTCCCATTCGGAAAGAATTTACATACCGTATTAAACACGAAATGAGCAAAATTGTTTTTGCAGGAGCAAGAGTAGTGGTACCGTTTGGTAAGACTAAATTAATCACTGGTATTATTACTTCCATTCACGAAAATATACCAAAAGATTACCAAGCAAAGTATATTGAACATCTACTTGATAATCAAGCAATAATTACTGAAGAACAATATACTTTCTGGAAATGGATATCAAATTATTATATGGCTCCAATCGGAGATGTAATGAACGCTGCTTTACCAGCAAATTTAAAATTAGCAAGTGAAACTAAAATTGTATTAAATCCAAACTTCACTATACAGGAAAAATTTTTTACCGAAAGAGAGCTCGACATCATTTCTACATTAGAAATTAGACAATCACTTGATCTAAAAGAAATATCAGAATTACTAGGAATAAAGACTATACAGCCAATAATAAAAACACTAATTGATAAAAAAGCAATTCTTTCTTTAGAGGAATTAAATGATAAATTCAAAATAAAAACTGCAACTTTTATTCAATTTACAAATAAGTATCTAAATAAAAATTTACTTAACGAAGTGGTTGAAAATTATAAGAAATATAAAAATAAAGAAAAACAACTTAAAGCAATATTATCAATAATTGATGAAAAAGATAACACACCAATATTACGTGAAAAATTAACACAAAATAATATCTCTATTTCTTCACTTAATACACTAGAAAAAAATGGGATTATCGTACAGGAAAAAAGAGCAATCACCAGACTAAACAATCATGAAGAAGGTGTTGAAGAATTTAAAGCCCTTTCTAAATCACAAAATAAAGCACTAAAAGAAATTCATAAATCATTTAGTGAAAAGAAAGTGACTTTATTACATGGAGTGACTGGATCTGGCAAAACAGAAATTTATGTTCAGTTAATTCAAGAAGCATTAGATATAGGAGAACAATGTCTTTTTTTACTTCCTGAAATAGCTTTAACAACTCAATTAATTAAACGATTATCTAGATATTTTGGAGAACAAATAGGAGTATATCACTCAAAATTTAATCAGAATGAACGGGTTGAAATTTGGAATAATGTTCTTAATAATAATCCAAATAAATTTCGAATTATTTTAGGAGCAAGATCTTCAATATTCTTACCATTTCAAAATCTAGGTTTAATCATAGTAGATGAAGAACATGAATCAAGTTTTAAACAATATGACCCATCACCAAGATATAATGCACGTGATTGTGCTATTGTTCTAAGCTCTATTCATAAAGCAAATATACTGTTAGGATCAGCCACTCCCTCTATAGAAAGTTATCAAAATGCCAAACAAGGAAAATACACATTAGTTAATCTACATGATCGTTATGGATACGTAACACTTCCTGAAATCCAATGTGTTGATGTAAAAAAAGAGAGAAAACAAAAAAGTATGAAATCTCATTTTACTACATCCCTTCTTAATCAAATAAAAAAATCACTAGAATTAGGGGAACAAATTATTTTATTTCAAAATAGACGTGGATATACACCTAGATGGGAGTGTGGAATTTGCAATTGGACTCCTAAATGTGAGAATTGTGATGTCTCTTTAACTTATCACTTAAGTGGAAATGTATTAAAATGTCATTACTGCAGCTATAATATAAAACCTATTGGCAAATGTAGTTCATGTGGGAGTAATAACCTAAAAATGCTTGGATTTGGAACAGAAAAAATTGAAGATGAACTTGAAAAAATATTTCCTAAAAAAATTATAAAGCGACTTGATTTTGATACTACTAGATCTAAAAATGCATATTCTAATATTTTAAATGATTTCGATACAAGAAAAATTGATATTCTTATTGGTACACAAATGATAACAAAAGGATTAGATTTTGACAACGTAAATTTAGTAGGAATATTGGATGCAGATATGCTTTTGAATAGACCTAATTTCAGAGCTTTTGAAAAATCTTTTCAACTAATGACACAGGTGGCAGGAAGAGCTGGGAGAAGAAAAAAACGTGGAAAAGTAATAATTCAAACAGGCGATCCTAACCATTGGGTTATTAACAAAATCATTAACCATGACTTTATTTCTTTCTTTAAAAATGAAATTGTTGAAAGAAATAACTTCTTCTATCCACCTTTTTATAAAATAATTGAAATCAATCTTAAAAATAAAAATGAAAATATACTTCAAAATTCATCCGAAAGATTAGCCTCAGATTTACGCGAAATATTTAAAGAACGCGTATTAGGTCCAGAACACCCAATTATAAAGAGAATTTATAACTACTATTTAAAAAGAATCACACTAAAAATAGAACGCAATACCAATGATAAAAAAGTTAAAGATCGAATACTTGAAGTAATTGATAACTTTTATAGTGACCCTTACAATAAATCCACAAGAATAAATATTGATGTTGATCCGGCTTAACCTAAATATGGTTTTAACATGCTACTCCTAGAATTTTGTTTTAATCTACGAATAGCTTTTTCCTTTATCTGTCTAACCCTTTCTCTTGTTAAATCAAACCTCAAACCTATTTCTTCTAGTGATAATGGAGATTTTTGACCTAATCCGAAATACATTTTAACAACTTCTCCCTCCCTAGCTGTTAAAGTTGAAAGTGAACGATGGATTTCTTTTCTTAGAGAATCATCTATCAAACCTTTTTCTGGGCCAGGAAGTGAATCATTTGGTAACAAATCATACAGACTAGATGATGAATCATCTCCATCAACTAAAGGTGCATCCATAGATACATGCCGACCATTACTTTGTAACAACTGATGAACATCATTGACAGATATTTCCATATATTCTGCAATTTCTTGAGCCAACGGAGGTCTCTCTAGACGTTGTTCTAACTCTGAAAATGCTCTATTAATCTTATTAATTGAACCTATCTTATTTAAAGGTAAACGAACCACTCGTGCTTGTTCTGCCAAAGACTGTAAAATAGATTGTCTAATCCACCATACAGCATATGATATAAATTTAAAACCTCTCTTTTGATCAAAACGTTTTGCAGCCTTAATTAAACCTAAATTTCCTTCGTTAATTAAATCTGGTAATGAAAGACCTTGATTTTGATATTGTTTGGCTACTGAAACAACGAACCTTAAATTTGCTTTCGTTAATTTTTCTAATGCACACTTATCTCCAGCTTTAATCCTGATAGCTAAATCAACCTCTTCTTCAGGACTAATAAGTTCTACTCGACCAATTTCAAGTAAATATTTATCTAAAGATGCTGATTCACGATTCGTTACCTGTTTAGATATTTTCAATTGTCTCATACACACCAAGTTTTATGTCCCACTATATATATAACGTAAAAAAAAAAAAATGGTTGGGAATTTATTTAAATTTTGTAATTAAAATTGAACATTTATCTTAAAATCAATATGTATTTTAGGCATTTAATTAAACATGTAATATGAAAATTTTAATGGTTTGTTTAGGCAATATTTGTAGATCACCCTTAGCTCATGGAATTTTAAGAGAAAAAATTAAGCTAAATAATATAAACGCAAGTGTAGATTCTGCAGGAACATCCAACTATCATATTGGAGATCCTCCTGACTTTCGTATGATAACAACTGCTAAGCTAAATAACATAATGATTGAAGACTTAAAGGCTCGACAATTTACAACAAAAGACTTCTATGACTTTGATATAATTTATGTTATGGATAAAAATAATTACGATAATGTAATCCAACTTGCTAAAAACAAAGAACAAAAAGAAAAAGTCAAAATGATTCTAAATGAAATAACACAAGGAATGAATCACAATGTACCCGATCCATATTATGGTGGTAATAAAGGATTTGAAGAAGTTTTTAATATGTTAGATCAAGCAACTGATAAGATTATAAAAAATCTACTAAAATGAAAAAAGGAATAATATACTTAATACCAAACACACTTGGAGATGACTCAATCGAGAAGAGCACCCCTGTTTTTGCCATAAAAAAAATAAGTAATATTCGTTTTTTTATTGTAGAAAATGTTAAATCAGCACGACGTTATTTAAAAAAAATAGATCGATCATTTCCTATTGATACATGTGAATTCTATGAATTAAAGAAAAAAAATGATATACACAGTATCCATACATATATAGATAATAATATTAGCGGAAACGATATCGGTCTTATTTCCGATGCTGGATGTCCATGTGTTGCAGATCCTGGATCTCAAATTGTTTCAATCGCTCATGAAAAGGGCATTAAAGTTCATCCATTTGTTGGCCCATCCTCTATACTCCTAACATTAATGGGTAGTGGTTTTTCAGGTCAAAAATTTTCTTTTCATGGATATCTGCCAAAGAATCGAAAAAATAGAATTCTTGAAATTCAAAATTATGAGAGAGATAGTAGAAAGAATGGCACTACACACTTGTTTATGGATACTCCATATAGAAATATGAATGTTTTAGATGACTTATTAAATGAGCTATCTGACAAAACACACCTTTGCATTGCTTCAAATATTACATTAGCTAAAGAATCTATTAAAACAATGGAAATTAAAGAATGGAGAAAAAATGCATATGATTTAAATAAGAAACCTACAATGTTTGCAATTGGAAGAATACAAAGTTTTATTTAATTCCTCTTCTTTTTTTTATGGCTTCATATGAATCTTGAATTTTCTGAAATTTTTCTTTCGCTCCTTTTTGATATTCAGGCCCCATTTGTGAAACTTTATCTGGATGAAATTTTATAGCCATTTTACGATATGCTTTTTTAATTTCATCATCTGTAGCGGTTTTTTCAATCCCCAAAACCTTATAGTCAGAATCTACATTTCTATAAAACATATTCTTAACACTAGTAAAATCAGTTTGAGAAACCCCTAGCATGGAAGCAATTTTATTTATCACATCAATTTCAGATGGAGATACATCTCCATCTGCTTTTGCAATACCGAACATATAATGTAATAATTGTACCCTAACTTCGGGACGCATTCTTAATTTTATATCTTGACAAATTTGATGTAAAGGAATGTTACCTGAATCTAAAAATCTTTTTAAAACTTGAAGATGTTGTGTGGAAAAACGATTACCAAACTGCTGAATTAAAAAAGTCTTAACATATTTTAACTCCGACTTCAAAACTTTGCCATCAGCACGCATAACAGCTGCAGACAAAGCCATTAACATAGTAGGGATATCACTTTGTGAAGATCTCTGTTGATAATAATTAAATATATCTTCTGGCGAAAAAGTGCGACTTCGTTGTCTGCCTTGAGATTGAGATTTATTTTTTATTTCGTTATAATTATCTATCGATGAACCAATAACAAAACCTATAAATCCTCCCAAAAAACTTCTACCAAGCAATAGAAAACCTGCAATCGCTAATACCCACTTAAACAATATCTTAAAATTTTAAAAAAATATTATAGAACCTAGAATATATTAAACTAAATCAATACTCCTTTCAATAAAATTATTTAATTCTTCTCCTTTTAATAAACCTTGAGAAAGTAATGCAATATCTATTAATTGCTTTACTTTTTTCGTCTTAGTTTTAGATGTTTTTACATTTAAAATTTCTTCTATCTTATTATGATTAGAATTAACTAAAACATTGTATGTTTCAGGAAAAGCACCATAAAATCCTGCACCTCCCATCTTTTGTTGCTCTTTCATTCTGCGAATAAATTCAGGTTGCGTTATTATTATTGGAGCATCATCTGAACTCATACTTTCAAATTGAAGCTTATACTTATCACCATTTAATTCAGACTCGAAAATAGGTTTAAGGGTTTCCTCATCCTCTTTCGATAATTTAGATGGAATTTCTTCATCTTTTTGTATTAATTTATCTAATGAATCAGAATCAACACGAGCAAACATAACATTTTCTAATGTTTGTTCTAAGTTAGCAATCCAGTGTGAAGCTAGTGGACTATCAATATGTAACACATCATATCCTCTATCTTTTGCTTTTTGAACAAATCCATATTGTTCTTCAACACTATTAGTATACAATAATACTACTTTTTTATCTTTATTAGTTTGAAGGGTTTTAACCTTTTTTTGGAATTCATCTAAAGTGAAATATTTACCCTCGCTATTTTTAACTAAAGTGAAATTTTTAGCTTTTTCTGTAAACTTTGTATCCGATAACATCCCATATTGAACAAATATTTTAAGATCTTCCCATTTAGACTCAAAATCTTTACGATCTTTCTTAAACATCTGAGCTAACTTATCCGAAACTTTTTTTGTGATATGAGTTGATATCTTTTTTACATTTCCATCACTCTGTAGATATGATCTAGAAACATTTAATGGAATATCTGGAGAATCAATTACACCATGAAGTAAAGTTAAAAATTCAGGTACTATCTCTTCAACACTATCAGTAATAAAAACTTGATTAGAATATAAATTAATTTTATTTTTTTGAATCTCTAAATTTTCTTTTATTCTTGGAAAGTATAATATTCCTGTTAGGTTGAAAGGATAATCAACATTAAGATGAATATGAAATAAAGGTGGTTCAAATGTCGAAGGATATAATTCTCTATAAAAAGAACCATAATCGTCTTCTTTAAGTTCTGATGGAGCTTTTGTCCAAGCAGGAGAAATATTATTTACTTGGTTGATACTATCAACAGCAACACGCTTTATATTTCCATCCTTGTCTTTTTCACCTGAAGGATCATCAACATATTCTGTCTTAGTTCCAAAAATGACAGGAATAGGCAAAAATTTACAATACTTATCTAAGATACCTTGAATTCTTGATTTTTCTAAAAACTCTTTTGAATCTTCATTTATGTATAAAACTATATCCGTACCTCTATCCTCTTTTTTAATATCAGTAATAGAATACTCTGGTGATCCATTACTTTCCCATTGAACAGCCTTTGATCCTTTGCTTCTAGATAAAGTTCGTATTTGAACTTTTTCTGAAACCATAAATGCCGAATAAAAACCTAATCCAAAATGCCCTATAATTTGTTCTGCACCTTCTTTCCCTTTATATTTTTCAACAAATTCTTCTGCACCTGAGAAAGCAATTTGATTAATATATTTATCAATTTCATCAGCAGTCATACCTACACCTCGATCTCTAATAGTTAATGTTTTTTTATCAGAATCTAAGATTATTTCAACTTTTAAATCACCTAATTCTCCCTTAAATTCTCCATTACTAGATAAAAACTTTAATTTCTGTGAAGCATCTACTGCGTTTGAAACCAACTCTCTTAAGAAAATTTCATGATCTGAATACAAAAATTTCTTTATGATTGGGAAAATATTTTCCGTTTGTACATTAATTTGACCTTTTTTCATATAATCTTTTTTTATATCTCTCTATGTCAATCTTTATGCCATATAATATTTTATGACAAACTGTCGTAGAGAAGCAATTAAAATAAGACAGAACGTCTTAAATATTTTGTTTATGTAAAAAATTTAAATTCCATAGACATTAAAAACTTCATTTATTGAACCATAAGTATTTAATTTCACCTCAGAAATTTCTTTTTTTGAAAACCATTTGACTTTGGAAATATCCTCCTCTAATTGAGGTGATAAAACATCGTTACCTAAATAATTGAACTTATACCAATAGACCTTCTTAAGTATCATTATTCCTTTAAACATATAGGTATGATAGGTAATTGTCAATAACTTTTCTATAGTGTGCCCTGAAATACCACATTCCTCATTTATCTCTCTTTTTGCGGCATGTTCTGGACTCTCATTTTTTTCAATTTTTCCTTTTGGAAGATCCCATAAACCATTTCTTTTAATTATCAAAAACCCAGATTCCGATTCAACTAGACCTCCAGCAGCTTCAACTAATTTATATTCTAAAAATAATCTTTCAAAATCACTATCAATATTATTAGAAAATATAAACAAAGGATTTTCTATTGTAATATCATGCAATAAACATTCAATATCTTTGGGAAAAGCTATTAATTGACTTGCATTAATGGTATATTTTAAGTTTTCTGAAAAATTTGAATCATCTAAAATGATTATTGGTCTGTGATCTATAAAAACTTTGTACATTTGCAACAATGATTTTAAATGAAGATAAAGCACTAAAAGTAGCAGAATTTCTATTACAAGCCAAAGCTATTAAACTTAATCCAAAAAATCCATTCATTTGGGCTTCTGGAATTAAATCTCCCATATATTGCGATAATAGAATAACACTTTCATATCCACAAATAAGAACATTTATTCGTCAAGCATATACTGAAAGTATTATTGAACGATATGGAAAACCTGATATTATTGCTGGTGTAGCAACTGGGGGTATTCCTCAAGGGGCTTTAGTTGCTCAAGAGCTTGGTATTCCATTTATATATGTCCGTAATAAAACAAAATCTCACGGTATGGGAAATCAAATTGAGGGTTATTATGAAGAGGGTCAAAAAATTATAGTAGTTGAAGATTTAATATCTACAGGTCAGAGTAGTTTAAATGCAGTTAAAGCACTTCGTAAAGCTAAACTAGAAGTTAAAGGATTAATTGCAATATTTACATATGGTTTTAAAATTGCAGATGATAATTTTAAGAATAAAAAATGTGAATTTATTACACTAACAAATTACGATATTCTATTAAAAAAAGCATTATCAAACAACTTAATTTCTGAGAGTGATATACGGTCACTAGAGGAATGGAAAACATCACCGAAAAATTGGCTTAAATAATTAAACATGCAATTAGATAGCACTAAAGTGATTATTAATGCTTCAAAAAAAGAAGTAAAAACATTTCTATCTGATTCTAATAATTTAATCCATCTTTTGCCACAAAATGCTATATCTGAATTTCAATCAAGCAAAAAAGAATGTTCATTCAAAGTACAAAAAGGAATTTTTATCTCTCTAGCTCAAGATGGAATTGATAATGAAAATATCTTTCTAAAATCAGGTGAAAAATCACCTTTCCCTTTTAAACTTAAAATAAAACTTAAAGAAAAAGATTTATCAACACAAGCTTATATTAATTTCAATGGTGAAATTAATTCATTTTTAAAAATGCTACTTGAAAAACCGTTGAGCAATTTATTTGACTTTATGTCAAAAAAACTACAAGACCATTTTGCTAAATAAATTCTATTTCTTTCATTCCATATTCAATTCGAGTATTATCTTTTTCAATTAACAATTTACCGGAAGATTTAACTCCCCTTATAATACCGGAAAATACACCAGAATTATCCTTGTAATTTGATTTAACATCTTTTAAGTATAAATAATTAAAATATTCTCTATCTAAAAGATTAACTTGATGAAAATACTGATTCCAAACTTTATTAAATGAATGTATAAATACATAAAGAAAATCATTAATACTTTCAAATTTGCCTGTTTTTTTTTTCACACTAGTAGCTATAAAATCTTCAAAATGAATTTGATTTACATTTAAACCAATACCTATAATTGAACTTTTAATAACAGATAATTTTATTTGATTTTCAATTAATACGCCAGCAATTTTTTCACCATCAACATAAATATCATTAGGCCATTTTATTTTGGATTTTATTTTAAATCTTTTTAACAGATCAACCAGAATCAAAGAGACAATCTTTGTCAAAACAAACTGATTTTTCACTGACAAATTGACGTTATCTAAAAACACAGAAATAGTAAGATTTTCACCAGGATTAGAAACCCATCTAGAAGACCTATAACCTTTTCCTGAGAATTGTTCTTCTGCCAATATTACCGTACCATGATCAATTAGACCTTCATTTAATAATTTGGCAGTATAATTGTTAGTAGAATCTACATGATTTAAATGAATTACTTTTTGACCAATTTCCATAGTAAATAAGAATGTTTGCTATTATATAAATTTAAGTATTTATTTAAATTATAAGATTAATTTTGTAATGTATTAAAAAAGCTGAATGAATAAAAAATCAAATGATAATGAAACGCAAATTTTAGTTGATACTATCGTTGAAGGGATGCAAGAAAACAAAGCAGAAAACATTGTTATCCTTGACTTAAGAAAAATTAAAAATTCAATTTGCGATTTTTTTATTATTTGTAGTGGTGAATCATCAACCCAAGTAGATGGAATAAGTAAGTCAATTAAACGTTATACAAGAGAAGAAATTATAGAAAAACCCTGGAGAGTTGAAGGTGAAAAAAATAGTGAGTGGATTCTTTTAGATTATTGTAATGTGGTAGTCCACGTTTTCCACAAAGAAAAAAGAAAATTTTATGACCTCGAAGATTTATGGGGTGATGCAAAAAGAACTGATATATCAAATTTGAATTAAATAAAATGACAAACAAAAAAAATAAAAAGAAAATACCATTCTCGGTATATTGGATTTACGCAATAATCGCAGTTGGTATTATTGTATTTCAAATATTCATGTCGAATAGTTCTAATACAACTATTAAGTCAGAAGATGCTTTTTATGAATTAGCAAAACAAGGATTCATTGATGAAGCATTTTTGGTAAATAAAGTACGATTAGATTTCTCATTAAATAGTGATGGAAAAGATTATATTAGAAGTTCTGATGACTCAAATTATAGCATCATTAAAGATGCTCTAGATAGAGGGTCCTCATTTGGTGGAAATCAATCTTTTTCTGTTGACATACTGGATGCAAGTGCTTTCACTATGGAAATAAATAAAATTAAACTAGAGTTAAAAGAATCTGGTAAAAATCCAATCCAAGTTACATCCAAAGAAGAAATAAATTATATAAGCAATATAATAGGTTTCTTATTACCAATAATAATTTTAATAGCAATTTGGTTGTTTGTTATGAGAAGAATGTCTGGAGGAGGTGGTGGTCCTGGTGGACAAATATTTAATATTGGAAAATCAAAAGCTAAAATATATGAAAATGGGAAAACAACTAATGTAACATTTAACGATGTAGCTGGTTTGGAGGGAGCAAAAGAAGAAATTGAAGAGATTGTAGAATTTTTAAAAAACCCAAAAAAATACACCCAATTGGGAGCAAAAATTCCAAAAGGAGCTTTACTCGTTGGACCTCCTGGAACAGGAAAAACATTACTTGCAAAAGCAGTTGCTGGTGAAGCCAAAGTTCCTTTCTTTTCTTTATCAGGATCAGATTTCGTTGAAATGTTTGTTGGAGTTGGAGCATCAAGAGTAAGAGATTTATTCAAACAAGCCAAAGAAAAATCTCCTTCAATCATATTTATAGATGAAATTGACGCTATAGGTCGCTCAAGAGGTAAAAATAACAGCTTTGGTTCAAACGATGAACGTGAGAATACATTAAATCAACTTTTAACAGAAATGGATGGCTTTGGGACGAATTCTGGAGTAATCATTTTAGCTGCAACTAACCGTGCAGATGTTTTAGACAAAGCACTAACTCGTGCGGGTAGATTTGATCGTCAAATATACGTTGATATGCCCGATATTAATGAACGAAAAGGTATTTTTGAAGTTCATTTAAAACCTATTAAGTTAACAAGTGATATAGACATAGATTTTCTATCTCGTCAAACACCTGGATTTTCAGGCGCAGACATAGCTAATCTTTGTAATGAAGCTGCACTTATCGCTGCGCGTCAAAATAAAAAGTTAGTTGAAAAACAAGATTTTCTTGATGCAGTAGATAGAATTGTTGGGGGACTTGAGAAAAAAAATAAAATAATTACACCTCAAGAAAAAAAATCTATTGCTTTTCATGAGGCAGGTCATGCTACAGTTTCTTGGATGCTTGAACATGCCAATCCACTTGTTAAGGTAACAATTGTACCTCGCGGTCGTTCACTAGGAGCAGCCTGGTATCTTCCGGAAGAAAGAAGTATTACGACAACAGAACAAATATTAGATGATATCTGTGCTGCATTAGGTGGTCGAGCATCCGAAGAAATTACTTTTGGTAAGATAAGTACTGGAGCATTAAGTGACCTTGAAAAGGTTACAAAACAAGCTTATGCAATGGTATCTATATATGGTCTAAATGAAAAAGTTGGAAATATATCTTTTTACGACTCTCAAGGTAATAATCAATTTACAAAACCATATTCTGATGATACTGCTGCAATTATTGATGAAGAAGTCAGTAAATTAATTGAATCTCAATATAAAAGAGCTAAAAAAATCCTTAAAGAAAATGAAAGTAAATTAAAATTACTTGCTGAAAAACTACTTGAAAAAGAAGTAATCTTTAAAGAAGACTTAATCTCTATCTTTGGCCCAAGAAAATGGGAAAAACCAGATGAAAAGGAATCTATTAAAAAGAAGGAAGAGAATAAGAAAACAGAAGAATCAGCTAAAAAAACTAGTGTGACAAAAAATAAAAGTAATGATGAAGCTCCTCCAAAAATGGAAAAAACTTCAAAAAAAAGTGAAAAAAAAGCCTAATTGGGTAACCGTATTTCAAACTACAGATGAATATATGGTCCACATTTACAAATTGAAATTAGAAGACAATAATATTCCTGTCTCTATTTTTAATCAAATTGATTCATCCTATAATGCTTTCGGTTACATATATTTAAGTGTTCCTTTAAAAGACGAAAAAAATGCACTTGAATTAATTAATAATGAAAATGAATAATATTTTAACACGATCTTTAACAGGAGCTATATTTATTTCTATAATATTAATACCATTATTTTTTTCTGAAATAATTTCAATCTTAGTGTTGGGATTATTTATGTCAATAGGTATAATAGAATTCTATAAATTGTTTAACAAAGCTGAATTTGTTAATACAAATTGGGTAGCTGGTTTGTTTTTTTCTGTTTTATCATATGTAATTATATCTTCTATTCTATTTTCACTTTTACCACTAGAGACTTTTTATATATTATTTCCAACACTGTATTCCTTGATAATTATAGAAATATGGAGAAAAAAGACAAATCCATTAATTAATAGCGCTTCATTAATATTTGGAATTATCTATATCACATTACCTTTTATTCTAATGGTATCTATTCTAAAAATAGATATGCAAAAAGACAATAATACAATACCAATACTTGCGGGAATGTTTATACTAACATGGATTAATGACACATTTGCATATTTATTAGGTTCTATTTTAGGTAAAAGAAAATTATTCAAACGTATATCTCCAAACAAAACATGGGAAGGGACATTAAGTGGTGCTTTTTGTAGCATAATATTTGGAATTATTATTGGTTACTTATTTGATCCAACAAATATGTTCTTTTGGTTTATAACAGGAGTAATAATTCCACCGTGTGGAGTTCTTGGAGACTTAATGGAATCTATGTTTAAAAGAGATGTTGATATTAAAGATACTAGTAATATTATGCCTGGACATGGGGGTATCTTAGATAGATTCGATTCTACATTTTTTGTTGTTCCATTTTTCTTTACTTGGACAATAATCTATTTTTTATTTAACATATATTAGTTCAATAAATTCCTTTATCGTAAATTAGATTAAAATAATTTAAATTATGAAAAAAGTTTTTTTAATACTCTCTTTATTTTGTTTTATAGGAACATCTAGTTTTGCTTCAGTTGAAGTTAACACAAATGTTCAAACTGAATTAAATAAAGATGACGACAGAAAAAAGAAGAAAAAGAAAAAATGTAAAAAATCAGCTTGTTCCAAAGACACTAAGTCAAATTGTAGTGACACTAAAGCTGAAACTAAAAGCTCTTGCTCTTCTGCAACAACAAAAAAGTCTTGTTGTTCAAAGAAAAAATAAATAATTCTTTTTATTATAAAAAAGCGGAAAAATTAATTTTTCGCTTTTTTTT
>CEUK01032702.1_pt1 | contig 66637 bp, 55 predicted proteins | sample 356451 | NCBI WGS metagenome assembly CEUK01 (sample SAMEA2622843, study PRJEB7988) | marine metagenome | isolation source: saline water (ENVO:00002010), including
TTTTATTTATTTTTAAAATAATACCTAAATTTTTGAGAGATTACATGTATGATTTTGTTTCAAAGAGACGTAATAAAATAGCTAATAGGTTTTGTTTTATTCCATCTAAAGATCAAAAGAATAGATTTATAGCTTAATGCTTATTTTTCAAGGAAGTTTTTAGTTTGTTCACATACTTCTTTTAAATGATTAGGTAGTTTGTTAATTTTCCATGGTTGCGTTGAGCCAAAAGTGTGTTGTGCATCTTTTATTTTGATTAATTTAGTATTTAACCATTTAGCTATTTTTTCTCCTTCACTAATATCTACTGAAGTATCATTCTCACCATGTATCACTAAGGTTGGAATTTTAGAATTTTTACAATATTTTTTTATGTTGAGTCTATCTTTGTTATTTGTAAAATCTATAAATAAAGAGTATTTGTGAGGCATATTTTGTAATGTTCTAGAATTCTTTTGATAATAAACACCGTTTTCTTTCCAATTTTTTAGTTTTTCTCCTTTTGGAAATCGATCAGAAATAGATGATATACCAGCCCAACTAACTATTTTTGATATGAATCTATTTGAAGATTGAAGAAGAGCAATTCCTCCTCCTCTTGAATGGCCAATGATATATATTTCAGGAAGTAATTTAAATTTATCCTTAATCAATCTTATTATTGAATTAAAATCTTCTATTTCTTTTGTGTAGCTATTTTTACTAAATGATTCTAAATCATCAAAGTCAATAGGATTTGTTATTGTTCCACCATTATGACTTACATTATATTTTAAAAAACCAAATTTATAATTATTGAAGTATTCTTTAACTAGTTCCCAACAACCCCAGTCTTTATAACCCATATATCCATGGATGAAAATAACTAGTTTATTATTCCAGTTATCAGGAATAGATATATCAAATAAACTCTTTTTATTTTCAGCACCTATATATATGGAGTTTATAACTTTTTTCATAATTAGTAAAAATATAATTCTTTTTAGAAAAGTTATTTACAATAAGAGTATTTATTGCATTAGTTATTAAATTTGAGTTAATGAAAATATCTGCATCAATCTATAGTGATAAAAAGCGTAATTTAACGGAGGTTATTAAAGATCTTAATGATAACCAAGTTGATTTACTTCATGTTGATTGTAATGATGATTTAGATGTTTTTAATGATATAAAAATTATTAGAAATTTATCTGATATTCCTATTGATTTGCATATAATTACGGAGAACCCTTCCAAGTATTACAAACTTTTAGAAGAAAATCATGTTGAGTATTTTACATTTCAACATGAACAATTAAAGGAACCTTTAAATATTCCTAATACTATTACTGGTAAGAGAGGTATAGCTATAACTTCGAAAACGCCAATAAGTATTTTTGATCAATATTCTAAATTTGATTTTATTTTAATTATGGCTACTACTCCAGGTATGAGTGGTGGAGATTTTAATACCATAAATTTTACTAAGATTAGACAATTTAGAAATCACTATCCTGATAAATCAATACATGTCGATGGTGGAGTTACTGCTGAAGTTTCATTTATTATAAGAAATATGGGTGTAAGTGTTGCTGTTTCAGGATCTTATTTGTTTAGTTCTCCAACCATTGGAAATGCATTAATGAATTTAACTAGAAGAGAGATTGAATCACATTTTTCAGTTAGTGATTTTATGGTTCCTATTTCGGAGTCTCCAAAGGTTTTAAAGAATAATATTACTTTTCAATTAGTTTTAGAATCTATTGATAATGGAAAACTTGGTTTTTGTCTTGTTTTAGATAGAAATAATAAGTTGTTAGGTTTAGTTTCTAATGCTGATGTTAGAAAGACTTTATTAAATAATATAGATGATTTTAATAATTTATCGCCTTTAGAATTAATTAATTTTTCTCCTATTACAATTAATGATAATGCAACTGTATACGAAATGCTGAGGTTGATAAAAAAATGTAAGTTTCCAATTTTATATCTTCCTGTAATCGATAATAAGGGTTTTGCAAAAGGAATTGTTACTTTTGTTAATCTCATTAAAGGAGAGTTATGATTTTACACTTAAAAAATAATATTACTCAGTCCAAAGCTGCTTTAATTGCAAATGATCTAAATGCATTTCACTTTTTCTCTAATGGAGTAAATGTAATTGTTACAGAATCTAATTTAAAGGAATTGCCTGTTGAATTAGAGGGTGTGGTTGAACAATTTTGGCTCTTTGATAATGATATTCAATTAGCTTCTAGTAAATATATATCGGATAAAAGAGAAGTGCAAATTGGTAATATTAAAATAGGTGGCAATACCAATAAAACAATTGTAATTGGTGGTCCTTGTTCTGTAGAATCTAAGAGTCAAATTCTTGAATCAGCTAAATTACTTGTTGAACTTGGGTTAACAACTCTTAGAGGTGGTTGTTATAAGCCTAGGACAAGTCCATATTCTTTTCAAGGAATGGGGTATGATGGTCTAATGTTACTTACTGAAATTAGAGAAGAATTTGGTCTGAATATTATAACAGAAGTTCGTGATGCTACTCATATAAATGATGTTATTGAACATTCTGATATAATTCAAGTAGGTGCAAAAGCTATGTATGATCAAGGTATATTACGTGCATGTTCAAGTATAGATAAGCCTATATTAATTAAGCGAGGTTTTGGAACTACTTTAAAAGAATTTGTTCAGGCAGCAGAATTTGTTCTATCAGGAGGAAATAATAATGTTATTTTATGTGAGAGAGGAATAAGGACTTTTGAAACAAATACAAGGTTTACATTAGATTTATGTGGTGTAGCTTGGTTAAAAGAACACACTAATCTTCCTATTATTTTGGATCCAAGTCATGCTATGGGGTATGCTTATGGTGTACCTTTCTTATCAAAAGCCTGTGTCGCAATGGGTATAGATGGTTTGTTGATTGAAACACATGTGAATCCTTCTGTTGCAAAGTCAGATGCTTCTCAACAGTTAAATCATAATGATTTTCGTAAATTATTAACCTCATTAAAGCCTGTAGCTAATAGTGTTGGATATTCAATAGTCTAGTAGTGAACTTAGAAAGAAATATAAAAGCTATTTGTGAAGAGAATGGAATAGAATTTATTTCTTTTCTTTCTGAAATGGGAGTTGACCGAGCTATTGACCTAACAGTTAGAGATCTTGATGCAATTGCTCGGAAATATAATTTAGATTTAAGTGAATTAATTTTTAGAAATTCACTTATAACACAATCTCTTTTAAAAAAAATAAAAAAAATTAAGCTCGTTGTATTGGATGTAGATGGTGTAATGACTGATGGTGGAATGTATTTTTCAGAATCTGGAGATCAATTTAAAAAATTTAACACTAAAGATGGAATGGGAATACTAGAGCTCATAAAAAAAGGAATGCAAGTTGCAATAATTTCATCTGGATTTAAATCTGATTTAGTTCATAAACGTTCAGAAATGCTAGGGATTCAATATTGTTCAGTAAATAGATCTCCTAAACTTGAACGTTTACTTTCTATTTGTGAAGATCTTAAAATTAATTTTGAAAATGTCGCAATGATTGGAGATGATATAAATGATTTAGAGATAATCAGAAATGTTGGTTTTTCTTCTTGTCCAAAAGATGCAGTTAATTCTGTAAAAAGAGAAGTAGATATAGTTTTAGAAACTAAAGGAGGTTATGGTTGTATTCGCGAATTAATAGATACATATATTCTTCCGTTTTCTTTTTAAATATGGATAAGATTAAGATTGGGATATTAAAAGAAGGAAAAGTTCCCCCAGATAAACGAGTACCATTAACACCTAAACAATGTAGATTGTTAAAAAGTATTTACCCGAATGTTGAAGTTATAGTTAATCCAAGTTCTATTCGAGCTTATAATGACGATAGCTACATAGAACAGGGATTGATTTTAAGTGATGATTTGTCTGAATGTGATATTATTCTTGGTGTTAAGGAAGTAAATATTTCTGATCTTATTCCAAATAAAAAGTATTTGTTTTTTTCTCATACTCTAAAAAAACAACCTTACAATAGAGAGCTTTTACAAGCAATTTTAGATAAAAAAATTCAATTAATTGATTATGAGGCTTTAAGAGATAAGTATAATAAACGCTTAATTGGATTTGGTCGTTATGCAGGGATAGTAGGTTGCTATAATGGCTTTTTAACATATGGAATTAAACATGATATTTATGAATTAAAACCTGCTCATCAATGTTTTGATCGTAAAGAAGTTGAGAAAGAACTAAAAAAAATAATACTTCCTAAAAATACTAAGATTATTTTGACAGGGTTTGGTAGAGTAGGGATGGGAGCTAGAGAAATTTTAGACTTATTATCTATAGATGAAGTTACACCTGAAGATTTTTTATATAAGCAACATAATAATCCTGTATATACTCATTTAGATATAAAAGACTATTATGTTAGGCGAGATGGTTCAGGATTTATTAAGAATGAATTTTATTCTAAACCTGAATTATATAAATCAGATTTTAAAAAGTTTCTCTCTGAAACTGATATGTATATACCTTGTCATTTTTGGAGTGAAAAAGCTGACTACATTATTACTAGAGATGACCTAAAGTTAAGTAATCTTCGTCTTTCTGTTGTTGCTGATATTTCATGTGATATTGATTGTGCTATTGCTTGTACTATTCGACCTAGTAAAATTTCAGATCCAATTTATGGCTATAATCCAAAAACAGAATTAGAGGATGATTTTAAGTCGAAAGGTGTAATTGCAGTTATGGCTGTTGATAATTTACCATGTGAATTACCTTTAGATGCATCAGAAGATTTTGGTGATGAGTTATTAAAAAAAGTTTTTCCACTATTGCTTGGTGAGGATAAAGATATGGTTATTGCTCGCGGGAGTGAAACAACTTTAGAAGGTGAACTTTCAGAATATTTTAAATATTTAGAAGATTATTTAAGAAAAACTGAATAAATGAAAAAAGGAGATGAAAAGATAATCAGAGGCTGGATTTCATATGATTGGGCAAACTCTGTTTATAACTTGGTTATTTCCTCTTCTATTTTTCCTATTTTTTTTGAAAATTCAACTTCAGAGGCCTATATTAATCGTGTTAATAATTCAGATTCATTTAGAACAGAGGATGTAACTTCTTTATTTTTTGGTTTTGAGGTTACTAGTTCTGTTTTATATTCTTATACTTTGTCTTTATCATTTTTAGTAGTTGCGTTTTTATCACCTTTTCTTTCAGGTATAGCAGACTATTCTGGTAATAAAAAAAAATTTATGAGATTTTTTTGTTACCTAGGTTCTTTGTCATGTATCAGTCTTTATTTTTTTGATCCTAATAATATGGAAGTTAGTATGCTTTCATTTTTTTTAGCTAGTATAGGTTTTTGGTGTAGTTTAGTTTTTTATAATTCTTTTTTACCAGAGATTGTAGAACCAAGATATCAAGATAGTGTTTCAGCAAAAGGATTTATGATGGGTTACATTGGAGGTGTTATTTTACTAATAATATGTTTAATGTGGTATATGGTTTTAGGTTTTGATATTCGATATTGTTTTATTTTCGTTGGACTTTGGTGGATTTCTTTTAGTCAAATAACATATAATGTTCTTCCAAATAATGTATATAATAGAACTAAAAATAAAGGCGCTATTTGGAAAGGCTTTAATGAATTAAAAATAGTTTTTTTAGAGTTTAAAAGTATAAAAAGATTAAAACGATTTTTGTTTTCATTTTTTTTCTTTAATACTGGTGTTCAGACTGTTATGCTTACAGCTACTTTGTATGCTTCTAGAGAGATTTTCAAGATTCCTGATTCAGTTCGATCAAACTTAACGATTGATGAAATTACATCAAGAGAGAGTATGGTCACAACAAATTTAATAATAGCTATTCTTTTAATTCAAATTTTAGCAGCTATAGGTGCATTATTAATTGCTAAATTATCTAAAACCATTGGAAATATTAAAACAATAAAAATTTTGATTGGATTTTGGATACCATTATGTGTTTTTGCTTATTTTCTTGAACAAGGATCTTATAATCAGTTTTATATTCTTGCATGTGGTGTTGGTCTTGTTATGGGTGGAATTCAGTCATTGTCTAGATCAACTTATTCTAAAATGCTTCCTGAAACAGAAAATCATGCTAGTTATTTTTCTTTTTATGATATTATTGAAAAAATAGGTATTGTGTTGGGTACATTTTTCTTTGGTTTCATGGAATATATAATGAATGATATTAGAGCCTCAATACTATCTATAATATTCTTTTTTGTTGTCGGCTTCCTTATGATGTATAGAGTCCCGGATAAATTTAAAAATGAATTTTAAGATTTCTTGTAAAAGGGAAGTTTAACAATTTTAGCTTTTATATTTTTATTTCTGATCTTAATAAAGATAATATTTTCTAATTCATTAAATCCATTTTTAACATAGCCCAAACCAATTGGTTTTTTTGTTGAAGGAGACATAGTTCCAGATGTAACTTTTCCTATTATATTTTCGTTTTTATCAACTATTAGATAATCGTGACGAGGAATTCCTTTTTCAATAACTTCAAAAGCAACAAGTTTTCGTTTTAAGCCTTTTGTTTTTTGTTCTATTAAAAAATCTTTGTCAATAAAATCTTTTTTATCAAGCTTTGTTATCCAACCTAATCCAGCTTCTAGAGGCGAAGTTGTGTCATTAATTTCATTCCCATATAAGCAAAATCCCATTTCTAGTCTTAATGTATCTCTTGCAGCTAAACCAATTGGTTTAATCCCATATTTTTTTCCAGATTTAAATACTTGATCCCAAATTAGGTTTACTTCATTGTTTTTACAATATATCTCAAATCCACCAGAGCCTGTATAACCTGTAGATGAAATTATAATACTATCTAATCCTGCGAAATCACCAATTTCAAAATTATAATACTTAATTTTTGATAAATTAATTGAAGTTAAAGATTGCATTGCATCTATTGCTTTAGGTCCCTGAATTGCTAAAAGTGAATATTCTTCAGATAAGTTATTCATTTTGGCATTAAATTTATTTAATGAGGAAATCCAATTCCAATCTTTAATTATATTTGACGCATTAACTACTAATAGGTATTCATCTTCTTTTAATTTATAAATAATTAAATCATCTACTATTCCTCCTTTACCATTAGGCATACAACTATATTGAGCTTTACCTACGGTTAGTTTTGAAGCATCATTTGAAGATATTTTTTGAATTAAGTCTAGTGATTCTTTACCAGATATTAAAAATTCACCCATATGTGATACATCGAAAACACCAACTTTTTCTCGTACAGTTTGGTGTTCTATGTTTACACCTTCGTATTGTATAGGCATTTCATATCCTGCAAAAGGTAATATTTTTGCACCTAATTCTAAATGTTTATTAAATAAGGCTGTTTTTTTCATCTGACAAAAAAATTTCTCAAATTTAATAAATTCAAGTCTGTATATAATTTATTATACATAAAAAGCACATATTAATTATTTTTAATTTACTTATTACCTGTTTTCTTTATAAGATGTGCTAATTCTTTACCTATTAAACTTCCAATTGCTATCCCCATCCCTCCTAATCTTATTCCACAGTATAAATTGTTATTTATTTTTTTTATGATGGGTTTTTTAGATTTTCCAACTCCCATAATACCTGACCATTGATGATCTATTTCGAATGGTGTATTAGGTAGAATAATATTTTTTAAAAGAGATTTCAATGATGAAATTATTAATTCCGTATTTTTTAATTCAGTAGTAGTTTCAGATTTTATATCTAGGTTTCTTCCACCACCAAGTAGAATCCTATCATCAATATTTCTAAAGTAATAATAACCTTCATTATAGTGAAAAGCACCTTTAATCTTTAAATTTTCAATTGGTTTTGTTATAATTACTTGCGCTCTTGCAGGTTGTATATCTTCGGAAGAAATAAGAGATTTAGCAAATCCATTTGTACATATAACAATATTTTTAGATGTAATTATACCTTGATCTGTTATTGTATTTTTTCCTTTTATTTTTATAGCATTTATTCCAAATAAAACAGATATATTTTTTGAAATTATTTTTTTTTGAAATACTTGATTCATAGATGAAGTGTCTATTAGTCCTTCTAAACGATTGAAAACACTCGTTTTTATATTTTTGAATCCAAATTCGTTATTTACATTATCATCAATAAAATAGGTGTTATTTTCATTTGTTATTTCTTTTAATTTTTCATTATAATATGGAATTTGTTTTTTTATATTTTCGAATATTTTCATTTCTTTACTAGTTATTAAATCCCAGGACCCTGTACTTTTTAGCTTTAAATTTTTATCACCAATTAGTTTACGTAAATTACAAAGTCCTTCCCAACGTAATTTAATTGTATCCCAAACATCTTCTTCTTTATATTTTTGAAGATCTGAATATATCTCCGAGGCACTACCAAAGCATGTGAAACCAGCATTTTTAGAACTTGCTCCACTAGGTAGTAATCCACGTTCAATAATAATTATTTTTCTTGTAGGATATATTTCTCGTAAATAAATAGCTGTACTATATCCAACTATTCCAGCACCGATTATTAGATAATCAATGTCCTTAAAAAAAGATTTTTGTTCCCAGTAACTTAATTTTTCACTATTTAGAATAGAATTTGAAGGCATATTTGTTAACTATTTTGACCATATTTGTAAGTAAATATTCAAATTTAAATCAAATCTATAACTTGTTATATAGATTTAATATTTAAATTGTACATATAAATGAAGTATATAGTTATATTTTTCCTTTTAGTATTCCCTCTTTTTTCATGGGGGCAAAAATTGGATTTAGTTTTTCGTGGTTCATTTATAAATGTAGATGAAGACAAAAAAGAGTCTGGTTATAAGGTTGAAGTTTTTCAAGAAAACAAGCTTATTTCATCATCAACTTCTAGTTCAAATGGCAATTTTAATATAACTGTAGGTATTAATCAAGATAGTCCTTTTATTCTTAAATTTAGAAAGTCAGGATTTGTTACTAAAATAATGTCTTTTGATTTTGACGGTGCTAATGAAGAGGATATTCCTACAGGAGGAGAATTTTTTGATCCTTTTAAAATTCAAGTTTTTAAAGAAAAAGAGAATGTTGATTTCACTTTTCTTGAAACATCTCCAGTTGCTAGTTTTTATTGGAATAAAAAAAAATTGATTCCAGAATTAGATAAAAGTCAGCAAGAAAAGATTAGTAATGAAATAAAAATACTTTTAGCACAACATAAAAACAATAATTCTGTATTAGATTCTAATAATCAATCATCAAATTTTTCTAGCGATGCTGATGCTCAATATAAAAAGATACTAATCGTAGCTGAAAATAAAATTTTATTAGGTGAGTATGAAAAAGCTATTGAATTAATAAATAGAGCAATTAAATTTAAACCAGAAGATATTCGTCCTAAGCGTTTATTAGATAAGATTAATGCAATTCAATTAGTTAATAATAAATATAATAATTTAATAAACTATGGAGATTCGTTACTTAAAATTGAAAATTATAAAGAGGCTAAAATAAAATATAATGATGCTTTAAAGCTCAAGCCAAATGAAACTGAACCAAAAATTAAAATTAAACAGGTGAATGATTTAATTAGTCAAATATTGAATTCTAATAAGAACAATATATTGTATTATGACTATTTGGATAAAGCAAATAAAAAAAATAAACTAAAAGAATATCAATCTGCTTTAGTTTATTATAACAAGGCACTATCAATAAAACCTAATGATACTCTTGTGCAATCAAAAATATTAAATATTGAAAACATCTTAAAAAATGATTTAACTTTTGAAAAAAAAGATACAATAAAGTTTAATAAATGGAAGCCAATTACTATCCAAAGTTTGGATTTGAAAGAACTAGGCGATCCACTTTATGATAATTCTATTATAGCAGGGGGGGGACTTATTCAAAAATCTTCTTCTGACAGATTTTATATGAAAAGTTCAAAACTTAGAAGAAAAAAAACATTTATTAATAAGGAAGAGACAGATAGAATACTTTCGGAAATAAAGTCAAACTATTCTAAGTCTAATCAAATTAATCTTGCAAAAAATCTTATGGTTTCAAGTGGAGGAGATAGTGATTTTAACAGACAACTACAATTAACTATAAATTCACTAAGAAAGGCTCAAATTGCTTTAGAAATAAAAGATCGAATCAAAATAAATTTTGAAAATGGTGAGAGCCTTGCTGCACAAACCACTTTAGATAGTATAAAACAAGAATCAATTTTGGATTATAGTCAAAGAAATAATAAGCATACTGATAATATGGATATTATGGCTTCTTATAATACTGCTCAAGCTAAATTAATGTCAAATGATATATTAAATAATCATGATAAAAATATTAAATCCAATCAAAATATTTCGTTTATGAGAAGTTTGTCAGAAAAATTAGATGATAATAATCAAAATTCTCAAGAAAATAATGCATTAATTAACTCATTAGCGTATGAATTAGCATCTGAGAATAATGATGATTATAACATACAAAAATTTAAGTACATTCAGAATCAATCTTTTATAGATAATGAAATGGAAATACTTGAAAATGAGATGTTATCTAGGTTAAATGATAAAGAAAATTCAATATCTATTTTGAAAGAGATTGACGATAAAGTGAAGAAAATGGATGCTAGAAAAATTGAAATAGAAATGAGTCAAAATTATAATGTTTCTTCGGAAATAAGTAATGTCAATAACCTTCCTAAAGATCAATTTAAAGTTCCAAATAGTTTAGGTAAAGAATATCCAGAAGGAGTAAGTCAGGAATCATTTTCTAGAAGTGATAATAATGGTCTAGTTACAACAATAATTACAAGACGAATAGTTGTTGTTAATGGTCATGCAGATGTTTATATTAGAACACAGACTTTAAATGGAATTACTTATACCAAAAATGGTAAACCAAGTTTAAATCATGTATGGCAAAAAGAGACCCAAGCAGCTCATTTGGAGCGTCATTTTTAGTTTATTTATTTGTATTTCTTGTACAGAAGGATCTAATTTAAAATCAAATTTTCATAAAAATGTTGTTATTTCTGGTGAAACACAAGGTACGACCTATAAAATTATAATTGCTGAAGATTATTCTATAGTCAATCAAAAGTCAGTAGATTCTATATTTTTACATTTCGATAATGTTTTATCAACTTATAATAATTCATCCGTTATATCGATTTTAAACAGATCGTTAAATCCAATTATTGTGGATGATGATTCTGGATATTTTAGAGAGTGTTTTTCTAAAAGTCAGCTAATTTTTAATCAAACAAATGGGTATTTTGATCCATCTGTCTTTCCATTGGTAAAAGGATGGGGATTTATGAGCGGTATTCCATCGCCATTAACTCAAAATGAAGTTGATTCAATTCTTTTATATGTAGATTTTACAGTTGGAAATCTATATGATATTTCATTTAAAAATAAAGACATCTATTTTGAAAAAAATAATCCAAAATACATGATGGATTTTAATTCTATTGCACAAGGTCTTTCAGTTGATATCATTGATCGTTTTTTATCTAGAAAAGGTTGTTTTAATTATTATATAGAAGTTGGAGGTGAAATAATTGTTCGCGGGAAGAATAGAGAGGGATCTAATTGGAAAATAGGAATTGATACCCCTAAAGAAAATTTAGCCAAAAGAAAAATAGAAAATATATTACAAATTTCAGATAAAGCTATAGCAACTAGTGGTAATTATCGGAATTTTTATTTTGCAAACGGTGAAAAGTATGTGCATAGTTTAAATCCTAAAACAGGATTCCCAGTAAATAATTCTTTATTAAGTGTTACAGTCGTAGCAGAAAGTTGTTGTTTAGCAGATGGTTATGCAACTGCTTTTATGGTTATGGGGAGGGAAGAGACCTTAGATTTTATTAGAGAGAATTCTAATTTGAATATAGATGTTTATATGTTGTATCAAGATGAGGATGGTAGTATTAAGCGTTCTATGACTGATGGTTTTTTGAAATATATTTTTTAAAAGAACTAAAATAATTTTAATTATGGAAGATAGTTTTAGCAAAAAAAACATTCATTTTATTGCTATTGGTGGTAGTGCAATGCATAATTTAGCAATTGCATTAAATCGCAAGGGATTTAACATTACTGGATCTGATGATGAAATATTTAATCCTTCTAAATCACGTTTAAAAAAAGAAGGAATTTTACCTGATGTTATAGGTTGGAACCCAGAAAGGATAACAAAAAATATAGATGCTGTAATTTTAGGGATGCACGCAAAAATAGACAACCCTGAATTAATAAGAGCAAAAAAATTAAATATTCCAATTTATTCTTATCCAGAATATTTATATAAACAAGCTAAGTCTAAAAAGAGAATAGTAATTTCTGGTTCTCACGGTAAGACAACAATTACTTCAATGATATTGCATGTTGCAAATATAATTGGACTAGATTTAGACTATATGGTGGGAGCAGAATTAGAAGGATATGATTGTATGGTTAAGATTACAGATGAATCAAAGACTGTCATTCTTGAAGGCGATGAATATTTGACTTCTCCAATTGATCATAGACCAAAATTTCATTTATATAAACCACATGTTGCAATTATTACTGGAATTTCTTGGGATCATATCAATGTTTTCCCAACATTTAGTAATTATTTAGATCAATTTGATAACTTTTGTAAGTTAATTCAAAAAAAAGGAACTCTTGTATATAATATCGAGGATGTTGAAGTTAATAAATTGGGAGAAAAGTATTCTGATATCTTGGAGACAATTCCTTATAAAACACCTAAGTATGATGTTGTCTCTGATGGTACAATAATTCATTTAGAAGGAAAATCTTATAATTTAAAAATATTTGGTTCACATAACCTTCAAAATTTGATGGGAGCTATGATTTTAGGTGAGTCTATTGGTATCTCTAGAAAGGATTTTTTAAATGCCATGTCATCATTTAAAGGTGCTGCTAAGAGGTTACAGAAGATTATAGAAAACAAAGGTTTCTTAATGTTTAAAGACTTTGCACATTCACCAAGTAAACTTAGAGCTACAACAAAAGCAGTAAAAGAGCAATTTCCATCAAAGAAAGTTATTGCATGTATGGAATTACATACATTTTCTTCTTTGAAGAAAGATTTTCTTTCACAGTATAAGGATTCTATGAGTTCTGCTGATGAATCTCTTGTTTATTATAGTCCTCAAGTAGTCAAACACAAAAGTTTAGATCCAATTTCATTGGAAGATGTTTATTTAGGTTTTGGAGGAGGTGTTAAGGTTGTAAATCATACCAATGAAGTTCTTTCATTTTTACTTTCTAAGGATATGTCAAATACAGTTTTATTAATGATGTCATCAGGTAATTTTGATGGCATTGATTATGCTAAATTGGCAAAAGATATATGTAATTAAAGTTTGAATTTTAGAGTTTTAGACCTTCCTTTTTTAAAAACTTTATTACTAACATATTTTCCTTTTCGTAGTTTCTTTTGACTTGCTTCAGGAAGATTTGAAATTTTCTTACACTCACTTGAACAACAATTGTCCATTTTAGATTTACATTGTTCACATTGAATAAATAATAAATGACATCCTTGATTTTTACAATTTGTGTGAGTGTCGCATGCTTTACCACATTGATGACAAACAGATATTATATGATTTGAAATTCTTTCACTTCTTCTTTGGTCAAAAACAAAATTTTTTCCTATGAATTTGTTTTCTAATTTTTTTTCTTTGGTTTGTCTTACATATTCTATAATTCCACCTTCGAGCTGATAAACTTTATTAAATCCTTTATGCTTAAAATATGCGCTAGCTTTTTCACATCTTATACCTCCTGTACAATACATTACGATATTTTTATCTTGTTTATGTTCTTTCAAATTTTCTTCAATAATATCTAAAGAGTCTCTGAAAGTGTCTACATCAGGAGTTAATGCGCCTTTAAAATGACCAATTTCACTTTCATAGTGATTCCTCATATCTACTAAAATAGTATCTTTTTTTTCTATAATACTGTTGAACTCTTTTGCTTTAAGATGTTTCCCAATCTTAGTAGGATCAAAATTTTTGTCATTTATGCCGTCTGATACAATTTTATTCCTGACTTTTATTTTGAGTTTTAAAAATGATTTATCATAATGTTCTATAGCCATATTTAGTCTGACATTTTTTAGAAATGAAATACTATCTATATGTTTTTTAAATTGATTAATATGTTTTGCAGGAATTGATATTTGAGCATTTATTCCTTCTTTTGATACGTAAGTTCTTCCTAAAACATTTAATTTATTCCAAGCAATAAAAATAGTGTCTCTAAAAATCTTAGGATTTCCAATTTTGTAGTACTTATAGAAAGATATAGTGAGGCGTTTTTCACCTGCTTCATCTATTAATTTAGCTCTTTCTTTTGCACTTAGTTTATTATACAGTTGCATGCTATATAAGTTAAAGTGTTGAATGTTTACAAAAATAAAAAGAATTTTTAGCGGAATATAATTTTTCTTAAAACAAGACTAATTAGTATGCTATTCATAGTAGTTAGAAGTAACATAGCTAGCATAGATATTGTCATTGTTGACATTGGGTTATAAAAACCTCGTCCAGCTTCTAATTTTTTATTGTAAATATCCTCTTTAGTCATTACCTCTAATGCTTCATTAGAGTTTTTTAATTCTTCAAATTTTTGAGGATTATCAAGTATTGTTTTTACACTAACTTCTAACTTAGATATTTGATGTTTATTGAATTCAGGGTCAATTTTAGAATAATAAAAGAATATAAATAGACTAACTATCATAGAATAAGTTATTCCAGCCGACATTCCATTTTTTATATCACGAAGAGTATTTCCACTTTCTGTATCTTTTAATTTTTTTTTATATAAACCAACTGTTATTGCTAGTAATAAACATAATATATTAATAAATACAGATGGTACTACATTATATTTGAAAGCTCCTGTATAAAAGAAAATTATTTTAATGATGATCCACAGTAAAGCAAAGACTATTCCTGTTTTAATAGTAATCCTCATTGCGTTTTTTAGCTATTCATGGTAATTAGAAACTCTTCATTTGATTCTGTGGTACTCATACGTTCTTTTATAAATTCCATAGCTTCAACTGGAGTCATATCTGCGATAAATTTTCTAAGAACCCATATTCTTTGAAGTATGTCTTTATTTAGAAGTAAATCTTCTCTACGAGTTCCAGAAGATGTAATATCAATAGCTGGATAGATTCTACGATTTGAAATCTTACGATCTAATTGAAGTTCCATATTTCCAGTCCCTTTAAATTCTTCAAATATTACTTCATCCATTTTAGATCCTGTTTCTGTTAGAGCTGTAGCTATTATTGAAAGAGAACCTCCATTTTCAATTTTACGAGCAGCTCCGAAAAAGCGTTTTGGTTTATGTAATGCATTGGCATCAACACCACCGGATAGAACTTTTCCAGAAGCTGGGGAAACTGTATTATATGCTCTTGCTAAACGAGTTATTGAGTCAAGTAAAATACAAACATCATGACCACATTCTACCATTCTTTTTGCCTTTTCAAGAACCATATTTGCAACTTTTACATGTCTATCAGCTGGTTCATCAAAAGTAGAAGCAATTACTTCGGCATTTACGGAACGAGCCATATCTGTAACTTCTTCTGGACGTTCATCAATAAGTAAAACAATTAGATATGTTTCAGGATGATTGGCAGCAATAGCATTAGCAACATCTTTTAATAACATTGTTTTACCTGTTTTTGGTTGGGCAACAATCATACCTCTTTGTCCTTTACCAATAGGTGCAAATAAATCCATCACACGTGTTGATAAAGTTTCTTCTTTATGCCCTGTTAGCTTAAATTTTTCATCCGGAAATAGTGGGGTTAAATATTGAAAGGGAACACGATCTCTAATATAAGATGGAGGTCTTCCATTGATAGATTCTACTTTAACTAAAGGGAAAAATTTCTCTCCTTCTCTGGGAGGTCGAATTGAACCTACAACTGTATCCCCAGTTTTTAAACCAAATAATTTTACTTGGCTTTGTGATATATAAATATCATCAGGGGAAGAAAGATAATTATAATCCGAAGATCTTAGAAAGCCATATCCATCTTGAATTACTTCTAATACACCTTCAGCTTTAACTATTCCAACTAAATTATACATTTCTTCCTCTTCTTTGGAAAAGCGACTGTCGTTTGTATATTTATTACTATTATTTTTATCGTTATTTCTATGGTTATTATTGCGATGATTAACTCGATTTTTTTTCAAAGCTTCTTCTTTATCTATATTCTTTTTAGTAGATAAATTAGTTTCTCTTTTTTTGTCAGTATTAAGATGAGATATATTTTCCTTATCATTTGATTCAATATTATTAGAATCTGTTTTATCCTCAAGTTTAGAATTATCGGAATCAATTACTATTCTTTTGCGAGTTCTTTTACGTTTCGGCTTTTCATCTTTTTCATTTTCTATAGATGATGTTTTTAAAATAGAATCTATTAAATCTACTTTTTTCATTGATTCAAAACCCTCAACATTTGAAGATTCCGCTAATTCTCTAAGTTCAGCAATTTTCATGCTATCCAATTGATTTTTATCCATTAATGAAAAGAAAAATAATTTTTGATTGTTATATAAATTAAATCTGGGAAAATTTTCAAATAGCTTTTAAAGCTACATTCGACGTACAATATTAATGATTTTATTTAAATATACAAGTTAATACTAATAAATCTTATTAAGATTTTTTAGTCTATTTATTTCTTTATTGATTTGTTTTTCTTTCGATTGATTTATTTTATATTCACATTATGATAAAAATTGCTTTGCATTGGAAGATATTAATAGCTATGTTTCTAGGTGTAATATGGTCTTTAATTTCGGGTTATTTTGGTTTAAATAATTTTACTTTAAATTGGATTAATCCTTTTGGTGTAATATTTATTAATCTACTTAAGCTTATTGCAATTCCTTTGGTCTTATTTTCTATTGTTACAGGTGTTATAGGTTTATCAGATCCATCTAAGTTAGGTAGAATGGGTTTAAAAACATTAGGACTTTATCTAATAACTACTGTTTTTTCTGTTTCAATAGGGTTAATAATTGTTAATGTATTTGTTCCAGGATACAATCATAATAGTGATACAAGAGTTAATAATAGATTAGAATATGAGATTTGGGCATATGAAAATAATATTGAAGTAAAAGATGGACGAAATTTAATGTTAGATGAAAGTGATGAAAAATTAAAAAAAATACGTTTAAAATTAAATTCTGATTCTAAAAAAAAGGAGTACAAAGAAATTTCTAAAAAACAAATAAATCAAAAAAGTGGTCCTTTACAACCATTGGTAGATATTGTGCCAAGTAATTTAATTCAAGCTTTAGGTAATGGTAAATTGATGCTTCAAGTTATATTTTTTGCTTTGTTTTTTGGTATTGCCTTAATAATGATACCTTCAGATAAAACTAAAATTGTTAGACATTTTTTTCATAACATGAATGATATTTTTGTTAAAATGGTATTTATCGTTATGAATTTTGCACCTTTTTTTGTCTTTTGTTTAATGTCTGGAGTATTAGCTAAATCAGCTGACAATTTTGATCAATTAATAGATATTTTTATTCAACTTGGTTTCTATTCTTTTGTTGTTTTATTTGGTTTACTATTTATGCTATTTGTTTTTTATCCACTCTTGTTAAAGGTTTTTGGAGTTAAAATAGGTTATCGTGATTTTTTTGTAGGCATGAGCCCTGCTCAATTTTTAGCTTTTTCTACAAGTTCATCTGCTGCTACTCTTCCTGTTACAATTAATTGTGTGAATAATAATTTAAAAGTACCATCTAGTGTTAGTGATTTTGTTTTGCCTATTGGTGCTACTGTTAATATGGATGGTACATCTCTTTATCAGGCTGTGGCTGTCATTTTTTTAGCTCAATACCATGATGTTGATTTAAGTGTTTTACAACAGTTAGGTATAGTTTTAACTGCTACTTTAGCATCAATAGGATCAGCTGCAGTTCCAAGTGCTGGTTTGATAATGTTGATGATTGTTTTAGATTCAGTAGGTTTAAATCCAATTTGGGTAGCTATTGTTTTTCCAGTTGATAGAATTTTAGATATGTGTCGAACAGTAATTAATGTAACTAGCGATGCAACTGTCTCAGCAATTATAGCAAAAACAGAAAAGTTAATAGATTAACAAATTTTTTCTTTTAAGTATTTCCCTGTAATACTAGTTTTACAATTTATAATTTCTTCTGGTGTTCCATTAAAAACTATATGCCCTCCTTTATCTCCTCCTTCAGGTCCCATATCTATTATATAATCAGAACATTTAATTACATCTATGTTATGTTCAATTATAATAATTGAATGTTTTTCTTTAATTAATTCATTTAAAGCTAAAATAAGTTTATTGATATCATGAAAGTGAAGCCCTGTAGTTGGTTCGTCAAAAATAAAAAGTGTAGGTTTATTTTTTTTTGCTAAAAAGGATGCTAATTTGATCCTTTGTGATTCACCTCCACTTAGGGTATTTAAAGATTGTCCAAGTTTTAAATACCCTAATCCTACTTTTACTAAAGGAGTTATTTTTAAAACGATTTTTTTTTCAATTCTTTCTTCTCCATGTTTGAAAAAATCTAATGCTGATTCAATATCCATATTTAAAATGTCTGATATGTTTTTATCTTTATATTTGATATCAAGAGTTTCATTTTTATAACGTTTACCTTTACATTCTTTACAGATTAAATTAACATCAGCCATAAATTGCATTCCAATAACTATTTTACCATCTCCTTCACATACCTCACATCTCCCCCCAGGCACATTGTAACTGAAAAAACCTGATTTATATCCTCTAGCTTTAGCTAGTCCTTGACGAGAAAATAACTCTCGAATATCGTCAAACGCTTTCACATAAGTTGCTGGATTGCTTCGAGATGATTTTCCAATTGGGTTTTGGTCTATGAAATCAACAGATTGAATATTGTCCATATTGGCTTCAAAAAACATAAAATCACCTTGTTTTTCTCCATATATACCAAGTTTATTTTTCACACATGGTAAAATTACATTTTTAACCAAACTTGATTTCCCAGATCCACTTACACCAGTTACACAAACAAGACTATTTAATGGTAATTCAATTTCAATGTTTTTAAGGTTATTTTCATTTATGCCAGTTATTTTAAGTTTATTTTTTGATTTTCTTCTTTTTGTTGGAATAGGGATATTTTTTGTGCCATTTAAATAATTAGCTGTAAGGCTATTATTTGTTTTTATTAACTTATCATATTTACCTTGAAAAACAACTTGACCCCCATTAATTCCAGCCATTGGTCCCATATCTATTATTTCATCTGCGGCCTTCATTATTTCTTCTTCATGTTCAACAATTATAACAGTATTTCCAAGATCACGAAGTCTTTTTAAAATTAATATTAATTGTTCGGTATCCTTTGGATGTAATCCAATAGAAGGTTCATCTAATATGTACATTGAACCTATTAATCCGCTTCCAATAGATTTTGCAATGCTTATTCTTTGTGATTCACCACCAGATAAAGTGTTAGAACTTCTATTTAAAGTAAGATAGCCCAATCCAATTTTTTTCAATAATTCTAATCTTGTTATAATTTCAGGTAGTATATTTTTTATTTTTTTTAAATCTTCTCGATTTGTTTTTAATGTTTTGAAAAATATTAATAGATTATCTAAAGGCATTAATAAAAGATCAATAATACTTTTATTATATATCTTTACATAGCTAGTTTCTTTTCGTAGCCTTGTTCCTTTACATTCTTTACATATAGTTTTTCCTCGGTATCTTGAAAGCATTACTCGGTATTGAATCTTGTATGATTTTTTTTCTAAATAATTAAAAAAGTCATTGATACCTTTAAGTTCTGCATTTCCATTCCATAATAAATATAATTCATTATCATTAAGTTTATTGATGGGTCTGTGTATTGGAAAGTTATATTTTTTTGCATACTTAATAAAATTATTCTTGTATCTCATCATTTTTTGCCCTTTCCAAGGAGCTATTGCTCCATCAAATAGACTGATATTTTTATTAGGTATGACTAAATTAGGGTCTATATCAATAGCCATACCAAAACCATTACATTTATTGCAAGCACCAATAGGGTTGTTAAAAGTGAAGAAATGCTCACTAGGTTCTGTGAATTGAATTTTATCTAGTTCAAATTTATTAGAAAAGGTCAACATTTTCTGTGATTCAATTATATAGATTTTGCACTTTCCATTTCCTTCTATGAAAGCAAGATTAATAGAGTCATTATATGTATTTATATAAATTTGATTGTCAGAGTTTAATGTAATCCTATCTATTATTAAATAAGGTTCTTTTATTTTGTTTGGTGTATCAAAAATAAGGTCATCAATAGAATAGATTTTTTTATTTAAGAATATTCTTACGTAACCTTGTTCTTTAAGATTGTTTATTTTTTTTTTAAAACTTGTTTTATCAATATTTGAAATAGGAGAAAGTATAAGACATCTACTGTTTTTTTTAATTTTTTTAAGTGCATCTATTACATCTGAAGTAGAATTTTTTCTGACTTCATTTCCAGATATAGGTGATATTGTTTTACCGATAATCGAAAACATAGATTTTATATAATCGTATATTTCAGTACTAGTACCAACAGTAGATCTTGGATTATTTGAGTATGTTTTTTGTTCAATAGCAATTGATGGAGCTATGCCTTTTATATATTCAACATTTGGTTTATCTAATTTTCCAAGAAATTGACGAGCGTATGAAGAAAGGCTTTCTATATATCTTCTTTGTCCTTCCGCAAATATCGTGTCAAATGCAATAGTTGATTTGCCAGATCCAGATAAACCTGTGATAACACTAATTTTTTTGTGTGGTATTTTTAAATCTAAATTTTTAAGATTGTGCATTTTAGCACCTTTAATATCTATGAATTTTTCCATTAATATTATTCATTTAATCTTTATTACTTCAAAGTTAATGTCAATTTCAATAATTGAGTTAAAAGATTTGATTTTTAAAAAAAAAAATGTAAATTGCGTTAATAAATAATCATTTTAAACTCTCTGCCTATAGCATATTTTTACTCTTAAACACAGTTTGATTTTAATTTATAATTAAGCTAACTAAAGTAAAGTGATATGTCTATAAAAATAAATTCTTTCGAGGATCGTGAGTTGATTCATGCATATATTAATGGGGATGAAAAGGCTTTTGAGCAATTATTATTTCGCCATAAGGATAAAGTATATCGATTTATTTACATGAAAGTTAGAGATAATGATTTAGCACAAGATCTATTTCAAGATACATTCATAAAAGTTGTAAATACACTTAAAGCGGGTTCATATAATGAAGAAGGTAAATTTTTACCTTGGGTCATGAGAATATCACATAATTTAATTATTGATTATTTTAGAAAAACTAATAAGGTTAGATTGATTTCTGAATCTTCTAGTCAGTATGATAATTTTAATGTTTTTCATACTATAAAGTTAGATGAAGAAAATTTCTCGGAAATTATTATGAGAGAAGAGATAGAATCACAAATGATAGATTTACTAGAATATTTACCTATATCTCAACGTAAGATATTAAAGATGAGAATGTTTAAAGATATGTCATTTAAAGATATAGCTTGTTCTGAGGATATAAGTATAAATACTGCTCTTGGAAGAATGCGATATGCATTAATTAATTTAAGAAAGATTATTGATAAACATAATTTAGTTCTTCATATTTAATATTTAATATTTAATATATCGATCTACTTTTTCTTTATATATATCTGCAAATTTTATTAATATTCCAGTTTCTTCTACGTCTCCAAATTCTCTATTGACAGATGTTCCAAATGTTTTCATTGTAGGAGATAAATTCATGTATATATTTACTAATGGAGGGATAAATTCTCCTCGTTGTTTTACAAATGAGTTTAGCACTTTAAATCCTTCTTTAAAATTTAGATTTTTAATTAACCTATCGAATTCTATTTTATCATAATTTTGGTTTATGGGATTATGAGGTTTGATAAGGTTGTCTTTATCTGGAAAATAATTGTGCATAAAATTTAATAAAAAATCTCTTGCCTCTTTATTGTATGTAGGGTACATTGTTACTTTACCAAAAAAGTATTCAATATCAGAGTGAAGTAGAACAATAGCTCCTAGACCGTCCCAAATGTTGTCTAATGCAAAAAGACCTTTTCTGGGGTTGATAGAAGGTTGAAAATTTGGTTGAATCCAACTTCTTCCTAGTTCAATAGTTGTTGGTAAATAATTTTCAACAAAACATTTAGTGAATTTAAAGTAATTAGATGTACTTAATGATATTTTATTGTCATTAAGTACATTTTTACATAAAATATATCTATATCCTCCTATTATTTCTTCATCTTCCGGCGACCAAACGATTAATTGCTGATAACAATTTTTTGAAGTATCAAATTTATCAAGGTCAATTTTATAACCTGTTCCTCCACCTGATTTTCTGAAAGTTATTTCTCTTAATCGTCCAATCTCTTGAAGAACATTTGGTGCATTATGGAAATTTACACTGTATATTTCATTATTTCCTTTCCGAGTATTTCTTAAAAATCTTTTTTCATTAAGTTCTTTTTTTAAAATAGATTTGTCTATAGGATTAATGATTTTTTCCATTCTATAATTCATTTTTCAGTTTATAAACTTTTTCTTTGATTAATTGAGCTATTTCATTGTCATTTTTGTTTTTTTGAAAAAATGATTCATCTATTGGTTTTCCAACTATAAATCTCATATTTTGATTACGTTGTTTAAATAATTCATTCGGTAGATATAACATTTCAATATTTGATTTAATTCTAAATAATTTTCTTAGGTTAGCTAATCGATAAAAAAAATTAGAAAGCCTACCGTCTATATAAACAGGAATGATGGTACGGTTAAATTTTTTTGAATAGGAAACAAATGTTTTTTTCCAAATAAGATCTTTAATTTCACCATTTTCTTTTCTGCTCACCAATCCTGCAGGGAATATACAAACAGCATTTTCAGATTGAAATAATTTCAATATTTTTTCACCAATTAATCTTCTTTCTTTTCCTTTTTTATTAATTCCGATAAACATGTCTTTTATGTTTTCTAAGTTTAGTAACCAATCATTAACTATAAATTTTAGATCTTCTCGATGTCCTTTCAAACCAGATATAAGAATCATTGCATCCATTCCTCCAAATGGGTGATTCATTGCTATTACAATTTTCCCTTTTTTTGGTATATTCTCTATATTTTTAATTTCAACTTTTATATTTAAATATTTAATTACTTCTTCGCACCAATCATTATTTTTTTTGTTTTTGTTTTTATCTATAAATGAATTAATTTCATCTACATGTAAGATGCGTTTTAAGTAATTCAAAATAAAATTAGGTAATCGTTTAAGTAGTTTTCGATTTTTTTTTGCTATTAATTTTTCAATATCAATAAATTTTTTTGTCTCCATATAGATAACTAAATTACATTTATTGTCATTTATGATTGTATAATATGTATAAATTTATACACAATATTTTTTTGAAATTAACATAGATTTAAAACAATTGTATTACTTTTTTATAAGTCTTTATAGTTATGTTTGTAGTAAATATTATTATTAATCATGATTAAGTTATCAGATAGATTAAATAACATGCAAGAATCTGCTACTATTGCTATGTCAAGAAGAAGTAGAGAATTACGGTCTGAGGGAAAGGATATAATATCGTTAAGTTTAGGAGAGCCTGATTTTAATACCCCACAATTTATAAAGGATGCTGCTGATCAGGCAATGAAGGATAACTATACAAAATATACACCTGTTGCTGGCTATGATGATTTAAGAAATGCTATTTCAATGAAATTTAAAAGAGATAATTCATTGGATTATAATTTGAATCAAATAGTTGTTTCTACAGGAGCTAAACAATCAATAGCAAATGTTGTTTTAAGTATTATTAATAGTGGAGATGAAGTGATTATTCCTGCTCCATATTGGGTTTCTTACATTGAAATTGTTAAGGTTGCAGGAGGTGTTCCTATTATTGTTAATTCTAGTATTGATAATGATTTTAAGATTACTTCATCAGAGTTAGAATCAGCAATTACTTCTAAAACTAAATTGATGATATTTTCTACACCATGCAATCCTACAGGATCGGTTTATAGTAGTAAGGAATTAAGAAATTTAGCAGATGTAATTGTAAAATATCCAAATCTTACAGTAATTAGTGATGAAATATATGAACATATTAATTTTACTTCTAAACATTTTAGTTTAGCACAGTTCCCTGATATTTATCAGCAAGTTGTTACTGTGAATGGAGTTTCTAAAGCATGGGCTATGACTGGCTGGCGTTTAGGATATATAGGTGCAACTAAACAAATTGCTGATGCATGTTCTAAAACCCAAGGTCAATTTACTTCAGGAACATGTTCCATTACTCAAAAGGCTGCAATTGCTGCAATAGAAGCCAATCCTGTTGTTTTAAAAGACATGGTTGCTGCATTTAAAAAACGCAGAACAATAGTGATTGATGCACTTAGATCAATTAAAGGTATAAATATTAATGTTCCTGAAGGGGCATTTTATGTTTTTCCAAATGTTTCTTTTTTTATTGGTAAAAGTTTTAATGGTAATATTATGACTTCTGCTACAGAGATTTGTATGTATTTATTAGAGTATGCAAATGTGGCTGTAGTAACAGGTGAAGCTTTTGGGAATTCTAACTGTATTAGAATCTCTTATGCTGCTTCCGAAAAGATCCTTATTGAAGCTATGTCTAGAATTAAAAATGCTTTGGAAAAATTAAATTAAATGAAAGCAGAATTTATTTTTAATGAGTTTTCTAAAAAACAAATTTTAGTAATAGGAGATGTAATGATAGATTCCTATTTAATTGGTTCTGTAACACGAATAAGTCCTGAATCTCCTGTCCCTATTGTTAATTTAAAAAATAGTAATGATAGACTTGGTGGAGCTGCTAATGTAGCTCTGAATTTATTGTCATTAGGTGTTCAACCATTATTATGCTCAGTTATAAGTGATGATATTGATGCAGATAATTTTGATCAATTACTTCTAAAAAGTGGATTGTCCAATGAAGGAATCATTAGGTCCTCAAGCAGAAAGACAACAAAAAAAACTCGTATAATTGGAAATAATCAACAATTGCTTCGTGTCGATGAGGAATCAACAATGTTACTTATTAAAGAAGATGAAGGTCGATTTATTGAACATGTTACTAGGATGTTAGATCAAAAAATTGATGCTGTTATATTTGAAGATTATAATAAAGGATTATTAACAGATAGAGTTATTACTGAAATAATTTCGATTTGTAATGATAAAGATATAATCGTAACTGTTGACCCAAAGAAAGATAGTTTTTTTACTTATAAAAATGTAACATTATTTAAGCCAAATTTAAAAGAATTAAAAGAAGGATTAAATATTGATTTTGATATTGATAATAAGATAGCTTTTGAAAAAGCTATTCAAGATTTAGAATCTAAATTAAATAATCAAATAAGTCTAGTTACTCTTTCAGAAAAAGGAGTTTTTGTTAAAGATAAAAATGAAAAACATTATATCGCTGCTCATGTTCGTAATGTTTCAGATGTCAGTGGGGCTGGAGATACAGTAATTGCGATAGCTACATTATGTTTAACAATAGGATTAGATATAATATTAACATCTAAAATTGCAAATCTTGCTGGAGGTTTAGTTTGCGAAAAAAATGGAGTCGTTCCTATAGATAAAGAACAATTGAAACTTGAAATTGATAAATTAATTCTCGAATGAGTATAAAGGAGTTTAGAGAGAGAGTAAACTTATTAATATATGATGTTAAGCCAAAAGTTTTAGCTGTGTTAACAGTTATGAACATCCTTGTTTCTCTAACTGCAATAGTTACACTCATTTATTATTATGGTTTTAAGTTAACTGAATTTTCTAATTTTTTTTGTTTCACTATTCTAGAGATTAGTTTTGCATTTTATATTTTTAGATTTTTCGTTAAACTTTTTTTTGATTTTCATCCAATTTATTTTATTAAAAATAATTGGTTTGAGGCTTTAATTCTATTTTTAGTTTTAATTGAGGGTATTGCCTATAATATAAAGGGTACAATGATTATAGCTCCTTTATTTATTTCAATTGGTTTTCAAGACTTCGGCACATTTTCAATGATTTTTGTTCAGCTTTTTGTATTTATTATTCTTTTAAATAATTTATTTAAAAAAAGAGATTTTAAACCTTGGATGAAAATTCATCCTGGCTTGCTTTTTATTATTTCTATTTCTATGATGACAATATTGGGATCATTCATTTTAATGTTACCTGAGATGTCAAATATTGAAGGTGGTATGAATTTTATTGACTCATTATTTTTATCAATGTCTTCCGTTAGTGTTACAGGATTAACAACTATTGATGTTGCTAATGCATTGACATTTAAGGGACAAATTGTAGTATTATTTTTAATAAAACTAGGTGGTTTAAATACTATTGCATTTGGTGCTTTGATGCTTGTTATGGCGAAATTTGGTGTTGGAATTAAATACCATGAAGTAATAGAAGATTTTGTTAATAATAATTCAATTTTAAAAGCAAGAAATATGCTTTTTAAAATAGTTGTTTGGGCTACTTCTATAGAAATAATAGGTGTATTAATGTTATTTATTGCTTTTGGTAATCAAGGATCTTTTTCTGATGTTGGCAATCGTTTTTTTCAATCTATATTTCATGCTGTTTCTGGATTTAACAATGCCGGAATATCAACTATGCAAGGAGGTTTAATGCATCCTGATATAATAAATAATACGTTTATACATACAATTATGTTAATCTTATTTTTTCTTGGCGGATTTGGAATGATTTATATTTTTGATTTATTTGATATAAATAGATTACGTGAACGTTTTAAAACTCCCTGGAAAACTATTGATTTTGGAACTAAGATTTCACTGTATTTTACTTTTGGATTATTAGCTTTTGGTGCCTTAACATTTCTTGTTTTTGAATGGAATAATAGTTTGTCAGAAAAAGGTTTTCTTAGTGCTGTTTTAACATCTTTGTTTGAATCTATGACTACTAGAAATGCTGGATTTAATGTTGTTAATACATCTGATTTATCTATTCCAGTTCTTATAATTTTTTTATTTCTAATGTTTGTTGGAGCTTCTTCAGGATCAGCTGGTGGTGGTATTCGTACTTCAACTTTTGCAATTATGTGGGCATCTCTAATTTCAACAATTAAAGGAAAACGAAATACTGAATTATTTAAAAGGACAATACCTAATGATATCGTGTTGAAAGCTTATGCTATACTTTTATTTTTCATTTTGGGTAATATTGTAGGTCCTTTTGTTTTATCTATATCTGAATCAAATTTATTATCAAGTGGGAAATACGATTTTATGGATCTTGTTTTTGAACATGTTTCAGCTGCTAGTACTGTTGGTTTATCTACTGGAATTACTGCTGATCTAAGTAGTGTAGGTAAATTTGTATTAATAATTGCTATGTTTATAGGACGTGTTGGAACCTTGACACTAGCTTATTTAATAGGTAAAAAAGTAATAAGTAAAAATTATAAATATCCAACTGGACATACAATGGTGGGTTAAAATGTCAAATAAAAAGGTAATAAAACCATATAATAATAAAGCGACTTCTAAAAAAGATGAGATTAAAGATATGTTTAATAACATTTCTCGACGTTATGATTTTTTAAATCATTTTCTATCTTTTGGTATTGATAAAATTTGGCGTAAAAAAGCAATTAAAGTTCTAGGAGAAGTATATCCCAAGAAAATATTAGATGTTGCTACCGGAACAGGTGATTTTGCCATAGCATCTTTAAAGCTTAATCCTGAAGAAGTTATTGGTGTTGATATTTCAAAAGGCATGCTTGATCTAGGTAAACAAAAAATAAAGAGAAAAGGATTAGATAGTATAATTAAAATGCATATTGGAGATTCGGAAAATCTATCTTATGAATCAAATTATTTTGATGGTTTAACTGTTGGTTTTGGTGTTCGTAATTATGAGGATTTAGAAAAAGGTTTAAGTGATATGCTTCGTGTAATAAAACCTGATGGTAAAGTTGTCATCTTGGAGTTTTCTAAACCAAAACATCTAATAGTAAAAACAATTTTTGGATTTTATTCAAAAGTTTTTATACCATTTTTTGGTAAACTCTTTTCAAAGGATAAAAGAGCTTATCAATATTTACCTGAATCTGTTATTTTTTTTCCAGAAGGACAAGAATTTTTAGATATAATGATTAAAGTGGGTTATAAGAATGTTAAAAGTCAACATGTTTCTTTTGGAATTGCAACAATATATTCGGGTATTAAATAAATTACTTATGGGTATATATGCAATATCATATTTTAAATATCGTTTTGATTTCATGAGGTTTATTTCATTTTTCTTTTTTTTTCTTTTTTTTAAGAGTTTTTCTCAGGTTGAAAAGCCATTGAATTATAGGAGATTCGATGAAAAAAAAATTCATTTTGGTTTTATGCTTGGAGCAAATACTTCAAGTTTTACTGTATATCAAAAGATAAATAATTACAAAGAATATGGATTAAAATCATTGAATATAAAGTCATCTCCAGGTGGTCAGTTGGGAATAGTTTCTACTTTGAAAATAGGTACTCCAGTTGTGAGATTGAGATTGATTCCAACATTGTCTTTTCAAGAAAGAGTTTTAACATATCAGTTTGAAAATGTGGATGATTTACAAAATGATATTTTTAATGAAGAAAGGATTAATTCTACTAATCTTGATTTTCCTTTAATGTTTCAATTTAGAACACTTCGTATTAATAATTTTGCTGCATATACTTTAATTGGTGCTCAATATTCTACAGACCTTCAATCACAAGAAGATGCATCTCAAGATTTTAATGATCCTTTTATAAAAATTAAACAACATGATATTCAGGGTCAAATTGGAGGAGGAATTGAATTTTTCGCACCATTTTTTAAATTTGGAATAGAAATTAAATATTCTCACGGTTTTATTAATTCATTTGTTCCAGATAATACATATATATCTCAGCCCATAGAATCAACATATAATCGTGGTTGGTGGTTTTCAATAATTTTTGAAGGCTGATAATATGATAAAGAAAGTTGAATTTAGATGTACTCCAGAAGAAGCAAAAGATTCTCTTTATTTAAAGGGTAGAATAAAAAAAGAACTTAATTTGAGTAATGAGATATTTAACTTCAAATGGTCTAGAAGATCTATTGATGCTCGTAGAAAAAAAATTAAATTTAATTGTGTTTTTGATGTTAATATAAATGGTAGTGGTTTTGAAAGAAAAAAAACATTTTTTCCTAAAAATGTTTCTAATTCAAAATCAATAGGTATTATTGGAGCAGGCCCTGCCGGGTTATTTGCTGCTCTTCGAGCTTTGGAATTAGGATTGAAACCTATAATTTATGAACGTGGAAAGGATGTTAGATCACGTAGAAGGGATCTAGCTGTGTTAAATAAGAAATTTATCGTAAATACAGAGTCAAACTATTGTTTTGGTGAGGGGGGAGCTGGTACTTATTCAGATGGAAAATTATATACTCGCTCAATAAAACGAGGTGACGTAAGACGTGTATTATCATGGTTTGTTCATTTTGGTGCTGATGAAGATATTCTTGTAGATACACATCCTCATATTGGAACTAATAAACTTCCTCAAATTATTATTGCTATTCGTGAAATGATTATTCGTCATGGTGGGGAAGTTCATTTCGAATCTAAGGTTACAGATATATTTGAAAAAAAATCAAGGGTATTTGGATTAGAAATTAATAATAGTAAAATTGTGAAATTTGATCATATTATTTTAGCTACAGGTCATTCCGCGAGAGATATTTTTTATTTATTCTTTAAAAAAAAATGGCTTATTGAATCTAAGTCTTTTGCTATTGGTGTTCGTATTGAACATTCTCAAAATTTAATTGATAAGATACAATATAATGGTAGATTAAACGATGATTTTATACCACCTGCATCTTATAATCTAGTATCGCAAATAGATGGTAGAGGAGTTTATTCTTTTTGTATGTGTCCTGGAGGTATTATTGCCCCTTGTGCTACTTCTCAAGAGGAGGTTGTAACAAATGGTTGGTCTCCCTCAAAAAGAAATAATAAATATTCTAATTCAGGAATTGTAGTTTCTATTTCACCTGATGATTTTAAACAAACTAAAAAAAATCCATTTGTATGTTTAGATTTTCAAAAAAATATAGAATATTTATGCTGGCTATATGCTGGAGAAACTCAGAAGGTTCCAGCTCAAAGATTAATAGATTTTTTGGAAAGTAAAGTGTCAAAAAATATTTCAAAAACTTCATATCAACCTGGTGTTAAAAGTGTGGATTTAAATATTTTATTACCAGAAATAATTTCAAAAAATTTAAAAGATGCATTTATTTTATTTGGTTCAAAAATGAAGGGATTTATGACTAATGATGCTGTTTTACATGCTCCTGAATCTAGAACTTCATCACCCATTAAAATACCTAGAAATGAATTTTTACAACATCCTGATATCTGTGGTTTATTTCCTTGTTCAGAAGGTTCTGGTTATGCTGGTGGTATTATTTCAGCTGCAATTGATGGAATTAAGTGTGTTGAACAAATTAAAGTAGAACTTGAAAGTTAATTCATTCTGCGAAATTCTGATAAAATTATTCCTGTAGCAATAGATGCGTTTAAAGATTCTGTTTTTCCGAATCTAGGTATAGTAATAAATTTATTAATGTAAGATATAATTTCTTTTGATATTCCATTTCCTTCATTACCTATTATAATTATAGCTTCATTTTGAATAAATTTATTTTTATATATGTTCTCACCTTCATTAATAAGAGTTCCATAAATAGGTAATTTTGTTTGTTTTAGGTAATCAGGTAGGTAGTGGTATTCAACAGGAATTCTAAAAATAGATCCCATACTTGACTGTATTACTTTTGTATTAAAAATATCTACTGTTTTTTTTGAACAGATTACTTTGTCTACTTTAAACCAATCGCAAGTTCTTAAAATACTGCCCATATTACCAGGGTCTTGAATATTATCTAGAACTACAATTAGTGAATTTGATGGTTTATTTTTAAATATTGGTTTTTTTACAATTGCAATAAGATTATTTGGAGTTTTTAAAGAGCTTATCTCTTTCATTATATTTTTGTCAATTATATAAGAAGGTATATTTTTAAATTTTATTTTTTCTGTTGAGCATATTAATTTAATATTATTAGAGTGGAATTTAATTGTCTCTAATATTATTTTTTTTCCTTCAATTATAAATAAGTTTTCATTATCACGATTTTTTTTAAGTTTTAATGATTTAATCCACTTAATCTTATTTTTAGAAAGAGTTTCCAATTTTCCTTTTATTATTTTTGTTGTATCAATTATAAACGTATTGAATTTCAAACATACATATATTCTTTTGATTTTTACATTTTTTTTAATAGGGTGTAACCAAACAAAATATATTCCTGAGGGAAAGTATCTTTTAAAGAAGAATATAATTTATCAATCTGGTCAAAAATTGGATAAAGAGGATTTAAATTCTATTATTCGTCAACAACCTAACTATAATAATTTAGGTATAAAATGGAAATTAATTGCTTTTAATTTAGTTGATTCAACAAAAGTGGCCAAAAAAAGATTATTGAAGAATAAAAAACAATCTTTAAAAAACTTTAAACGAGTTAAACGTCAATATAAAATAAATAATAGACGAAAAAATAATGCTATAAAAAAGGGTGATTCTTATTACACTGAAAGAATAATTTCTTTGAAGGATACTATTGAACCTAGACTGTTTTTAAGGGAATGGTATAAATATAAAATAGGTGAGCCGCCAAAGATATTTGATAGTGTTTTGTTCATAAAATCAATTAATCAGTTTCGAAGCTATTTAAAAAACAAAGGTTTTTATTATTCTGATGTAAAAGGGTCCGTTGCTTATAATAAAAAAAAGTGTATTGTATCGTATTTTATAAAAACTGGGAAACGATTTAATATTGATAGTGTATACTTTTTGAGTGAAAACTCTAATATGATTGAAAAGTATCAAGAATATTTAAAACAAGGAGATAATCCACTAATAAATATGCCATTTGATACTGATTTATTAGACGAACATCGTTTGAAAGTTTCAAAATATTTTAGAAATAATGGTTTTTATGGTTTTAGTCAAAACCATATATCATTTTTTGCTGACACTATAAATAAGAATTTTTCTATTCATCTAGGTGTTTATTTTAAAAATAGATTGTCTAATTCTAATATTAAGAATGATACTTTAGTTAAAATTCCTCATACTAAAACTTTTATAAATAATGTGTTTTTTCACATTTCAGATACTTTGGGTTTTAAAGGTTCATTTTCTGAATATATAAATACACACGGATTAAATAAGTTTGATGGAAATTTTTTACGAACATTAGATACAACTATTTATAAAAAATTATTAGATAGAAAATCTAAAAATGTTGATCTTTCTCAAGCATATTATTTCACTCATAATGGACCAATTTCTATTAAACCAAGTATTTTAGAAGCTCAAAATTATTTAGAGATAGATGAAATTTATTCTGAAAAGAATTTAGAGAAAACATATTTGAGTTTATTACAGTTAGATCTTTTTCAAACAATTAAAATGGATTTAATTGAAACTGATGTAATGGGTTGTGTTGATGCACATTATTATTTAATACCTAAAAAGAAACAAAGTTTTGATTTTGAACCAAGAGCTACTAATTCTAATGGTTACCTTGGTGTTTCAACTACTTTTAATTATACTAATAGAAATTTATTTAAAGGTGCAGAAAATTTAATCATCTCATTATCAGGTGGATTTGAGTCTCAACCTCCAATTTTTGATAAAACGATTGATGGTGATAAGATACAAACTGCAGCGCGTAGTTTTAATACTTTTGAATTGAGTCCAAGTACTTCATTAGAAATGCCAGGATTTTTTCCATTTAGATTAAGTCATTTAGTTAAAAAAATGCGACCGAAAACAGTATTTTCAACAGCATATAATTTTCAAAAAAGAATTGATTTTTATCAGGGTACTTTTCAAATGAATTATTTATGGAAATTTTTTGCTAAAAAAACGATGATTTTTCAGAGTGGATTTCCATTATTATCTGTTATCGAATATGTCAATATTGATAAAAGTGAAAATTTTGAAAATAAATTGAATCAGATTAATGATTTATTCTTAATAAATGCATATAGCAATCAATTTGTTTGGCAAGATTGGAAATTTACTTTTGAATATAATATAGGTGAAAGAGAAAATAGAAGGGGAGATTCTCAATTAAATTTCACATCTTCCATTGATCTTGCTGGTAATTTTTTATCATTATTTAAAAAATATCAGGATAAAGTTGACAATCGCTATGTTATTTTTGGTATCAGTTATGCTCAATTTTTTAGATTGGATAATAATTTTATTTATTCTAAAAAAATCAAGAAAGATTTGAGTTTACATTATAGAATAACTGCAGGTGGTGGATTGCCATATGGTAATTCAAATTCCTCGCTTCCTTATGATTACAGTTTTTTTGCAGGTGGGGCAAATGATAATCGTGGATGGAGGACACGTGCTTTAGGACCTGGTTCATACAAGTATTATTTAGACACAAATCGAAGTGCTATTCAAATTGGTGATATACGTTTTGGAGCTTCTGCTGAGTTTAGATTTCCTTTTAATTCTATATTTAAAGGTGCATTATTCTTTGATGCTGGAAATATTTGGACAATATCAGAAGATCCAAATAGGAAGGGTGGAAAATTTTCTAATAGTTGGTATAAAGAAATTGCTATTGCAAGTGGTTTTGGATTAAGAGTAGATTTAGAATATTTTATTATACGTGTTGATCTAGGCTTTCCAATAATGAATCCTGCATTACCAAAAGGGTCTAAGTGGGTATTTCAGTCTCGTGACAATTACTATGCTGAAGGAATTGAAGAATTTGGTTTGGATTCTTATGAAGAATATTTGCCATCACCCTTTATCCCCACTTTTCATTTTGGAATAGGTTATCCATTCTAGATTTATTCTTGAATAATTTTTAGTTTAGCAAATCTTAATAGTACTATTTTTGATCCATGATGAGGGAAGAAAATTGTAGCTTTTTGATTGGCTCCTTTTCCATCTATAGATGTTATTTTACCTTTGCCAAAACGATTGTGTTTAACATTATACCCTACTTTTAAATCACTATTTATAGTTTCATTTATTTTGGGATCATAATGTAAATCATTTAATTTTTTTAATGAATTTGATTTGAATATTTTGTTTGTTTTTAAACCAAAATCTTGTCTTATTTTATTTGATAGTGATCTTGATTTACCTTGGTCATTTTCTTCGAAATTTAAAAATTTCGGTTCTATTTCGTTAATAAAACGGCTAGGTTCAGATGTGATTAAATTACCCCACTGAAAACGAGATGTTGCATAAGACAATGTGCAATTTTCTTTTGCTCGAGTTATAGCAACATAAAATAATCTTCTTTCTTCTTCTAAATCTTTACGCGTGCTTAAAGACATTTGTGATGGAAATAGGTTCTCTTCTAGACCAACTAAATAAATGTTTTTATACTCAAGCCCTTTACTTGAATGAATAGTCATTAGATTAATATGGTTTTTATCGTTCTTTTCACTTTTTTCATCAATATCTTCATTTGTTAAAAGAGCAATATCTAGCATAAATTCGCTTAGAGAATTTGATTCTTTACTTGTTCTTGAATTAACGAATGATTTTATACCAGATAAAAGTTCTTCAACATTTTGATATTTTTCAACTTCTGTAGGTCCCTTATCTTTTTCTGAATATAGTTCTTTTAAAATTCCAGATGAAGTTGCAATATCTTTAGCTATTGTATAGGCGTCTTTATTATTTATTTGTGCACTAAAACTTTTAATCATCGTAGTAAACTCTGCTATTTTCTTTTTTGCTCCATTACTTATATTAACGTTATATTCATTAATGTTTTCAAAAACATTCCAATTATTAACACCTTGTTCATGGGCGCTAATAATAATTTTTTCATATGAGGTTTTTCCAATTCCTCGTTTTGGGTAATTATAAATTCTTTTAAGGGCTTCTTCATCTTTATTATTTGCTATTATTCGGAAATAAGCTAATAAGTCTTTGATTTCTTTTCTTTGGTAAAATGAAATTCCTCCATAAATTTTATAAGGAATATTTAATTTTCTTAATGATTCTTCAAATGCTCTTGACTGTTTGTTTGTACGATATAAAATGGCAATTTCATTAAAATTCACTTTTTCAAAATTGATGATTTCATGAATTTTTTTTGTTATTATTTTTCCCTCTTCATTGTCGGAATAGCATCGAATTACATTAATTTTATTTCCTTCTGAATTGTTAGTCCATACTCTTTTTTTTATTTGATCTTTATTATTAGAAATTACTCCATTAGCTGCTTCTACAATATTTTTGGTGCTTCTATAGTTTTGTTCAAGTTTGAATAATTTAAAATCAGGGTAATCTTTTTTAAAATTTAAAATATTTTGAATATTGGCTCCACGGAATGAATAAATACTTTGTGCATCATCCCCAACCACACATATATTTTCATTAACAGCTGCAAGTTTTTTAACAATTAAATATTGTGCGTAATTTGTGTCTTGGTACTCATCAACTAAAATATATTTGAATTTTTGTTGATAATAATTCAATGCATCAGGGAAGTCTCGAAGCAATACGTTAGTCTTATATAGTAGATCATCAAAATCCATTGCGCCTGCATTTAAACATCTATTGACGTATGTTTTGTATATTAAACCTATCTCAGGTCTTTTTGTCATCTTATCCTCCATTTGAATTTCTGAGTCTGCTTGATATACTTCTGGAGAAATTAAATTATTTTTTGCAGATGAAATTCTAGATAAAATATTATTTGTGTTGTATGTTTTATCATCTAAATTTAGGCCTTTTATTATATCTTTTATTAAACTTTTAGAATCTTGTGAATCGTAGATTGTGAAGTTACTTGGGTAACCAATTCTATCAGCGTTTAATCTAAGTATTCTTGAAAAGACAGAGTGAAATGTTCCCATTGTAATATTAAGCGCTTCATTATTCCCTATGATATTACTAATTCGATTAGTCATTTCACGTGCAGCCTTATTTGTAAAAGTTAATGCCATTATATTGAATGGATCGATGCCATTTTTAATCATATAAGCTATACGGTATGTTAATACTCTTGTTTTTCCTGATCCAGCACCTGCAATTACCATATTAGGACCCTCAATGTTTTCTACAGCTTCTAGCTGTTCTTTATTTAATTCGTTTATAAATGACATTTAATTTTGTCTTATTTTAATATATTATTTGAATTCATTTTTATATAAAATTATAAAATTAAGGTTCATAATTTTATAATTCATTAACGATAAAATATATGATATTAATTCTTTTACTCATGATAATTAAATTTTAAGATAGATTTACTTAACTTGGTACTTTAAAAAAATTAATAATTGAATTATGGGGCATGGTATTAAACTAGGCGTTGCGACTGGAGATGAAGTTCAAAAAATTTTCAAATACGCAAAAGAAAGAGAATTTGCTTTACCGGCTGTTAATGTAACTAATACTAGTACTGTAAATTCAGTGATGGAAACATCAGGAAAATTAAATTCACCTGTTATTATCCAGTTCTCAAATGGTGGTGCACAATTTTATGCCGGTAAAGGATTGTCAAATGAAAATTATAAAGCTAGTATTTTGGGTGCTATAATGGGAGCAAAACATGTGCATGAGATGGCAGAAACTTATGGAGCATGTGTTATATTACATACAGATCATGCAGCTATGAAATTATTGCCTTGGATTGATGGTTTATTGGATGCTTCTGAATCTTATTTTAAAGAAAAAGGCAAACCATTATATAGTTCTCATATGATTGATCTTTCTGAAGAGCCTATTGAGGAAAATATTGCTATTTGTAAAAAATATCTCAGACGTATGAGTAAAATTGGTATGACACTTGAGATTGAATTAGGTATTACAGGTGGTGAAGAGGATGGTGTTGATAATACAGATATAGATTCATCTAAATTATATACACAACCTGAAGAAGTAGCCTACGCATATCATGAGCTTTCGAAAATAAGTCCAAAGTTCACAATTGCTGCTTCTTTTGGTAATGTTCACGGAGTTTATAAACCCGGTAATGTTCAACTGACACCAAAAATTCTTTTGAATTCGCAAGAATATATACAAAAAAAATATAATACTGGATCTAATCCTGTAGATTTTGTTTTTCATGGAGGGTCAGGATCATCAATTGATGAAATAAGAGAAGCAATAAGTTATGGAGTGATAAAAATGAATATTGATACAGATCTTCAATTTGCTTTCACTGAAGGTTGTAGAGATTATATTGATGGTAATTTAGATTATTTAAGGACTCAAATTGGAAATCCTAATGGTAAAGATTTACCAAATAAGAAATATTATGATCCTCGAAAATGGATTAGGGAAGGAGAATTAACATTCATGTCACGTTTAGAAAGGTGTTTTGCTGATTTAAATAATATAAATACACTTTAATTTAGTTTTTGAAAAATAAGTTTTATGAGCTGGTTTAAAAGAAGTAAAGAAGGAATAACAACCTCAACCAAAGAAAAAAAAGAAACTCCTGAAGGATTATGGGAAAAATGTTCTAATTGTAAGACAATTTTTGCAGCTGATGATTTGGCAAAGAATTTTTATGTTTGTGATCGTTGCAATCATCATGAAAGAATAGGTTCTGCTCAATATTTCGATATTTTGTTCGACGATTCAAAATTTAAAGAGTTAGATCCAAAATTAACATCAGGAGACCCTTTAAAATTTGAGGATACTAAGAAATATGTAGATCGTGTAAAGTCAACTCAAAATAAATCGGGTCTTAAAGATGCAATTCGAACTGCTAAAGGTAAGTTAGATGGGAGATTTATTGTGATAGCGGCTATGGATTTTTCTTTTATTGGTGGTTCTATGGGTTCTGTTATGGGAGAGAAAATTTCACGAGCAATAGATGAGTCAATAAAATCAAAGTGTCCATTTATGATTATTTCTAAGTCAGGTGGAGCAAGAATGATGGAGGCAGGACTTTCGTTAATGCAAATGGCAAAAGTTTCAGGTAAATTAGGACAATTATCTGAAGCTAAATTACCATATATATCATTTTTAACAGATCCAACTACAGGTGGTGTTACGGCTTCTTTTGCTATGTTAGGTGATATTAATATCGCTGAGCCAGATGCTTTAATAGCTTTTGCCGGACCTCGTGTTGTTAGAGAAACAATAGGTAGAGATTTACCTGATGGTTTTCAAAAATCAGAATTTGTCTTAGAACATGGTTTTTTAGATTATATTGTAGAAAGATCAGAGCTGAAAAAAACACTATCTTTGTCTCTTAGATTATTTAAAAATTAAGCTTAATGCTTATATAATCAAATAACTTATTATCTTTGCACATCACAAAGATGATTACATAATAATTATTTTAATAATATTGGAATGTATTTAGACACAAAAGAAAAGAAAAAGATTTTTAAAAAGCACGGAGGAAATGAATCTAATACTGGTTCTCCTGAGAGTCAAATTGCCTTGTTTTCTTATAGAATATCTCATTTAACTGAACATTTAAAAGATAATCGTAAAGATTATGGAACTCAAAGGTCTCTTCAGCTTCTAGTTGGTAAACGTAGGGGTTTATTAGATTATTTGAAAGCCAAAGATATTGAAAGGTATCGTGCTATAGTTAAAGAATTAGGTTTACGTCGTTAATATTCTTTAAAATATAATATTGTTAGGCATTCGTTATATTCGAGTGCCTTTGTTTTTTGATAAATAAGAATGATAAAATTTAAAATAAGTAAATAATAGATAAAATGAATATAGGAATAACAAAGTCCATCACTGTAGGAGGTAAAGAAATCTTTATCGAGACCGGAAAATTAGCTAAGCAGGCTGACGGTTCTGTAGTGTTACGAATGGGCGATACAATGATTTTAGCAACTGTTGTTGCTGCAAAAGATGCTAAGGAAGGGGTGGATTTTCTACCATTAACAGTTGATTATAAAGAAAAATTTGCAGCTGATGGAAGGATTCCAGGTGGGTTCTTTAGAAGAGAAGCAAGGCCTTCAGAAAGAGAAATTTTAGTAATGAGAATTGTGGATAGAGCATTACGACCACTTTTTCCTGACGATTTTCATTCAGAAGTACAATGTATGATGCAATTAATATCTTATGATGGTATTAATAGTCCTGACGCTTTAGTTGGATTTGCAGCATCTACAGCAATTTCCGTTTCTGACATTCCATTTAATGGACCAATGTCTGAAGTTCGTGTTGGTCGTGTTAATGGTAAATTTATCATTAATCCTACATTAGAAGAAATGGAAATATCTGATGTTGATTGTATGATTGCTGGTACAATTGATAATATTGTAATGGTTGAAGGCGAAATGAAAGAAATTCAAGAAAATGAAATGGTTGAAATTATCAAAGTTGCTCATGAATCTATTAAATTGCAATGCCAGTTTCAACTAGATTTAGCAGCTGAAATACCAGGGACTTTTCCTAAGAGAGTTTATTCACATGAAGATCATAATGACGATGTTCGTGATAAAGTAATGAGCTTTTGTTATAAGAAATGTAAATCAGTTGCTGAACAAGGTATATCTTCAAAAGAAAAAAGAGCAGAACTTTTTAGTGCAATAAAAGAAGAGTATATAGAATCACTTACTGATGAAGAGTTAGAACTAGAAGAAAAATATATTTCAGTGTATTTTAAATCAGCAATGAAGAAAGCTGTTAGAGATACAATGTTAGATGACAATATTCGTTTGGATGGACGTAAATTTGATGAAATTCGACCAATTTGGGCTGAAGTTGATTATCTACCAGTTGCTCATGGTTCTGCTGTATTTACTCGTGGAGAGACTCAATCTCTAACAACATTAACCTTAGGAGGTAAGATGGATGAACAAAGAATTGATGATGTTACTTTTACAGGTACTGTTCCTTTTATGTTACATTATAATTTTCCTCCATTTTCTACTGGCGAAGCAAGAATGCTGAGAGGTACCTCAAGACGTGAAATTGGACATGGTAATTTGGCATTAAGAGCTTTAAAGCCAATTCTTCCAGAGGATAATTCTTATACTATTCGTTTAGTTTCTGAAATTCTTGAGTCAAATGGTTCATCATCAATGGCTACAGTATGTGCCGGAACATTAGCTTTGATGGATGGTGGTGTCCAAATTAAAGCGCCAGTATCTGGAATTGCTATGGGTTTAGTGGCTGAGAATGGTAAATTTGCTGTATTATCCGATATCTTAGGAGATGAAGATCATCTTGGAGATATGGATTTCAAAATTACTGGAACTGCAAAGGGAATAACAGCTTGTCAAATGGATATAAAAGTTGATGGATTACCTTATGATATTTTAATTCAAGCTTTAAATCAAGCAAAAGATGGCCGTTTACATATTTTAAATAAAATGATTGAAACTATTGCTGTTCCTAATCCAGATTTTAAACCTCATACTCCTCGTATTGAAACATTTAACGTTCCAAATGATGTTATTGGTGCAATAATAGGCCCTGGAGGTAAAATTATTCAGCAATTGCAGAAAGATACTAATACTACAATTACAATAGAAGAAATAGAAACAGGTGAGGGTAGTGTTCAGATTATGTCAAATAATGGTGATGATATGAAGAAAGCTGTTGATACAATAAAACAAATTGCTTTTCCACCTACTGTAGAAGAAGGTGCAACTTATGAAGGTAAGATAAAGTCTTTACAAGCTTATGGTGTATTTGTTGAAATTCTTCCAGGAACAGATGGTTTAATTCATATATCTGAATTTTCACATGAACGTATTTCAAAGATGGAAGATGTTTGTAAAGAAGGAGATATTGTTAAATTTAAAGTAGTAGGAAGAGATCCTAAATCTAAAAAGTTTAAACTTTCCAGAAAAGTTCTTCTTCCAAAACCAGAAGTAGAGAAATCTAATGAATAAATATTAACGTCTATTAATTTTTGGTAGACGTTTTTTTTAATGAAAATATGCTTAATAAAAAAATAATTACGTTTTTAGGCCTTTTTTTATTTTTATTCGTTCTACTTTTTTTTACTTTTTTTAAAACTAATGAGATAAAATTCTATTACTCCCTTGCATTGTCAGGGTTAATGATTTTATTTTGGTTGTTTGAAGTTGTTCCGATATATGTTACAGCCTTATTTCCTCTTGCTTTAGGTGTTCCTTTAGGTTTAATAGATGTCTCTGATTTGACTTCTTGTTATGGACATAAGTATATATATTTATTTCTTGGTGGATTTATGTTCTCATTAGCCCTAGAAAAATGGTCTGCTCACAGACAAATTTCAGAGTCAATAATAAGGGTGTTAGGCTCCACTAAATCAAGAATTTTACTTGGTTTTTTGGTTAGTTCAGCTTTGTTAAGTATGTGGATATCAAATACTGCAACAACCTTAATGATGCTCCCAATGGCAATTGCAGTAATAGAACAAATAAAAAAAGAATCAAATTCAAAATTTTCAGTTTTTTTATTATTAGTTGTTGCTTATGGTGCTAGTATTGGTGGAATGTCAACTTTAGTTGGTTCTCCACCTAATATCTTGATGGCTGGACTTTTGGAAGAAAATTATGGAGTATCTATAAGTTTTTTCGATTGGATGAAATTAGGTCTTCCATTATCATTAATAATGTTGATTGTAGTATATGTAATTTTTTATTTTTATCTCGGAAGCGAGAGAAATGATGAAGTTTATGATAATAGTTGTTTAGCGAAAAAAAAATGGTCAAAAAATCAAATTCGAGTAGTATTTTTATTTTCTCTAATTATTATTCTATGGTCATTTAGAGTTTCAATTTCATCATTTACTGGTATCAAATATACAGATGAAGGAGTAGCAATTTTTGGAGCAATTCTCTTATTTTTTATTCCTTCAAGTCATAATAATGATAAATTATTGAAATGGAATGATACTAAAAAACTACCCTGGGGTATTTTAATATTATTTGGTGGAGGAATGTCATTAGCCAAAATTCTTGAGTTAAATGGTGTTATTGATAAACTAACTTTCTTGTTCACTAACTATAGTCATCTACCATTAATTATTATTTTGTTTTTGTTAGTTGCTATTGCAATATTTGGTACTGAAATTATGTCTAATATGGCTTTAGTTTCTGTCTTTGTTCCATTTGTCGCAACTTTCTCTTTATCTACAGATTATTCTTTAATTCAATTATGTATGCCAATCACTCTTGCTGCGAGTTGTGCATTTATGTTACCTGTAGGAACACCTCCTAATGCAATTGTTTTTTCATCAGGTCATTTGAAAGTTCATAACATGATGAAAACAGGATTTTTACTAAATTTAATTTCAGTAATAATTATTGTTTTATATTCTATCATTTTTATTTAAAATTTATCTATGAAAATATTACTTTCTCCTGCAAAAGCTTTGGATCTAGAAAAAACTATAAATTTTAGTTCATTTACATCTCCTTTCTTTATTAAAGAAGCTTCACTACTAATTGATAAACTAAAAGAATATTCTCCTGATGAAATTTCCAATATAATGAATGTTTCAATTGATTTAGCTGAATTAAATCATACAAGATATCATAATTGGAAACCTGATATTTATAAGAACGAAAATAATTTTACAGCAATTGCAGCTTTCAACGGGGAAGTTTATAAATCTTTTGATTATAAATCATTGACTTTTGAACAACATGTTTTGACACAAGAAAAAATTAGAATATTATCTGGTTTATATGGTGTCTTAAGACCATTAGATTTTATTTATCCTTATCGTTTGGAAATGGGTACCAAATTACAATATAATTCATCTACAAAAAATTTATATCAATTTTGGGGATCATTAATCACAGATTTTTTAAATAAAGAAGAATGTGAAACAATAATTAATTTGGCTTCAACTGAATATTTCAAGGTTATTAATAAAAAAGCTTTAAATTCTAGGATATTTACCCCAACGTTTAAAGAATTTAAAAATGGTAAATATAAAGTAGTAATGATTTATGCAAAAAGAGCAAGAGGTTTGATGGCAAGGTACATTATCGATAAAAATATTTCAGATCCTGAGGAAATTAAATTATTTGACATAGATGGATATTCTTTTGATGTAAATATGTCAAACGAAGATAATTGGGTATTTGTAAGATAATTTATTTAAGTTTTAATTTTTAACTCTTTCTACGTATATACCTTTTCTTGTATCAACTTTTATAATTTCACCTTCATTAATAAATAGGGGGACTTTTATTTCTGCGCCAGACTCAATTTTAGCAGGTTTCATTGCATTTGTAGCTGTGTCACCTTTAACACCTGGTTCTGTATATACAACTTTTGAAATAATATGCATTGGTATCTCAAGTATTAATGGTAGTTCTTCTTCAGCATGAAAAAGTATATTACAAATCATTTCTTCGATTAAAAATTCAGGCTTTTCAATCATATTTGAAGGAATATTTACCTGTTCATAATTTTCAATATTCATAAAAATATATGAATCACCTTCTCTATATAAAAACTGGTATTCTCTGTTTTCAATTCTTACAATTTCTATTTTATGACCGGCTGAAAAAGTAAAATCAATAATTTTACCACTTTCGATTTGTCTCATTTTTGTTCTAACAAAAGCTGGCCCTTTACCAGGTTTTACATGCTGAAATTCAATTATTTGAGATAGTTTACCATTATGATTTATGCAAAGTCCATTTTTTATGTCTGATGTATTGGCCATTTTTTCTTTTTTATATGCTTCGAATATAATGAATATTATTTAGGTATTTTCTTTTAATTACTCTTTAATATTGACACCTTTGCAATATGTCTTGGGAGAACATTTTAAATTATCAAATATTTGAGTTAGGAGATTTTAAACTTCTTATAGGTAATTTATTTGCAGCTGTAATTATTATAATAACTACTTGGTTTTTTATTTCAATTTTGAAAAGAGGTATTATTAAACCCCGCTTCATTATTGATAAAATTGAGAGTAAGCGGAGAATGTCTATATTTTTAATTTTCAAGTATTTTATTTGGGTAATAAGTTTCATAATCATACTTGAAGTCATAGGTGTTGATATTACAGTTTTGGTTTTTGGTTCAACTGCATTGTTAGTTGGTCTTGGTCTTGGTTTACAGAATATTTTTAAAGATCTTATTTCAGGATTATTTCTACTTTTTGAAGGTACGATTAAATTAGGTGATATTATTGAAGTTGACAATGTAGTAGGTAAGGTTATGGGCATTAATTTAAGAAGTTCTCAGATTTTAACAAGAGAGGATGTTGTATTTATAATTCCAAATTCCAAATTTGTATCTGAAAAAGTTGTTAATTGGACACGTAATCAAGAATATATCCGTTTTAGTGTTTATTTAGATATTGCATATGGATCAGATATTGATTTAGTATATTCTTGTTTGAACAAATCAATGCAAGAAAGTTCATTAATTTTAAAAGAACCTAGTTCATTTGTTAGGTTAATTGATTTTGGAGATTCTTCATTGAAATTTGAGATGGTTTTTTGGTCAAAAGAAGTATTTATAATTGAGAATATTAAGTCTGATTTAAGAAAGTTAGTTTATAAAAAATTAATAGAAAATAATATAGAAATCCCATTTCCTCAAAGAGATATTAATATAAAAGGTTTAAAAAAAATAGCAGTTGAAGAATAAGTTATAATAATTCCTCAATTATTCTATCCATAGAATATCCTTCTGCTTCAGCTCTATAGTTCTTAACTATTCTGTGTCTTAATATAGGTTTAGCGACAGCTTTAACATCTTCAATATCTGGAGAGTATTTATTATTAATGGCTGCATGACATTTTGCACCAACTATTAAATATTGTGATGCTCTAGGACCAGCTCCCCAATTTATAAAATCTTTAGTTAATTGAGGTGATAATTCACTGTTAACACGAGTTTTATTAACTAATTTGACAGCATATTCAAGTACATTTTGTGCTACAGGTATCCTACGAATTAATTCTTGATATTTTTGTATTGATTTTGCATCTAGCATTTGATTTAATGAAATTTCAGTATCATTAGTTGTAGATTCAACAATAGATAATTCTTCTTCAAATTTTGGATAGTCTAATAGTATATTAAACATAAATCGGTCAAGTTGTGCTTCTGGAAGAGGATAAGTACCTTCTTGTTCAATTGGATTTTGTGTTGCTAAAACAAAGAAAGGTTTTTCTAAAGGATAAGTATTACCAGCTGCAGTTACAGCTTTCTCTTGCATTGCTTCAAGAAGTGCTGCTTGAGTTTTTGGTGGCGTACGATTAATCTCATCTGCTAGGATTATATTAGAGAATATAGGTCCTTTAAGGAATTTAAATGTACGATTTTCATCTAATATTTCTGAACCAATAATATCTGAAGGCATTAAATCTGGAGTAAATTGTATTCTATTAAAATTAAGCCCTAAGCAATTAGAAATAGTATTAACTAAAAGTGTTTTAGCAAGTCCGGGTACACCTACAAGCAAACAATGTCCACGAGAGAATATAGAAATTAAGACTTGATTAATAACATCATCTTGACCAACAATTACTTTATGAATTTCTGTTTTTAAATTTTCATAATCTTTTACAAATTGATCTAATTTAGACTTATCAGACATATTTTATTCGTTTATAGGGTAAATATAATAATGTTATTGACTTATCCATTTGTTTTTGAATTTACAATTGATATAATTTTTATCAATTCGAATAAAAGCATTTGAAATTTTAGTCGAAATCCATTGATTTATTATTTCTTGCTTTTTATTATTCTCTGCAGCTTTTTTAATTAATGAATAATCTTCTTTTAAGTTTGCTCTATGAGGATTTGTTCTATTCATCAATTTAACAATTCTAATTCCTTGTTTTCTATCAAATAAATTAGTGTAAATATTCGGTTTAGAAATATCCCCTTTTTCCATTTTATCAGTTAGTAAATATATTTGTTGGTCAACTTGGTTCAAATCTTCCATACTCCATAATTGTTCTCCTGTAATAGGGTTTGTTATTATTCCTTTATTTTGCATAGTTGTTTCATCATTTGAATATAATTTAACAGCTTGATCCCAAGTTATTTCACCTAGTTTTATTTTTTGATAACAAGAGTCAAGCTTTAATGCAGATGATTCTAAGGCGTCATTTGAAAATTCTGGTACAATTAATATATGTTGACATATATAATTATCTCCTTTACGTTCAATTAGTTTTACAATGTGGTATCCATAATCAGTTTCAAAAATATCGGATATATTTCCAGGTGAAAGATTGAAAATTGCAGCTTCAAATTGGGGCACCATCATTCCTCGAGTTGCTTCAATTTTACCGCCATCTTTGGAACTTCCCGGATCCATAGAGTGAATTCTAGCTTGAGTAGAAAATGATTTTCCATCTTCAATGATACTTTGTCTTATTTTTTTTAATCTATCAAAGGCATTCTTTTTATCACTTATTGTAATTTCAGGATAATGAACAATTTGTTGAAAGCTAAGTTGAGAATTAATAAAGGGAATGCTATCTATTGGAATAGATTTGTAAAATTTATCAACTTCCCTTGGAGTTATAGTAATCTCAGATGTAATTTGACGTTCCATCTCTTTAGCTAGAAGTTGATCTTTAATAACTTGTCTAAATTCTTTTTTGATTTGAGTTACAGATTTACCATAAAATTCTTCCATTTTTTGACGACTTCCAATTTGATTCTCAATAATTCGTAATCTATTTTCCATTTCACCATCAACTTGAGAATCATTAATTTCAACACTGTCAATTTTTGCTTGATTTAATAAAAGATATTGGAACATAATTTCTTCAAGAATTTGGCAATCAATTTCAGGATTAATTTCAATTTCCGCTTGTATTGCTTGTAGTTTTTGAGATTCTATATCTGATAGTAAAATAATGTTGTCTCCTACTTGAGCAATAACCTTATCTATGATTTCTTGAGAAAAAGTTAAATAGATTGTAAAAAAAAATATATTAAATGTTAATAATAATTTCATGTTTGTTTTTTATTTTCTTAATCAATTTATCTTGATGTTTTTCTTTAATTTCTTGAAGTCTTATAGAAATTATTCTGGTTTTAATTTTATCTGATAGAAAATCTAAAGGTGGCACATCGTTTTTAAGTTTATAATCTATAATATTTAAAAAGTATGTATGATTATCATCTGAAAAGTATGTTTTCGTTCTGTTAAGTACAATATTATCAATATTAAATTTTTTAACAGGAACATCTTTTGTTAATTCTTCAAAGTATATCCATATTGAATCATTAAAGTAATAGTTTTCAGCATAAAGTTTGGCATAAGAGTTTAGTTTTGTTAAATCTTGATCATTTTTTAATAGATATATTTCATCAATATTCTTTGATTTGAAATCAATATATTTTGGGATTTTCAAGTACAAAGCCTTTACTATATAATCTTGAAGTACAAATTCTTCTTTATGAGTATTATAGTATGATTCAATTTCCTTTTTTGTAATTATTGTATCGAGTTTATTTTTGAGTTCTATTTCTTCAAGATAATACTTTGCTAAATCTCCTGAAAAAAAACCTTCTCTCAATTTAATAAGTTTCCATGTATCTTGATATTCATTTTTAATTTCTGATTTTAAAGCTTCTTTTGTACACCATTCATCAATGAATTTTTTTAGCTCAATTGTATCATTTGGATTCATGCCTAGATGAGACATAATAACAAAAGCATCCTCTTCAGATAATTCAATATTATCAACTGAAGCGATTATGTTTTTATTATTACAACTATAGAAAAGTATTACAAAGAAAAAAAATACAGGAATAATACTAATCTGTTTTATAAACATATATATATAATTATTTGCCAATTGAATAAAGAGCTTCTTTGTTAATTTTAATAGTGTGTTTTTTTGCAATTTCTTCTAACCATTCTTTTTCTAAGAAATCTTGATAGTCAGATGTTATAGCTCCTTTAGCTTCATTGAATTTTTTTTGTGATGATTCTAAGAATTCATGAATAAATATTGTATAATATTTACCATTATGTTCATAGATATTCAAAGGTGATGCTGACCCGAAATTCTGATTTGCTAGGTATGCAGTTTTATTGATTGAAGAAATTTTTCTAATATGGCTAATTTTTAATTTAGAATTACCATTGATACTATCAACTATTGTTGAAGGTTCAAAAATTTCTGAAAAATCTTTCCAATTATTATGTAATTCTTTTACTTTGTTTGCTGTTTCGTAGTTTTCACATATATAAATATCTGCATCTATACGTTCATCCCACATATATTTTGATGTGTTATTGTTATAAAATTCTTTCAGGCCTAATGTGTCTTTAATCGCTTTATTCCATACTTTATCAGACATTATTTCATAGAGTAAAATCCCATCATGATATTCTGTAATTAAAGCTTTAAAGTCAGGATATTTAATTTTTAATTTAGATTCTTCATAATTTAGAATTGTCTCTTTTTCCCATTTATAGTACATTAAATTAATATGAGACTTTAAATTTTTGTTTTGAAAACCTCTATAATTCGATTTTAGATATTCACCAAAATCTTTTTGATAGAATTTTCTATTATCTAATTTAAATAATGCTTTATTCTTTTCAAGGTTTGATATATCAGATTCCCCTTTCCAATATGATGAGTCAATATTATTATAAAACCAATTAATTCCTTTATTGTATTTCTTGTACTTGTATTCTTTTTTTAATTTTTTAATGAATGAATTTTGAGTTTCTTTAGATCTTATATCTTTCGAAACTTTTTTCTTTAAATTTTTTTCAAGTTTTTCAAATGGAGGAACATCAGTTAAGTTTAATCTTTTTATGATATGAAAACCATAATCTGTTCTTATTGGTTTTGAAATGTCACCATTATTTTTTAATTCAAAAGCAGCTTCTTCAAATTCAGGGACCATTCTTGTAGAAGTTCCAGTTCCAAAGGCTGGTAAAATACCTTTATTTTTTTTAGATGACGGATCATCTGAATATTTTATTACAAGAGAATCGAAATCTTTATTTTGTTCAAGCAAATGATATATTTCTTCAATTTTTAATTTTGCATTTTCTACTTCTTCTTTATTAGCATTACGATTTACTGCAATCATTATGTGTGCTGTTTCAATTGTACCTTTCGCTGGTCGTTTGTCTGTAACTTTAAGAATATGGTACCCAAATCTAGTTTTAAAAGGCATAGATATTTCAAATAAATCTGTTTTATATGCTTGTTCTTCAAATGGATATACCATTTGAAAAGCAGTGAAAAAACCTAAATCACCTCCATTTTTTTTGACGGAAGGGTCATCTGATCCACCATCACCTTTTGCAACATCCTCAAATGATTCTCCAGAAAGAATACGTTTTCTAAGTTGCATAATTTTATTGTATGCCTTAAGTGTATCATTAGGATTTGTACTATTTAAAATTTTCACCAATATATGAGATGCTCTAACTTCTTGTTTAGTTCTGTTGTATGCTTCTTTAACTAAATATTCATTCATAGATGAATCAGTTAGGTAGGGAAGAGCTAGTTGTTTATGGTATCCTGAAAGTTCTTTGACCAATTTAGGAATAGTATCATATCCTAATGCCTCAGCTTCTGCAACTTTTAATTTGAATTTTTTAAAAAGTTCCATGTATTCATCGAGGGATTCTTGATCATATTTTGGGTTATTATTGTTTTTTAAATATATCTGAAGAAATTCTGATTTAGTTATTTCTTTATCATTAATAGTCATTACAATTGATTCTTGACTAAAAGAATTAAAACAAAAAAGAACAATGATTGTTAATAATATTTTTTTCATCTTGATTAGTTTTTTATTTGATACTATAATTTGGAGCTTCACGTGTTATTGTTACGTCATGTGGATGACTTTCTAAATATCCAGCATTAGAGATCTTAATGAATTTTGAACCTTGAAGCTTTGTAATATTTTCAGCACCACAATATCCCATACCTGATCTTAGCCCACCAACAATTTGATACATTACTTCGTTTAATTTTCCTTTAAATGCTACACGACCTGAGATTCCTTCTGGAACTAATTTTTTAATATCATTTTCATTATTTTGGAAATAGCGATCTTTAGAACCTTTTTGCATGGCTTCAATTGACCCCATACCTCTATAAGTTTTAAATTTTCTACCTTGATATATAATAGTTTCTCCCGGCGATTCTTCAACTCCAGCAAACATTGAACCAACCATAACAGAATCTGCACCAGCAGCAATTGCTTTTACAATATCACCCGTATATCTAATTCCACCATCAGCAATAATTGGAACACCTGTACCTTCTAATGCCAAAGCGATATCATTTACTGCTGTTAATTGTGGAACACCTACACCGGCTATAACTCTTGTAGTACATATAGAACCTGGACCTATACCAACTTTTATAGCATCTGCACCAGCTTTAACTAGGTATAAAGCAGCTTCTGCAGTAGCTACATTTCCTGCAATTATATCTAATTTTGGGAATTTACTTTTTACTTCTTTTAATTTTTTTCCAAATGATTCAGTGTGTCCATGCGCTGTATCAATTACAATAGCATCAACTCCAGCTTGATTAAGAGCATCAACTCTCTCTAAAGTATCTTCAGTTACACCTACTGCTGCAGCTACGCGAAGACGACCATATTGGTCTTTACATGAATTTGGGTGTTCTTTAACTTTAATAATATCTCTAAATGTAATTAAACCAATTAGTTTATTTTCTTTATCTACTACAGGTAGTTTCTCAATTTTATTTGCTTGAAGTATTTCTTCTGCAGTTGCTAAATCAGTATTTTCAGAAGTTGTGATAATACTCGTTTTTGTCATTACTTCCTCTATTGGTCTTGAGTGATTTTTTTCAAAACGTAAATCTCTATTAGTTACAATACCAATTAATTTTTTGTTATTATTTATAACTGGTATCCCGCCAATTTTATTTTCCTTCATCAAATTTAGAGCATCTAAAACTATTGATTCTTCAGTTATTGTTACTGGATCAAGAATCATTCCGCTTTCTGATCTTTTAACTTTTCGAACTTCCATTGCCTGCTCTTTAATAGACATATTTTTATGTATTACACCAATTCCGCCTTGTTGAGCTATTGCTATAGCTAAACTAGATTCTGTAACTGTATCCATTGCTGCAGAAACAATAGGAGTGTTTACTGAAATATTTCGTGTTAATTTACTTTTTAGTATAACTTCGTGAGGAAGAACTTTAGAAAATGAAGGTATTAAAAGAACATCATCATAGGTTAGACCTTCTTTTATCTTACTAAGATTTGAAAGAGACATATTATTGAACTTATTTTTTAAATAAATTCCTGCAAATTTACATAAAAATTATTAGACTTGCTTAAATATTGATATGCGACTATTTTTAATTTTATTTTTTAGTTTAATATATTTTTTTTCTTTTTCTCAAAAGAAAAAAAATGAACTAATTGATTCAAATCTAATTCAATTATCAGGTGTTATAGTTTCAAATGAGACATTAGAACCACTTCCTTATACTACTGTTTATGATAAAACAATAGGTAGGGGAGTAATAGCAGATTATTATGGTTTCTTTTCAATGGTTGTTTTACCAGGAGATACAATTTTATTTTCTTTTTATGGTTATAAAACCTCCTCTTACATTGTACCTGATTCATTAATTGATAATCGTTATTCTATTATTCATGTTGCTCAAAGAGATACTATAGATTTACCTGAAGTTGATGTATATCCTTGGCCTTCGAGAGAAGATTTTGCGAGAGCATTTGTTGATATGGAACCATATGATGATGCCTTAAGAAGAGCTCAACAACAATTGTCAGGGGAAAGTTTAGCATTTGTTGCTGCTAGATTAGAAGGAGATGCATCATTGAGTTATACTTCATCAAGAAATGAATACTATACAAAATTATATACCTCTGGTCAATTACCAGTTAATAATTTGTTAAATCCATATGCTTGGTCTAAACTAATTAAAGACTGGAAAGAGGGTAAGTTAAGTAGACAATAATATATTTATAAATTAGGGTAGCACAAGAAATATTTTTCAACAGGTTTTGATAATGCAGAAATATTTAAATTATCAGAGGCTTTTGATAAATCGACAATTTCTCCAGATTTCATTAAAATATTTATATTTTGCTTTGATTCATTGTAAGCATTATTCTTTAGGGTATCTGAATAAATAAAAAAGTTTGTTTCTTTTTCTGTTAAATTATATTTTGATTTTATTTTTTTTCGAATTTTATCAACCATTTCTTTTTTAAATTTATTTTTTGAGATTTGAATTTTTAGTAAATCACGATTAATAATTCGTCTTGATAGGTCGGAAAGAATGAAATCTTCATGAAATTGCCAGACTTTAATTGCTCCAAGGATATCAAAATCATCTAATCTTGAAAATTTTTCTAATATACTTGCATCTTCTATAAAGTTTTTTTCATTGATATTTTCTTTCATAAAGAATAATAAGGCTGGATTTCCATATAGATTGCTACCTGATTGAATTAAATATTTAGCTCGTCTTAAAATATGAATTAGCATAAACTCACATACAACGACTGTTTTATGCATATATACTTGCCAATACATTACTCTTCTTGCAACAATAAACTTTTCTACAGAATAAATTCCCTTTTCTTCTATTACTAACTTGCCATTAATAACATTGATCATGTCTATAATACGATCACTACCAATTTTTCCTTCACTAACACCTGTATAATAACTATCTCTATTTAGGTAATCCATTCTATCCATGTCAAGTTGTCCTGAAATTAACTGATGTAGAAATTTTTTTTTGTATTTATTGTTAAATATATCTAATGCTAAATCTAATTTACCATCAAATTCAATACTTAATTGTTTTATAAAATATTTAGAAATTGATTCATGATTTATATTACAAACAATATCATATTCAAGTGCATGACTGAAAGGACCGTGACCAATATCATGTAATAAAATTGAAATTAAAACTCCTTCTTCTTCTTCTTTTGTTATTTCATGACCTTTTTTTCGTATAGTTGATACTGCCTTTGTCATTAGATGCATGGATCCAATAACATGTTGAAATCTAGTATGTAAGGCACCTGGGTATACCATATGTGTCAAACCTAATTGATTTATTCTACGAAGTCTTTGAAAAAAAGGGTGTTCAATAATGTCGAATATAATATCCATTGGAATCGAAATAAAACCATATATAGGATCGTTATATATTTTCTTTTTATTGTGAATTATGTTGTGTTTCGATTTCAATTATATACTTTTATTTATAGTATGTAAAACTAAAAAATATTAACCATATGCAGATAAGAATTCTTTGGGCAGATGATGAAATAGAATTGTTAAAGCCACATATTTTATTTTTAGAGTCTAAAGATTATTTTGTTTTTCCAGTAAATAATGGTAATTCGGCTATTGAAATAATTGAAAAAGAAGATTTTGACATAATTTTTTTAGATGAAAATATGCCAGGTATTTCAGGTCTTGAAACTTTAACTAGAATAAAAAAAATTAAGCAACATATTCCTGTAGTTATGATAACAAAAAGTGAAGAGGAATTCATAATGGAAGAAGCTATTGGAAATAATATTGCTGATTATTTAATTAAACCAGTTAATCCTAATCAAATATTGCTATCTATTAAGAAAAATTTAGATTCCAGTAAGTTGGTCTCTCAAAAGACTAATTTAAATTACCAAAAAGAATTTCAAGAATTAGGCATGAAATTAAACAGTACTTTAAATTTATCTGAATGGTCTGATTTATATAAAAATATAGTTTTTTGGGAATTGAAACTTTCAGAGATTGAGGATAATGGTATGAAAGAGATATTGGAAATGCAGAAAAAAGACGCAAATATTCAATTCTGTAAATTTATTCAAGATAATTATCTAAATTGGTTAAATGGAGTAGAGGAATCCCCAGAAATGGTTCATACATTATTTAAAAATAAAATTAATCCAAAGTTAGATGAATCAAATGTATTTATATTGTTGATTGATAATCTTCGTTTTGATCAGTGGAAGATATTAAGTCCAACTTTAAAGAAATTTTATAATGTTAAAGAAGAAGAATTAGTATATTCAATATTACCTACATCTACTCAATATGCAAGGAATTCTTTTTTTGCTGGATTAATGCCTAGTGAAGTAGCTAAGAAACATCCAAATTTATGGAAAGGAGAAGATTCTCAAGAAGGTAAAAATTTAAATGAATCAAAATTATTTGATTTTCAATTAAAAAGACTTGGTAGAAATTTAAAATGGTCATACAAAAAGATTACTAATTTAAATTCAGGCAAAAAATTAGTTGATAATTTTAATCAATTATTGGAAAATGATTTGAATATAATTGTATATAATTTTGTTGATATGTTATCTCATTCTCGTACAGAAATGGAAGTTATTCGTGAGCTAGCAGACGATGAACAGGCATATAGGTCATTAACACTTCAATGGTTTGAACATTCTCCGCTTTATGAAATAGTTAAAAAATGTGCTCAATCAAGGAAGAAATTAATTATTACAACAGATCATGGCACAGTTAGAGTCACAAATCCTGTTAAGATTATAGGTGAAAGAAATACAAATACAAATTTAAGATATAAGACTGGAAAAAATCTCTCTTATAAAGAAAATGATGTTTTTCAAATTAAAAACCCCGAAGATGCATTTTTACCCAAAACTGGAATTTCATCAGAGTTTGTTTTTGTAAAAGGTCAAGATTATTTTGTTTATCCAAATAATTATAATCATTTTGTTAATTACTATAATAATACTTTTCAGCATGGAGGTATATCACTTGAAGAAATGTTAATTCCATATATTGAGTTAGACCCTAAGTAAATGATTTTTAATATTGAAAAAGTTGATTCTTTAAAAGAAGTAGCTAAAGATTTTATGGATAAATTTAGTGGAAACAAGATATTTGTCTTTACTGGAGAAATGGGGGCTGGAAAAACGACTTTTATTGCTTCTATTTTTCATATATTAGGTATAGATTCCTTTCAAGGTTCACCTACATATTCTATCTTAAATTCTTATAATAGTAAAGTTTTTGGTAAAATAAATCATTTTGATTTTTATCGAATTAAAAGTGATGTAGAAGCACTTGATATTGGAATTGATGAAATTTTATATTCTGGTGATATTTGTTTTATTGAATGGCCGGAAAAAATTAGACATCTTTTACCAAATAATATTATTTGGTCGTATATTCGTGTAAACGAAGATAATTCAAGAACTTTAATTGTTGATATATGATTACAGATCCAGAAATGTTAAAGAAATTAATGCAACAAGGCAGTTTTCTCCCAAAAGAAGAAATGCTTGAGGTAACTAGTAAAAAAGGTAGTTTATTTATTGGTATTCCTAAAGAAACTTCATTTCAAGAGCAGAGAGTTGCACTAGTTCCAGAGGCTGTTTCTCTTTTGGTTTCATATGGACACAAGGTTAAAGTTGAAACTAATAGTGGGGAATCTGCAAATTTTTCTGATACTGATTACAGTGAAGCTGGTGCAGAGATATGTTATGATAAAAAGGAAATTTTTTCATGTAATTTAATTTTTAAAGTTGCACCTCCTGCAGAATCAGAAGTTGAGTTGATGCCAGGTAACCAGACATTAATATCGGCTTTACAAATTTCTATTCAACCAAAAGTTATTCTTAAAAAACTTATCGATAAGAAAATTACAGCAATTGCTTGGGATTATATTCGTGATGATAGTGGTATTTTTCCTGTAGTTAGAGCTATGGGTGAGATTGCTGGAACTACATCTATTTTAGTTGCAGGTGAATTACTTTCATCTTTTAGTAAAGGTAAAGGTATTATGCTTGGAGGTATAACTGGAGTTCAGCCAACACAAGTTGTTGTTATTGGTGCTGGTACTGTAGGTGAATATGCAACAAAAGCAGCGTTAGGTTTAGGTGCATCAGTTAAAGTCTTTGATAATTCTTTATCTAAGTTAAGGCGGCTTCAAAATGATTTAGGAACTCGTGTTTATACTTCTGTTATTCAACCCAAAGTATTAGCGAAAGCTCTTATGAGATCTGATGTGGTTATAGGTGCATTAAGAGCTCCTTTAGGTCGTACACCATGTGTTGTAACTGAAAATATGGTGAAAAACATGAAATCAGGTTCAGTAGTAGTTGATGTGAGTATTGATCAAGGTGGATGTTTTGAAACGTCTAAAGTTACAACACATGATAAACCTACTTTTAAAGAATATGAAGTAATTCATTATTGTGTCCCAAATATTGCTTCTAGAGTTTCACGAACAGCTTCATTTGCACTGTCTAATATTTTTTCACCTATATTAGTAGATATGGGTGATAAAGGAGGTGCTGTGGGGTTGATATCTAGTGATTTAGGGTTCAGAAGAGGCGTTTATATTTATAAAGGTGTTTTAACTAGTGAAGTTCTTGGTAAAGTTTTTGATTTGAAATACAAAGATATAGAACTTCTTTTAATGGGTATGAAATAGGTGATTGAGCCATTAAATTTACCAAATGCTAATCTTCGATTAAAGAAAAAGAATCGAAGATTATATGTATGGTGTATTGTTCGTAAAAAAGAATTGATTTGTACTCCTGAAGAATGGGTGAGACAACATTTTATTCACTATTTAGTAAATTATAGAAAAATACCAATCGGTTTAATATCTTCAGAATTTTCATTAAACTATAACGGTATTTTAAAAAGAGCTGATATAGTTGTGTTTAAAAAAAATACTGAACCGATTTTAATTGTAGAATGTAAAGCTCCAAATATTAATTTAAATCAAAAAACTATTTTTCAAATAGCACAATACAATTTTAAATTAAACGCTAAATATCTATGTTTAACAAACGGTTTAGATCATTTTTATTGTGAAATTAATACTGAAAATGGTAATATCAATAATATTGATGAGATTCCATTAGATCTTGTTGATTAAACCTCTAATTTAAACTCTGAAGTTTTATGGAAACTAATATCTGGGTAATCTTGTTCTGCAACTCTCAATAAAAAAGGTGTTTCAGCTAAAAAAACTAAGTTTTCATCTTTATCCAAAGCAATATTTTTTTGTTTAGATTTTTTAAATTGTTCTATTGTTTGATTTTTATCCGAATAAATCCAACAAGCTTTAAAATAATTTTTTGGATTAAATCTACATTTCGCACCATATTCATGTTCTAGACGATAGCTTATCACTTCGAATTGAAGTTGACCAACTGTACCAATTATTTTACGATTTCCTGGTTGTTGAATAAATAACTGCGCTACTCCTTCATCCATTAATTGATTAATTCCTTTTTCTAATTGTTTTGATTTCATTGGATCTAAATTCTCAAGTTCCATAAATATTTCTGGAGAAAAGTTTGGTATTCCTTTAAATATAAAGTTTTCACCTTCATTTAATGTATCTCCAATCTTGAAGTTGCCAGAATCATATAATCCAATGACATCACCAGGAAATGCCTTTTCAATAATGCTTTTGTCTTGGGCTAGGAATGACGTAGGATTGGAAAATTTCATTTTTTTTCTCAGTCTAACATGATTGTAGAATGTATTACGTTTAAATGTACCCGAAACTATTCTTAAAAAAGCAATTCTATCTCTGTGTTTAGGGTCAAGATTAGCGTGTATTTTAAAAACAAATCCTGAGAATTTTGAATCAGAAGGTTTAATTACTCTTAAATTAGTATCACGTCCTTTTGGTGAAGGAGCAATTTCACAAAAAGTATTTAGTAACTCTTGTACACCAAAATTATTTATTGCTGAGCCAAAGAAAACAGGAGCGACATCAGCATTTATATAGGATTTGTGATTAAATTCATCGTAAACACCTTTAATTAATTCTATTTCCTCTCTTAACTCTTTTGTAGCCTTTTCACCTATTATTTCATATAATTTAGGATCATTTAAATTATTAATTGAATATAGATTAGTCGAAATACTAGTTTTGTTTGGAGAAAATAGGTTTAGATTTTTTTTATGGATGTTGTATACTCCTTTAAAATCTTCACCCATTCCAATTGGCCAAGATAAAGGAGTTACTTTAATGTTAAGTTTGTTCTCTAATTCATCTAATAAGTCGAATGATTCTTTTCCATATCTATCTAGCTTGTTAATAAAAATAATGACTGGTATTTTTCTCATACGACAAACTTCCATTAGTTTTTCGGTTTGAGTTTCTACACCATTTGCAACATCAATAACAAGTATTACACTATCTACAGCTGTTAATGTTCTAAATGTGTCTTCTGCAAAGTCTTTATGACCAGGTGTGTCTAAAATGTTAATTTGTGTATTTTGATAGTTAAAAGCCATAACTGAAGTTGCTACAGAGATTCCTCTTTGCTTCTCAATTTCCATAAAATCTGATGTAGCTGTTTTTTTTATTTTGTTGTTTTTTACAGCACCTGCAGATTGAATAGCTCCACCAAAAAGTAATAATTTTTCAGTTAAAGTTGTTTTACCAGCATCAGGGTGAGATATTATTCCAAATGTTCTTCTTTTTTCAATTTCCAAATTATTTGACATTCACTTGATTTAATTTGTTTATAACTGGATTAGCATACATTTTTATTAAAATAGGTCGATGATCTTCCTGAATTAATGATATCCTTTTATTAAAACTTTCACGATCTTTTTGTTTTATTTTCACTTCGAATTCTATATCATGTAATTTTGGTCCTATAGATGAATCTCTATTGTGTAATTTTTCGTATGCAATATAATTTGGAGCTTGGAGTAAGTAATTGTTTATTATTTGTTTGTCAATTTCTTTAGCAATTTCTTTAGGATCTTCTTTAAAGGTTTTTATTTTATCTCCAAATGACACATGAATATTGCCTTTAAAATTCAAAAGTCCTCTTGAAATACTTTTTTGATCAGCATTTTTATCTTTAATAAAAGTTATATTATTATTTTTCATATAAATTTCTTCTGCTTTCATGCTATCACAAGGATCTAATTCATATGAAATAGAAACAGGTATTATGTTTAGCGAATTAATAGTTTCATTAAGTTTTATTTTTTTTGAATCAACACCTAGTTGAAGCATTTTAATTATTGCAGGATCAGTATAATCTATTCCATCTTTTGCTCTTCCTTCTTTTTGTGCTATCCAGATACTATCACCAGATTTAATTTTATAATTAATATAAGAAGATAATTTTTTTAATGATAGTAATTTTTCTCTTCCACTCAATGATCTTTTTACAATAAAACTTTTATTTAGTCTCATTAAATCAGATATGTATTCTTTATTTAGTAGGTTATCTCCAATTGCAATTTCTACAGTATTGTGATTTGCTTTATACAATAAATAACTTACTAAAGCAGGATCCATAACTATGTCTCTATGGTTACCTATGAAAAGATATGATTGATTTTTGTCTAATTTTTCAAGACCAGAAATCGTAACTTTACCACAAGTTTTTTTTAAAATTTTACTAAATTCAAGGCCTATAATCTTTTGAAAATCTGATACTTTATTAATTGATTTTGATTTTTTTTTAAAAAAAAATCGAATTAAGGCTTTTGTGATAATGGGAGAAATATTAAACAGTTTTGGGTAACTATACTTAGCTACTCCAACTATTAATTCATCTTCTTTGTGTAATTTATTGACTACATTTTTGACTTCATCATCATGATAAGGTCTAATATCTTCAAAGTTGTTCATTATTTTTTCCAGTCATCTAGACTAAATACGAATGTTTCACCATTGTCATCATATGTTGATTTTGTGGCCCATTCATCGCAAGTTCTATCTCCAAAATCAATAGTTGCAACCCATGCTCCAGAATCGTAGTCGTAGTATTTTATAATTCCAGCAATAATATATTCACAATCATTAGATTTTATAAGAGGTTCCACTATTACTTTTTTATATTTAGATTTTTTACCATCATAATATGATTCATCTAATTGTAATTCAAATGTTGAAATATTTCCATCTTGGGTAAGGTTTGCTATACTATTTTCTTCTCCATCACCAAAATTTACTTTAGCAACAATATTGCCATTTTGAATATATTCTATTTCACCTGTAGTATAGTAATCGTTAGATGATGATTTTACAAATGATTCAGTAATATTCACATCACCTCCTGAGTTTGATAAAGTTATTTGAGCTGACTCTAAAGAAATTTCTCTTGAGAAATCATCAATTTTTTTGTTTTTATTACATGAATAAATTAAAATTGATAAAACAGATAGAATAAATATTGTTTTTTTCATTTGTATGTAGATTTTAAAATTATAATTTAAATATAGGTAATTTTAGTGTTTTAGACTAAAATAAGGTAAATATAAAATGTACATTTATTTAATGTACATTTTATATTTATTTTGGGTGGAAGATGGGGCTCGAACCCACGACCCTCGGTACCACAAACCGATGCTCTAACCAACTGAGCTACAACCACCATTTATATTCGCAAATATATGTAATTATAAATTATAGTTTTACGATTTTAGTAAATAATTAACTTTAAATATGTTGATAAAGTTTAGTTAAAAACTATATAAAGTATTTATACTCTAATTATTTTTGTGAAAAATTCTTTTTTTATGCTTAAGATAGGTGTTCTTGGTGTTGGTCATTTGGGTGAAATACATGTCAAATTAATAACTCAACTAACTCAATATTATAAATTAATAGGTTTTTATGATCCAAATGATTACAATGCGAAAAATATCATTCAAAAATATCATATTAAGAGGTTTTTTTCTTTAGAAGAATTAATTAAGGAGGTAGATTGTCTTGATATTGTGACTCCAACTATTACTCATTTTGATTGTGCCTCCAAGGCTCTTAAAATGAGTAAACATTTATTCATAGAAAAACCTTTAACTCAAACAATTGATGAGGCGAAAAAATTAATTCAATTAGCCAATGAAGCTGCTGTTAAAGTTCAAGTTGGTCATGTTGAACGATTTAATCCAGCATTTAAAAAAGCTATGGCATATTTTAATAATCCTATGTTTATTGAAACTCATCGTTTAGCAAATTTTAATCCTCGTGGTACTGATACACCTGTTGTATTAGATTTAATGATACATGACTTAGATATAATATTAAACGTTGTTAATTCAACAATTAAAAATATCTCAGCATCTGGTGTTCCAATAGTTAGTGACACACCAGATATTGCTAATGCGAGGATTGAGTTTAATAATGGCTGTGTCGCAAACTTAACAGCAAGCAGGATTTCAATGAAAAACATGCGTAAATCTCGCTTTTTTCAAAAGGATGCATATATAAGTATTGATTTTTTAAAAAAAGAACTAGAAGTAGTTCGTATGGAAGATGTTAAAACTGATGTTGAACCATTTGATATTGTATTTGATATTGGTGGTGATAAACCAAGAAAAAAAATAATTTTTGATAAACCAAACATTAAGCCTATCAATGCAATTGAAGAAGAATTAATCGATTTTCATGATATTGTTATAAATGATCTCCCTCCAATTGTATCTATTGAAGATGCTTATTCAGCATTAGATGTAGCCCATCAAATATTAGATAAATTAAAATTATCATCACTTTAATTAGACAATAAATAAATTTTGGTTTCGTTTAGTTTTTATTATGTTTAAAATATGAAATATATTGTATTGATAACTCTTATAATTTTCTTTTTTGGATCATGTATAAAAAATAATTCAAATCCAATTTGGATAGAGGTTAAAGAATGGGAATTAATAGATAATCCTAATCAAAATGTTTTAGAAAATTACAATCCGGGAGTTTTAACTCATGGAATAAAAGATGTATGGCTTTATATAGACAATTCATTAGTCGGAGTTTTTGAAGTACCCTTTAGAGTTCCTGTTTTAGAAGAAGGAGTGAAAGAGATTAGAATGATTCCCGGAATACATAATAATGGTATTTCTACAACAAAAACTAGATATCCTTTTTTTGAGCCTTATGTTACAAATATTGATTTAATAGAAAATCAAACATACATTATTAATCCAGTTACTATGTATTCTACTTCAACTAAATTTTGGATCGAAAATTTTGAATCTTCTTCTAATCAATTTGTTGATGGTAATGCTACACTTTCGTCACTTATTCCATCTAATGACCCTTCTATAATTGATCCTTCAATTAATGAAAGTTATTTTGGACGTATTTCTTTAAATAATATAGATAATATGTATATCGGATCTTCTGATGTTTTCGGTATTTCTGGAACTCCAATAGGTCTTCCAAAAGGTACAGATTGTTATTTAGAAATTGATTATCACAATACTGCTGATATTACTACAGGAATATTAGCTTTAAGTTCAACTGATGGGATTAACAATCCATTAGTCACATTGAATAGGCAATTTGAAAGTGAGGTAGAGTGGAAGAAAATATATATTGAATTAAGAGAAGTAGTTTCAGGTTCTACATCAGCTCAATATTTTGAATTTACTTTAGATGCTTTATTGCCAAATGGAGTTAATTCAGGTCAAATAAATATAGATAATTTTAAAGCAGTTTACTTTTAATGAAATCAAATTTTCTTTTATTTATTTTAGTTTTTTTTGATTGGTTGTCAGCTTTTTTTACTTGGTTTTTCTTTTATTATTTTCGTAAAACAAGTATTGAAAATGTTGAGTTTTCTGTAAATAATTCTTTTTATATAGGTATTACATTTCTTCCTATAGCTTGGCTTATTTTATATGCTTTACAAGGAATTTATAAAGATGTTAAAAGGTTGTATCGTTTAAGAATATTAATCAATACATTTTCATCAACTTTAATAGGTTCTATTGGAATATTTTTTGTTTTTCTTTTAGATGATAACATAAATAGTTATTCGCAATATTATTATTCGGTTTTATTTTTATTTTTTATTCATTTTATTTTGACTTTTTTTCCAAGAATAATTTTGGTTAGTTACATAGTTAAAAAAATTCATAATCGTAAAGATGGATTTAAAACACTAATTATTGGAGGAAGTGATAAAGCTATTAATATATATCAAGAAATTAATAATTTACCTAAAGGAATAGGTTGTGAATTCGTAGGATTTTTAAATATTAATGGAGTTGACAAATTACTAGATGAATATTTGCCTTATTTAGGGCATATAGATAATTTAGAAACAGTTATATGTAATTATAATATTGAAGAAGTAATTATTGCTTTAGAAAGTTCAGAACATGATAAATTGAAAAAGATTATTTCTAGGTTAGAATTTGCCGATATTAACATAAAAGTACTTCCGGATATGTATGATATTCTTTCAGGTACTGTTAAAATGAATAATATTTTTGGTGCTCTTTTAATAAATATTAAATCAGAGATTATGCCTATTTGGCAAAGAGTTTTTAAACGTATGTTAGATATTATAATTTCTTTAATGTCATTAGTATTACTCATTCCGGTATATATAATACTTGCAATTTTAGTTAAGCTTACTTCTCCCGGGCCTATAATATTTCGACAAGATCGTATTGGGAAAAATGGAAAGTTATTTAGGATAGTTAAATTTAGAACTATGTTTATTAATTCTGAGATAAATGGACCTCAATTATCTTCATCAAATGATTCTAGGATAACAAAGGTAGGTCGTTTTATGCGTAGGTCTAGATTGGATGAATTTTTACAATTTTACAACGTACTAATTGGTGAAATGTCTTTGGTAGGTCCAAGACCTGAAAGACAGTTTTTTATAGATAAAATTGTTGAACGTGAACCACAGTTTTTAAAATTAACAAAAGTGCGTCCTGGAATTACATCCTGGGGTCAAGTTAAATATGGTTATGCAGAAAATGTTGATCAAATGATAGATAGAATGAAATACGACTTGCTTTATTTGAAAAATCGTAGTTTATCTTTAGATTTTAAAATTATGTTTTATACCGTTTTAATAATTTTTAAGGGTACGGGCAAATGATTATTTTATTTTTAAATTAAACATAACTTTATTTTCGATTAGACCTGTTAATTGGTCTCCGATTTTAATCGGCCCAACACCTTCAGGAGTTCCTGTGAATATTAAGTCACCCTTTTTTAATGTTATAAACTTTGAAATATATGATATTAATGAATCTATTTTAAAAATCATTTCACTACTATTTCCTTTTTGAACAGTTTTTCCATTTTTATTTAGTTGGAATGATATATTATCTAAATTTAGTTTCTCTTTATTAATAAATTCCTTAGAAATAGGAGCGCTGTTGTCAAATGATTTTGATATTTCCCATGGATGGCTATTCTTTTTACATTTTGTTTGTAAGTCTCTTGCAGTAAAGTCTATTCCAAGACCAATTTCAGAATAATATTTATGGGCAAATTTTTCCTTTATATTTTTACCGACTCGATCTATTTTTATCACTAATTCGCATTCAAATTCAATTTTTTTTGAAAAGTCAGGGTAGAAAAAAGGATTTTCAGCATTAAATAAAGAAGTTTCTGGTTTCATGAAAAATATTGGTTTTTCAGGAACCTCTTCATTCATTTCAATAGCGTGTTTGAAGTAATTTCTACCAATACAGATTAATTTCATTTATTTGAATTTGTTTTTTAGGTTTTTAAGTTTAATATTAAATTTTTCTTTTTCTTTTTCTTTTTTTATTTTTTTAATTATTTTTTTTAAACATTGTTTGGTGTGTCTAGGGAATTCAGCTTCCATTATCCAACCATAATAACTAGGTTCTGAAATTGAAATTTCTTTAATTGATTTTCCTTTATGTTTCCCGAAATTATATATTTCAATTCCTTCTTTATTAATTGCTAGTCTTCCAGCAAAATCTATCCGGGTAACATTTTCATAATTTGAAAAATTAGCTAAAAAATTTACATCATTTTTTATTTCATCGTATCGAGATATTTGTGCATTTAATATTTCATAAGTTGCATTTGCATCAGCGATTGCAGAATGAGCATTTTCCAGTTTTTTATTACAGTAAAAATTATAAGCAGCAACTAAAGTTCTTTCTTCCATTTTATGGAAAATATTTTGTACATCAATATGTTTGCTATTTGATAAATCTATTATACTATTAGCTCTTATTAGTTCTTCTGCTAAGATTGGTAAATCAAATTTATTTGAATTATAACCTACAATATCTGACTTTTCAATAAATTTTTCTAATTCTGGAACAATATCTTTAAAAGTCGGTTCATTTTCTATGTCTTTATTATATATTCCATGTATTTTACTAATTTCTAACGGGATTTTTTTTTCAGGATTTATTCGTTTGTGAAATTCTGATTTTTTACCATCAGTAGAGATTTTTATAATTCCTATTTCAACAATTCTATCATTAACTACATCTAAACCTGTTGCTTCAATATCTAGTATTATTATGTTTTTTTTGAGTTTAATCATTATGATAGTTAAAATAGGATTTTGATTTTGTTTCTATTTTTATTCTAATTGTTAGTTAGAATTTAAAATTCTCTATTTTCATCAAATGATTCAAGATATTCAGCAACTCGTTTCACAAATTTACCGCCAAGTGCTCCATCAATAACTCTGTGGTCATATGAGTGTGATAAGAACATTTTTTGTCTAATTCCAATAAAATCACCTTCTATAGTTTCAATAACTGATGGTACTTTACGAATAGCTCCTAATGCTAAAATAGCGACTTGAGGTTGATTAATAATTGGTGTACCCATAACATTTCCAAATGTTCCAACGTTGGTTACAGTATAAGTACCTCCTTCAATATCTTCAGGTTTTAGACAATTATTTCGTGCATTATTGGCTAATTCATTTACTGATTTAGTTAAACCAGTTAGATTTAAACGATCTGCATTTTTTATTACAGGAACAATTAAATTTCCTGATGGAAGTGCAGTAGCCATACCGATATTTATATTATTTCTTTTAATAATTTTATTTTCAGATACAGAGACATTAATCATTGGGAAATCTTTTATAGCTTTAACTATTGCTTCAATGATTATTGGAGTAAATGTGATTTTTTCACCCTCTCGTTTTATGAAATCATTTTTTATTTTATCTCTCCAATTAACTATTTTTGTCATATCAGCTTCAACATAACTAGTTACATGGGGCGAAACAGATTTTGACATAACCATATGATCAGCAATTATTTTGCGCATACGATCCATTTCAATAATTTCGTCATTAGAGCCAATAATTATTTTAGGGTTTTTAATTTTTGTTGATAATTCAGTAGTGCTATTAGTTGAATTTTCAATAATTTGATTTGGAGTATTTAAATTGTTTCTATTTTCAATATATTTTAAAATATCTTTTTTGGTAACTCTAGATGACTTTCCTGATCCAGAAATCGATTCTAATTCAGATATTAATATTCCTTCTTTTTCTGCAATGCTTCTAACTAGGGGGGAGTAGAATCTTCCAGATGGACCTGATTTAGGGATATTATTACTGATTTTTTTATGATCTAATTTTTCTTCTATTTTCAGTTCTTCTTTAGACTCTTCTTTAGATTCTTCTTTAGATTCTTCTTTAGA
>CEUK01100213.1_pt1 | contig 64629 bp, 62 predicted proteins | sample 356451 | NCBI WGS metagenome assembly CEUK01 (sample SAMEA2622843, study PRJEB7988) | marine metagenome | isolation source: saline water (ENVO:00002010), including
AATCCAATAGGTCCAAGAGGGGTTTATGATGAAGCTAAACGTTTTCAAGAAGCTATAACTATGGCATATCATAAATTCCATGGTCTAGAAACTAGAATTGCTAGAATTTTTAACACATATGGTCCCCGTATGAGACTTAATGATGGACGTGTTCTGCCAGCATTTATTGGTCAAGTATTGCGAGGTGATGATTTAACAATTTTTGGAGATGGTTCTCAGACAAGATCTTTTTGTTATATTGATGACCTAATAGCAGGAATTGATCTTTTGTTAAATAGTGATTATTCAGATCCAATTAATCTTGGTAATCCTTCTGAAATTTCAATTCGTGATTTTGCCAAAGAAATTATTAAAATGTCGGGAAGTAAACAAAAGATAATTTATAAAGAATTACCTATGGATGATCCAAAGAAACGTCAACCAGATATAACAAAAGCAAAAGATATATTAAGTTGGGAGCCTAGGATTGATAGATCTGAAGGTTTAAAAATAACATACGATTACTTTAATAGTCTTTCCGAAGAAGAGTTGAAGAAAACAGAGCACAATGATTTTAACAAATATATTATTCGATAATGGGATTTTTTGCACATGAAACTGCTGTGGTTGATAAAGATTGTCAAATTGGTGAAGGAACAAAAATTTGGCATTTTTCTCATATTATGTCTAATTGTATAATTGGTGAACGATGTAATATTGGTCAAAATGTTGTTGTGTCTCCAAAAGTAAAACTTGGTGTTAATGTTAAGATTCAGAATAATGTTTCTTTATACACTGGAGTGGAGTGCGAGGATGATGTTTTTTTAGGCCCTTCTATGGTTTTTACTAATGTAATTAATCCTAGAAGTGCTGTAAATCGAAGGGATGCATATATAAAAACCATTGTTAGAAAGGGTGCAAGTATTGGAGCAAATGCTACCATAGTATGTGGAAATGAAATTGGTAAATATGCTTTTATTGGTGCAGGAGCGGTAGTTACTAAAACAATAAGAGACTATGCTCTAGTTATTGGAAATCCAGCACGTCAAGTCGGTTGGGTTAGTGAGATTGGTGAAAAATTGCATTTTGATTCAAAGGGTATTGCAATATGTAAGGAAAGTGGTTCAAAATATAAGTTATTGAATGAAAAAGTAGTAAAAATAGAGGATTAGTATATAGGAAATGAAAAAGGTTAAATTTGTTGTTATTGGAGCGGGTCATATTGGAAAAAGACATGCAGAAATGATATCTAGAGAGGATGAAGCTGATTTAGTAGCGATGGTTGATATTCGTTCAGAAAAAGAGTGTGAAATAGATAAATTTAAAGTTCCATTTTTTAATTCTATTGAAAATTTACTAGAATCAGGAATTGAATTTGATGTTGGTAATATTTGTACCCCGAATGGTTTTCATGCTTCTCAGAGTTTACTTTTACTAGCTAATAAAAAGCATGTTGTTTGTGAAAAGCCTATGGGTTTATTGAAGGAAGATTGTGAAAAAGTAATTTCTAAATCATTAAAAATGTCTCGAGATGTTTTTTGTGTAATGCAGAATAGATATTCTCCACCTTCTAAATGGGTTAAATCAATCATAGAGGATAAAAAACTTGGAAACATATTTATGGTTCAATTAAATTGTTACTGGAATAGGGATGAAAGATACTATAAAAAAAATGGTTGGAAAGGGACATCTAATTTAGATGGAGGAACACTTTTTACACAATTTTCTCATTTTATTGATATTATGTATTGGTTATTTGGAGAAATTGATAATATTCAAGGCAGGTTTGATGATTTTACTCATCAAAATGTAACTGATTTTGAAGATTCAGGTTTTGTAAGTTTTGATTTTAAAAATGGTGGAATGGGAACATTGAATTATTCTACAGCTGTTTTTAATCAAAATCTTGAAAGTTCTATTACTATAATTGGTAGTAAAGGATCGATTAAGATAGGTGGTCAATATATGAATAAAGTTGAAGTCTGTAATATTGATAATTATGAAATGCCAGAATTACCAGAATCAAATCCAGCTAATGATTATGGACCCTATAAAGGTTCAGCTGCAAATCATAATTATGTTATTAAAAATGTAATAGATACTTTAAAAGGTCGAACAACTGCAACGACTAATGCTTTTGAAGGTCTTAAGGTTGTTGAAATAATAGAAGAAATATATAAAGTTAGAAATGAACAGTTCAATTTACGATAAATTAATAAATAAAGAAGCTAAACTTGGTGTTATAGGATTAGGTTATGTTGGTTTACCAATTGCTTTAGAATTTGCAAAGAAAATTAAGGTAGTTGGGTTTGATATTAATGAAGAGCGTGTTAATATGATGCGTAATAATATAGATCCAAGTAATGAAATAGATTCATCACAATTTAACCAATGTGATATTCATTTCACAAATAAAATTGAAGAATTATCGGATGTGAGTTTTTTTATAATTGCCGTCCCAACGCCTATTGATGGTTCAAATTTACCTAACCTTTCACCTCTATTAAATGCAACAAACACAGTTGGTAAGGTTTTAAATAAAGGTGACTATGTTGTTTTTGAGTCAACAGTTTATCCAGGATGTACAGAAGATGATTGTATCCCTGTTTTAGAAAAAGTTTCTAAATTGAATTTTAAAGAAGATTTTATGGTCGGTTATTCACCAGAAAGAATTAATCCCGGTGATACAGAACATACTTTGAAAAATGTAATAAAGGTCGTTTCAGGTTGCTGTGAAAAGGCAGTAGATCAAATAGGTAAAATATATGAATTAGTTATAGAAGCAGGTGTGTATAAAGCATCCTCGATTAAAGTAGCTGAAGCATCTAAAATAATTGAAAACACACAACGTGATGTAAATATTGCTTTAATTAATGAATTGTCAATTATTTTCAACAAACTTCAGATTAACACTTTTGATGTTCTAGAAGCAGCAGGAACTAAATGGAATTTTCTTAAGTTTTCACCCGGCTTAGTAGGTGGTCATTGTATAGGTGTTGACCCATATTATTTAACACACAAAGCAAAACAAGTAGGATATCATTCGAAGGTAATTACAAGTGGTCGTTATGTAAATGACTCTATGGGATTCTATATAGGTAAGCAAACGGTTAAGAAAATTCTTGCTACTGGAAAACACATACAAGAAGCTAAAATTTTGGTTATGGGTGCAACTTTCAAAGAAGATGTTAGCGATATTAGAAATTCAAAAGTTATTGATATAATTAATGAGTTGAAATCTTTTCAAGTTAAAGTTGATTTAGTTGATCCAAATGCCTCTTCAGAGGAAATGGAATTAGAATATGGTGTCTCATTAATTGAGAAACCAACAAATGATTATGATGCAATTATTGTTGCTGTTAATCATAAAGAGTATAAGATTATGAATGAAAGGGATTTTAGATTAATGATGAAAGATGATTTAGGAATTGTTGTTGATGTTAAAGGCATTTTTAAAAACTCTATTAATAATCTAGAGTATTGGAGTTTGTAGATTCAGTTTGACTTAAATACTTTTTATTTATAGATAATAAAAAGTATGAGTGTTTAATATATGGGTTTTTTTAACAATTTTTTTTCAAAAAATCGAGGTTATGTAATGCCTGTTGATTTATCAGTTTTTAAAGTTGATATGCATAGTCATTTAATTCCTAATATTGATGATGGATCTAAATCAATTGATGAAACAGTTAATATGCTTTTGAAATTTGAAAGTATGGGATACCGTAAAGTTATAACAACGCCCCATATTATGAGTGATCATTATCCTAATACTAAAGAAGTTATTATAAAGGGATTAAAAGATGTTAGAAGGGAGTTATCTAAATTAAATTTAGATATCATTCTTGAAGTTGCTGCTGAATATTATTTTGATTATGAATTAATGAATAATATTATAAATAAAGAAGAATTATTAGTTTTTGGAGATAATTATTTGCTTGTTGAATTTCCATTTCATTCTAAGCCAAATGAAATTGAAAAATTATTTTTTCAATTGTTACTTCAAGGATATAAACCAGTAGTAGCTCATTTTGAAAGGTATCTATACTTTAATGATATTGTATCTTTAGCTAGAGAATGGAGAGAAAAAGGAATATTTATACAATTAAATTTTAGTTCAGTATTTAATTTTTATGGTCGTGAAGTTAGATGCAGAGCAGAGAAATTAATTGATTCTAAACAGGTTGATTTTGCAGCTACTGATTGCCATAATATTGAAAATTTAATACTTCTTGAAAGTAATAGATCAAAGGAGTATTTATATAAGCTTAGTTGTATTGATTTAAGGAATAGTGATTTAATTTAATTTTTAAAAGTTTTAGTGTTTGCTTAATATTAAATTTATGAAAAATGAAAAAAACATAAAAGATTGGAATGACATAAAGACAAATGACAGTTGGGCAATATTTAAAATTATTGCTGAATTTGTTGAAGGATATGAACGAATGGCTAAAATAGGTCCTTGTATTTCTGTCTTTGGATCGGCAAGGACAGATCCTAAAAATAGATATTATAAAATAGGAGTTGAGGTCTCTCGTTTATTAGCAGAAGGTGGTTTTGGTGTTATAACAGGTGGAGGCCCTGGGATAATGGAGGCTGCTAACAAGGGGGCTCAAGAGGGTCGAGGAAAATCTGTAGGTCTTAATATTGATTTACCTTTTGAACAAAATCAAAATCCATATATTGATAGAGAACATAATTTAGAATTTGATTATTTTTTTATTAGAAAAGTTATGTTTGTTAAGTATGCTCAAGGATTTGTTGTCCTTCCAGGTGGTTTTGGTACTTTTGATGAATTGTTTGAAGCATTAACATTAATGCAAACGAATAAGATAAATAAACGTCCAGTTATTTTAATAGGTTCAGAATATTGGAATGGTTTAATGAATTGGATTAATGATATTATGCTATTTAAGGAGAGTAATATTTCAGTTATTGATTTAGATTTAATTAAAATTGTTGATACTGCAAAAGAAGCATTTGAAGCAATTGATGAATTTTATAAGTCAAATGATTTATCTCCAAATTTCTAAAAACTTATATTTGTATACAATATTATGTCATTATTTACTAAGATTAGAAATTATGTTTGGAGTAAAAGTTTTTTAATTAACATTAGCTCAATTTTTTTATTTTATGTTGTAAGTATTTTTATGTTACAGTATTACCTAAATAGTATTACAAATTTTGGTCAAAAAATAGAAGTGCCAAATTTAATTGGTAAAAATCAAAGTGATTTACAAAATATTTTTAAAGGTTCAAGTTTAAATTATGAAATTTTAGATTCTGTCTATAATCCAAAAGAATTTGAAGGAACTGTGATAGAGCAATCACCTCTTGCAAGTGAGATTTCGAATATATATGTAAAAGAAGGTAGAGTAATTAAATTGAGAGTCTCTAAACGATCACAGTTGGTTGAATTACCAAACTTAATTGATAAGTCACAACGATTTGCTGAAGTTGTATTAAATAGTAGATCTTTCAGATATAAGTTAGATTATAAGCCTTCTGTAGAGTCTGATGGGGCTGTTATTTCACAATTATATAATGGTAAAAATGTTGCCGGTGGCACGAAATTACCTATTGGATCAAGAATTACATTAATTGTGGGAAGGAATCAGGAGGGTATTAGGGTTCCAATACCAGATTTATATGGTTTAACTATTTCTGAAGCTAAATCTCGTGTTGAGTCAATAGGTAATCTAGACTTTTTCTTAGTTTGCCCAACTTGTATAACTAGAGATGATTCCTTAAAAGCAAGAATTGAATCCCAATCTCCTGAGTTTGTTGAAGGTTATATGACTGCCTCTGGAACTACAATATCTGCTTTTGCTTCAACAGAATTAATTAATTAATTTGTTAATAATTATTTAAAATGAAGAATTTAGTATTAATTGGGTTTGTCATTTTTTTCTTTCATCAATTATTTTCTCAAGATGAAGGCATAGCTAACATGGCTGTAAATCCACAAATTAATTTTAATAAAAAATTGAGTGAAATAAACATAAAATCAAACACTTTTGACAGTACATTTATTTATACTTTAGATACATTGAACCTGCCTATATTTGATGAATTCAGTACTGATAAATTTCAAAAATATAATGCTGATTTTTCTGACCCTGGAGTTACATCAATATTGGTTTATCATTTACATGATAGTACAAATGTTCCCTTGTTAGGTGGTGAGATATATTCATTACAACCAACATTTAAAAGAACAGTTGATTTAGCAAATTCTACATTTATAGATGAGTACTTTAGCCCTATAATAGTTAAGTTAGGTGATTTATCAACTTATCCTGTTTCTCATGTAGATACTTATGTTTATCCTCCATATTATATTTTTGATACTATTGATTTTGTAAATGATATTGATACTAGTTGGATTAATGATGCCGAAGTATTTCAAGATTCTGCTAGACAATTTTTTATTTCGTTAAATAATCCTTCTAAGATTTGGATCGAAAGTGAGGCGTATCATAATTTTTCAATGGCTAAGAACCCATGGTCATTAGGTGTTGCTTCATTTGATGGATTAAATGAATATGGTTATCCATACGCAATTGGTACTACAACATCAGGTTATGCAGACCATTTAACTTCAAAAGTGATTGATATGAGTGGATTAGATCCAAGTGATTCTGTATATTTTAGTTTTTTATATCAACCTAAAGGTTTTGGTGATCAACCAGAAGTTGGAGATTCATTGATTTTAGAGTTTTATTCTAAAGATATAGGAGAATGGAATTGGATTTGGAGTGTTTCAGGGAGTCCTTTACAATCTTTTAGACATGAACATATCCTTCTAGATAACCCACAATATTTTAATGATGGATTTAAATTCAGATTTAAAAATTATGGTGGTTTATCAGGTAGTTTAGATCATTTTCATATTGATTATGTTAATTTAAGACAATCGTCTGGATATCAGGATACAGTAATTCGTGATTTTTCATTTGTTTATCCCGTATATTCTTTATTAGAAGATTTCACTTCAGTTCCATGGGATCATTATAAGAATAATGCAGCTCAATCTATGTCATCTAAGGTTAAAGTTGTTTTGAGAAATAGTGATAACGTTCCAGAAAACGAACAAAATGGTTCTGTTAATATTAAATATATGGGAATAACAGAGGGTACTTTTATTTTGTCAGAAAATCTTTTAAATAATGGTGACTTGAATTATTTACCTTGGACAGAATATACTTCTATTCATGATTTTTCAAGTGGAGATCGATTTGATGAGTCAAAATCAGGCGTGTCTTTAGAATTTGATTTTGTATCTGAAGCAAGTCATCAAAATTCTAATTTTACATTAAATGATTCAACATATAGTAAACAATATTTTCAAAATTATTATAGTTATGATGACGGAACAGCAGAAGCAGCTTATGGTCCAACAGGTAATCAAGCTAGATTAGCAGTTCAATATACTGCTTATGAAGATGATTCATTAATAGGGGTTATGATGCATTTTGTTCCAACTGTTGATGATGTATCTGATAAATTGTTTCTTATAACAGTATGGGATGATAATGGAGGAGAGCCAGGTAATATATTGTATGAAGATGAATTATTTTTTACTCGTCAACCTGTCTATACAGAAAACAGGAATATATTCCACACCTATTATTTAAAGGATACATTACGTTTACCTATATCAGGAACATTTTATGTAGGTTGGAGGCAGTTTGATCCTGAACGTTTAGGTGTCGGTTTAGATATGAATATTGTTAATAATGATCATACATTTTATAGTGTTGATTTTGGTCAATCATGGAATGTTTCAAATATTGAAGGTTCAGTTATGATTAGACCAGTTTTTTCCACAAGTTATAATTCTGTTTTAGGTCTTTCGAAAAAAGAATCTCTTGATGATGTGTATATATATCCAAATCCAACAACTGACATTGTAAATATTAAGTTCAATTCCGATTCATTTAAAAAAATAGAATTATATAATCTACAAGGTCAATTAATACTTTCTACAGATGAAAAAACTATAGACTTAAGTAATTCAGATCCTGGCATATATTTTTTAAGGTTATATGGATCATCAAAGATTTATAAAATATTAAAGCAATAATGTCTAAAAAAACATTTGAAGAGGAAAATAATCTAGGTTCAGAAGAGATGTTTGAGCATTATAGATTTGATGTAGATCCTGGTCAAGAGATTGTAAGAATAGATAAGTTTTTAATTGATCGTATTCCAAATACTTCTCGAAGTAAGATTCAAATTGCTTCTAAAAATGGTAACATTCTAGTTAATAGTGTTAAAGTAAAACAAAACTATAAGGTTAAGCCTTTAGATAAAATATCTATTGTTCTGCCTTATCCTGTTAGAGAGTTAGAACTTATTCCTGAAGACATTCCTTTAGATATTATTTTTGAAGATGATGAAGTTTTAGTTGTAAATAAACCGTCTAATATGGTTGTTCATCCCGGTTATGGTAATTATACTGGTACGTTAGTTAATGCTTTGGTTTATCATATTGAAAATTTACCCACTAAAAAACAAGATTATTTTGGAAGGCCAGGCTTAGTTCATCGATTAGATAAACATACAACTGGTTTACTTGTTGTCGCAAAAACGGAAAATGCTTTAACTAATCTTGCCAAACAATTTTCAGATAGAACAACAGAACGTCATTATTATGCTCTTGTTTGGGGTGATGTTAAAGAAGATGGTAAAGTCATAGCTAATGTTGGAAGATCATTAAAGAATAGAAAGGTAATGACTGTTTTTGAGGACGGTATTTCGGGTAAAAATGCAATTACTCATTATAAGGTAATTAAGAGATTTGGGTACGTTACGCTTGTTGAATGTAAACTTGAGACAGGTAGAACACATCAGATTCGTGTTCATATGAAGTATATTGGTCACCCTTTGTTTTATGATTTGGAGTATGGTGGTGATAAAATTTTGAAAGGTACTTCGAACGCAAAGTATAAAAAATTTATAGATAATTGTTTTAGCCTACTTGATGGTCAGGCACTTCATGCAAAAACAATTGGATTTAAGCACCCATCACAAGATCATTATATTAGATTAAATTCAGAGTTGCCTAATGGTTTTCAAAAAGTCATAGACAAATGGTCTAAGTATATTATTGTTTAAAGTTTATATTTCTTTGTTTTAAGTTATTTCATTCGCTTTTTTTTTTAATTTTATATTCTTATTAAAACTTTGTATTAGATTATATATTGGTTTAATTTACAATTAATTAAAAAAAAATGGGGTTCAAAATTATATTAACAGTTTTATCATTAACTATTACTTCATTGGTGATAGCTCAAAATAAAAGGATTGAGAAAGCTCAGTCAGCATTTATTAGTGAGAATTATAGTGAAGCAGCAGAAAAATGTGCAGAGGTATATCAAAAACTTGGTCGTAGAGGTAATAGAGCTAAAGCTAAAAAAGCTGACATGGCATTTAAAACAGCTCAATGTTATAGGTTTATTGAAAAATATAGAGAGGCGAATGAGTGGTATGATCGTGCCATTTTATTAGAACAACAAAATGCAGTGCCAGAGGTTTTCTTATATAATGCTGATATGCTTCAGATGATGTCAGAGTTTGAGAAATCAATTGAAAACTATGAAGAATATTTAAAGTTAGTACCTGATAATGAAATTGCGTTACAGGGTATAAAATCTTGTAAGAAGCATTCTGATTTTATTGCTAATAGAACACGTCATATAATAGAAAATCAAACAGCGATCAATAAAAAAGAGTTTGATATGGCTCCAATGTTTGGAGATCGTAAAATGAGTAAATTATATTTTAGTTCTGGTAGAGATGAAAGTACAGGAAGAGGTAAAGACCCTAGAACAGGTGAAGGATATATGGATTTATGGGTTTCAGAATTAGATAAAAAAGGTAATTGGACAGAACCTTATTTAGTTAATGGTGAGGCAATTAATACCATAGATAATGAGGGTACTGTATGTTTCGATTCTCGTTACAAAAAGATGTTCTTTACAAGATGTCCTAATATTAAAAAATCTAATTTAGGATGTGATATTTGGGTGTCTGAAGCAAAGGGAAAGTCAGAGTGGAAAGAACCTATTAAAATTCAATTAAAGAATCATGATTCTATTTCTATAGGTCATCCTGCTACTATGGATGGTAAATATTTAGTTTTTGCTTCCGATATGCCTGGTGGTTTTGGTGGTCGTGATTTATGGTATACAACTTATGATAAAAAATCTGAAACTTGGTCTGCTCCAAAAAATATGGGTTCAGATATTAATACTAAAAAGAATGAATTATTTCCAACTTTTGCATTGAATGGTGACTTGATTTATGCTTCTGATGGTCTTGTAGGAATGGGTGGTCTAGATATATTTAGAGCCACTCGTGTTGGAGAAGAGAATAAGTGGGAGAATCCAACTAATTTAGGTTTTCCTATTAATAGTGTAAGTAATGATTATGCTCTTGTGGAGTATGATAAAAGAAAGGGTTATTTTACTTCTGAGAGGAAAACTAGTAGTGGAGAATTTTCTCCTGACATTTATTCTTATGTATTACCTCCTCATCTATATGATTTAAAAGTTATAGTTTCTGAGTTAGGTAACAGTGCTGTTAAGATTCAAGATGTAAAAGTAGTTGTCACTTCTGAAGGTAAAGCTTGGGAAGGATACACAGACCAATCTGGTTCAGTTTTTTGGGATAAAACGCCAACCGGTGATCGTTATATTAATGAAGAATCAGGTTATCAAATAAATATTTCTAAAACAGGATATCATGAAGATAAAAATGGAACAACAATTTCCACTATTGGTTTAGATTATGGTCAAAATTTTGTTGTTGATATGGCCTTGCTTCCCAAGACACCGATTCGTCTTCCGGAGGTTCGTTATGCACTTGATAGGTGGGATTTGTTAATAGACTCAACAATTACTTCTCCTGATTCTTTATTATTTGTTGTTTCTCTTTTAGAAGAATATCCAGGTTTAGTTCTTGAATATAGTTCTCACACTGATGCTCGTGGTACAAATAAAAGAAATCAAAAGTTATCTGAAAATAGAGCTAAATCATGTTATAAATATTTAGTTGAAAAGAAAGGTGTTGATCCACGTAGAATTGTTCCAGTTGGGAAAGGAGAGTTAGAGCCTAGAATAATATGGAAAAAAGATGATGCTTATTTAGTCTCTCGTCCTTCTAATATGGATGGAGTAGAAGAAATAAAATTAACTGAATCCTATATAAATTCTTTTAGACGTAAGGATATAAAGACATTCGAAATGCTTCACCAATTAAATAGGCGAAGTGAAGGTAAGGTTATTACAATGGATTTTGATCCAAACACTGCACCTCCAGCTGACCCTAAGCATTTAAAGTTTGTGAGGTATCCATAAATAATTAATTTATTAAAGAGGTTCTTAGTTTTAAGAACCTCTTTTGGTTTTAATGTTTAACTTTGGATTTTTAAGATTGTATAATGGTACAAAAAATCATCTTTTTTTTTGAAATGAGGTCTTTTGGAGTTTGTACATGGTGGGCAAGTAAGCTCGGTATTAATAGTTTTAAAGTAAGATTGGGCTTTATTTATTCATCTTTTATTGCTTTAGGTTCGCCTTTACTCCTTTACTTGATAATGGCTTGGATTCTTGAGCATAAACATTATTTTAAGTTACAGAGGAAAAGTAGAAATAATATTTGGGAATTATAGATAATCGGTTTAATTCCATATATTTTCTATTGCTTCAATTTTTATATATTTTATCTCGACAGGGAATCCATTCCTGTTCCATAAACTAATTTGAATATTATCCTTAGGTTTAATTTCTTTTGGTAATGAAAATGAAAAATAGCTTTTTTCATTTAATTTAGGATAATTAATCATATTTTCTAGGTCGCACCCAATCCATATATTTTTACCATTGATGTCTTTTACTGGCAATCCATTTCTTGTTGCGGTTAGGTTAACAGTTAGTTCATTTTTAATATTTGATTCTGCTTCAATATATGCTCTAATATAGTATTGAAATTTGCAATTTATATCTTCCGATTGAAATATTATATTGGGCCCATATATATTACTTGTATCAGAAAGATAAAAGTTTTTAGTTAGTTGATTTTTTTTGTATATCCACTCATCATTTTGTTTTTCAGGATGAAATTCTGCTATTATTTGCTTGTTTGTTTTTTTTGATTTACCATATTTGCTCAATAAAAAAACTGCGCAATTGTTGAGTTTTTTGTAGTCTAAAATTACAGGATAAAATTCTTTGCAGGTTTCATAAATTTGAGGTAATGTTAATCTTGAAGAGTATCCAATAATACAATAATCTTTATTTGATTTCATTAATTCTTTTCTAATTGATATGTGATCTTTAAAACCGATTAAATGTTTGTCAAATAAAAGTTTTTCGTTGGTTTTTTGGATATAAAAGTTTAAATAATCAGGATTATTTAAATTCATAAATAGGTGAGTATTTTCTTTTCCATGTTTAGATTGCCATTGTATAATTGGTTCTGTCAACTCTCTAAAAACTCCGAAGTGTTTGTTACCAAATAGTTCTTTTTCAAATATAGTCGAACTTGTACCTACTATTATTAAAATTACAAAAGAGATATTAAAAATAATATTAGTGGTTCTTTCAAAAAATCTACCGATAAGTATAAATAGAAATGGCAATGGAAATAACATTACTGGGAATTTTAAAATTGGAGATTTTAGGTATGAAAAAGTAAATGCTATTATATAAATGCCAAAAAACCATAAACAAAAAATTAGTGTTTTTTTTACATTTTTTTTATTTTTTTCATTTCTTTTTATTCTTCCAAATATTATTAAAAACACTATTGTTGATAGAAGTATATAAGAATCATTAATGGAATAAAAAATAAATTTCAATAGCCAACTTCCTTCAGGTCTAGATAACCATTGTAATCCATTTTCTATACTTAGATGGTAATAAGTTATTTCTATGTGAGGAAAAAATAAAAGAATACTAATTAAACCAGAAGTTAAATAAGGAATAATAGTGCTTTTTTTTATAAAAAATAAACCGCTTAATCCCATAAAAAGAACTAACATAAAAGCAAAATAATGTATATACATAGTTATACTAAATGAGATACCTAGACAAATTGCATTTATCCATTTACTCTTATTATTTTGAGAGTTATTATTAAAGAAAAAATTAAACCAAAACCATGTACTTAATAGAACAAAAAATAGACCTGGACTGTATGGCCTAGCTAGCTCTGAATGTATGACAGGGAAGTATGTTATTGTTAAAAGTGTTGAAGCAAATACTCCTGTTTTACAATCAAAAAATCTTCTTCCAATTTTATAAGTTAAGCAAATAGAAAATAAACCCATTATAACAAAAGGAAATCTTAAAACCCATTCTTTAGTTCCAAAAATTGAGGCCCAAAATTCCTCAAAAAATTGCACGCCTCCAGGGTGCATATCTCCTTCTTTTACGGCATATTTTAAAATATCTGTTATACCATTATATTTTAGTCTTGTAATGGCGCTTAATTCATCATTTGAATAGGAGTGTATAATTGAAATCGCAAATCTTAGTATAGCTCCTATAAATAATAGAATTATTATATGAATATTTTTTTTGATTTTTTCGATTTGGTAAATCTAACGTTTAATTTTTTTATTCACAATTCTTAGATTTATTGATATATTTGGATTTTTCAAATAGAAATTTAAATCACTATAATATGAAAAAAGTATTATTTATACTGGTCAGTATTTTACCGTTTTTAACTTTTGCTGCAGAAAAAGGATTAGATCAAAAAATTGACGAATGTTTTGGGTGGGCTACTAGTTGGTTTGTTCAAGTAATATTCTATCAGATACCATTTACAGATAATATCAATATTTATTGGGTACTATTTCCTTTAATTATTGGTGCAGTATATTTCACACTGTATTTTCGATTTATAAATTTCAAGGGATTTTTCACTTCCATTAGAATTGTAAGGGGTAAATATGATAACATAGAATCTAAAGGAGAAAATCGAGATGATGAAAGTGATAATCATCATGGTGAAGTTTCTCATTTTCAAGCTTTAACAGCAGCTTTATCTGCAACTGTTGGTCTTGGTAATATTGCAGGTGTTGCTATTGCAGTGAGTATTGGGGGAGCTGGAGCGACATTTTGGATGATAGTTGCAGGCTTATTGGGTATGGCATCTAAGTTTGTAGAGTGTACACTTGGTGTAAAGTATAGAGAAATTAGTGAAGATGGAACTGTTTATGGTGGGCCAATGTATTATTTAAAGAAAGGTCTTAAATCAAAAGGTTTTCAATCTATAGGTGTCATTCTATCTGTTTGGTTTGCTATCATGTGTATAGGAGGTTCTTTTGGTGGTGGGAATATGTTTCAAGTTAATCAGGCTTTTCAATTATTAGAAAGTATTACAGGAGGTGATAAATCTTTCTTACATGGTCGTGGATGGTTGTTTGGTATAATTATGGCTACTCTTGTTGGTATAGTGATAATTGGAGGAATTAAAAAAATTGCAAATGTAACCGATAAAATTGTTCCCTTTATGGTAGGTATATATGTTCTTGCTTCATTGTTTGTTATTTTCATTAATTATCATTTGATAGGAGATGCTTTTATGCAAATTATCTCAGGAGCATTCACTCCTATAGGAATAGCTGGTGGTGCGATTGGTGTTTTAGTTCAAGGATTTAAGCGTGCAGCATTTTCTAATGAGGCAGGTATTGGTTCTGCATCTATTGCTCATTCTGCTGTTAAAACAAAGTATGCCGCTAGCGAAGGCTTAGTAGCTTTATTAGAACCATTTATTGATACGGTTTTGGTATGTACAATGACTGCATTAGTATTAATAATTACAGGGTTTGTTGATCCTAATAATTCCGGTATGAATAACGCTCAAGCTATTCTTTTAACTTCAAGTGCTTTTGAATCAGTTATTTCTTGGTTTCCTTATGTATTAACTATTGCGGTTGTTTTATTTGCTTTTAGTTCAATGATATCATGGTCTTATTATGGTTTTCAATCTTGGTCTTTTCTATTTGGAAGGTCAAAAAAAGTTGAGTATTCATATAAGATATTATTCTGTGTTTTTGTTGTTATTGGTTCAGCATCAAGCTTGAATTCTGTTATTGACTTTTCAGATGCGATGGTATTTGCTATGATGGTTCCTAATATGATTGGCTTAGTTATTTTAGCTCCTAAAGTCAAAAAAGAGTTATCGAAATTCTATAATGCAATTAAAAATAAATAATATAATTGAGTGTAATTTCTTATTTGACAACTAATGACTTCTATTGAAAACAAAATTAAAGATGTTATACGAGATATTCCTGATTTTCCCAAACAGGGCATATTATTCAAAGATATCACTCCTATTATGATGGATCCTATTTTATCAAATGATATTTTAAATGAGTTATTTGAAAAGTATAAATCAGAGAAAATAAATGCAGTTGCTGGTATTGAAAGTAGAGGTTTTTTATTTGGATATCCACTAGCTATGAAACTTAATGTTCCCTTTGTTTTAATTAGAAAAAAAGGTAAACTTCCATATAAAAAAATAAGTTTCGAATATGAACTTGAATATGGCTATGAAAAAATAGAAATGCATTCTGATTCTTTAAATTCAGGAGATAAGGTTCTAATACATGATGATTTACTTGCTACAGGAGGTTCTGCACAAGCTGCGGCTTCTTTGATTAAAAAAACAGGTGCAGAAGTTTATGGCTTTGACTTTCTCATTTCTTTAGATTTTCTTGGTGGGAAAAAAAAAATATCTCAATTTTCTTCTAAAATTAGTAATTTAGTAGCTTATTAATCATAGCTTAATTTATAATTTTTCACGATGAATTTTGAACTTAATGATAATCAAAAGATGATTACACAGATGGTGAGGGATTTTTCTAAAAGAGAGATTGCACCATATTTTATTGATTGGGATAATAAAGAGTATTTTCCAATAGATTGTTTTAAGAAAATGGGTGAGTTAGGGCTCTTAGGTATTTATATTCCTCAAGAGTATGGTGGAAGTGGTTTTGGTTATTTTGAATATGTCACTGCATTAATTGAGCTTGGGAAAGTTTGTGGAGGTGTTGGTTTAAGTGTAGCTGCACATAATTCTCTTTGTTTAGGTCACATATATTATCACGGATCTGAAGTTCAAAAAAATAAGTATTTACCAAAACTTTCTTCTGGAGAGTATATTGGCGCATGGGCTTTAACTGAAGCTAACACAGGCTCTGATGCTATGCGTATGAAGACTACCGCAGTTAAAGAAGGTGATGAGTGGGTTATAAATGGGACTAAAAATTGGATTACTCATGGACTTTCTAGCGATATTTTAGTTGTTTTAGTAAGAACGGGTGAACTTTTAGATAGCAGAGGTATTTCTGCATTTGTAATAGAGAGGGGATCGAAAGGTTTTTCTGCGGTTAAGATTAAAGATAAATTAGGTGTAAGGGCCAGTGAAACAGCAGAACTTATATTTGATGATGTCAGAGTTCCTGAAGAAAATCTCATAGGCGAAGTAGGGATGGGATTTCTTCAAGCAATGCAAGTTCTAGATGGTGGACGTATTTCAATTGCAGCACTTTCATGTGGTATTGCAAGAGGAGCCTTTGAATCTTCTGTTAAATATTCTAAAGAAAGAGAACAATTTGGAAAACCAATAGCTAATTTTCAATCATTAGCTTTTAAGCTAGCTGATATGTCTACTGAAATTGATGCAGCTGAATTATTGACTTTTCAAGCTGCTTATAGAAAAAATAATAAACTTGATGTAACTAAAGAAGGTGCTTATGCAAAATATTTTGCTAGTGAAGTATCCGTGCGTTGTGGTAATGAGGCCGTTCAAATTATGGGAGGATATGGTTATACAAAAGAGTATCCTGCTGAAAAATATTTACGTGATGCAAAGCTAATGACTATAGGAGAAGGAACTTCAGAAATTCAAAAAGTAGTTATTTCTAGAGAAATTTTGAAGTAGGAAATTGAAATTAAGATTTTAGTTTGTATATTTGCCAACCAAAACAAATAAATTAATATAGATTATGTTAGTTATCCCTGTAAAAGAAGGTGAAAATATTGAAAGAGCCATTAAGAAATATAAAAAGAAATTCGAAAAGACGAAGGTAATGAGAGAGATTAGAACTCGTAAAGAATTTATAAAACCTTCTGTTCTTAGGAGGCAAGAAGTAATAAAGGCTTCTTATAAGCAAAGAATGAAATCTGCTGATATGTAGTGTGTAACATTTATCTTAATATATCGTAAAGAGGAATCTATGGTTCCTCTTTTTTTTGTTAAAAATTTTTTAGATTATCTTATTGCTGAGAAAAGGTTTTCTAAACATACAATATTAGCCTATAGTAATGATCTGTCGCAGTTTTTAGATTTTGTAGACATTAAATCTCAGCATGACCTTAAAGAGATTCATTCTAGAATTATTCGTTCTTGGGTGGTTTTTTTAATTGATAATGGAATGGAGTCTTCATCTGTCAATAGAAAATTATCAACGGTAAGTACATTCTTTAAATGGTTAATTAGAGAGGGTATTACGGATAGTAATCCTATGCAAAAAGTTATAGGACCAAAAAATAACAAAAGATTGCCCTCTTTTGCTCAACAATCTGAGGTTGATTTTATAAACACAAAAAATATATTTACAGATGATTTTGAAGGTTTTAGAGATTTATTAATGTTTGAAATTTTATATCAAACTGGTATTAGATCAAGTGAATTAATAAATTTGTTGGATTCAAAGGTGTTTGATAATCAAATAGCAGTATTAGGAAAGAGAAATAAAGAAAGAATAATTCCAATTTCACAAGACCTTTCTTCTTTGATCAATTTTTATCGAGAAAAAAGAAAAGAAATTGATGTATCTCCTTACTATTTTTTCTTGTTAAAAAGCTCTAAAAAATTATATCCAAAGTTTGTATATAGAAAAATAAATAGTTATCTTGGAAAGGTTACGGGTTTGGAGAAAAAGAGCCCCCATGTTTTGAGACATACTTTTGCAACACATATGTTAAATAATGGTGCTAGCTTAGAAGTGTTGAAAGAAATATTAGGTCATTCAAGTTTAGCAGCTACACAAGTTTATACGCATAATTCTTTTTCTCAATTAACAGAAATTTATTCACAATCTCACCCAAGAGGTGACAAAAAATAAATTATATGGATTTTAAAATTAATACAATACATTTTAGAGCTGACACAAAGTTAATCCAGTTTGTTCGTGATAAAGTTAAAAAGCTTGAGTTAATATATGATAAGATTATTTCAAGTGAAGTATACTTGAGGTTAGATAAAACTTCTAATAAAGAGAATAAAATAGCGGAAGTTAAATTAGTTATTCCTGGAAATAAATTGTTTGCTAAAAAGCAATGTAAAAGTTTTGAAGAAGCTGCAGACTCTGCAGTTCAGGCATTGAAAAATCAAGTGTCTAGATCCAAAGGTAAAATAACATAAATTTTTATCACACATTCTTTTTAGAGATGAGCGATTATTTTATCGCTCTTTTTTTTTTTTTTTCTAAAAAATGTTATATAAACAAATAATTCCTTACATTTGCACTCCCAAAAGTTGGGGCATTATTAAAAAAGTTCTTTTACATAATGGTAAATTTAAAATAACTAAGCCGATGTAGCTCAGCTGGCTAGAGCAGCTGATTTGTAATCAGCAGGTCGTGGGTTCGAGTCCCTCCATCGGCTCAGGTTTTGGGGAGATACTCAAGCGGCCAACGAGGGCAGACTGTAAATCTGCTGACTATGTCTTCGCAGGTTCGAATCCTGCTCTCCCCACAGTTATTTTAATTTTTAATATAAGCGGGAGTAGCTCAGTTGGTAGAGCGTCAGCCTTCCAAGCTGAGGGTCGCGAGTTCGAATCTCGTCTCCCGCTCGTAATACTAAATATAGATTTAAAGTCTATATTTATGTGATTTTTTTGAAAAAGGATTAATTTTTTTCACTTAATTGGGTGAAATTTTAATATATATGATTATAAACTTTATTTTTTAACTTAAGAAACACAAAGAAAAATGGCTAAGGAAACATTTGATCGTTCCAAACCCCATGTAAACATTGGAACTATTGGACACGTCGATCATGGGAAAACGACGTTAACAGCTGCAATTTCTAGCGTACTTGCTAGTCAAGGACTTGCACAAACTCGAGACTTTTCTTCAATTGATAACGCACCTGAAGAGAAAGAACGTGGTATTACTATTAATACATCTCATATTGAGTATGAAACTAAAAACCGTCACTATGCACATGTTGACTGTCCTGGTCACGCTGACTATGTAAAAAACATGGTAACTGGTGCGGCTCAGATGGATGGTGCTATTTTGGTAGTTGCTGCTACTGATGGACCAATGCCTCAAACTCGTGAGCATATTCTTTTAGGACGACAAGTTGGCGTTCCAAGAATGGTTGTATTTATGAACAAAGTAGATATGGTCGATGATGAGGAATTGCTAGAGTTGGTTGAAATGGAAATAAGAGAGTTATTAGATTTTTATGAATATGATGGTGATAATACTCCTATCATTTCGGGATCTGCTTTAGGGGCATTGAATGGAGAAGAAAAGTGGGTTGGTACAGTTAATGAATTGATGGAATCAGTTGATACATGGATTGAATTACCTCCACGTGATGTTGATAAACCTTTCTTAATGCCTGTTGAAGATGTATTTACAATTACTGGTAGGGGAACTGTTGCAACTGGACGTATTGAGTCTGGTGTAGTTAATACTGGTGATGGTGTTGATATTTTGGGAATGGGTGATGATAAGTTAGAATCTACGATTACTGGAGTAGAAATGTTCCGTAAGATTTTAGATAGAGGTGAAGCAGGGGATAATGTTGGTTTATTGCTTCGTGGAATTGAAAAATCAGATATTAAACGTGGTATGGTTATTTCTGCTAAAGGAACAACTACTCCTCATTCAGAATTTAAAGCAGAAATTTATGTTTTAAAGAAAGAAGAGGGTGGTCGTCATACTCCTTTCCATAATAAATATCGCCCTCAGTTCTATTTGAGAACTACTGATGTAACAGGTGAGATCTTTTTGACCGATGGTCGTGAAATGGTTATGCCGGGAGATAATGTTACTATTAATGTTAAATTAATAGTCCCTGTAGCTATGAATAAAGGTCTTCGTTTTGCTATTAGAGAAGGAGGTAGAACAGTTGGAGCTGGACAGGTTACAGAGATTATTTCATAATTAAAAAAGGCAAACTTACTTAAAGGGTTATTTTTATTCCTTTATACGGGTGTAGCTCAGCTGGTAGAGTAGTGGTCTCCAAAACCATTGGTCGTGGGTTCGAATCCTACCGCCCGTGCTAAAGTATAGTATAACCGAGCTAAATAGATAGATGTCAAAAATAAAAGAATATATTGGTGAGACTGTTACCGAAATGGTTCATAGAGTTACATGGCCTACATGGAAAGAACTTCAGAGTAATACTATTATTGTTGTTTTTGCTTCAGTACTTATATCTCTGATTATTTTTCTAATGGATTTTGTTTTTGGTATAACAGGAGAGAGTGGCTCATTTTGGAATGGTGTTTTAGGTTTTATTTATAAACTTTAACTAGATTATGACAGAAGTTGAAAAGCATTGGTATGTTGTGAGAGCCATTAGTGGTAAAGAAAAAAAAGCTAAAGAGTACCTTGAAATGGAAGTATCTAGGCTTAAGTTATCAGATTACGTAGGCCAAATTTTAATTCCTACAGAAAAGGTTTTTCAGATTAGAAAGGGTAAAAAAATTTCTAAAGAAAAAACATTTTTGCCCGGTTATGTTTTAGTCCAAGCTGCTTTGGTTGGAGAAGTTCCTCATGTCATTCGAAGTGTTCCACATGTTATGGGATTTTTAGGTAATGAAAAAGGCGGAGATCCTTCCCCTATGAGAATTACTGAAGTCAATAGAATTTTAGGTAAGGTTGACGAACTTTTGGAATCTGAGGAAGAGATGAGAATTCCATTTGTAGTTGGAGAGTCTGTAAAGGTTATTGATGGACCATTTAATAATTTTAGTGGTGTTATTGATGAAATAAATGAAGAAAAGAAGAAACTCAAAGTTATGGTGAAAATTTTTGGAAGAAAAAATTTATTGGAATTGAGTTACATGCAAGTAGAAAAAGAAGTTTAAAGATTATATTAACCGTAGGAGTGATGAAAGCTAATAAAGCTTCCAGCTAGTAATCATGTTTGACTACATAATTTAAAAACAAATGGCTAAAGAAATAGCAGGTTTGATTAAATTACAAATCAGAGGTGGCGCTGCAAATCCGGCTCCTCCAGTTGGTCCCGCACTTGGTGCGAAAGGGGTTAACATTATGGAGTTTTGTAAGCAGTTTAATGCACGTACTCAGGATAAACCAGGTAAAGTTTTACCAGCTGTTATAACTGTTTACAGTGATAAGTCTTTTGATTTTGTAATAAAAACTCCTCCGGCTGCTGTTCAGATAATGGAGCAAATTAAGATTAAGAAAGGTTCTTCTGAACCAAATCGAGCTAAAGTGGGGTCGATTTCTTGGGATAAAATTCGCGTTATTGCTGAAGATAAGTTGCCTGACATGAATTGCTTTACTGTAGATAGTGCTATGCAAATGGTTGCAGGAACAGCAAGAAGTATGGGAGTAATTGTTAAAGGTGGTGAAGCACCAAAAACTAATTAATTGTATAAGTGATGGGAAGAATATCTAAAAAAAGAAAAGAGGCTCTATCAAAAATAGATTCATCTAAGTATTATTCTATTGCTGATGCTTGTAATTTAGTTAAGGAAGTTTCTACTACTAAATTTGATGCCTCAGTTGATTTATCTGTTCGTCTTGGTGTTGATCCAAGAAAAGCAAATCAAATGGTAAGAGGTACAGTTGCATTGCCACATGGAACAGGTAAGGATATGAAAGTACTTGTACTTTGTACTCCTGACAAAGAAGAAGAGGCAAAAAAAGCTGGTGCTGATTATGTTGGTTTAGACGATTATATAGCTAAAATCAAGGGGGGTTGGACAGATATCGATGTTATTATTACTATGCCAGCAGTTATGGGTAAGGTAGGTGCTTTAGGTCGTATTTTGGGACCAAGAGGGTTAATGCCAAATCCAAAAACTGGTACAGTAACGATGGATATTGGGAAAGCTGTGAACGAGGTGAAATCAGGTAAAATTGACTTTAAAGTTGATAAATATGGTATTATTCATGCTATGGTAGCGAAGGTTAGTTTTGATGGTAAAAAAATTCAAGAAAATGTTGATGAATTATTACAAACAATTCTAAAACTTAAACCGTCATCTGCTAAAGGTGTTTATATTAAAAGCCTGTATTTGAGTTCTACAATGAGTCCTAGTATTTCAATTGATACTAAGTCTGTAATTGCTTAAAACTTACTAATATGACAAGAGAAGAAAAAGCAAAGTATATAGATGATTTAACAGCAGATTTATCAGCTAATAATGTCATCTATTTAACAGATACAGCAGATTTAACAGTTGAGGTTGTAAATGGCCTAAGAAGAAAAGCTTTTAATGCAAATGTTAGTATGCGAGTGGTAAAAAACACGCTATTATTAAAAGCTATGGATAGGGTTGAAAGTAAAGATTTCGCTGAATTGAAAAATGTACTTTCAGGTCCTACTTCCATAATGTTTTCTGAGGTTGGTAATGCTCCTGCTAAACTTATTAAAGATTTTCGAAAGAAAATAGATAAGCCAATTCTTAAAGGTGCTTGGATAGATGAAAGTGTATATGTTGGAGATAATCAACTGTCTTTCCTTTCTGAGATTAAAAGTAAAGAAGAATTGATTGGAGAAATTATCACTATACTTCAAAGTCCTGCTAAAAATGTTGTTTCTGGACTTAAAGGAGCTGGTAGTAAACTTAGCGGCATACTTAAAACGCTCGAAGAACGAGCATAATTATTATTTATAAATTATTTAAATTAAAATACAATGGCTGATTTGAAAGAAATGGCAGAAGCGTTAGTTAATCTTACAGTTAAAGATGTAAATGAACTAGCAACAATCCTTAAAGATGATTATGGAATCGAACCTGCAGCTGCGGCTGTAGCTGTTGCAGCTGGACCAGCTGCAGATGGTGGTGGTGATACTGATTCTAAAACTGAATTTGATGTAGTTCTTAAAGCAGCAGGTGGATCAAAGCTTGCAGTAGTAAAATTAGTTAAAGAACTAACTGGTAAAGGATTGAAAGAGTCTAAAGAAATGGTTGATAGTGCACCAGCAACTTTAAAAGAAGGTGTGTCTAAAGACGAGGCTGAAGGTTTAAAAACTTCTCTAGAAGAAGCAGGAGCTGAAGTTGAAATCAAATAACTTAGACTAATAATTTTATGGAAAGGTGTTCCTTCTTAGAGGGAATACCTGCCCTTTTTGTTTTATTGTTTTACATGTTTAGCATGTATATTTTATTCACTAAAAAAGTTTGACCTTGGCATTATCAAGCAATATTTCGACAAGAGTGAATTTTGCTTCTAGCAAAAATCAGTTTATATATCCAGACTTTTTGGATATTCAATTAAAATCTTTTCAGGAGTTTTTTCAATTAGAAACTACTCCAGACAATAGAGAAAGTGAGGGATTATTTAAAGTATTTGCTGAAAATTTTCCTATTACTGATACAAGAAATCAATTTGTATTAGAATTTTTGGATTATTTTGTTGATCCTCCTCGTTATTCCATCTCTGAGTGTATAGATAGGGGATTAACTTATAGCGTTCCACTCAAAGCTAAATTAAAATTATATTGTACAGATCCTGAACATGAAGATTTTGAAACAATTGTTCAGGATGTTTATTTAGGTACGATACCATATATGACACCCAAAGGTTCTTTTGTTATTAATGGAGCAGAAAGAGTTATAGTTTCTCAGCTTCATCGTTCACCTGGTGTTTTTTTTGGTCAAAGTCGTCATGCTAATGGTACTAAGTTATATTCTGCACGTGTTATTCCTTTCAAAGGTTCTTGGATTGAATTTGCTACGGATATTAATAGTGTAATGTATGCATACATTGATCGTAAGAAAAAGTTGCCTGTTACAACATTATTTAGAGCTATAGGATATGAAACTGATAAAGATATTCTTGAAATTTTTGATCTCGCAGATGAAATAAAAGCAACTAAAGGTAATTTAAAAAAAGCTTTAGGTCGTAAACTTGCAGCTAGAGTATTAAAATCTTGGGTCGAAGATTTTGTTGATGAAGATACAGGTGAAGTTGTTTCTATTGAAAGAAATGAGGTAATATTAGATCGTGAGATTATCCTTAACGAGGAACATATAGATCTTATTCTTGAATCTAGTTCCAAAACTATTATCCTTCATAAGGAAGATGTAAATAGCGCCGATTATACGATTATTTATAATACACTTCAAAAGGATACATCAAATTCTGAGAAAGAAGCTGTAGAACATATTTATCGTCAGCTTCGTAATGCTGAGCCACCAGACTATGAGACAGCAAAGGGAGTATTTGAAAAATTATTTTTTTCAGATACTCGATATGATTTAGGTGAGGTTGGACGATTTAGATTAAATAAAAAATTAGGCCTTGATATGGAAGAAACGTCTCGTGTTTTAACCAGACCTGATATGATTTCCATTATTAAGTACTTAATTGAATTGATTAATTCAAAAGCTGAAGTCGATGATATTGATCACTTATCTAATAGACGTGTTCGAACTGTGGGTGAACAATTATATTCTCAATTTGGTGTTGGTTTAGCTCGTATGGCAAGGACAATTCGTGAAAGAATGAATGTTCGTGACAATGAAGTTTTTACTCCTATTGATTTAATTAATGCTAAGACTCTTTCTTCTGTAATTAATTCATTTTTTGGTACAAATCAGTTGTCTCAATTTATGGATCAAACTAATCCACTTTCTGAGGTGACTCATAAACGTAGATTATCAGCACTAGGTCCTGGAGGACTTTCTAGAGAGAGAGCAGGGTTTGAAGTACGTGATGTTCATTATACTCATTATGGTCGTTTGTGTACTATTGAAACACCAGAAGGGCCAAACATTGGATTAATTTCTTCTCTTTGTGTTTATGCGAAAGTAAATAAATTAGGTTTTATTGAGACTCCTTACAGAAAAGTAGAAAATGGTAAAGTTAATTTTAATTCAGAACCGACTTACCTTTCAGCTGAAGAAGAACATGATAAAATTATTGCTCAAGCAAATGCTAATATTGATGATAAGGGTGTATTTATTGATGATGCTGTTAAGGCACGGTTTGGTCATGACTTTCCAGTAATTGATCCAAAGACTATTTCTTTGATGGACGTAGGAGCTAATCAAATTGCTTCAATCGCAGCTTCTTCTATTCCATTTTTGGAACATGATGATGCTAACCGTGCTCTAATGGGATCTAATATGCAACGTCAAGCTGTTCCATTGTTAAAGCCAAATTCTCCTATTGTAGGAACAGGTATAGAAGAATTAGTAGCGAAAGATTCAAGAGTTTTAATTAATTCTGAGGGTACTGGTGTAGTTGAATATGTTGATGCTGAAGAAATAGTTATTAAATATGATTGGAATAAAGAAGATAAACTAGTAAGTTTTGATAGTGAAGTGACTCATTATCCACTGACCAAATTCACTAAAACAAATCAAGGAACTACTATTAATTTAAAACCAATAGTTAAGAAAGGGGATAAAGTTAAGAAAGGTCAAGTTTTATGTGAAGGTTACGCAACGCAACAAGGTGAATTAGCTCTAGGACAAAATCTTAAAGTTGCATTTATGCCATGGAAAGGATATAATTTTGAGGATGCAATAGTTATATCTGAGCGTGTTGTACGTGATGATATATTTACATCAATTCATATTGATGAGTTTTCACTAGATGTTAGAGATACTAAAAGAGGTATGGAAGAATTAACGTCAGACATACCGAATGTTAGTGAAGAAGCAACAAAAGATCTTGATGAGAATGGTTTAATACGTGTTGGTGCAGAAATTAAGGAAGGTGATATTCTTATTGGTAAAATTACACCAAAGGGAGAAACTGATCCTTCACCTGAAGAAAAGTTGCTTAGAGCAATATTTGGTGATAAAGCGGGTGATGTTAAAGATGCTTCTTTAAAGGCTGGTCCATCATTAAGAGGTGTTGTTGTTGAGAAAAAATTATTTTCAAGAGCTATTAAGGATAGAAAAGCAAAGGCAAAGGATAGACCAATTTTAGATAATCTTGATGTAGAATTTGATAAAGAATCTCAAACATTAAAGTCTTGTCTTATAGATAAACTATTAGTTATACTTTCAGATATTAAATCTGCAGGTGTATATAATAATTTTAAGGAAGAGATTATTAAGAAGGGTACAAAGTTTTCTTCTAAAAGTTTAAACTTAATTGATTATTCTATTATAAATCCTACAAACTGGACAGAGGATAAGAATGTAAATGTATTAGTTGGAAGAGTTATTCATAATTTCAATATTAAGTATAATGATTTATTAGGTATTTACAAACGTAAAAAATTTCATATTTCTGTTGGTGATGAGTTACCTGCAGGAATTATTAAGATGGCAAAAGTTTATGTTGCAAAGAAACGTAAGTTAAAAGTTGGTGATAAGATGGCTGGCCGTCATGGAAATAAAGGTATAGTAGCTAATATTGTTCGTCAAGAAGATATGCCATTTTTAGAAGATGGAACACCTGTTGATATTGTTCTTAATCCACTAGGAGTTCCTTCTAGAATGAACCTCGGTCAAATTTATGAAACGGTTTTAGGTTGGGCTGGTGAAAAATTAGATGTTAAGTTTTCAACTCCAATATTTGATGGTGCACATCCAACAGAGATTGATGAATGGACTGAAAAAGCAGGGTTGCCTAAATCAGGAAAAACTTATTTATATGATGGAGGAACTGGTGACAGATTTGATCAGCCGGCAACTGTAGGGGTTATTTATATGTTGAAATTATCCCATATGGTTGATGATAAAATGCATGCTCGTTCTATAGGACCTTACTCTCTTATTACTCAACAGCCACTTGGAGGTAAAGCTCAATTTGGAGGTCAGAGATTTGGTGAGATGGAGGTTTGGGCTCTTGAAGCATTTGGTGCAGCGAATATTTTACAAGAAATTTTGACTGTAAAGTCTGATGATGTTATGGGACGTGCTAAAGCATATGAATCAATTGTTAAAGGAGATAATATACCTGAACCTGGTATTCCAGAATCTTTTAACGTATTGTTACATGAGTTGAGAGGTCTTTGTCTAAATATCAATATGGATTAATTATAAAAGAAAGGATTTTAAAAGAAATAATTTAGTATTATGGCTTATAGAAAAGAAACATCAAAAAAACAAAGTAGCTTTAACAAAATCACTATTTCGTTAGCTTCACCAGAGACAATTCTTGAGCAATCAAGTGGAGAAGTTCTTAAACCAGAAACGATAAATTATAGAACATATAAACCAGAAAGAGATGGTTTATTTTGTGAACGAATATTTGGTCCAGTTAAAGATTATGAATGTCACTGTGGAAAATATAAAAGAATTCGTTATAAAGGTATAGTTTGTGATCGTTGTGGTGTTGAAGTAACTGAGAAGAAGGTAAGACGCGAGAGAATGGGGCACATCTCTTTAGTGGTTCCAGTAGCTCATATTTGGTATTTTAGATCTTTACCAAATAAAATAGGTTATTTACTTGGACTTCCTACCAAGCAATTAGATCAAATTATTTATTATGAAAGATATGTTGTTATTCAGTCTGGTATAGCTAAAAAACCTGATGGTGAGGAGTTAACTAGATTAGAATTTTTGACAGAAGAAGAATATTTAGACATTATTGATACATTGCCTAAAGAGAATCAGTATTTGGAAGATTCAGATCCAAATAAATTTATTGCAAAGATGGGTGCTGAAGCTATATATGATTTATTAAAAACAATGGATCTAGATACAATTTCTTATGAGCTTCGTCATAAAGCTAATACTGAGACTTCTGTGCAACGTAAAAATGAAGCATTAAAACGTCTCCAAGTTATTGAGGCTATGCGTGGTTCTCAAAACAGAATTGATAATAGACCAGAATGGATGATTGTAAAAGTTGTTCCGGTAATTCCACCTGAATTACGGCCTTTAGTTCCTTTAGATGGAGGTCGTTTTGCAACCTCTGATTTAAATGATCTTTATAGGAGAGTTATCATACGTAATAATCGTTTAAAGCGGTTAATAGAGATTAAGGCACCTGAAGTTATTTTACGTAATGAAAAAAGAATGCTTCAAGAATCTGTCGATTCTTTGTTTGATAATTCAAGAAAGTCTTCTGCAGTTAAGACAGAATCGAATAGACCTTTAAAATCACTTTCCGATTCTTTAAAAGGTAAACAAGGACGTTTTCGTCAAAATTTACTCGGTAAACGTGTTGATTATTCAGCACGTTCTGTAATTGTAGTTGGACCAGATTTAAAATTACATGAGTGTGGTCTTCCTAAAGATATGGCAGCAGAACTTTACAAGCCGTTCATTATTCGAAAGATGATTGAGCGTGGTATTGTTAAAACAGTAAAGTCGGCAAAGAAAATTGTTGATAGAAAAGAACCTGTTGTCTGGGATATTCTAGAGAATGTTTTAAAGGGACATCCAGTTCTATTAAATAGAGCTCCCACTCTTCACAGATTAGGTATACAAGCATTTCAACCTAAATTAATTGAAGGAAAAGCAATTAGACTTCATCCTCTGGTTACAACAGCATTTAATGCTGATTTTGATGGTGATCAGATGGCAGTTCATCTACCATTAGGTAATGCTGCAATTCTAGAGGCTCAATTACTGATGCTTGCCTCTCATAATATTCTAAATCCTGCAAACGGAGCTCCAATAGCAGTCCCTTCTCAAGATATGGTCTTAGGTTTATATTATATTACCAAAGCTAAGAATCATGTAAAAAATGATAAAGTTAAAGGAGAAAATAGAGTGTTTTATTCATCGGAAGAAGTTATAATAGCTCATAATGAAGGTTTTTTAGATTTACATGCTTCCATTAAAGTTAAGATTAATGATGTTGATGAGAATGGTGAGTCTTTTTCTCGGATAATTGATACTACTTGTGGTCGTATAATTTTTAATGAGCGTGTTCCTAATGAAGCTGGGTATATTAATGAAGTAATGACCAAAAAAGCTTTACGTGATATAATTGGTCGTGTTCTTAAAACATGTGGTACATCTCGCACAGTTACATTTTTAGATGATATAAAAGAATTAGGTTACCATATGGCATTTACAGGAGGTTTATCGTTTAATCTTGATGATATTATTATTCCATCTGAAAAAGAGACTTTAGTATCAAAAGCTGAAGTTGAGGTCAAGAATGTAATGTCTAATTACAATATGGGTTTAATTACTAATAATGAACGTTATAATCAAATCATTGATATTTGGACTCATACAAATTCAAGATTGACATATACTTTAATGGAGCAATTAAAGAATGATAAACAAGGGTTCAATTCAATATATATGATGTATGATTCTGGTGCCCGTGGATCTAAAGAGCAAATACGTCAACTTTCAGGTATGCGTGGATTAATGGCAAAACCTCAAAAATCAGGAGCTTCTGCTCAGGATATAATTGAGAATCCAATTCTTTCTAATTTTAAAGAAGGGCTTGATATCCTAGAGTATTTTATTTCTACTCATGGTGCTCGTAAAGGTCTTGCTGATACAGCACTTAAGACAGCTGATGCAGGTTATTTGACACGTCGTTTGGTAGATGTAGCCCAGGATGTTGTTATTACTTCTAGTGACTGTGGTACTTTAAGAGGATTAGTGGCAATTCCTTTGAAAAAGAATGATGAAATTGTAGAACCATTATCAGATCGTATTGTTGGTCGAACTGCTTTAGAGGATGTTTTTGTTCCTGAAACAGACAAATTGATTGTTAAAGGAGGAGAACTTATAACTAATGATATAGCTAATCTAATAGAATCATCAGGTATTGAAGAAGTAGGAATTAGATCAGTATTGACATGTGAGAGTAGAAAGGGTGTTTGTGCCAAATGTTATGGCTTAAATCTTGCAACTCAACGACCTGCGCAAATAGGAGATTCTGTTGGTGTTATAGCAGCTCAATCAATAGGTGAGCCAGGAACACAATTAACACTTCGTACATTTCATGTTGGAGGTACTGCTTCCAATATTGCTGATGAATCTGACTTAAAGGCTAAGACAGCAGGGAAAATTGAAATAGATGAATTACGTACAATTACTAGAACTGAAAAAAATGGTGATAGTATAATTGTTGTTGTTGGTCGTTCTGCTGAGATGAAAATAACTGATTCTAAAGGTAATATTACTATGAACTCAAATATTCCTTATGGTGCTGAATTACTTTTAGAAAATAATTCTAATGTTAAAAAGGGTGATATTATTTGTAAATGGGATCCTTATAATGCTGTTATTATTTCTGAAGCAAAAGGTATAGTTGTCTTTGATAATGTTATTGAAGGTATTACATTCCGTGAAGAAGTTGATGAACAGACAGGTTTTACAGAAAAAGTCATTACTGAATCAAGAGATAAGAAAAAGAACCCTGCTATACATATTTTAGATCCTAAGAATAAAAATGTTTTAAGAGAGTATAGTTTACCAGTAGACGCTCATATTTCTGTTAAAGAAGGTGATAAAATTAATGCTGGTGATATTATTGTTAAGATTCCTAGAAAAGCTGGTAAAACTGGTGATATTACAGGTGGTCTTCCTCGTGTAACCGAATTGTTTGAGGCACGTAATCCTTCTAATCCTTCTGTAGTTTCTGAGATTGATGGTGTTGCTGAATATGGTAAAATTAAGCGTGGTAATAGAGAAATTCAAATTACATCAAAAACAGGTGATGTTCGTAAATATTTAGTTCCTTTATCTAAACACATTTTAGTTCAAGAAAATGATTTTGTAAGAGCAGGTCAAGCATTATCTGTTGGTGCAACAACTCCAAATGACATACTTAATATTCAAGGCCCTACAAAGGTTCAAGAATATATTGTAAATGAAATTCAAGAGGTATATCGTTTACAAGGGGTAAAGATTAATGATAAACACTTTGAAGTTATTGTTAGACAAATGATGTTAAAATCTATGATTGTTGATTCTGGTGATACTAAATTTTTAGAAGGACAGTCTGTTCACAAAGCAAATATTTCTGAGGAAAATGATTCTATATATGGCATGAAAGTTATTACTAATTCAGGAGGCTCTTCAGAACTTCAGCCAGGACAAATTGTTACCGCTAGGAAATTAAGAGATGAAAATTCTCAATTAAAAAGAGAAGATAAGGTATTGGTAGAGTCTAGAGATGCAGTTCCTGCAACATCTACACCACTTTTACAAGGTATTACTAGAGCATCACTTCAAACTCAATCTTTTATTTCTGCAGCATCTTTCCAAGAGACAACGAAAGTATTAAATGAAGCAGCTATTTCTGGTAAACAAGATAATCTTTTAGGTTTAAAAGAGAATGTTATTGTTGGTCACCTTATTCCAGCTGGTACTGGAGTTCGCAAATTTCAAAAGATGTTAGTTGGTTCTAAAGATCAATTAGAGGAGATTTCGGAATCTTTATTAGATTAATTAAATAACTGGGAGCATATGCTCCCAGTTATTTTTTATATAAATTTTATTATAAATTATGAAAGATAGTAATAAAGACAATCAGGTAAATATTGAACTATCAGAGGAAATATCTTCGGGTGTGTATTCTAATTTATCTATAATTACACACTCACCTTCTGAATTTGTAGTTGATTTTGTTCAACTTATGCCAGGTCTTCCTAAAGGTAAGGTAAAGTCAAGAATTATTATGACACCTAACAATGCTAAGCGACTATTGAAGGCAATGCAAGATAATATTTCTAAGTATGAGAAAAATTTTGGTGTAATTAATGACGTTGAACCTCCTACAAATACTCCTTTGAATTTTGGTACTCCAACAACACAAGCTTAATTCAATTATTTTTATTAGAATACTACATTTTTTTCCATTTAGTAATATTATTACAATTATCTATAATTTTTATTTATAATTCTACATTACCTTTGTATTTTTCTTGATTTTTTTGAGTGATTTGGGTTATTGAGTCTATTTTCCCTTTAAATTTAGAACAATGTGCATAAACACTTGTAATACCATTAGGATGCTCTATATAGATTACTTTGCCGTATCCATAAGTAGAAACTTTTATTCTAGAAACAAATCCTTTTTCAATTGCATATATGTTGTACCCACTTCTTCCATTTATTTTTAGATCTATTCCCATATGAAAATAGTTGGGTCTTAATTCTCCAAAAGTAGAAGATAATTCTTTGATATTCCTGATGGAGAATGGTAGTTTGAAGTATTATTTTTTTGCGAAAATGAAAATTGAAATAAGGAAATGTAAGAGATTAATAATATTATATTTTTCATATTATGATAATAAATTTTTTAAAAATAAACATAACAATTTATTTAAAATCTTGGTCGTTTATATTACTATATTATTTTTGTATTAAAGTTATCGTTAATGTCTGATCTAATTTTTGATATAATAGGAGAAATTAAGAAGAAGATTTCTTTGTTAAAAATTCAACTTGAAGAAGAACGTTCACGTTCTAAATTACTTCAAAATAAGATAGACGGTTTAAATAATGAATTATCTGCAAAACAAAATGAATTGGATAATTTGAATGTTGAGGTATTAGGATATGAGACACAATCGATAGCTAAAGAAAAACAAGGCGTTTTATTTGTTGAAGAAACAAATGTTTCGGATAATCAAATAGATGAATTGGTGAAGGAGATCGAACACTGTATAACACAGTTAAAAAAATAAAGTATGGCTAAGTTGTCATTAAAAGTTGCAGTTGCTGGTAGGACTTACCCTATTTCTGTTGCAGAACATGAGGAAAGAATTGTTTTAGAAGCAGCTAAAAACATTAATAAAGCGATTAAATTGTTAAAAGATAATTATGCCGTTAAAGATATGCAAGATCTTTTAGCAATGGCTGCTTTACAGTTAGCTACTAAAAAAGATAAAAATACAAGTTCAGATCAAAAAGAGTTTAATTTAGATATTGATGATATTGAGTCTAAATTGAAGTCAATATCAGAAGATTTAGATAAACTGAACTAATTTTATTTTAGAGATCTCCTATACTTTCATTCATTGACGCAGGTTAAATTTTTTATATAAATTTTAATTATGAATTTATTGTTTGGAATAATTGGAGTAGTAATAGGTTTTATAACTTCTTTTATAGTTAAATCAGTATTGTTAAAACATCGTAAAAATCAAATAATTAATGATGCTATCAAGGAAGGTGAAAATTTAAAACAAAACAAAATCTTGCAAGCTAAAGAAAAGTTTTTGCAGTTAAAAGAAGATCATGAGACACAATTTAAAGATCGTGAAAGAAAAATTCAGTCTGGAGAAGATCGATTAAGAAATAAAGAATCAAATTTCTCTAAGAAAATAGAGGAGATTAATCGGAAAAATAATAACATTGAGAAGATTAGAGATTCTTTAGATTCAAAAATTAAGTCTTATGAAGCTAAGCATCAAGAGATGGATAAATTACATCAGAAAGTTGTTATAGAGCTATCTAAGGTTAGTGGTATGAGTGCAGAAGACGCTAAAAACAGCCTTATTGAATCATTGAAAGATGAAGCGAGGACAGATGCTATGGCTCACATTAATGAGATTACAGAGGAAGCAAAGTTAAATGCAAATCGTGAAGCAAAGAAAATAGTAATTCAAACTATCCAACGTGTTGCTACAGAACAAGCTATTGAAAATTCTGTTTCGGTTTTTAATATTGAATCAGATGAAATTAAAGGTCGAATTATAGGTCGAGAAGGTCGTAATATTAGAGCCTTAGAAGCTGCCACAGGTGTTGAAATTATAGTTGATGATACTCCTGAGGCAATTATTTTATCTTGTTTTGATTCAATAAGGAGAGAAATTGCAAGATTATCTTTACATCAATTAGTTTCAGATGGACGTATTCATCCTGCAAGAATTGAAGAGGTGGTTTCTAAAACGAAAAAAAAATTAGATGAAGAGATAGTCGAAACAGGAAGAAGAACTTGTATTGATTTAGGAATCCATGGCCTTCATGGTGAGTTAATCCGTATGGTTGGACGCATGAAGTATAGATCTTCTTATGGGCAAAATTTATTACAACATTCTAGGGAAGTAGCAAATTTATGTTCTATAATGGCCGCTGAATTAGGTTTAAATGTTAAGTTAGCTAAAAGGGCTGGATTACTTCATGATATTGGTAAAGTGCCTGATGAATCTCCAGAATTACCTCATGCTATATTAGGTATGCAGATGGCAGAAAAATATGGAGAGAAACCTGATGTTTGTAATGCAATTGGTGCTCACCATGATGAAATTGAAATGAATACATTAATTTCTCCAATAGTTCAGGTTTGTGATGCTGTTTCTGGAGCAAGACCAGGTGCTCGTCGAGAAATAGTAGAATCTTATATCAAGAGAATTAAAGATTTAGAAAGTTTAGCAATGGGATACGAAGGTGTTAATACTGCTTATGCAATTCAGGCAGGTAGAGAATTAAGAGTTTTGGTAGAGTCTGAAAAGGTTACTGACGCAAAGGCTGATGAATTATCATTTGAAATCTCTCAGCGTATTCAAACGGAAATGACTTATCCAGGTCAAGTTAAAGTAACTTTAATTAGAGAGAAGAGAGCTGTCAATTATGCGAAATAATTATTTGAAATTTATTCTTACTAGCATCATTTGATCTATGCAAATCTTTAAAAAATTAAATTCTCATTTTTTAAAATCAGTCCTAGTTCTTGTATCTGGAACAGTTCTGGCTCAAGCTATAGGCTATCTTGTATCTCCTTTTTTAACTCGTATCTATTCTGCAGAAGAAATGGGCGAACTTGGAATGTATATGCGTTTAGTTGGTTTTTTTTCTGCATTAGCAACTGCTAGATTTGAGTTGGCAATTCCACTCCCTAAGAGTGATAATAATTCATTTTTGCTCTATAAATTGTCTTTAAGAATCACAAAGATGGTGCTTTTATCATTGATGGTTTTATTAATTTTATTTTATTTTATAAAGCCATTAAGATTAAATGAATTTGTATTTGGAGTATTTACTATTGTTAGTACTTTATTTGTCGTATATATCAATTTGGGTACTAATTGGTCAATTCGAAAATCATACTTTAAAAAAATTTCTCATCAGCGCATTATTAATTCATTTACTGCAAATGGGCTAAAGTGGGTTTTTGGTATTTTCTCAATGGGATCTTTTGGTTTAATTTTAGCTACACTAATAGGCTTTATATTTTCTAGTTTTGGTTTTATTCGTCATTTTTTCAGGTTAAATAATAAATTTAAAAGTAACTATTCTATAAAACGAATAAAATTATTAGCAATTGAGTATAAACAATTTCCAAAAGTTAATTTGCCTCATGTTTTAGTCGATTTAGGAAGAGATTTATTAATAGCATTACTTATTGTGGTTTTTTTTGGTAAAAATATATTTGGTCTTTTTAATCATTCATATATGATTTTGAAACTACCAATGGTTATTGTTGGTGCCTCTATAGGACAAGTTTTTTTTAATAAATGTTCAATATTAGTTCAGCAAGGAAAATCTACTTATGGACTAATGAGAAGAACATTAATTATTCTTTTCTGTTTATCAATATTTCCCTTTAGTATTATATTTTTTTACGGTGAACCTTTATTTGCTTTTGTTTTTAGTATAGATTGGTCACAATCAGGGTATTATTCTGAAATAATGACTATTTGGTTGATGATGAATTTTTTGATTTCTCCTATTTCGAGCCTTCCATTGGTTTTAAAACGTCAAAGAGAATTCTTTTTTATAGGATTATTCGCATCTATTTCTCAGATTATTTGTTTTGTTATATATCCATTCTTTTGGGGAGGTAGTGAAGATGTATTCATATCTATGTTATGGGTTTTATCAATTTCACAAGCTATCATTTTATTTGGTGTTATTTGTATAACCCTATTTTACTCTAAAAAGGGTGTAAGAAAAAATTAGATTTATTTTGTTTTACACAGTTTATATTTGATAATAGTAATACATTAAATACTATATTAAATATGCTAATCTTTATATTTGGTTGCTGTAGTTATTTAAAATCAGTTTTATGTTTCAACGTTTAATATTCCATCTTTTAAAAAATATTCGCCCAGTTATGATTGGGAATTATAAAGATTTTAAAGGAAAAAAAATCCTTAATACTAGAGTTGGTAGCTCATCGACAATTATTGGACATAAATCGTTAATATTAGAAGAAAATATATTTATAGGACAATATAATTTTATTGAAGCTACAAATGGTATAAATATTGGGAGAGGATGTCAAATAACAAATTTTGTTAGCTTATTAACTCATTCTAGTCATCAAGCAATTCGTCTTTATGGAGATCATTATTCTAAGGTTAAACAAAAAAAACATTATTATACTGGAAGTATATTTATTGGTGATTTCACCTTTATTGGTCCACATACAGTAGTTATGCCTAATACTAATATAGGTAAAGGTTCTATAGTTACAGCGTATAGTTATGTAAAAGGTGAATTTCCTGATTATTCAATAATAAGTGGTAATCCAGCTAAAATAATAGGAGACACAAGAGATATGGATAAAGAAGCTTTAACCTCTAACCCAGAATTACAATCTTATTATAATGAATGGACAAAACGTTAATATAATAGGATTTTGCACATTGATCTTGACTCTTTTTGGTACGATTCTTTTTCCTCCAATTACAGTTTTTTCATCCTTTCCAAAAGTTGAAATTTCGGATGTTACATTTATATTACTTACAATTCACTCACTTTTATTTAATTTTCATAAGTTAGTTGACACCTTTATAAAATATAAAATCGGTTTTTTATTTTTTCTTGTTTGGATTTTAGTTGCTTCAATCTCTATCATTTTTAATGAAAGATTTTTTGAATATAGAGATTGGTTTGAACCAATTAAATATTTCAAATTGTTTTTAATTCTTTTATATAGCTTAATTTATTTTAAAGGCAGATTACCTTATATTCATAAAGCTATTAAGATTATATTTTTTTTAGTCTTAATTTTTAATTTTTTACATTATTTCAATGTATTATTTTTTAATGATTATGTAGAGATATTTTATGCTCCAAAGCATCATTTAGATTTTTTTGGAATTAATTCAATTGGAGAGCCTTCTACACGAAGGATGTTAGGTACACTAGGTAATCCAAATAATAACGCGATTTTATTTTTATTATTTGTCATTTATTTTTTAACCATAGTTGGTTCCAAGATAGGTGAAAATCATATTTATGTAAGTATTTCATCAATATTTGTTTTAGCTTGTCAATCTAGGACAGGTTTTGTAACACTATTAATTATTTTTAGTGCATATTTTATCATTCAAAAAACTAATTGGAGGCAGATTTTATTTTATATAATTACTATAACATTAGGGTATATTTTTTTGTATTTCAGTGGTAATATTTATATAGATTCAATAGTAGATTTTTCTTTGTTAGAGTCTGCAAAACGTGGTCGTTTTGAGCAATGGGGACTCATTTTTAATGAAATGCCAGGCAATTGGATTATGGGACATGGAGTCAATAAAGCGCTTTTAGAAGAAAAAAACATTTATTCTGAAAGTGAGTATATGTTGATTTTATTTAGATATGGAATAATAGGTTTATTTAGTTATTTGTTAATATGTTTTTCTATCCTTAAAACTTCTTTGTCTTCATTAATTTCTAGAGGTGGTATGATGATGTTGGGGGTTTTCATTATTTTGATTGTAACAGGTATAACCAATACACCATTTCATGTAGTTAAATTATCTGTTTTAATTATTTTCATATTTAGTATTAGTTTAATTTTGATTGATGAAAAGAAAGTATAGGGTATTATTAATTGGATCATCAAGTCCACATATTGCCAATCATTTATCTAGAATTGAAGGTAGTGAATTTATTGTTGCAGTAGTTTCCAATGATAACAAATTTTTAAATAAAAATCAGACATTTTATAGGGTAAATTTCAGTTTGAAAAATCCTTTAAATTGGATTATGTCGCCTAAAAAAATTGATGAAATAATTAGAGAATTCAATCCAGATGTTATTCACGTTCATCAGGCAAATTCAATAGGATTATATTCTGTTTTAGGAAATAAAAAAAATCAAAAACCAATTGCGTTAACAGTTTTGGGAAGTGATATTTTAATTAACCCAAAAAAGAATTTTATATATAGAGAAATACTTAAATATATTTTAAGAAATGTTGATGTAATAACCTCCGATTCTATTTATATGGCTGATATAATTAGAGATTTATATTGTATCAAAAATAAAGAAATTGAAATATGTAATTTTGGTGTTAATGAATATGATATTATTATTAATAAAAAGAAAATTATATATTCAAATCGGATGCATAATCCTTTATATAGAATAGACGAAATTGTAAAAGCTTTTGCAAGATTCAAGGAATGTGATAATACTGAAGATTGGATTTTAAAAATTGCTGGAGTTGGATCTGAGACAGAGAATTTAAAAAAGTTGGCTAATGATTTGAAAATTGAGAATAGTTTGGAGTTTTTGGGTTTTGTAGATTCTAAAGAAAATTCAAAGCTTTATGCAGAGTCTACTTTTTTTATTTCTATACCTAAATCTGACGCCACATCTATCTCTCTTCTAGAATCAATGTATTATAAGTGTGTTCCTATTTTAAGTGACTTGCCTGCAAATAGAGAATGGGTGAAATCAGGATGGAATGGATTGATTGTAGAAGATTTAAGCTCGAACTACATCTTAGAGGCAATAAAATTTTATAATGATAAAATTGGAATGATTAATAGAAGTATTATTATGGAAAAAGCTACTATTAATAAAAGTAAAGAGAATTTCAGAAATGTTTTACTTAAAATAATTAAGAATTGAAAATTTGTCATATAACAACTGTTCATAAACAAATGGATAGTAGAATTTTCCAAAAACAATGTAGAAGTCTTGTTAATAAAGGATTTGATACGACTTTAATTGTTCTTAATGGTAAGTCTGAAAATATTGATGGAGTAAAAATAATATCGCTTGATTTTGCTTTTCAATCTAGACTTAAACGAATATTGTTTGCATCAAAAAAAATTTTTGATACTGCAGTAGATATTAAAGCAGATATTTATCATTTACATGATCCAGAATTATTAAGAATAGCAGTTAAATTAAAAAGAAAAACTGCGTCTAGAGTTATTTATGATTCACACGAAGATCTTCCTAAACAAGTATTAGATAAACATTGGATTCCTTCTTTGTTTAGAAATTCTATATCAAAATTTATTTATAGGTATGAGATGAATAAAGCTTCTAAAATTGATGGTGTTATTTCTGTCACCGATAAGATTTGCAAGAGGTTTCTTAAAGTCAATGATAATGTATGTTTAGTTGCAAATTTCCCGATTTTGTCGAATCAAAATAAAGATTATTCAATAACAAAAAAGTATGATAATACGATTTGTTATATAGGTGGACTTTTTCCTAAAAGAGGTATAAAAGAATTAGTCCAAGCATTAGATTATTGTGATGCTATTTTACATTTAGCTGGAAGCTTTTCAAGTAAAAAATTTGAAAAGGAAGTTAAGTCTCTTAAGGGCTGGTCAAAAGTTAATTTTCATGGATATGTTAGTAAAAATAAAATAGATGAGATTTTATTACAATCCAATATTGGTATTGTTATATTGCATCCAACTGAAAGTTATAAGGAATCATTACCAATAAAAATGTTTGAATATATGTCAGCAGGCTTACCTTTGATTGCCAGTGATTTTAAAATGTGGAAACCTTTTATTTTAGATAATGAATGTGGCTTAATGGTTAATCCATTGAATGTAAATGAAATTGCCAAAAAGATTGATTATCTTCTATTGAATAAAGAAGAAGCTCAAAAGATGGGAAAAGCGGGTTTTCAAGCTGTTCATAATAATTATTCATGGAGTACTCAAGAAAAAAAATTGATAAACTTTTATAATAAAATTTTAAAATGTTAAGTGGTATAAATAAAATAAAATACCATAAAATTTATGAGTTAAGCTTAGCTTTGATAGCTTTTTTCATGCTTGTTTTTCCAAAATTAATTTTAATTAGTATTCTTTTTAATTTACTAGTTAGCTTTTTAGGTATTATTAAACGCAAGTTAGTTTTTGAAATAAATTTGATTAATATTCTTTTAGTTGTTCTTTATTTAGTTTATGTTATAGGATTAATATTTACAAATCATTTTGACATTGCAGCTAAATGTTTAGAATATAAGCTATCATTACTTGTTTTTCCTATTATTTTTTCTTTCGGGTTAAAGACCATTCTTTCTATAAAGAATGTATGTGTTGGGGTTTTTTTAGGTATTATTATTTTAGTTGTATTGGGTCTAATTAACTCAATTTTTCTATATATTAATTTAAATACTTTTGATTCATTCTTAAGTGTTAATTTCTCATATATTCATCATCCAACATATTTTTCTTCATTTACTTTTTTAGGTATGTTACTTGTTCAATATGCTAAAAAAGAAGAATGGTTTGGACAAAAAAAATGGATATATATTTTATTATTTATAATAATGTTGTTAGGACAGTGCTTGTCATTTTCTCTAGCTGGGGTTTTAATTTTATTTATCTATTTAGCCTTTTTGTTCTTAAAAAATATTTTAAAAAGTTTTGGAAGGAGAGTGTTTTTAATTTTTTCAATAATTATTCCATTTAGTATTGGTATCATTTTTTTTAATTTACCAGGTTTGAAGCTACAGGTTGAAACATCTAAGAAATACTTGGTAGAATATTTAAATGATCCTATTGCGTTTATAGAACAAGATCAAACATATATACAAGGTGATGAAACTAGGTTAATTATGTGGACAGTTGCCTTTCTAGAGTTTGTGGATAATCCTATGGGATCAGGGACAGGAAATATTTATCATCGATTAAACAGTAGATTATTAGAATATGGGCAAGTGCAGTTGGCATCTAAAAATTATAATCCGCATAATCAATATCTACAGATAGCTGTCGAAGTTGGATTTTTTGGATTAATTATTTTTTTATCAATTATTATATATTTTATTTTCTTAGGCATTCAGTTTAAAAATATAGTTATGGTATTTTTTGGCTTAAATTTAGCTTTTAACTCTTTCTTTGAATCTATGTTGGAAAGACAAAGTGGAATAGTATTTTTTACATTTTGGATATGTCTTTTTACTTTGATGGTTTTTAAAGAAAAGAGTAAGTTAAATCATTATAGTTAGTAGACATTTTATTCTATAAATCATAAAAAGATTATGAGTTCATGAATATTGCAGTTGTTATACCTTGTAGAAATGAAGTTCTTTATATTGAGGATACTATTCATGCTATCTATAATTCTAATCTACCAGATAATATTAATATTGAGGTATTTGTAGTAGATGGAATGAGTGATGATGGAACACGAGAAAAGGTTTATTTATTGTCTAATAGTTATTCAAATTTGAATCTTGTAGATAATAAAAATAGGCTAACTCCTTTTGCTTTTAATATTGGGATAAAGGCTGCAGGTTTAACTGATTTTATTCAGATTGTAGGTGCTAGACACATTTTAAGTACAAATTATATATTTAATTGTCTTAACAAACTTCAAAGTGATAAATCTATTTGGTGTGTTGGAGGAAGAGTTGAAAATCAGTACGTAAATGAAGTTAGTAAGTTTATTTCTTTAGCTATGGCTTCATCTTTTGGAGTTGGATTAGGTAATTTTAGAACACTTAATAGATCTTGTTTTACTGATACGGTGACAAGTCCAATGTACCCTTCTTGGGTTTTTGAAAAAATTGGTTTTTTTGACGAAGAACTTGTCAGAAATCAAGATGATGAATTTAATTATAGAGTTAAATTAAGAGGAGGAAAAATATTTTATGAAAATGATATTTCATTGAAGTATTATGTTAGAGGTACACTAAATAATCTTTGGAGACAGTTTTTTCAATACGGTTATTGGAAAGTCTATGTCAATGTTAAACATAGTACTGTTACCACAATAAGACAATTACTGCCACCTTTTTTTGTTTTATATTTGATGTTATTCATGTTTACTTTAATTATAGGTAAATCAGTCTTTTTAATTTCTTCAATACCCTTTTTATTATATATTTTTAGTTCATTATTTTTTAGTTTGAAATTGGTAAATTCAATTAGAAAGGTTTTTTTAATATTTATAATTTTTAAAATACTTCATATAAGTTATGGTTTTGGTTATCTTAAAGGGATTATAGAATTTGTAATTTTGAATAAGAAACCATCAGATAATCAGAAAAGATTATCAAGATAAAATATGTTTGAATATGATACCATTTTCGCCACCTCGTATTGATGATAAAGTTATTTCAGAAGTTACTGAAGCTTTAAAATCAGGTTGGATTACTTCAGGACCTAGGACAAAAAAATTTGAAGATAAAATTACCGAGTATACTTCTTGTAAAGTAACTGTTGCTGTTAGTTCTTGGACAATGGGTGTTCAAGTACTTCTATCGTATTGGGGTATAAAAGAAGGAGATGAGGTAATTATACCATCTTATACTTATTGTGCAACTGCAAATGTTATTATTCATTCTGGTGCTATACCCGTTATGGTTGATATAAATAAAGAAGATTTTAATTTAAATATAGAAAAAGTAAGAGAAGCAATTACGGAGAAAACCAAAGCAATTATCGCTGTTGATATTGGAGGTTTTCCTGCAGATTATAATGATTTGATGACATTGATAAATGAACCAAAAATAAAAGCAAAATTTAATGGTAATTCGGATAGACAAAAAAAATTAGCCCGAATTTTATTAATTAGTGATTCTGCACATAGTTTTGGTGCTCTTTATTATGGTAAAAGATCGGGTATACTTGCTGATATTTCTTCATTTTCCTTCCACGCTGTTAAAAATTTAACAACTGCTGAAGGAGGTGCACTTTGTTTCAACTTACCAGAACAATTTAATCATGACGATATTTATAAAGAAATGTGTGCCAAAATTTTGCATGGTCAAAATAAGGATGCTCTAGCAAAAACCAAGAAGGGGAATTGGAAATATGATGTTATTGAACCTGGATTTAAATGCAATTTAACCGATATTCAAGCAGCTATTGGTCTTGTTGAATTAGATCGATATCAAGAAAATTTGGAACACAGAAAACAAATTTTTGACGCCTATTCTGAAGGGTTTAAAAATGAGCCTTGGGCAATTTTGCCAATATATGAATCAAAATCAAAAATATCGAGTTATCATTTATATTTATTGCGTATTAGAAATATAACAGAAGATCAAAGAGATGCTATCATAGAAGAAATTTTTAAACAAGGTGTTTCAGTTAATGTTCACTTTCAACCTCTACCTATTTTAACGGCTTATAGAAAAAGAGGTTATAAAATATCTGATTATCCTAACGCGTATTCTAATTATATTAATGAAATTACTTTACCTGTTTATTATGATTTATCAAAAGAAGAAGTAAATGCTGTCATATCTGCTGTAAAAAATGCTATAAATTATATTTTAGGTTGAAAAGAATATTTGATATTATATTTTCTAGTTTTATACTATTATTATTTATGCCACTTGGTATCTTAATAAGCGTTATTATTTTGTTTACTTCTAAAGGAGGTGTTTTTTATGTTCAAAAGCGTATTGGTAGGAATAGAAAGGAATTTAATTTATTGAAGTTCAGAACAATGTATAAGGATTCTGATAAATCAGGGAAATTAACAATTGGCATTTCTGATAATCGAATCACCTATATAGGTTACTTTTTAAGAAAATATAAGTTAGATGAATTCCCACAATTTATTAATGTTTTGTTAGGGGAAATGAGTGTTGTAGGTCCTCGCCCTGAAGTCAAAGAATATGTAGATAAGTATAATGAGTCGCAATTAGATGTACTTAAAGTTAAACCTGGTATTACTGATTTAGCTTCTTTAGAATATTTTAATGAAAATTATATATTGGGTAATTCATCAGATCCTGAGAAAACATATCTTGATGAAGTCATGCCTGCTAAAATAGAATTGAATAAAAAATATATTTCAAATTCTTCATTTTTTCAAGATTTTAAAATTGTATGGAGAACATTTAAAAAAATTATTTCTTAATACGATCTTTAAAAAAGATATTACTTATAGTAAATCAAGTAGTCCTCTTTTTTGCTATTATGATTAATCTATCAGATTTTTCTTCGTTGAAATTTGATAATTTAAAGTCACCAAAAGTATCTATAATTTGAAAATTACATTCATATAATAGTTTTTTAAAGTCAGCTTGATCTAAAGACTGAACTCTTTCCTTATATATTTTTACACTTCCTTTTTCATTAATTTTTATATGCTTGTGAATATAATTATTATCATATTTTCTAGAAATTTGATATTTAATTCCATCAATAATTTTAACTTCTTTTTCTATAAGATTTGCAATTATTTTTTTTGAGTTCATAAAATCTATGATTATAATTCCATCATTTTCTAACATAGTGTTAATAGAAATTAGAACATTTTTGTTTTCTTCTTTACTTTCAAAGTATCCAAAGCTTGTAAAAAGATTGAAAATAAAGTTGAAAGATTCATTTTCTATTGTTTTACGCATGTCGTGTATAGCGAAACGTAAATTTTTATTTTGATACTGATTAGCATACTGAATGTTTGAAGGTGATAAATCTACTCCTAAAACATTATATCCTAGTTTATTTAAGATAATAGAGTGTCTGCCTTTACCACATGCTAAGTCTAATATTTTAGCACTTTTATTTGGCTTTAAATAACTAATTAGATTTAGAATAAAAAAATTTGCTTCTTTATTATCTCTATTATTATACAATTTATGATAATAAATTGTATCAAACCAAGACTCAAACCATTCTTTTTTCATCTTCTAAAGGTATATTATCTTTTTATTTATTTTCTTTTTTCTATTAGTTATATTTGATTTATATTAAAACCGTTCAGCTATTTAGTATTATGAATATAGGTATAACTGGTGGTATTGGAGTTGGTAAAAGCATTGTTTCTAAAATAATAGAATTAATGGGGTATAATGTTTTTAATTCTGATTTTGAAGCTAAAAGTTTAATTAATAAGGATCCTTTAATTAAAGACCAACTTATTAAACTTTTAGGGAAAGAAATTTATAAAAATAGTATTCTTAATAAAGAGGTGATGGCGGAAAAAATTTTTTCAAACAATGAAACAAGAAAGTTAGTTAATGAAATTGTTCATCCAAGAGTAAGAGATTCTTTTGCTCTATTTGTTTCCAAACAAAAAAATAATATAGTCTTCAATGAATCTGCTATATTGTTTGAGACAGGTTCATATGAAGAATTTGATAAAATTATTCTTGTTACTTCCCCAATGTATTTAAGAGTTTCTCGAATAATAAATAGAGATAAATGTTCAAAACAAGAATTAGATGCAAAAATTTCTTCACAATGGGATGATAACACAAAAATTCCATTAGCAGATTTTGTCATTTTAAATGATGAAAAAGAACCTATAATTAATCAAATTGAAATAGTTTTGAATCAACTTACTTCTGTATAGTCGTCAAATTTATCTTCATTAAAAGAGTTTTTGTTATGATATAATTTTCCTCTATTTAAAAGAAATGTTATAGTTGTCATCATTTTAACTATTAGATTCAAAAGAAAAAAGAATCCTATTACTTTAAATATTAAACCAAATATAGGCGTGTTTTCAATATTGATGATGCTATTATAGAACCAAATGGAAATATTGTTTAGTGAAATTGATGGATAGAACCAAAATAATCCAAATATTAAAATCGACACTATAATCAATATAATCTCATACTTTAAATGAAAATTTTCTTTTTCTTTATTGAAATTTTTGTTGTGAAATTGAAATAATATTTTTCTGTTTTGTCTTTTTTTAAATTTACCAATGAAATAGGTTAATAAAATTATTCCAGACAATATAACTTGATCTAGAATTATCATATCTGAATGAATAGATTTAAAGCAGAGTAAGAAAGTTACGTCAACTAAAAAAAAATATTTAATAGTTTTAAGAAAATACATCTCAAGAATAGACTGTTTTCTTTTTGCTATTATAATTTGAAATCCGATTTGAAAAATTCCCCATAGAAATTCATATATAGCAAAGACCACTCCAAGTCTAAATATAAAATCAAGTAAATTCACATTTCAAATTTAACAATCTCATTATCTTTATGGAAATTAAAAAAAAATCTATGAAAATAAACTTCATTTTCTTTATCGTTTTTCTTTCTTCTATATATAGCACAAAGGCTGAAGAAGGGATGTTAATACCATCTTTAATTAAAGCTTTTGAAAGTGACATGCAAGCTATGGGTATGAGATTGTCAGCTGAAGACATCTATAACGTTAATAATTCAAGTATTAAGGATGCTATAATCCATTTTGGAGGTGGATGTACTGCTGAATTAGTCTCTTCACAAGGATTATTATTAACTAATCATCATTGCGGATATTCTCAAATTCAGTCTCATTCTTCATTAGAAAATGATTATTTGAAATATGGTTTTTGGGCAAAAGATAAATCTGAAGAGCTACCAAATCCCGGTTTAACAGCTTCACGTGTCGTTAGGATCGATGATGTTACAACAACTGTATTATTTGATACAGAACATTTGTCTGGTAAAGAACGTTATGATAAAATAAAATTGGCAATTGATAAATTGATTAAGGATGCAGAAACTGGCACTCACTACACTGCAAAAATAAAAGCTTTTAACTATGGTAATGACTATTACATGATAGTGAAGGAAACATTTAAAGATATTCGTTTAGTAGGAACCCCTCCAAATTCAATAGGAAAGTTTGGTGGTGATACTGATAATTGGGTTTGGCCAAGACATACGGGAGATTTCTCAGTATTTAGAATTTATGCTGATAAAAATAATCAACCGAATGATTATAATGAATCAAATATTCCTTATACTCCTCTTTATTTCTTACCAGTTTCAATGAAGAAAAGAATACCTGGTGAATTTACAATGATATATGGTTTTCCAGGAACAACAGAGCAACATTTATCTTCAAGTAATTTAAAATATATTATGGATAAAGAACGCCCTGCAAGAATTAAGATGAGAGAAAAATCTTTGAGTGTTATTGATGCAAGTATGCGTTCTTCTGATTTATTAAGAATTAAATACGCCTCCAAACAAGCTCGTATTGCTAATGGTTGGAAGAAGTGGATTGGTCAACTAGGTGGTTTGAAAACAGTGGATGCTATTCAGATTAAATTAGATCGTGAAAAAAAGTATAATAATATGGCTTCAACAAAATCGGAATGGCAGGATAAGTATGGTAGTATAATTAATGATATGAACATTCTAGTAGAGCAATATCAACAAGCTGATTTTTCATACTCGATGATTATAGAATATTTATATGTTGGACCAGAATTGTTTCGAAGAGCAAGAGAAATTAATAAGTTTCTCTCTAGTTATAATAATTTTATTGAAAATGGATCTTTGGAAGAAGAAATAGAAAAACAAATTAGCATTGCTAAAGGATTTTTTAAAAATTATGATGAATCTACAGATAAACGTATTTTTCGATTACTAACTGCTGAGTATATAAAACAGATGGAAGGAGGAATAATCCCTCCAACTTTATCCAATAACATGGCAGAAAAAGGCTTCTTAGCTGATGTGATTTATAATAAATCAATATTAACTAACGAAGATAGATTCATGAAGTTTATTGATAAGCTAGGTAGTAATTCATTTAATAAGTTAAAGAAGAAAGACCCAGGTTTTATGCTTTGGCTTGAAGTTAATGACAGTTTTATGAATAATATACTACCAGATGTCAGAATATATAGGACTAAAATGGATCAATTATTAAAACAATATGTTGCTGGTAAATTAGAAATGTTCCCTGATCAAAAGCATTGGCCAGATGCAAACTCCACTATGCGTATTACTTATGGTAAATTAGAAGGTTCGGCTCCACATGATGGTATGCAATATACTGAGCATACAACTATAGATGGTATTATAACAAAAAATAATTCAGGAAATCCTGATTATGAGTTATTACCTAGAATGATTGAATTAGCTAATGCTAAAGACTATGGTGACTATGCTCAAGATGGAGAACTTTGGGTCTGTTTTACAGGTTCGAATCATACGACAGGAGGTAATTCAGGTTCTCCAGTGTTAGATGCTGACGGTAATTTATTAGGTCTTAATTTTGATAGATCTTGGGAGAGTACAATGAGTGATTTTATGTTTGATTCAGATAGATGTAGAAATATTACTGTTGATATTAGATATGTATTATGGGTGATCGATAAATATTCTGGAGCTAAACATATTATTAATGAAATGAAGCTAGTTCGCTAGTTTATATATGCAGAGGTCTACTTTCTGTTGCATCTAGTGCTGCTTCTTTAATACCTTCTGAATAGGTAGGGTGAGGGTGACAAATTCTAGCTAAATCTTCTGCCGATGCTCTAAATTCCATTGCAACAACTGCCTCCATAATTAAATCAGCTGCCCTAGCTCCAATGATGTGAACACCAAGTATCTCATCTGTTTTTTTACTAGCTATAATTTTGATTGTACCCATTATATCCATACTTGCTCTAGCTCTTCCTAATGCTTTAATTGGAAAAGTTCCTATTTTAATTTCCCTTCCCTCTGCAATTAGTTCATCTTCAGTTTTACCAACTGATGCAACTTCAGGCCAAGTATATACTACATTAGGTATTAGGTTATAATTTATATGAGGTTTTTGTCCAGAGATAAATTCTGCGACAAAAACTCCTTCTTCTTCAGCTTTATGAGCTAACATTGTTCCTCTAATGACATCTCCGATTGCATATATATTTGGAGTAGATGTTTGAAGATTATCATTTACATCGATTTGTCCTTTTTCATTGGTAGATATACCTACATTTTTTAGTCCCAAACCTTCTGTGAATGGTTTTCTTCCAACTGCAACAAGACAGTAATCAGCCTTTAAAGATATTTCTTCATTTTTTTTGTTTAGAGCAATAAGATTAACTTCTTTCCCTGTATTTGTTACTTTTTGGACTTTATGTTTGGTATAGAATTTAAACCCTTCTTTTTTAAGCACTTTACTAAGCTCTTTTGACATTGTTTTGTCCATGCTAGGAATAATTGTGTTTGCAAATTCAACAACTTCAATTTGAGTTCCTAAACGAGCAAATACAGAACCTAATTCAAGGCCTATAACACCTCCACCAATAATTAACATTTTTTTTGGAATTTCTTTCATATTAAGAGCTTCTGTAGAAGTAATTATTCTTTTTTTATCTGGCTTCATACCAGGAAAGAAATTTGGTTTAGATCCAGTAGCAATAATAATATTCTTAGTATTGAGAGTTTGTTGAGTATTGTTTTGTTCTATTTTAACAGAATTTTTATCTACAATAGATCCTATTCCTGTATAGACATCTATATTATTTTTTTCCATAAGAAATTTCACTCCATCACAGGTTTGTGATACAACTTTATCTTTTCGTTGAATCATTTGCTTGATATTTGCTTTTATTCCTTTAACATCAATACCATGTTCTGAAAAGTTATTATTTGCATTGTGAAAATGTTCAGATGAATCAAGTAGAGTTTTTGATGGTATACAACCTACATTTAAACATGTACCGCCCAATGTTTTATATTTTTCAATGATAGCAGTTTTCATGCCTAGTTGTGCACAACGAATTGCCGCTACATATCCTCCTGGTCCTGATCCTATAATTGTGATATCGTAATTACTCATTTTACATTTATATTATTAAGAAAACTTTTATTTTTTTGGGGTATAAAAAAAGGCTATCATATTAATTGTAAATAGCCTTTTTCTTTTTTTATCTTTCAGTGTTTTATAGAACTACAACTTTTTTTGTTGTTTTATATTCTCCTGTTTGAATTTCTAAGAAATAACAAGAAGAAGGTAAATTGTTAGTGTGACTTAATTTTCTATTTACAATTGTATTAGTTTCTTTAATTACTTCTGAAGAAATTACTTTGCCTTGTGTGTCTCTGAGAGTAAATGTTACAGGCTTATCATTTGCTGTGTAGCTAATATTTATTTCTTTTCCATTTGAAGGGTTTGGAAATATATTAAGATTTAAATTTGAAATCTCATCAGAAGTTAAACCTAAAGTTCCATTTACATTTATATTATCAATGTATAAATTACTTGACAAATCAGAAGCAGTAAATTCGAATTTAAAAATAGCTTTATCATATTGAGCACCTGAATTTATAGAAACTGATCCTGTTTTCCATTCTACGTTTGTTGTTGGAGTGAAATCTGAATAACCAGCATACCCAGCAGTGACAATATTAGCACCTGTTAAGCCTGCAGATTGGCTTCCTCCTATTAATAATCCATCTACGCTTATTGGTCTAGTCACCCATGATGCGCCACAATCCGTAGATACATATATTTTCAGTTTTTCTTCAATTTGACTTACCTGTGTTGCATTTGTAGCATAAGCAAAATTAAATGACATTGTTACACCAGATGTATATCTTAAGTCAAATGAAGGAGTTATTAATTCATCTACACTTCCTCCTAAACGATCATTATAAAAATAATCATCATTAAAAAGATCTGCACCTGCAACATTTTTATAATTATTTAGTTTGTAACATCTAGAATTATTATAACCTGTACCATTTGAAAGCATAAATTCTCCATGATTATTTTCTAAGTTATTAGAAACAAACCATTCTGCTGAAGTACCCTCAAGATCTATTGAATTTGGACCATTAAATGTAGCCCATTCTTGAGCGACATATATATAACCTGTTCTTGACTCTGTATTAGATCCTGCTGAATTAGATGCAGTAAGTGTAACAGTTTTATAACCTGGTGAAGTAAAACTTACTGTTGGATTCTGTAAATTAGAAGTTGCTGGAACACCATCTTGGAATTCCCATGTATAAGTATCCACAAGTGCATTCCAGGATGCATTACTAAAAGAAACAGAACTATTAACACATGTTTCAGTTTTATTAGAAGTGAAATCAGCAACAGGTGTACACAATGGAACAGTTAAAGTATTATTTGGGTTTTGTGGAAGTAATAAATCTTTTACACCAGTAGCTATCAGTGTAGAATCTTGCCATAGAGTACTTCGTTGTCCAGCAATTCCTTCTAATGTATTTCTCATAGCATTAACTTGTCCAGGTGTGAAATGCACATCACAATAAGAATAGTCCATATAATTTTGGACATCTTCATTAATTGAATCGTTACAATCAGCCCAACTATATGGAGGAACGAATGGAGGACAACTTTGGTGTCCTTTAGTTTCAGGTGTATCATCAATTCCATCATCATTACAAATTGTTGGTCCATCATTTATAAGGTCTGAATCACCAAATGTATGAGCTAATCCAAGCCAATGACCAAGCTCATGTGTTAGAACAGACTCTACTCCAGGACTAGATGTTCCTATTGAACCAACATAAGTGTGGTTTGAAACAACACCATCTAACCAAAACCCATTTCCATCAGTTGAAGCAGGGAATGTAGCATAAGCTGCAGCTCCAGGTGAACCTACAACTTTAACAACCCAAATGTTTAAGTAGTTGGCTCTATTCCATTGATGTATTTTAGAATAAGCATCGCCATTGTATGTTTCGTGTGTATAAATATGTTCAATACCATTTGTGCAATTTCCTAATGGATCAATTGCAGCTAATTTAAAATCAATATGAGCATTACCAATTAAAGTATCAAAATCTGGAATTATTTCAACTGAATCTGGATCTTCAGCATTAAATTCACGATTAATTACTTCTAGTGCATCATATACTTGAGTATCTGTTATATTTTCTGTGCCATAGTCATGTAAAATATGAAAAACTACAGGGATAGTATAAGTTCCATTTGATTTATGAATACTATTACTTATGTCAGTACCACTATAACTATTCATCATAAGTTGATGAGCATAATACGCATCTTTTAATTCGGGAAGAATTTCAAATGATTTTTCAAGTTGTCTATATGTTCCACATTGTTTCGATTCATCTACTTGAGATAATGTTGGAAAAGCACCAACTAATATTAGGCTAACAATTGTAAATAATTTATTCATTTTATTAAAATTTGTTATAAAATTAAACATTCTATCTCACTATTTCTAGTAATAATAAGACAAAAAAATAATTTATCTAAAAATTATTTTAATTTCTAAGATAGAAAACAGCTTTATTACATACAAATATTAGGGAATTTGTAAGTTTATTTTTTCAGAATAGATGTTTTTCAGCTCTGTATGAAGAACGAACGAGTGGTCCACTCTCAACATATTTAAAACCCATTTTTAAACCGATTTCTTTATATTCTTTAAATCTTTCAGGTGTAACAAACTCAGCAATTGGAAGATGTTTAATAGTTGGCTGTAAGTATTGACCTAAAGTTAAAATATCAAGATTTACACTTGCTAAATCTTCCATTGTTTCAACTATTTCATTATGCTTTTCACCAAGGCCAAGCATAATACCTGATTTGGTTTTCATTCCACCTTTTTTTAGTCTAAATAGAGCTTCTATACTTCTATCGTATTTGGCTTGAATTCTAACTTCTCTTGTTAATCTTCGTACAGTTTCTAAGTTATGACTAACAATGTCAGGTGCTATATCTATTATTTTTTGAAGATTATCCCATTTTCCGCCAAAATCTGGAATTAATGTCTCCATAGTTGTTCCGGGAGATTGTTTTCTGATTGCTCTTACAGTATTAACCCAAATTGTTGACCCTCCATCTTTCAAATCATCTCTATCTACAGATGTAATAACAGCATGTTTAACACCCATTAGCCTAATGCTTTTAGCTACTTTGCCAGGTTCAAATATATCAACTTCCTTCGGTCTACCTGTTTGAACAGCACAAAAACCACAGGATCTAGTACATATGTTACCTAAAATCATAAATGTAGCGGTTCCTTCTCCCCAACATTCTCCCATATTTGGACAGTTCCCACTTTCACAAATAGTATGGAGTTTATGCTCAGTAACTAAATTTCTTACTTTTTTATAATTCTCCCCTGTTGGAAGTTTAACACGAAGCCAGTTTGGTTTTTTTATTTTGACTTTAGTATTTGGACTCTCAATCATTGCTACAACTATATGTTAATCGTATTTGTATACACTAGTGAAATAAAACTGTATTTTTGATTTCACTTTTGTTTTAATAAAGTTTAAGTACAAATTTATGTAAATTCAATAAAATGGCTACATCTAAAATTGAATACTTGGGAGATTTAAGAACTAAATCTATTCATTTGGCCTCTGGCAAAGAAATAATAACTGATGCACCGTTAGATAATAATGGCAAAGGAGAGTTTTTCTCTCCTACTGATTTAGTTGCCGTATCTTACGTTTCATGTATGTTGACCATAATTGGTATTTATTGTAATAATAATAATATTGATTTTACTTTTGGACATGCATCAATAAATAAGGTAATGTCTTCAAACCCTAGAAGAATAAAAAGTATTGAAATTGATTTTGATTTTTCAAAAAATAATTGGGATAATAGTATTCATAAGAGGATAAAAGATGCAGGTGAATCTTGTCCTGTAGCTAGAACTATTGGTAATAATATTGAATTACATTTTCAATATAAATTTTAATCATAATGGAAAAAAACACTATCAAAAGAGTACCAAAAGAAAATATCATCTTTGGAATTAGATCGGTTATAGAGTGGGTTAAAGCAGGAAAAGATTTAAATAAGATTTTAATTCAAAGAGGTATGAATAAAGAATTGTTTCTAGAGTTAAAAGATGTTTTAGCTGGTAAATCTTATCAATTACAGTTTGTTCCAATAGAAAAGTTAAATAGTTTCACTGACCAAAATCATCAAGGTGTAATAGCACTAACATCTCCTATTAAATATTATAAAGTTGAAGATATTGTAGAGGATTTAATAGCTGATAAAAAGAAACCATTTATTCTAGCATTAGATAGAATTACTGATGTTAGAAATTTTGGTGCAATTGCAAGGGCTGCTGAATGTCAAGGAGTTGATGCTATACTAATACCTTCAAAGGGTTCTGCAAAAGTAAATGCAGATTCTATTAAGACATCGGCTGGAGCTCTTAGTAGAATGAAAGTTTGCATAACAGACAGCCTTAAGGAATCTTTATTTTATATTCAACAATGTGGTGTTCGTTTGATTGCCTGTACTGAAAAGTCAAAAACCTTATTGCACGAAGTTAATTTAAAAGGTTCTGTTGCATTTATTTTGGGTTCAGAAAAAGATGGAATAACATCAGATTTATTAAACATATCAGACTTCAATTGTAAGATTCCAATGAGTGGAAAAATTTCTTCGTTAAATGTTAGCGTTGCTACTGGAATATTATTATATGAGAGATATAGACAAGAAATTTATTAAAATTGTTTTTGAACCCATGGAATTAATCTAGGAATTTCATCTAAAGATTTAATTTGCCATTTATGAGTATCATCTTTATATCTTCCACTTGGGTTAAAAAGAATACCTTTCATACCTACTTTTTCTGCACCAATAATATCAACTAAGTAGTCATCTCCAATCATTATACTTTCTGTAGCTTTGGCCTTAGCTTTTGATATAGCATATTCAAACACATCTTTTGCTGGTTTGTTTTTTCCAACTTCTTCTGAACATACAATAACAGAGAAAAAATTGATTAGTTTACTTTTTTCTAATTTAATGTATTGAACTTCTTTGAAACCATTTGTAATTATGTGTAGTTTATACCCATCATTGATTAGATTTTTTAAAGTTTCTATAGCATAAGGGAACAGTGAAGTTTGATATGGGCTAGTTTTAATGTATTCATCACCTAATTTTTTTGCTAAAAAGTTATCATTAATACCAAATTTATTTAGTGTCAGACTGAATCTACTGACTCGCAATTCAGATTTTTTTATTTTACCTAATCCATATTGATGCCATAAAGAAGAGTTGATTTTTTTGTAGGTTTTGAGAAATGAATCAAATGATTTTAATTGTTTTTCTAAATGTAGTTCTTTATAAATAAGCATAAGTGCTTTTTCTGAATTTTTTTCAAAATCCCAGAGAGTCCTATCTAAATCGAAAAAAATATTTTTCATCCGTATATTAAATATGCAAGACTAGTTGTTATGAAAGCATTTATAAACATTCCAATAATAATTAGAAGGAAGGTTTCTTTTTTGTGACCATAAAATTTTGCGCTGATAATACTTCCAATTGGAATTGATAAAAGAAAAGGCGCCCAAAAGCAGATTCCAATGATTCCAATACTTGTTTTAATTTTAATAATAAGTTTGTTCATTTTAGAGAAAGTTTTTTTCTTTTTTAAAAAGTGGTCTTCTATTTTATTATTTTTCATTTTATCATGTTTCTTTCTCTTCGATCGTTTTAGAAAATAACCACTTAAAAAATAGAAAAAACTAGAACCAAAAATCCCTCCTGAAACACAAATAAAATATGTTTGAAAAAATGATAGCCCTAATGCAGGTCCACCAAATGGTGTAAACATAAACTTAACTGTAGAAAGAAGGAATAAAGAAATAAGTGATCCCCAAATCATAATAATCAAATTTTTGTTCCATAAGCTAAATCTCCAGCATCTCCAAGGCCAGGAAATATATATGATTCAGCTGTTAATTCACTATCAATTGCTCCAATATAATATGTTGTAGATTTTGGCAGTTCTTTTTCAAGAAATTTGAGTGCCTTTGGTGTTGCAATCGCTGATACAATTATTAATTTAGATGGTTTTCCTTGACTTAAAAGTGATTTATAAACCATTGCCATAGAGTTACCAGTTGCGAGCATTGGATCGCTAATTATAAGTGTTTTACCATCTATATTTGGTGAAGCAATATACTCAACATGAATATCAAAACTTTCTTTAGATGAGTGTTTCCTATATGCAGATATGAAAGCACTATCAGCACGATCAAAATAATTCAATAGCCCTGAATGCATTCCTAGTCCAGCTCTTAAAATAGTTGCAAGTATTGGTTGTTCTTCAACTAATTCCATATTTGCTATACCTAATGGAGTCGTGACATTAACTTTCTTATACTTTAATTCTTTAGATAATTCATAGGCTAAAATTTCTGAAATACGTTCTAGATTTCTACGGAATCTCATAGAATCTTTTTGAATTGAACTATCTCTTAGTTCGGCTATAAATGTTTGAATAATAGATCGATCTATAGAAAAATTATGTATCATTAATGAAAGCTTTTATTATAAAGTTAATTTATATTTATTTTATATCTGAAAATCATTTTAAATTAATTCAAGTATTTCCTTTTTTTTTAATAAATCAAGGGTTAAATCTTTTTGCATTAAATCTTTAAATTAACTTTGTTTTGATGAAAGAAAAAAACAAGTTAAATATAGCTGTTTTTAAGAGGTTACTTTATTACTGTAAACATTATAAATCATTATTTGTTTTCGCTGTATTTTGTGTTTTGATTTTAGCTATCCTAGGTCCAACCAGGCCATATTTAATTGGACGTATGGTTGATTTATATATTGTTAAATCTCAAAATGGTGAAATGTTAATTATTTGGACTATAATAATTATTAGCATTCTCTTTTTAGAAGCATTATTTCAATTTTTATCTACTTACTTTTCTAATTTATTTGCACAATCCATAATTAGAGATTTAAGGAATAAGTTAATGAAAAAAGTTCTGAGTTTTCGCATGAAATATTTCAATAGGACTACAATAGGTTCATTAGTTACTAGAGTCGTGTCTGATTTAGAGGCAATCACAGAGGTTTTTTCTTCTGGATTAATGTCAATATCTGGAGATTTAATTTCTTTAATTTCTGTTGTTAGTTTGATGTTTTGGACAAATTGGAAATTAAGTCTTTTAACCTTAGTACCTATTCCATTATTAATTATAGCGACAAGAATTTTTGCCAGATATATTAGAAAATCATTTCAAATGGAGCGAGATCAAGTATCACGCTTAAATACTTTTGTTCAAGAAAGAATAACAGGAATATCTTTAGTTCAATTATTTAATAGGCAAGAGGAAGAATATGAAAGTTTTAAGGGTATTAATGCTAAGCATAGACAAGCACATATTAAAGCAATTTGGGCAAATTCTATTTTTTTCCCAACAGTAGAAATTCTTAGTCATCTTTCCATCGCATTTTTACTTGTTTGGACAGCACAACTTGTAGGTAATAGTGGGACAAACGATGTACGTTTAATGTTCGGGGAAACTATTTCATTTGTATTATGGATTCATATGCTCTACAGACCAATCCGACAATTGGCAGATAAGTTTAATATTCTTCAGCGTGGTACAGTAAGGGCAGAAAGAGTTTTTGAGATAATTGATAGTAAAGAAAATATTGAAAATGATGGCGCTATAAATGATTGTAGGTTTGATCAAAAAATAAAGTTTAGTAATCTTTATTTTGCATATCAAAATGAAGAATGGATACTTAATGATATAAATTTAGAAATTCATCCAGGATCAACAGTTGCATTTGTTGGTTCAACAGGAGCAGGAAAGAGTTCTTTAGTTAGTTTAATCGGTAGATTTTATGATTATCAGAAAGGGAGTCTAAAATTAGGAAATATTGAATTAAATGATATTGAATTGAATTATCTTAGAAAAAATATTGCAATTGTTCTACAAGATGTTTTTCTGTTTTCAGAATCAATATTTTATAATATTACACTTGGTGATAATACAATTTCAAGAGAGGATGTTATTTCTGCCTCAAAGGCTGTTGGTGCTCATGATTTTATAATGAAATTTCCTGGTGGTTATGATTATAAAGTAGGTGAGCGAGGTGGTGTATTATCTACCGGACAGAGACAATTAATTTCATTTATTCGTGTTTTCGTATTTAACCCCAAGATATTAATTTTAGATGAAGCAACATCAAGTGTTGATAATGAATCAGAAGAATTAATTCAAAAGGCAATTAAACAAATCACAAAAGGTAGGACGTCTATAATTATAGCTCATAGATTATCTACTATTCAAGGGGCAGATAAAATTTTTTTGCTAGAAAAAGGAGAAATAAAAGAAGAAGGAACACATTCTGAACTATTAGATTTAAAAGGACATTATAAATTATTACATGAAATGCAATTTTCATCATAAATAGAAATAATATGAAAAAAACAGGAATTCTATTAATGCAATTGGGTACACCTGATAGTCCAAGTGTAAGAGATGTAAGAAGATATTTAAGTCAATTCTTGAATGATAAAAGAGTTATTGATTTACCATGGCTTTTAAGAAAATTACTAGTTAATGGAATTATTGTCCCTTTTCGTGCTCCAAAGTCCGCAAAGGTTTACAAGGAACTTTGGGAAGTTAATAATGGTATTTCACCACTAATTATGCACACTGAAAATTTACAAAAAAAGCTTCAAAAAAGATTTATTAATGAAAATATTACTGTACATATTGCTATGAGGTATCAAAACCCATCAATGTATAATGTTCTTCATAAAATGTCATTGGAAAATTATGATGAAATAATATTACTTCCATTATTTCCTCAGTATGCAAGTGCTTCTAGTGGTTCTGCTATCGAGTTAGCTATGGATATAATACGAAAATGGTGGGTTATTCCAAATATTAGTATTATTAATCAATTTTGGGATAATAAGGGGTATATTAGTTCAATTGTTTCTCAGGCTAAAAAATTTAATTTAAAGGATTATGATCATTTTATTTTTTCTTATCATGGACTTCCAGAACGTCATGTAGATAAAGTATATAATGGTAATGATTTATGTCAGGATCAACCTTGTGAAACAGAGTTAAATGAGAAAAATAAGTTTTGCTATAAAGCAACTTGTTATGCTACCACTAGTTTGATTGTATCTGAGTTGGGTTTAAAAGAAGATCAATATACAGTTTCTTTTCAATCTCGATTAAATAATAGGTGGCTTAAACCATTTTCAGATTTTGTTGTTGAAGATCAAGCTAAATCTGGTGCAAAGAACATTTTGGTTTTTAGTCCTGCTTTTGTAGCCGATTGTCTAGAGACTATAATTGAAATTGGGGATGAATATCAAGAAATTTTTGAAGAAAATGGTGGTGAGAAAATACAATTAGTTCCTAGTTCAAATGATCATGATAGATTTGTCGATGGACTAGAAGAAATTTTAAGAGAGAAAATTTGATTCACAAATTCATACATTTTATTTTATAAGTATATAATAATTTCAAATGAACTTCTTAATTTTGTGTTATAATTCGTATTAAAAAAATAGAAAATGAATACATCGGAAAAATTAGCTTATAAAGTAAAAGATATAACTCTTGCAGATTTTGGTAGAAAGGAAATTAATCTTGCTGAATCTGAAATGCCTGGTTTAATGTCTCTTAGAGAAGAATATGGTGATTCTAAACCTCTTTCAGGTGCTAGAATAGCGGGGTGTCTTCACATGACAATCCAAACTGCTGTTTTAATTGAAACATTAGTAGAATTAGGTGCTGAAGTTACATGGTCTTCATGTAATATTTTTTCAACACAAGATCATGCTGCAGCTGCAATTGCAGAAGCAGGTATACCTGTTTTTGCATGGAAGGGGTTAAGTGAAGAAGAATTTGATTGGTGTATTGAACAGACTATTTTTGGATTTAAGGATGGTAAGCCTTTAAATATGATTTTAGATGATGGTGGAGATTTAACTAATATGGTTTTTGATCGTTTCCCTGAGTTATGTAAAGATATTAAAGGTCTTTCTGAAGAAACAACTACTGGGGTTCATCGTCTTTATGAAAGAAAGAAAAATGGTACTCTAGTTATGCCTGCTATAAATGTAAATGATTCTGTTACTAAATCGAAATTTGATAATAAATATGGTTGTAAAGAATCATTGGTTGATGCTATTCGTCGCGCTACTGACACTATGATGGCTGGTAAAGTTGCTGTAGTTTGTGGTTATGGAGATGTTGGAAAAGGTTCTGCTGCTTCTTTGAGAGGTTCAGGAGCTAGAGTTATTGTCACAGAAATTGATCCAATTTGTGCTCTTCAAGCAGCTATGGATGGTTTTGAGGTTAGAAGGTTAGAAAATGTTGTTGGTGATGTTGATATTGTAGTAACAACAACAGGTAATAAAGATATTGTTCAAAGCCATCATTTTGAAGCTATGAAGGATAAGACTATTGTTTGTAATATCGGTCATTTTGATAATGAAATTGATATGGCATGGTTAAATAAAAATTATGGTTCTACTAAAGTCCAAATTAAACCTCAGGTGGATATGTATACAATAAAAGAAAATGATATTATTGTTTTAGCTGAGGGACGTCTAGTTAACTTAGGTTGTGCTACAGGTCATCCATCATTTGTGATGTCAAATTCTTTTACAAATCAAACATTGGCTCAGATTGAATTATGGAATAATTCGGATGCATATGAAAATGATGTATATATGTTACCAAAGCATTTAGATGAAAAGGTTGCTAAGTTACATCTTGCAAAAGTTGGCGCTGAGTTAACTGAGTTAAGGTCTGACCAAGCATCTTATATTGGTGTTGATGTAAAAGGGCCATATAAACCTGAACATTATAGATACTAATATTCATATTGATTTCAATATAGTAGAGGAGAGCTTAGATATTTAAGCTCTCTTTTTTTATATTTATACTAATGAGAAAAAAACTTCATAACATAATCTTTGGTGTTGATACTCCTGCAGGGAAATCATTTGACCTTATTCTCCTTTTTCTAATACTATTATCGGTTTTAATAGTCATAATAGATAGTGTTCCATTATGGGGAGCAAAGTATGGCGATTTTCTATATACTGCAGAATGGTTCTTTACTATACTATTTACAATAGAGTACATCTTAAGAATCATAATATCTCCAAAACCTGTGAAATACATATTTAGTTTTTGGGGTTTTATTGATTTGATATCTATTATACCAACTTTTATTAGCCCTTTTATCTCCGGTTATACATCATTAACACTAATAAGAGCTCTAAGATTATTACGTTTATTTCGGATATTGAATCTCAGTAAATTCACTAATGAATCTAGAAGCTTAGCAAGGTCATTAAAAGCTAGTTATTATAAAATAATGGTCTTTTTGTTCTTTGTAGTTATGATGATGATTATGGCTGGTACTTTAATGTATGTCATAGAAGATGGGAGCGAGGGGTTTGAAAGTATTCCATCAAGTATTTATTGGGCAATTACAACTACTTCTACTGTAGGATATGGAGATATTGTACCAACTACTCCTCTTGGAAAGATTATAGCATCTATAATGATGATTGTAGGTTATGTTATAATCGCTGTGCCTACTGGTCTAATTTCAATAGAGTTATCAAAAAATAATAAAGAAAAAGAAGATTAATCTTTTATAAGCCTTACTGCAAAAAAGCAGTTTTTATTCCAATCTGAATCTATTCTAAAAGCGCCAAAACCTCCCTCATCTGCTTGAGCCTCTCCATCTTCATTTACACAGTCTCTTAAATGCCATGAATAACTTTTATCAGAATCATTTTTATTAGTCATCCAAAAATTAGCCATCCCATATTCGCTTATCCTTTTTAATGCTTCAGAATCACCTATATCGTCAAAAAATTCAAAGAGATCATCTGACCCAGTGTTCAATATACTTAATCCAGTCGAATTATGAACCGGTGAATCTCCATTAGTTGGAGATTCCCAAAAATAATCCTCATTTTTCATTGAAGATTTTTTTCTTCGCTTATCATCATAAACATATACTTTTTTTATTTCCAAACCACAATTATCTGGAGAAAGAAAATTAAGCAGTTTATTCATTTCTTCTAAATCAGGAACATGAAATCCTTCAGGCGCTAAACCTCTCTCATCATTAACAGCATACCAATTATAAAAAAAACCTACGTTTTCTTCTTCTGACATAACCTCATCAAAATATAAATAACAATATGCTGGTGTTTTAGTTGCGTTTAATGCTATCCAATCTTCTAGATAAAAATTATTTGTTTTGTCTAATAATTAAATATTTAGAGAGCATTAATTAAAAGCGTAGTTGCAATTCCAAAACCGGCTCCTAAAATGAATAGATTCCTCTTAATTAGTTCTATTTTAATGCTTCTTTTATAGCTTGAAGATACATCCTTAAAACATCATTTGAATTAATTGTCTCTGAAAATGTAACTTCATCAGTATTTTTTTTCAAAAATGCTATACCATATGTTTTATCATAAGTTTTTGATCTAAGCGTTTCAAAGTCTTTAATTATTGATTCTTTTTTATCAATCAATTCTTTTTCTTTATTAAACACTCTAATTTTTAAGGTAATTTTTGGCTTGACTTTTGAAAAAGATTTATTTGCAAGGATTATTTTTTTTCCTCCTGTAGCTGAAATATAACAATTAATATCTATGAAAAATTTTAAATTACCATAGCTTTTAGCTGCTTTTTTGAATCTATTGGCTGGGAGATACATTAAGTGTTCAGGAAGAGCACCCATTATTAATTTCTCTTCTGGACGCATGCTAATTAAGCTATCTTTAAGATATTCTCCTAAAAGACTTTCGCTAACTAATAATATATCATCTGAAAGCTGTTTTGGCATTTCTTCAACAGTAGAAAGATTTAAAATTTTAAGATCTTTATTTTGTGCTTTCATTTGTGTGACTAATTCATTATCAATTCTAAATGAAAAATTATATATAATACCATTTTGAGAATAAACAAAACATAAACAAAACAAAAAAGTGATGATTAGAGTAATTTTTTTCATATTCAAATTTTTTAATTTTTTTGGTTAGATAGAATGATGTTTATTTCCAAAATTTAATCAAAGCAATATTTATTATTAGGGTAATAAATGTAATAATAATAGTTATTAGATGTAGAATTAACCATAGGTTTTCATTAGCTATATCTTTAGCATTATTTATAATCGGAACTAGGAAATAACAAGAGAACATAAGCAATCCACTAACTAATGATAAATATTTTGCAATGTTTTTTTGCTTGTTAAATATTACAATTGTTAAAAATGTTATTAACGAGATAATAAATATCATTAGGAAAAATTTAGGCCATAGACTTCTTAAAATAATACTAGCGTCATTAGAGCTTAAAAGTTCATTTATTAATGGCGCAATAAAAATAGATTGATAACAAATCAGCCCAATAATTATTGCTGAAAAAATAAGAGGTAAATTTTTCATTGTTTAAATAAAGTTAAAATACAAAGATCAAATATAGATATTATGGAGCTTAACTTCATGAGATTAAAATTTTGAACTAAATAATTAGTTCTAATAAATTTCATCATTTCAAATGAAAGAAAAAGAAGACTAGTAATTATAAAGAATATGATTTTTTTTATACCATTCGATAAAGTTATCAATTCCATTTTCAATATTTATTGTTGGTTGATAATTTAGTTTTTCGCTGACTAATTTAAGGCTTGCACATGTCCTATACATTTCAATATCATTAAAAGGTAGGTATTCAATTATTGCACTCTTATTAAGTTTTTTTTCAATTATTTTTATTAAGTCAATTAAACGAATAGGATTACCATTTCCTATGTTAAATGTTGCAGAAATATTTTTTCTTTTAGAGATATAATTTACAGTTAATAATATCCCATTTATTATATCATCTATATGGGTATAATCTCTTTGACTTTGACCGTCTCCGTATATTGATAAAGGAATATTATTATTTATTCGATTGGTGAATTTATATATAGCCAAATCAGGTCTTATACATGGACCATATACTGAGAAAAATCTTAGATTTACAAAGCTTGAAAGTTCTCTAGAAGACCATTCTTTGATAAGTTCTTCGCATCTTAATTTTGTTTTTCCGTATGGAGATAATGGTTTTGTAGGTGTTTTGTTTTCATCAAAAAAGCTATTTTTTTCATCTTTATATACTGTAGATGATGAAGCAAATATTAATTTTTTTGTGTTAATTAAAGCTAAATTTTTCAATAGGTTAATTGTTCCATTAACATTATTTTCATAATATGATTCTTCATCATTTATCGATGATAACACACCCGGTGTTGAAGCCAAATGAATACAAATATCAAATTGTTTATTTTTAAATACACTTTTATCAATTTTCCTTATATCCGATTCTAAAAATTGAAAATTTCTATTTTTATTCAATTGACTAATATTGAATTCTTTTATTGATCTTTTATAGTATGGATGAAATGAATCAATTCCAAACACAAAATTTTTTGTCTTAATTAATTTTTCTGCAAGATTAGAACCAATAAAACCAGCACAACCAGTTATAATAATTTTTTTCATTAGAATCTAAATTAGTTAATACATCTCATAAAGAAATAGATTGAGTTAAAATACCAATATTAGGGTATTAATTTAAAATAATATTTAGTTCTTTTTACTATCTTTGATAGTATGTTTTTATATAAAATAATCTTTAAAAGTTTATCTGTTTTAGTGACAATAGCGATTTTTTCTATTCTGCTTTTTTCATGTGAAGATGAATTAATTGTTCCAAATACAGATGATAATTTAAATGGCATATCTGGTTCAGCTAGTGGATCAGGGTCAGGAGGTGCATCGGGATCAGGAGGTGGATCAGGATCAGGAGGTGGATCAGGATCAGGA
>CEUK01070681.1_pt1 | contig 64167 bp, 68 predicted proteins | sample 356451 | NCBI WGS metagenome assembly CEUK01 (sample SAMEA2622843, study PRJEB7988) | marine metagenome | isolation source: saline water (ENVO:00002010), including
GAAGAAGAATGAATGAATACACATATCAATGGGATGCTAGTCAAGAAGAACCAATATTAAAGATAACAAAATCTTCATTTGGTTCTTTTCAGTGGTGTCCAAAGAAATATGAATTTTCATACATAGAAAAGATGCCTATTGATACTACAGAAGCAATGATTAAGGGAACTGTAGTTCATAATAGTCGTGAAGATTTCTTTGATAACTTTGATGTTATTAAAGCGGAAAACATGAGTCATTCAGAATTAATAGACTATAATATTGGTCTTCATCCTGTTGATGAATATAGTGATATGTACACTACTATTTCTGCATTTGAAGCGCAAAGATTCTTAGATGCTAAAGATGCGGGTCAATTAGACCAATATCTTCCTGTTATTAATGAAGAAATGTTAGATGCAGAAATAGTAATACCTAGAAATATTAACCCTAAGTTTCCTTTACTTAGAGATTATACTGTACATCTTCAAGGTATTATAGATAGAATGTTTATTAGCACTGATGATAATGGAGATTTAGGTTATGTTCCTATGGAATTAAAAACAGGCGCATGGAAAGATTATAAACAAACATCAATGCGTAAAGAATTAGCATTCTATAAATTCTTGTTAGAGAATGCACCACAAGAAAGACTTGAAGAATTGGGTATTGATAGAAATATACCTGTTAGTCATTGGGCTTGGTATTATCCCGCATCTAATTATCTTCAAGTAGAAAAGGTAAAGAAAGCAAGTATGAAAGCAGTTATAAATGGAATAGCACAAATGATTCATGCTTATGAAAGAAAAACTTTTCCTACAAAATATTTCTATAAAACTTGTGCTCATTGTAGTTTCTTTAATATTTGTGAATCGGCACAATCGGAGGCTTGGGTTTAATGTCTAATTTATTTGATACAGAAGAAAAATATCCTTTAGTGTTGTGGACTGCGGAATGGTGTATTCCTTGTAAATCTCTTAAGAATTGGATTAGAGCACAGGATAAATTTAACGGTACTACAACCAATTATAGTGTTCTATTTGGAAATAATGATAAAGATATAATATTTAAAGACGTTGATAAACATAAAGCATCTTTACCTATTGGAATTAAAAGTGTACCAACATTACAGGATGGTAGTTTATTTATTACAGGTGTAAAAAACATACAAAATTATTTGGTGGAATATGAATGAAATGGGAAGAATATAAAAAAAGAATGAAAGCGTTTAAGATTAAAAGGGGGAAACAAAAATGAAATATTTTAGATTAACAACAGGAATGAATGGTAATGAAACAAGTATTAGAATAGAAGATGTATCAGCATATTCGATAGAACGGATAAGTGGTGGTATTATAAGAGTACCACAATTTAATGTAGAAATACATATGACTAGCGGAACAATATTTACTTCGACTATGTCCGAAGTATTATTAAGTAAATGGGAGAATCTGTTTCATCCTACTAATAAAAAAGATGGTGAGTAATATGGCTAAACTACATTGTAAAATATGTGGATATGGATTAGCACTTAGGGCTAGGGCTTGTCCACATTGTAAAAAGAGGGATTGAAATGGAAAATGATGAAAATATAATAGAAAAATCAATTAAGAAAGAAATAACAAAAAGAAGTTGGACTTTTGATGATTTTTCTGATTTGAATAATATTATACAAGATATAACTGAAAAGATGTATGATAAAATTAAAGCAAAGGATAAACTTGATTTAGTCTGGGATAAGGACATAGAAGATGGATTAACCTTTGGACAATTTTTTCAAGGTGTAGTTAAACAGGGTTTGAAAGAAAAAATAGCAGAAGAACTTAAAGATTTATTAAAGGGTGCTTCTGTAGTATTTATAGGTGATGAAAATGAAAATGAAATTTCCGAGAGAAGTTTGGGCGGGAAGTCATATAAAGAACGCCCCTCAAATGAAAAGGACAATAGTAAAAAATAATAAAGAATTTATTGATTGGATTAATGCATTCAATGGTAAAATGAATTGTTATACTACAGTATATGATTTTGAATTGTTTACGCCAAATGCTAAAGTAGAAGATACTGTTATCGTAGATAGAATGTTTTTAGATTTTGATGCACATGGTAAACCGCTTTCTCTTGCTTTAGAAGATACTAGAAAGGTTGTATCAAAATTAAATTCAGATAACGTTTATCATGAAATAATATTTAGTGGTAAAGGTTTTCATGTTATGGTTTATGGAGAGCAAGTTAATGATATCAGAAGCATTCAACGCTATTTTACCGAATTGGCTAAAGATTGTCCAACATTGGATAGTACAGGTATTCAAACTAATAGGTTAAGAAGAATACCAAACACTGTTAATTTAAGTAGTAGTGGCCCATATTTTTGTGTACCCATTACTCAATTAGATTTAAAGAAGGGTTTAATGTCTATTTTAAATAAAGCAAAGAAAGGACACGAACCCTTAATTACTTATGGTAATGAATATAAATCTTGGCCTTCTGTTAAACCTATTGAAATAAGCGATATAGAAATAGAAAGCCCTAAATCTCCCGGCGATTTACCTATTATACCTTGTTTGTATAATTCTATTATGGTAGAAAATCCGGGCCATTTTGCTAGAGTTTATCTTGTTCAATGGTATAGAGATATATTATCAATGGGTGAAAGAGAAATAACAGTAGAAAAACAAGAAGAAATAATACAAATAATTATGAAGGAGTTAGAAACTATTGCATCTAATGATGAAGTGTGGATGGATTGGGATAAATCTGTAACTGAAAAACACGTTAGGTTTGCAGTTAATGGTGGTTATCATGCACCTTCATGTAAAGGTAAATTAATACCGCAGGGGTATTGTATTGGTAAGTGTTGGAGGTATAGTGAATGAATAATCTAGATTGTAGATTATTTCTTATATTCCCTTTATGTGATTATCATTGGGAATGGGATGCTATTTTAGAAGGAGTATGGTTGGTGATGAATACATGAAACTAATAATTGATAGTAGAGAAAATTCAGAATTGTATGAGTATATTAAATCAGAATCGCACAGGTTAATGATAAAGACAGAAAAACAGTGGCTAGAAATTGGAGATTATGTATTTTCAGATATGTGTTTTGAGGCAAAATCTTCTATTGATTTTTTACAATCAATAATTAGTAAAAGAATTTGGAATCAAATTGATAACATGGATAGACACTATGAACATAATTTTATTATAATTCATGGCTCTTTAGCAGAAGCAATGGAATATAAAAAATATGTTGGGATGAATATAGACAATAGATTGCTTTACAATAAATTCATGGGTGGTATAGGTAAAATACTATTAGACACCGATTGTAGAGTTTTATGGTTTGAAAGCCCGAAGAAAGCGGCGCAAGTTTTAACTACTTTATGTAAAATGCGCCCAATAGAGAGAAAGGTTATACAACCTTCTTTACTTAAAAGAATAACTACTGATGATTTAAGAATAGATATGTTATCTACCATTAAAGGAGTTAGTAATGATAAGGCCAAAAAACTAATCAATGAATATGGGTCGTTAATGGAGATTGGGGAATCTAATGTTAATGAATTGTGTAATATTGATGGTATTGGGCCAACAATTGCAAAAAGAATTATAGATACATTAAATAGTGAAAATAAAGTGATAGTATGAGTAATAATATAAATCGTGAAGAATACGAAGACCAATTGTTTTATGAAAATTTAGAAACTGATGAAGTTTTAGTAGCAAAAGAATTAAAATTGCCCGCAATTGTTGAAAAGTGGGTTGATGATGCAACAAAAGCATCAAATTATAATGATGTTCCCGCCGCTTTTGCTTTTTTCTGTATTTTAGGGCAACTATGTAAGGATTTGGTAGCGATACCGAGTAATATGAATATAGATGATACTAGATTACACTTTTTATGGATGCAAACCTCAGGAACAGGTAAATCAACCTTAACTAATTGGGTTAAACCTATATTAAAACTATTAAATGAAACTTTAAACAACAAACATGGAACAGAATTTAATATTTTTGATGTAGTTGAATATACAGATGCCGCTTTAATAGGTAGCATTGCTAATGAAAGACAATCTATTGAAGATGATGATGGAAATGTTAGAACTGTAGATGTTAAAGTTCAGATTGATGGTGAATTAGAAGGTCATGGGCTTGCTATGTGGGATGAATTTGAATATTCTGGCGTATTTAAACAATCTCAACATAAAGAACAAGCAGTAGTTTATTTGAATACTTTTATGAATACTCTTTGGGGAGAAACGTGGGTAATAACAAAGAAACTCAAAGAGGGAGAAATAATAGTATGCCATTGTAAAAGGTCTGTATATGCATCTACATATATTCCTAAATTACTTACTCAAGTAATATCAGAAAAGGGTGTTTTACAAAGAATGTTAATATATATCCATGAAGTTCCTCAATGGCAACAAAAATTAATGAGAAGAAGATTAATTCAAGATTGGGGAAAGATTGGGGAGTTAGAACAACCTAAATTAAACTATGCTAAAAACTTTGTAACAATTTATGAAACTGTAAAAGAACGGTATGAAGAAGTAGATAATGACCCACTTAAAGTAATTAGATTTTCACCTAATGCTAATGATGCATTAGAAAGAGAATGTGAATTAATGGAGAGATATATTATTGATAGTCGGCCAGAAGTTTTTGATGTGATGGGTAGTTTTATCAATCGTATTTTGAAACATATTCAGAAACTATCTATATTGTGTTGTATCGCAGAAGCACCAAGTATAACTGATAAAAATAAAAGATTTATAGTTACGCAAAATAATGTGCTTCAAGCATCTTCTTTAATTCGTCAATGTTATAAGAGTTTGGTAACTTGGTTAGACGAAAGCCTTAGGGCGGAGAGAGCGAGTATTGCTGATAAGGCTAATATTGGAATCTTTAAAACAGTTTATCGTGAATCAAAGAAGAATGATGAAGGATGGGTAAATAAAAACGAACTGTTACAAAAAGTTAGAGAAAAGACGAAAAAATCAGAATCTACTATTTACAAATGGTTCGCAAAGGTCGAAGAATATTTTGATGTAGAAAAAATTAATAGAACAGTATATGTAAGATTATCGGAGGATATAGAATGAAATATGAACATAAGTACATTGTGTTTGATGTAAAGAATGGCCCTAAGGTTGTTGAAGAAAATCTAAACACTAACGGAAATGAAGGTTGGCAATTAGCCACAATTATCGCAGTTGGAAATGGTGAACATCTTGTAGCGTTCTTAAAGCGTGAAATAGATATTAAGATGCCTGACCCTGAGAAGAGTCAAAAAGAAACAATATCTAAACTATGGGGCGGTGAAGAAGATGATTAAGGATTTAATAGGTGTAATTGCTATGGTAATTGCCGCCATTGTCTTTCCTTTTTCTTTTCTCTTTGGGTGAAATATATGAACAATACATTGGCTATTGATATTGAAACAAAAAACTACTCCCATGAAATTGGGGGTTGGGATAATACTCATATGTTTAAGGTATCTACTGTATGCACATGGGATGGAGATAAAGGAACAATTTATATTGATAAAGCAGTAGATGAATTAAAGAAATCTAATGTTAGTGTAAAACCTATATCAGAACTTAAATATGATTTAGATGACCACTTAGAAAAAGGAACTTTTCTTTTAGGTCATAACATACAAGCATTTGATTTGCCTGTTCTAAGAGATGCTTTAGATATATATTGTATCAATAAATATATTAGTAAAAAACAATACATTGATACTAGCAAAGAAGTTACAAAATCTACAGGTCAAAGATATTCTTTAAATAATCTTGCTACTTGGACTTTGGATAATTCAAAGTTATATTCTAGTGAAGAAGCACCTATTCTTTGGAAAGATGGAAAATACTCAGAAGTAGCAAAATATTGTTTAAAGGATTGTGAGTTAGTTTATGACTTGTGGAAACATGGGGTAGATAATGGAATTGTAAAGGGTTTTTCATTAGATGAAGAATTAGAAAAAGAAATTGAGGTGATTTGGTAAATGAGTCCAATAGAGATTATTTTCTGGGTTGTTTTTGTATTAACTGTATGTCTTCTATTCTTTGCCGCATTTAGCGGTGATAGAGTTTCTAACCAAACAATAGAAGAATATATGGAATCATTAATTAATAGTGAGGAATATAGACGTGAGCCTTAGAGAAAATTGTAAATCGTGTGGTATGGACACCATACCTAAAAGAATAATAGGTTTTTATGTGGGTTCTCCCCAAAGGCTAAAAATATGGGAATGTAGAGAATGTAATGCTCTATGGTCTGAAAAAATGCCTTTGGCGGAGGCCTACTAAAAAATTTTGCAAAATTTCTAAAAGTCGTTTTTTAAATTAATTTAGGTTTTCAAATACTTAAATTAGCATTTATTTTGGAATAAATTATTTTAGATTTATCCCTGCCATAGAGCCGTGTTGGGGTATTCTCAGCACCCGATTTTTACCCAAATAGAGCCATCCTAAGGCCGTTGGATTTGGTCTTAGTCTATCGAATAACCCTCAATGTTAATCGGCCTCAGACCTGATGTGATGGGTTGAATTTTTTCGGCCATGTAATTTCTGAGTTTATATATTCTCGACCCGATAGATTAACATTTTTGATAATTACCGCAAACAGTACAAAAGACTCCATTTAATCTACAATATTCTATGCGTCTATATGCCCAACAAAAAATGCAAATGCCTTCAACTGTCGGTTGCATCAGTAAAACCTTCTTGTGTTTTCAAATGAAGATAACATTGTTTCAATAGATTATATTGAGTTTTTGCATTATCTATATTTAAAGGCATTGAAAAACTTATACCGTGAAAAGGATTTTCTCCTTCTTGTCTAGCGGTTTCATTTTTATAATATCCTACAGTATAATTTACTGTAGTACCTTCGCTATTATTTTCGTTTTCTATAGATATTCTTGTTATTTTTGCATACATTCCATTCATCATAAATCCTAGTTCATGTTCGTAATCTAATTCTAAAGCCATTTTATCACCTTACCATCCCCACCCATTCATTTGTGTAATATGTGGAGAGTATTTATTTATCATATTATTTTTGTATTCGTCTAAAGACCAATCATTATCTGTGAGCCATGTATCAAAGAAGCCAATATCCCATTGACTATCATTGGGTATTTCCCATGTTTCTATATCTGCGTGAATTAAATTAAATCTTTCATCTTTAGCGCAATGTTCCCAAACTAAATCTATTACATCTTGATACTTTTCAATGATAGTAATTGATGTAATGTTTGAATTATTTAATAAAACATGGTTAACTAATCCAATACCTAATCCACCGATTAATATATCTCCTTCTGCATTATCCCATAACCATTGATGGTCGTTATATTCTGCTTCTGAATCTTGCATTATCGGCATATCACAACCTTCCTTTAATAATACAGTATAGTTATCATAAGATTCATTCGTGTGAAGTAAATATAGAGGCCATCTATTATCAGTTGTATCTTTAGTATAGTGAGCGATTTCAAAATCACCCGATATACCAGCAGGAATACTAATATCTATTTTCATAATATCACTCCGTAAATGAATACTTTAAGTATAAATCTACTTCTGTATCGCCACCTGAATTAGTAGCAGTTCCTGTTAATTTGAAAATAACATAATTTCCGTCTGAAGGCCAATTATAACCACCACCTCTACCAGAACCCGGAGTTATTTGGAAATAAATACCCATTCCACCACTACCTGTTGCATCTTGACTATTATTACTATTACCACCAACAGAAGCAGTTGGATGAGCACTACCAGAACTAAAATTGTGTGAATATACTCCATTAGACCATGAAAAAGATGTAGCCCCTGTTGCTCGTAAATAAGCAAAAGGAGTTAATCTAATATATCCTATACTGTTAAAATCTCCTAAATCACCTGCGCTAACTTCTCTTTCATATTGCGTTCCAAAAGATTCACTTGTTGCACTTGACCAATCAGAATAATCAACAGTCATTACATCTGGCCCTTCATCAGCAACTTTAAATGAATTATTTTGTCCACTACTTGCGGCTTCTGCAATACTAACACCTGTTGGTACGGCAACAGAACCTTGCCCTGCTTGAGCAACCGTTCCTATAAGACCTAAATTAATAGGAGTCATATTATCAACCTATACCCCACCAATCAGGACTACCACCACTTGTATTTCCTGATGCTACACAAATATAAGTTCTAGAATCTTTATCATCTATATTACCATGTGTTCCATTTAAGAAATCACCATTAGAGTTTAAATCAGGTTTAGCGGCACTACCTGTATTATTAATTATAGTGTATTGTGTTCCCACAGTTGCATTATAAGGTAAAGTTAATGTTCCACCTGTCCAATAGATAACTGCACCGCTTTGTGCTATTACACCCTCACCTACATTAGTTAATGTTGTATTGCTACTAACGGCTATTACATTTACCTTTGAATTAACTTGTGAATCATCATTACCGAGAATCCATGTCCTACCGCCAAATGATGTTTGTTTAGAATTACTAATTATAAGTTGATTATCACCTGTATTAGAATCGGGGGTGCTTCTGCCTATTACGACATTTCCGCTACCTGTTGTTAAAGTGCTACCCGCATAATAACCTATTGTTATATTGTCCGAACCTGTGGTTAATCCACCACCTGCGGAATACCCAATTAAAGTCTGATTACCGCCGCTTGAAATACCATCTCCGGCCATTGAGCCGATAATTACGTTATTAGCGGAATTAAGGTCTTGACCTGCACTTCTACCAACTAAAGTGTTATTTGTTTGATTACTTACGGTTTTACCCGCATTATAACCTATGGCTACATTGGAATTGCTACCTGTTACACTTGATAATGCGTAATATCCTACTGCTACATTTGAACCACCGGAAGTAGCAGCATCTAAAGCATAAGCCCCTATTGCTACATTGTCCGAAGCATAAGTAAGTAATTTACCTGCATTATGGCCTATTAATACTGATTCATGCCCTGAAGTAAGCGATTTACCCGCTTCTGCGCCTAATACTACACTACTATGGCCGGAAGTTAATGCGGCAAAAACATCTTTTCCTATACCTATGTTATCTGATGCAGAATTTAATGTTCCTGTTGTTGGTGCAGAACCATCACTATTGATTTGAATTAGAAGTGAATCAGTAAAGTTAGTAGCATCCATTGTTACATCTGTTAATTCACTTAATACAGAAGCACCGCCAATTGAAGTATATTCAGTTCCCGCTAAGTCTAATACATCACAATGTAATGTTCCATCAAAATATCCATCTTTAAATTCAAGGCTTGATGAACCTAAATCTACATCGTTATCAGTAACAGGTTCTATTACCCCATCTTTGATTATTACCTGCCCTGTTCCATTTATAGTAAATCCTATTTGATTTGCGGCGGCTCTATACAAACCTGTTTGATAACTATTTAAGAACATAATTGAAGGGTTTGTGGCAGTTCCATCAATCGCTTGAAATCCATACTGCATAAGTCTGCCTACTTCATTACCACCATTTTTTATTCTAATTGAGCCTCCAGCACTTGCTGTATCAATTGAAAAAGTTGAAGTTGTTGTTAATGCCCCATCAGTAAGAATTAATTGTTTTTCATTACCAGCATAAAAGTTAATAGTATCAGCATCTTCAAAATCAATCTTTGTTTGGTCATCTTCACCAATTTTTATATCTGTTGCTAATAAAGATGTAATCCCTGTTTGGGCGGCATCAATAGCAACTGTTACTGTATCAGTATCACCTACTGTTGTAGATATTCCTGTTCCACCTGCAATATCTAATGTATTACCATGAGCAATAGTTTGATTTGTTCCCGAATCTCCTGTTAAAGTAAATGTGGTTAATTGGTTAGTATTTGTTGTTGTTACAGAACCACCCAATGAAACGGAAGTTCCATCAACAGTAATTGCTGAATTAGCAAGTTTAGCGTTAGCAATAGAACCTCCTAACATTGCATTTGTAATACCACTTGCTTTTACTCTTAAAGCATCAGAATTTATTTCAATGGATGAATCATCAACTCCAACTGCAAAAGAAACTGAAGAATTGCTTGATTGGTCGGTTGTAAATGTACCCCCACCTGTTAAACCATTTCCAGCAGTTAATGTAACTGTTGAATCATTTGGGGTTGTTCCAGAACTTATTGTTTGCCAAGAACCATCTCCTCTTAAATATTTATTATTATCACCTGCCGCAGTAGCAGGAACTAATCCTGTTTCAGAAGCATTTGTTCCATCGCTTCCTACAAACGGTATTACTTCTACCTTTTTAGTTCCTCCTAATGTAACTTCTTTACCTGCTAAAAGAGTAACAGTTAATGAACCATTTGCAGTATGACCTGTCGCAGTAGTTCCTCTATATCCTCTTGTACAATTGTTTAAAGTTCTACCATCACCATTAATTCCTTTATATCTTATTAGTTCGTCTTCTAAAGAAACAACACCTTCGTCTGGAAAACCATTATTACTATTTACTAATATATTTCCTGTTTCACCTGCAGTTTGATATAAAATACTTGATAAAGATTTATCAGCAATAGCAAAAGCACTTATTTTAGCACCTGTTACTGCGCTATTTGCTATCTTGGCTTCTTCTACAGCATCAGCCGCTAATTCATTTGTATCAACTGCTCCTGCTGCTATTTTAGTATTAGTTACTGCATTTGAATTTATTTTTGCTTCTGTTACAACATTGCTTGCTAATTTAGCCGCCGTACTCACTGCACCATCATCAATAGCAGAAGCATTACTAGCAGTTCCTGTAACATCTCCTGTAATAGAACCAATAAAACCACCACTTGAATGAAACGCTTTGTTAGTAGTTAATCTAGTATTTGTATTATCCCAAGTTAATGTAGGTTTAGAAGAATCTGCACCAAACTCTATACCCGCCCCATCTGTAGCAGAAAGTGTACTAGCATCTTTAGCAACTCTAATAGTAACATCTTCTACATCTAAAGTTGCTGTATTTAATGTAACAGTATCTCCACTTACAATTAAATCTCCTGTTACAGTTAAATCATGATTTACTGTTATAGTTCCTGTATCGGCAGTTCCTAAAGAATAAGACGCTACATCATTTAATAATGCAGTAATCTCACTAGCGGTTTGGTCATCAGTAGCATCTGAATCTCCTGTAAAACCTAAATTTGCTAATGTTAAATTTCTAGTAGAAACTGTAGCATTTGCATCTGTAACATGACCTAATGTATCAGTAGTAACATTAAAGTCTAAATCTGATATAACTGTTGCACCCGTTAAAGCACCTGTATCAATACTGATATCATCTCCATCATGTGTTGGGTGAGTATAAACTGTATCTGATTGGTGAGTATCAATCATGCTTTTAATATCAGCAGGAGCATATCTTCTAATTCCTGTTGCAGTTCCATTTGTTCTTTCTGCAGAACTTACTTGACTTACCTGAGTATTATAAGCAGTTTCTACCTGTGAATCACTTAATTGTGTATTAGTGTCTGTTGAAGCAATTGTTAATGTTCCTGCTGAATCATCGTAAGTAGCAGTAACATTTGTTCCTGCGGTTATTACTCCCGCTACATAATCTTCTACTTGTTCTTGTGTTAGTTGAGTATCAGTATTAGTAGTAAATGTAAGATTATTCTGCATATAGTTTTCTATTACTGAAATATCCATTCTTTTTAATACTCCACCATCACTTAAGACTAATTCATCAGTTGAGGCTAAACCGCTTGTTAAAGCAGTAGCACCTGTAATATCACCTACTGCAAATGCTACATTTGGTGCGCTATTTGTTATTGTTGCAGTATAATCACCACTACCTGTGTTTGATTGACTAACAGATATTCCTGTTCCTGCTGATATATTAACACTTGTAATATCTCCATCATTATCTGTATATTCAGAAGAAGTTGGAATATTGTGATAGTTAGTTCCATCATTAGTAAATTGCCATCTATCTGTAGTTTCATTCCATCTAAGAACTGTATTAGTAGAATCGCCTCTTTCAACTTCTATACCTGCATTTTCAGAAGGAGTTCCCGTTTGATTATTATTTAAAACAATAATGTTATCATCTATTGTTATAGTTTCAGTATTTACACTTGTTGTCGAGCCGCTAACAGTAAAATCACCTGTTACAGTTAAATCACCATCAAAAGATAGTGCGCCAGAATTAGCAACAGATAATGTTTTTGTCGCATTATCTTGTCCTGTAAATTCTATCTTAGGTAAGTTTGCACTACCTGTGTTTGGTGTTATTTTAATATCTTTATCTGAATTAGCCATCAGTATTCAACCTCCATTTTTCCAATATCCTTTCTTTCACCATGTATAATATAGAAACAATCAATCCCTTCATCTGCTTCATTTATTACATAGACTTTATTATCTTCTATTTTTTCCACATATAACATTTGAAAACTACCATTAGGTGTTAGTTGAACACTAATAGTATTATCATCAACAAGACCTAACCAATAGTCAGGAAGTTCTATTACGGATTCCTCTATTAACCTTCCTCTATGATAAACACCATATTCCGGCCCTTCAAGAGAACCATGCCGCAAAGTCATATTTTCTTTTGTAGGATGAGGAATAACGAATGATTTAGTAGTTGCATCTAAATGTCCTGTTACTGCTAAAGTAGAACCATCAAATGTTAAGTTTGCTTCTGCATTCATAGCGTCTGTACCCGTTGCAGTTATTATTCTATTATCAGAACCATTAGCCATGAAGTCTGATACATCAACACTTAATGTAGTTGAAGATAAATCAATACCTGTTCCAGCAGTATAAAGGCCAGATAAATCAACTGTTGGATTAGATGCACCACTAACAGTAGCAGTTAATGTTCCTGATGATAACGCTAATCCTGTTAGATAATAGTTAGTATTAGCCGTCATATCATCTACAACTAAATCAATAGTTCCATCACCGTCTTGATATGTTGCGCTAATTCTAGTTTCAGTATTAGATGCAAACATAGCCCCCACAATATCTTGCACTTCTTCTGTGCTTAATTGTGTATTTGTGTCTGTTGAAGCAAATGTAATGGTATCATTACTAGCATCTGTTGTAATAGTAACATTTGAACCTGCGGCTAAAGTTAATGTATCTGCGGCTAAATCTGCAACAACATCAGATTGACCACTAACTGAAATTGTTTTAAAGGCCTCACCTGCACCACCTGTTGCAGTAGTATCTATTGCATCTTGTAAATCATCTAAAGTCATATATTTCCAACTAGAAGCCGATTCATCCCAAAGTAATATTTTATCATCTGTAGCATCTGTTGATTCTGTTAATTGACTCAGATTAATTGGGTCATCAATACTGAATGCAGTTCCGCTTAATGAAAGACCACCACCTGAAGCCGCAGAATAAGTTGTATTAGTGTCTGTTGCTGCAATTGTAAAGTTAGGATAAGTACCTGTAATTGTTACATTAGAACTAGCAGTTAAAGCAACAGTTTGGTCAGGACTATCATTAGTAAAGGTAATAGTTCCATCAGCAGTTGTTTCAGTTGATATTCCTGTTCCGCCTGTAAATGTTAATGTTTCTCCATGAGCAATTGTTGTAGAATTACTATTTGTATCTACACTAACATTAAATGTAGTTAATTGATTTGTGTTTGTATCTGTTGAAACAAAATTTAATTTACCGTTAGTATCATCATATGTTACAGAAATATTTGTTTCAGTATTACCACTAACCATTGCACCGATAATATCTTGTATATCTTCTGTAGCATTAGCAGTAGCCCCTGCTTCTCCGGCAGGGAAACCAATTGACTCCCATTCTCCCGATGTTATTTCATTAGCAGTTGCAGAAGCCGCAATATACATTCTATTGCTATCATCAGAATCAAACCACAAATCACCCACTGTTTTAGCAGTTGGAACTCCTGCTTGGAAAAAGAGTTTTCCTGTTGTAGCACCATCTTCAGGTAATGTTGAAGCAAATAGTTTACCACTACCTACAACATGAGTTGAAGCAATATTAGCATTCTTAACATCAGCATCTCCTAATGTCGTTGAACCATCTGCCGCCTTTAAATTAGTTCCTAATCTAGCACCTACTGTTGCGTTATCTGCAGGTTTAGTGTTATTAGCATCTTGAATCTCATCATATTCTGTTTTTCTATTATCAAAGATAACATCAACAGGAGTTCCTGCAGTGTCTTGAATTGTTGTTGTGTTAGAACCATCATTAACTTCTAATTTACCTGTTGAAGTATTAACTCTAACTAATAAGTCATTTGATAATGCTCGACCTGCAATTGTTCTTGTTGTTGGAACTTTAGATGCTAAATCAGTAGCAAGGTTTGTTACCTTAGATTGTGCTAATGTTGGTATTCTTGCAGTAGCAAATGAACCACTTGTTATTTTACTTGCAGATAAATCAGGAATATCCGCTTCTAAAACTTGAGCCATTAATTGTTGTAATGTAATTTTCTTATTTGTTGATACGTTATCATCATAAAAAGGAATAGAATCATTTGCTCTATCTAATCCTGATTCTGGAGATAATCCATCAACATCAAATGAAGTATCAGACGCATTAATTGTTACTGTATCTGTTGAAGTGTTCGCACTTAATGTTATATTAGTTCCGGCAGTTAGCGTTAATGTATCTGTTTTCGCATCTGCCGCTATTGTATCTGAACCAACAACTACATTACTAAAGGCATTTTGATTTACTTCACCACCTGCGCTATCTAAAGTAGTCCATGCAGAACCATTATAAAATTGAACAGTATTACTATTATATCTTAATGTACCTGCGGTTGTTGAACTTGATGTTCCTAAAGATATTCCGTTTGCTAAACTAACATTTTTACTTGAATCAATTGTTAATGCGGCATTTTCACTACGGAAGGCATTTGCATTAGTATTAGTTAAAAAGGAATCCTCATAAGTTTTATCATTAACAATTCCAATTGTGAAACTATCTGTTCCTACACCACTTGAATTAAATTGTTTACCTATTGCCCAAACATAATCATTGTTATTATTATTTGTATCATCATCATGGTTAATAACCAAACCTGCTCTATGTTGTGCGTGTTGTGTTTCTATTGAATATACACCACCTACACCATGTTGGTCAGCATCATCCGAATAACTGCTTTCAATAGCACTATCAATAATTAATCTTGATTCTGCATATCTACTTCCATATCCTTCAAATATAGGATTTCTTGTTACTGCTGAACCTTGTCCTCCGCTACCATTATTAAGATTACCACTAAAATATGAACCAATTAACCCTGATGTAGTATTACCAGAAAGAACTCTTGTTTCTGCTCTAAGATGACCTCCTGTAGTTATTGAAGAACCTGCAGTTATGCTAGTTTGAGATTGTAAACTACCACTATACAAGTTATTAGTGCTAGGATTATATGTTACTGTTGTATCATATTTTAATGCTACAGGGTCGCCGCTAGTAGAAGGAGTTGATGCGAATAAAAGATTATATGCTGTATTTGTATTATCTAAAGTAGCATCTACTGTATCAGCCGATGCAACATTACCACCCGCTAATGCAATTGTTCCATCAGCATCGGGTAATGTAATTGTTCTATCAGCCGTTGGGTCTGTAATAGTTAATGTAGTTTCATTAGCATCAGCAGTTGCACCTTCAAATACAATAGCATTTTGAGCATTAATAGTTTGAGTATTTACAGTAGTTGTAGTTCCTGTTACAGTCAAATTTCCTCCAACAGAAAGATGACCTGTAAATGTAGCAGTATCATCAGTTTGATTTCCTATTGTGAAATCTCCTGCAAAATCAGAATTAAGTTTAGACTTTAAATTGGCAATAGAAACATCAACATCAGTATTAGTTACTTTATCATCATTTAACCTTACTCTATTTTCTATTTTACCTAATGCGCCAAGTATTGTATCTGTTGCACTAATATCTGCCCCTGTTGAAACATCTAAATTAGTTAAGGCCATTCCCGTAACTTGAGCATTAGTTAATTGAGTATCAGTCGAAGAAATGCTAATTGTGCCATTACCATTTGTTATAGTAGTTGCACCAGAAGAACCTAAAGTAGCAACTGCAGGGCCATCTGTTCCACCAATTAATAATTGACCGTTTGTAGTCATAGCAACTGAAGATAAAGTATCAGTTCCGGTATCTTGAGATATAATTACAGATTTATCTGTAAAAGCAGTAGCACCTGTTCCACCACTACTTACGGCTAATGTTGCAGATAATCCACCTGCAGTTCCTGTAGTGTTTTCATTTTGTAAGGCTAATGTTCCTGTTGAAGAAGGTAATGTAATTGTTGCTGAACCCTTTGTTAAAGTTCCATCAGCATTTATTCTCATTGTTTCTGCATTAGAATTTATTGCAGAAAATTCTCTTATTGCTTGTTTATAACCTAAAAATTGCATATGTCTATTTACTACATTATTATTTGAACCCGCTTCATATTTTACTACTGCAATAGGTATATCTCCATCTTTAATTGCGGCAACAGTAGCATTAGCAGTTTCATCTTTACCTGAAGTTAAACCTCCACTTCGGAATCTTTCATATCTCCATTTAAGAGTATTAGCACTTTCTCCACTTTCTGTTCCATCACAAACAACAATTACTCCATACCAATCTTTAGCACCTGAACCCGTATGGGCTACTCCTGTTGTTCCATCTGTAGTTAAATTATCAGAAGAAACAGATATTAATTTACCATTTCTTAGTACTTTACCTGCAGTAACATCATATCTTGTATGTGTGCCTGTTCCTATTTGTTGTATATCAAATCCGCTAATAGGTCGGTTTTCACCTGTAGCCGCACTTAATGATAAAATAATTGCTGAATGTATTGAATCGGTAGCATCATCTATTGGGTCTTGCGGGTCTGCCGCTAATGTGCTAATAAAACCTGTATTCTCTATTGTAGTCAATTCAATTCACCTCTATTCTAATTGTAAAACTAACCGTATCACTTGCCGCTACAACGCCTGTGCTTGTAAATGTTACTCGGCTTAACATTTTGGTATCTATATGGTCTTTATGAAATATACCAAGTTCTGTTACTCCAGAAGTGGGTATTTCTGAACCTAAGAAATCAACTTCATAAATTAATGTAGAACCTACAACTGATGGTGTTACAGTTTTAACGCTACCAACTGCATGGTCTAATTTAGTTTGTGATGCAGAAGTAGAATCTGCACCATCTCCTATCTTTATCTTTGTATAATTTACTGCTACATAATTAGTAGCAATATCATTTTTTGCACTATTTGTTATCATCTATAAATCCCTCTCACTTTCATATGTTGTCGTAATGCTTGATGTTGTAGAACCTAATCCTATTTGACCACTAAAACCTATAGTATTACCAAATCCGATTGTTGTTCCACCCGCTAATGTATCTGTGCTAATTGTATATTTTATACTTTGGTTTCTTATCTTAAATGAATCAGTTAAGAAATTACCTACCGATGAAGTTACTGAATTTGTTGAAAAGTTTGTAATGTTAGCATTTTTATTTTCCGCATCTAATTCTGCTAATCTTTCTGCAATAGTTCTATCAAATGTTCCAACAGTTATTTCCGATGTTCCTGATAATACATTTTGTATATCAAAGACTATGTAATCATCTCTCGGTATATTATGGTTAGGGAAATCTAATGTTAGTATATCTCCTGCCTCTAATAGTTCTAAACCTTCTTTTTGTAATTTTAAAGTTATTTTTCTTATATCTTGAGAGTGTAATACCATTAATTGATTTGCTTTTATTTTTGCATCATTTATATTTTTAATAGAAGTATCTATGTATCTTAATGTATTCTGCGCCCCATCTGTAGGCATGGCGATTTCCGCTTTAACCCTATCGCCTATTACAATAACTTTTGTTGCTCTATCAAACATACTTGTATTTCCACTAACGCTCATTAGCCTATTATTAGATTTATAACTAATATCATATCGTCTAAGTCCATATGAATCTTCCAAATTTCTGAATTTTATTTGGTTATTTTTAATCTGATAATCTAATTGTTTTTTACTTGCTAAATAGTTTATTGCATTTAATGATTCTACATCACTAAAGTTTGCTAATGAAACCATAGTCTTTTTATTTCTTTTAGTTATTTCATCATATTGTAATGGAGAATAATGTATTCCCCCACCAATTGTTATTGTAAATGGGCTGGAAGTAGATTTAGCAGTTATCTTTCCAATTAAATATCCTGATTGATTATATATTACATCATCTACTTCTACATCGGTTGGACTATTTAATAATGTAATTACATTACTACTAACACTATCTACAACTAACCCTGTATATTGTTTTAGGCTTTGTTCTATATCTACATCTAAATTAGAATCTTTAGCAATAGTTTCTATTTCATTTTCTACCACACTTCCAATACTAAATGTAGTTCCTAAATAACAATGTGTTGGTTCTGTTTTTAATGCAGTTGGTATTGTTACTGCAAACGTTTTTCCAAAAGAAACACAACCATTACCTGTTAATGTTCCATCATATTCAAATTTTAATTGAGGCGCAGATGTAGAAGTTTCATTGGTTAATGTTACTGTTAATGATTTTCTTTGTGAATTTATACCATCAGTAATATAACAATCTATTTCTTCTCCATTGCTTACAGGTAATATTGAAGCCGCATCAGATATTGTTCTTCTTTCTATATAATTAGTGCTTAAAGCAGAATCATTTTCATCTATATTTAATAACATATACATTGAATAAAGACCTTCATTATAGTGGTCTTTATCTGATGTTGTTCCGGTTCTAAAATTATCTGGCACTTTATCATATTTAAGTCCTAAATCTTGCATTACATTTATTTCTATATAATCGGGGGTTTGTTCAAATGTTGTATCTGATATTCTCATTAATCTAAAATATTGACCATGCTCACTAACATCTATTGCAGTATCAAATTTTAATTTATGTATTTTTTCTGTTCCTGAACTATTTATAGTATGCTCAATTATTTTTCCAATATAGAGGGGCATTCCTTTTGCAGAATATTCAGTTATATTAGTGGGGTCTTCAAAGGTAGGTAAATAAGCCGTTCCTGAACCAGAACCCGCATTTAATTTATTTGAAACAATATAATACCCTTCTAAATTAGGAACAAAATTTAACCAATGGTGGCGTGAATTACTATCCATTGTAAAAGATAAATCTGTATTAACTGCTAAGTCCGCAGTAATATTAAATTGCGGTTTAATTACCATTTGACCTGAATACATTTCGCCTTTATTATTTGAAGAAACTGCATTATGATTAGCCGCAGTGGGTTCTGTTTTTAATGCCTCAAATATATAATTTTTAGTTCTTGCGCCAATCAATGCTACATTAAATGCTACACCAGAACCACTAATTGAATCCACATTGGCAGGATAATTAGTACCCTTTAATACTTGTATATTTTGGCTATGTTGGTCGCCATCCAATAAATTTGAAAGATTTGTATATGGTTGGCTATATGAAAATTCATCTAATCTAGCACTTGTGAGTTTCATTGGTTTATTACTATCATCTGTAGAACCCTTTAAATTTTTAAATAATGCAGTACAATTATCATATATATCTTTAGACGGCCAATCCATTTTAAAATAATGAGCAGGTGCAGAATCATGGTTATTATCAAAAGGCTTACATAAAGCATATAACACTTTAGAATAATGTTTTCTTATTGTATCTAATCCTGTTGTTCCCGTTATATCTTCTACATGAAATGCTGAATTAACAAAATTACCTGTTCCTGCTTCTGAAACTTCACTGATTATAGGAAGAATAATATTTTGTGGTCTATATCCACCATTACCAGATAATTGTGCATAAGCATATGCTTTATCTCCATCTCTATCTTGTATTAGTAAATTCGGTCTAACTATTTTCACTTCAGGTAAATCAATTCCTTTATCAGCCATTACATTATCGTTTGTATTAGTAAATCCAGAAAATAATTTTAAATCATCTATATTATTACCAATTTGTGAACGTAAACCAAAACTACTTGTAGTAACAGAACCTCCACTTATTACATATTTAATATAACTTCCAATATCTAATCTTGGTAAACCTTCATCTTTTAACGCTTCAAAATCAACAGAATTAAAGTGCCAATCAAAGGTTGCTTCGACTAATCTAATTATTCCCCACCTTCTAATTAAGGTAGGATTACTAATTGTTGAAGAAGAAATTTCGCTTAATTCATAATTAGAATCTCTTTTAACAACTGCTTTTGTTTTACCAGACCAACTGTGTGAAATATCTGAACCTTCTGTTCCATTTGATTCAAACATTAACCCAAAGTTATCTAAAGAATTTGTATTACTACTAAATCCTAAACTATTGTGGCGCAAGAAAGAATCCGGTAATATATCTCCTGTAGCATATAAATAGAACGGTCTTGCTCTATAATCATTATTTAATAATTGATTTAAGTCATTCTCATTTAAATCATCTGAATATGTATCTCTATCTTCTGTTAAGTTATCTTTATTTTCTGAGTCTTTCCACCAATCAGTATCTTTTATAACATTAGTTAGAGAAACATATCCATTTCCTAAAACCTTTCCACCACTTGTATAACCTGTTATTTTATGTGGTCTATTACCTGTTCTATATACGCTAGTAGCAGCATCTTGTCCAAAAGCATCTGCACTATCATATGGTGGAATTATAGTATTGTGTTTAAATCTTTGAAAATCAGTAAATTTATACGTTTCAGTGGGCGCATATATTGTCTTAAATCTGTTTTGTAATCTGTGCATATAGCCTCCAATTGGAGCATTTGAATTAACAAAATACATACTACTATTATACAAATGACTACCACTAGGAGCATATCTAGTATCATTAAGATTTTTATCTGTTATTCCTAATAAAACAGGAAAATTAGGTGCAAGAGTTATTATATTAACTCCTTCTGCTATCTTAACTGTATCTACTACATGAAGATAAAGGCTTGATGATATATCTTTATTTATTTCTGTAACATAATCTTCATTTTCTTTTGCTAATTTTAATAAAAAGTTATCATTTTGACTTGTTAAATCTGCAACAGTTCCGCCAGAAGTTATTGTTTTTTCTAATCCTTTTGGTTTGTATATGTTATATCCTAAACTACCATCTTCTAAATAATTACCATCATTAGAAGTAAATTTTAAATCAGCATACGAAAAGGAATTTGATGCATAAGTAAAATTCATACCATTATTAAATACTAATCCTTTTTCAGATGTATGTGTAAAGTCTGTTGGATATTCCGATTCTAAACTATTTACTCCTATGGCCTTTGCACCTGCTAAATATCTAGAAGATGAATTTAATGGATTGTAATAATAAACAGAAGAATTATCTGCAACATCTTTAGTAATATAATTTCTTAAAGTTATAACGGTGTGAGCAGGTGTTGATGTTACATAAATACTCGTATCAACCTCTCCAATAAATTCATAATTTTCATCAAATAATAATACATATTTAACTAAAGAACCTGTTTTATTTCCATCAACTCTTAATGTTGAACCACCTTCTTTACCAAATGCGCCGTAAACAGTAAATGTATTGCTTAAATCTAAAGATGGAACAAGTGTAGAATATACTATATCATCACTAAAGTTAAGATTTTTATTTACAGTATTAGTGATTAGATTTGCTGTTTTATCTCTACCTGTTAATCTAAAACCCATCAGTCCATTTTCATTATAATTATCCAAAGTATCTACTAGACCGTTAAATACTTCTTCATGTATTGTGTAGCCACCACCATAGTAAAACATTCTATGTTTAGGAGAATCCTGATAATAAGTTCTATTAGGTTCTAATATTGAAACGTATTGTAAATTTTTATCCCCATAATCAATTAATGTTTCATGGTTAGTAAATGCATTCATACTAATTCTCATGTTATGCATTTTTGAATTATCTTTATCAATTGTATGTTCTTCTAATGTTAATCTATTATTCTGTGAAGTTATTACTTCTGTATCAGATGAGAAGCCTAAGTTAAATTTATTATTGCTATAATGACTAATATGAATATCTGCATTTGTTACTGTTGGTGGAGTAGTATCGCTAGTCCAAGTATTTTCTGATTTTTTCTTTTTATGGCTAACTTGAAATGATTGCTTAGTTTCATTAGTTTTTGAAGTAATAGAAGATACTCTATAATAATACTCTCCTATTAGAACAATTGAATCTGCGCCTAATATAGCAGAATAATCATAATCTGATTTATTATCTGTATTAACACTTGTATTATTGTTAAATTCTAATGTATTAGAATTAGTTGTTACAGTGTTGGGCAATTTTCTAAATTTAATTGAATCTGAAAATATACCATTTCTAACGACCATTTTAGAATCTAATTTGTACTTTAAATGCTGAATACCAGCATTATCAATACTAATTAATTCAGCATATTTGGACATCTTATTTCTAGGACTATTTACTGAAGTTTCTAAAGCCATTGGTATTTTGTCGTTCTTCAATGATGCGTTTACAAATCTTAAATATTTAGATGGGCCATTTAATGTTCCATCTAAACTTGTTGTAGTTGTAGTGCTATCTGTTGAACTTCTTTTCATGTTAGGAAATGCTTTATGCCAAAATATAGGATTAAAAGTTTCTCCACTATCAGTTTCATCAGTTGTTAAATTATTATCTACTAACAAAACATCTAATTTACTCCTTCCTAAATTCTGAATAGTATTATCATATCTTCTTTCTGTTTTAAACACCACACTTTGAATAGTAGTTCCTACTTTAACTGCTATATCTGTAGTATCTGTTCCACCACCGCTATTTAATGTTCCACTAGGCCTATAATAATCTAACGCTAATTTACCTGTTGTACCGTCTGTGCTACCAGATTCTATATTACCTAAATAAGTACCATCAGATTTAATTAAAGACATACCTTCGGTTAATTTATCATAATCGCCATCTGCTAACTGAAAATATTTACCTCCTGCTAAACTACCTTGTTCATATTGAGATAATTCACCAACAGTATCAGTTAGATTAAAAGTAAATGTTCCCCAATGTCTTGTTATTGTAATAGTATATTTTTCATTATAATTTAGTTGGTCATCTTCTTCTAATCTATCATTATAGAAATAAAATGTTGGCCTATTCACGATACATATTTTATCGAATTTATCTGTAGAAGCAGAAGTATCTCCACGAAGACCATAACTAACTGCAACAACATCTGTTTCTGTTTTTAATGGCCCTTTATAGATTTCAAATTCTGTTCCTTTAGGAATATCCCCTTTATATTTAGGGGTAAATTCTACACCATCACCAAAACTATCAAAAGAAGACAATCTAGTTATTTTAGCAAAATGGGGTCTTACTGATGTGGTATCATCTTCTTGAATATTAGGATTTAATATAATAAAATAATCTCTATTTTTTATATCTAATCCTATATTACTATTAGGTGTATCTGAAGAAGCGTGATATGTAGCGGGTTTATTTGTAACACCATGAGTTAATTGCGAATCATAAATTTTTACTTTATATGATGGGGTGTTTTCTTTATTAGTTCCAACATCACTTATATTACTTGAAGTTGGAAATAATCTATTTTGAATATTAGATGTTGGTTTTTGATTAGTCGGCATATCTTGTGCGTGTGGCCCGTTTCTTATTTCAAAAAATAACATTGATACAACGGGTGCAGAATTAGAACCAACAGAAGGTAAATTATTTGTTTCATCTTCTAATCCATTTGTCTTAAGAAGTGGATTTACTGATACATTTTTATATGCTTTAGATTTAGCATTAGTGCTAGATTTAGTAGTATAAGTTTCAGTAAATGTAGTTTCATCTTCTCCAGCATTAAGAGGAAAAGTCATTTTACCGCTCATTTAATCACCAAACCTATAATAAAACATAATACTACTATAACTAGGAGTTAATGTAACTAATGTTGGAGATGCTTTACTTCCTTTATATAATGCAATTTCATATAATTCTCCCATAAATTGAGTATTTTTGTTAGTGCCGTCTTTACCAATAAAGCAATCACTTGCATTGAATGAAAATGAAGCGGGTGCATCATATCTTCCGATTTCTTGGTTATTCAACATTATTTGTATAGAACCACCATAATGATATACACAAGTTATTTTATATATTTGTTCTACATAAAATGCTTCTTTTGGTTGCGAAACATATATTTTTGCAGTATGATTAGATGCATCTGCAACAGTAATTGTTGTTGAAGACGCAATTGTTACAGTGCCTAAACTAACACCATTCGCATTAAATATTTCAGAACCCGTTGCAAGTTTTGAAACATTGCTAGAAGTTAATGTTATTGTATTTCCACTAACTGTTGAATCAGCCTGTAATAATGTTAAAGATGTGGACATATCATTATAATAACCATTTTCATCATAATATCCATATAATGTATTAACAGGTCTTATCAATGTTGGAGTAGTAATATCTGAATCTAATCCGTCTATACCTACACCTATTCTGTATTCTGCAGGTTGATTTTTATTATGAACCGTAGTATTTTCTAAATATAATTGAAATTTAGTATTATAAAATAACATCATTTTATGTGAATATCTATTTGTACTAAAATAACTTCCGCTTTGTGTTGAATTTGTTGTTCCTATTGGTACTGTTTTTGTAGAAGTTAATACTTCATCCGTAGCATTACCATTTACATCATATGGTGTTATTAATGCTTCAATAACAAAACCTTCGGATAAATTCCAAAGATTTCCTTTTGATGTAGAGATGTTGCTATCTGCATATGGTATTTTTAAATAACCATCAGACATTACAGGGAAAACTAATGCTTTAGAATTTCCTAAATATACATTAGCCATTAACTCACCTAGTCAAACATATTATCATTAATTACTACTGCTTCTTCAAACTCTAATTGGAAGTTTAAATGTGGAAATTCTGTACCACTAATTGTTGTCGAGAAACTTCTAATAAATCCTTGTGTTCCTATCATTTCATCATTCCTTGTTACTGCATCAAAATAATTTCCCGGACTTGATTCGGTATTACCAGATAATGCAGTAAAATCATTATCATAGAATCTATTTTTCCAATGCCAACTTGTTTTGGGTAAATTATCAATAGTAGTATTATCATCATAACCTGCTCTATTATTAAAATCATTTCCTATTCTACTAGGATAAAGTATAATTATTTTATCTAAACTTTGGTCTTTTTGAAACGAACTTGAATCTACATATGAATGTATTAATTGTGCTAATTCAAAAGAAGTAAATTTTCTATTATCTTTATCAGATGCAGATGTTTTACTTTTTGATATGGTTTGTTCTAATAATAAACCGGACATTGAAATTGTTTTACTTGCTAATCCCATATCAAAGGCAACATTTGTAGATTCTCCTCTAACTGCACCTGAGAATGGAATTGGTAAATTTGGAGTCATTTTAGATATGCTTAATGTTATATCAGTAACATACAGTGGTATTCTATTTACAAGACTAGGACTGTCCGGCAAAGAATCTCTCCTTCTTGCTAATTCAAGAAATACATTAATATTATCTGCTACCGTCAAAACGCACTCACCGACCTATTAGTTCTGTTCATTCTTCTATTCATTTCTGCTGATAGTTTATTTGCTATATCCTTAATCTCAGCATCAGTAGCACCAACTCTACCATTTACATGAATATTTATTGTTTGGCCCATCATAGCCTGAGATTGTGCATTAGAATGAACTCTTGCACCTGTTGGTAAATTAACTAATTCTGGCCCTCTTTCTCCAACAACCGCTAATCCACCTTTTTTAATTAATCCACCCGTATGAAGGCCCGGAATAAATGAAAGGTCAGGTTTAAATGTAAAAAGTTTCGCTACAATATAATCTATTACTGCATTAAATCCTGCTTTAACTAAACCAATTAATACTTTTCCTAGACCCCATACTAAATTTCCTAAGAACATAAATATATTTGGTAATAATTCAGTAAAGTAAATATCTAATACCTTTAAGAACTCTCCATCCCAAACGGCTTTGAATATTTGATAAAAGTCATATAATATTGCACTTAAATACCCCCAAGCCTTTTCAAAGAATTTTTTATTTTTATCAAATGCCTCTTTTAAGAACGGCCATAATTTTCTAATAATACCAACTACTATTGTTATTGCTACTAAAAATAAAGCAAAATACACTATTGCCTTACCTAAAACAACTGCCCCGATTGTAAAAAATGCACTGATTTTGTTCCATATTTTAAATGCTCCTGAAAATAATTTTTCTTTTACTTTTTCAATTCCTTTTTTTGCTTGAGCCTTAAATCCGGGCCTTACCCATTTATTTTTCTCAACATTCCACATCTTTTTTTTGCCTAAAAATACATCTTTGCCTTTTTCAAATGTAGTTCCGAATCCCCTACCACCTAACTCTCTACCTAAAAAATTCATTCTTGCGGCAAATCTTCCTTCTGGCCCTGCTTTTGCTTCTATATCAGCCACCTGTTCTTTATATCTTTTACCTAATTTTAAAATACCTTCTTCGCCACCAAAAAAAGTTTTTGCCTTTTTTGTAATTGCTTTTTTAAGTTTTTTATTTCTAAAATCTATTAAATCTTTCATTTCTTTTTTAGTGCCTCTATAATATTCTTTAGCGGCTTCTAACGCCTTTTTATGCCCAACTCCGGTATCTAAAATCATTTTATATATTCTATTTTGTGCTGGATTTCTTTCCAAATCTTTTATTTCATCTTTTAATTTTGCGTAAGAGTCTGCTAATCTGATATTACTTTCTAACCCTTCTATAATCGCCTTTCTTTGTTTATTTAATCTTTCAGTATATATTTGCGATATGTTACCTAATGCTCTAATGTAATTCTGTAATTTCCAAAACTGCGTTCCTGAAGCAAACCTACTAATAACAGTCCAATATTTACTTTTTGTTATTTCTCCAAATCCAGCAATTAAACCTTCATTAGCCTCACCTAAATCTTTTATTGCCGCAGTTAAAGCATTAGTTGTTTTAACATTTTTTAAATCATCATCAGCCAAATTACTTCACCTGCCTTTTTACCTTATCAAGTTCTTCCATTTCTAATGTTTTTACTTGACCATGTATTGCTAACATTTTAACCATTAATTCAATAGGAGTATTCTTTGCATCAACCGGATTAATTTTAAATAAATCACAATATGTATATAACATTATGTCCATTGCTATATTAGGGCTTACTTGTTGTCCTTGTAATGCTTTCTTTACATCTCTTGATTTCCCATATCATCCCCTAAGAAATCATCAAAGGGATTAGGTAATACCTCTTTAAGTTGAGCACCAACATAGGGGTTTAATCTTAACAACTCAATGGTTGTTAATTGTGGTTCAGTCTTTTCCACGAAATTTTCGACCATAAACCTATACATCTTATTTAGGTCTAAGTCCATTGACTGAGAAGACGTATTAATATCCATAACGCTGGATAACGCCTGTTCTACTTGAAGCCATGTGGGTTCTTTTATCCACACCTTCAAGTGTTCATCTGAATCGGGGCTAATTTTAAGAAAATAGCATTCTGTATTAACCTTCGCAAATAATAAATTTTTGTCGCTTACAACATTCTTTTCCATTTATATTCCACCTAACATCAAACCAACAAACAAACAAACGTGTGTTGGTGGAATCTGATATTTGAAGCATTTTGTTTTTTTTCTAAGGCCTTAGGATGGTCGTTTTTTCATATACCATACGCTTCAATACCCCCCTATTCATAGAATTGGCCCTTGAAATAATCCACCCCCATGCAATAAAAAAATCATATTTGTACAAATACTCTTTTCAATGAATATTACCCTATAATAATCCATTTACCCTTATATTTACAAGAGGTAAGTTTGCGAGCAGAAATTGTTGCGCTCACTTCGATTGGGCCTTTATCATCTGGAAATGGAACTTCTAAAGATTGAATAATGTAGTCATCTAATTCTATTTCTATATAGTCATTAGAATCTTTTTCAAATCTTAACTTAATAGTTCCGTTATCGTCATTATATTCATCCTGTTGTCGTAATTCAGACCATAATTTAGTATCTGTAATTAATAACGATAAAGACAGTTCATATGTTCTTTGGCCCGGAACATGAGCAGACATTATTTCACGGCTTGTATTACCCACAAATCTTTGTGGTGTAATATTATTGTTTATAGTTAATGTACCTGATTTAACTCTAGCATAGTTTTGACCGAATAATGTTATTGTACCGTCAGAAAACATATATGGAATGTTATCATTTGCATTATAATTAAATAATGTAGTAGTTCCACCAACACCTTGAATCTTTCTATGTGGTGCATAAGCAACGGGTGAATCAAAAGCCCTTCTACTAACTAAGTCCATTGAACATTTTAACTCTTGGCTTTCTTCAAAAGACATTGTAAATGTATTTACTTGGCATCCTGTGAATACTCTTGAATACATATCTGTTCCATCAGTAGAATCTACAACTAAATCAGTATTAGATGCTTTATTATAACTTACATCTAAAGCGAAAGAAGGTAAGTCATCTCCATTTGATTCTGAAAATGTATATTCTACATCTCCATTTTCAATCATTTTCTTCATATTTGTATCAGTAGTGCTAGTTTCAGGATTTAACAGATTATCTGTATATCTATGAAATGTTTTGTTGGTATCATCATAATATACCTTTCCGTTCTCTTGACTTAATGCTAGTGTTACTGCAGTATTACCACTATTCAATTGTTGTGTTGCACTGAATGTTTTTGTTCCTAATGCATAGTAAAGCCATGTTCCGTTGTTTAGTGAAATATCTAAAGAACCACCACTAACTGTTTCAGCACCTTTGAATTGGTGTGAAAAGTTTCTTGTTCCCGATACTGCTAAGTTTAACTGTTTCATTTCAGCATCTACAGTAAATGGTGTAAATGTATTAACAAGACCTAACCAATTATCAGATAATAAAGTTTCTTTAGATGATATTTGTGCGGCAGGTACAGGTGCGCCAAATTGTAAAATTGTTGCTGAAAGATTACCTGTAAGACTTGTTGTTGCTTCAATAGTTAAAGTAGTATCTGTATTTGCAGTAATAGTATGATATTCAATAGTATTTGACGTGTCTTCTAATTTAAGCCTACAACCTACATATAAACCATTTACAAGTTTTATACCCGAATTATTATGTGTTACCACCTTACTACTTTCAGTTGCACCAGAACCCAAATAAATATCACTTTCCGGCACTAATGTTACTTGCGTTCCTGCCCCTACATATATTTCATTACTCATCTAATCACCTAAACATTTCTTCCAAATCTATTTAATTTAACGGACATTTTATATCCTAAAAGTCTTTTATTTCTGTCGTTTGCTTCACTTCTGCCTGTTATTTCAATTAATTCTGCGCTATCTTCAATAGTTCCTGTATTACTTGAATCGTCTGAATAGTCTATTGCTGGATTACCATTTGAATAAACCTTAGGTCGAAGGGCGTTCCTCTCTATAATGAAACGAGCAATCTGATATAAACTTTGTAGTCTAGTCCTTGAATATGTTAGGTCAGCCCAATCTTTCTGATGTAAAACTCTAAGATGTAGTGTAAAATTATATTCTTCATTTCTAACTGATTTATCAATAGTGGGGTGTGTTAATGAACTACCTTCCTCAAATACAACAATAACTGCATTTTGGTCTGCATCATATCTTCTTCCTTTTCCCGGCTCTAAACTTCTAATATCAATAAAAGTCGGTACTACTCTATGTTGTGCTTCTCCCGCTTTATTGTTAGTAGCAACATTTGACCAATTATCATTTAATAGACGAATAATAAAAGTCACTTCATCCATTATTTACCCAACCTAAATGCTTCATTTCTTTCTTTAGCCATCGTTGCAAAAAGTTTTGTATAAAAATCATTAGTAATATCTTCTTTTAATTTTTCAGGACTAAATACATAATCTCTATATGGACTATTCAACATAACTTCCCATGCTTCTATTTTAAGCCTAATAATTTCTTCTCTTTGTTTTATCATTATGCTACTTTCTAACACAATATCACCTAATCAATAAAATGTATTAGTTGTTTTTTACCGTCAATGATTGCTTTTGCTTCCTGCATTAATATATCATGTTTAGTCTTTAAGTCAATATTTGCACCTGTTTCATTAATTAATATTGTATTATCATCATGTACTAATATTTCAGCGGCAACCATTTTTGTGGCGGCTTCGTGAATACTTGCAGGAACTCTCTTTGAACCACGAATATAAGTTACTTTAACTGAATGAGGCATTAAATATGGATAATCTTGTCTAAAGAATATTTTTCCTTCTCCGTCTAAAGTCCAAAAATCTTCCCTTCTACCATAGTTTTCTTTATCATCAAAAGAAGAAGAAGTGGTTGTTCCATGTGTAGCAGTTATCGTACAAATAGTACCTGCATCTTTAGGAAGCAAAGACGATATTTTAACAGAAGTTCCATTATGGCTAGGAGAAGCATAAAAGAAATCAGATATATTTCTTGTTACTCCACCACCATTAGGTGCATCTGTTATCTCTTTAATTGATGTTTCTCCTGTAAATCTTGCAGTATCGGCGGGATATTTTTCATTTATAGCATCACAAATTTGTTTAACTGTTGTTTCTTGACCAAACAAATCATAAAAACCATTTGCTTGTCCTTTTGTTAATACGAATCTATAACCTGTATCTGCATCACTACCTACTCCTAAAGTTATAGTAAATGCCCCATTAACTGCATCTGCAGGGGGTGTATATTCAACCATTGCTGAAGCAAGGTCTTCATAAGCATCACCTTTATAAACTTCTAATCTAATTATTTTTTGTATTTTAGTACTATTTAATTGAATGAAACCAACATAGTCTTTCCAATAAGTTAGGGGATAAGATTGTAATTGCCAAGCATCAAAGTTATGAGTTTCTTTTTCTATGATTTCAGGCCTGTAACTTAATTTAATACTTTCATCAATTCTTCCTTCGACCCTTTTTATTATTTTACCAACAGTAGCAATACTTGGAGTAGATGAATTTGTAAAAGCCCCTACTTGTAATAAATCAGAAACTTCTGTATGAGATGTATAATAACCTATACCTGATGTATAATTTGCTAATGCACCTGCTACATAATCACTATCTGATTTAATCGTCATTGTATCACTTTCCTAATATTCTCTTTAATTTATTGAATTGTCCTCTTAGATAATAATGAAATGCTAAATGGTCATTTTTAACATAATCTTTAACTACACCTTTACGTTGTCTTTTTGGCATTGAAAATTTACTTCTTTTTTCTTTACCACTAAGCGGTTTACCACCTATACCTGTACCACCCATATCAATTGCCCAAGATGAAACCTCTTTATGCATCGCACCTATATCTCTTTTACCTGATTCAGACACATCAATACTATTCAGTTCATATACTCCATATACTCTTAAAACATTTTTAATCTCTTCTGAACTATATGTTCCATCCTTAGTCCTTTCAATTTCCTTTTCATATTCTTTCTTTGGTATCGGTATTAATGGTGAAATATCTACTTCTATATTATTAACTTTATTAACAGGTGTTAAAGAATAATATAGTTTTTCTTTAAATTGTATGCTTAAATCTATTAATTGTGTAATATCAAATTTAATGTCTTTTTCACTTTCAATAAAATTATTGTTATTTAAAACAGATTCATCATATGAAGAATCATCAGTAGCATGAACAATTGTTCCTATTTTTCTTTCTACTTTAGGTGCAGAATCTTCAATATCCTTTAATCTATACTCTTGATATAATAATAGTGCGGCTTCGCTCGGTTCGTTTTCCGATGTAAAATACTTAGTAATAAATTCTTTATGTTTTTTAAGATAAGAAATTTTCGGGAGTCTTTTTTTCTGAATTAAATGTTCTTCTAACCTATTTTGTCCTATTCTACCTAAATCATATAACCTAAAATAAAAAAGTAATTTTAATCTTTCTAGTTCTTCAAATTCTATTTGTTTATATTCTTCTATTTTTTCTTCAAGTTCTTTCTCATCAAATTCATCTGATAATTTAGAAGAAATAAAATCTTCGGGCACATCAATATTTCTATACTTATAAATTGTTTCAATTTCATCTAGTATTTCTTGTTCATCTGAATTTAATTCAGATTGTTGTTTAAAGGATATATCTCTATTAGCAATATTAACAGGCTTTTGATTAGGTCTTAATATTGCATCAAAATTCATAACAATACCTCAATAATATTTTTCAAGTCCTGCCTCTTCAAACATTTCTTTCATTAATTTACCTATTTCTAAGTCTATAGTTATTGAATTAACTGCATTATTAGTTTTAATTACATCTATTTTAGAATAATCATCAACATTATTAATTATTTTTTGTAATGCAACAGAATATGGTTTATTATTTGAAGCAGATTCCCACAACAACCCTGTATTAACATTACCAGAAGTGAATGCTACTTCTGATACAAACTCATTACGTTGAACATATTGGTTTAAGGTAATGTTGGGTTGAGTTAAATCGCTTTTAATTTCTTTGAACGTGTTTATTGCTCTACCTTCTTTACTTTTATCATCTTCAGTAATTATTCCATGATACTGTTTAGATAAAATTTCTTCTAAAAAATCTTTAATAGATATTTCTGAAAGTAAATTCCACGCTGAATCAATAAATTTCTGATATGTTTTTTTATTGAATCTAATACCACTATTTTCTTTTGCTACTAATTCCATTTTATCAGCATTAAGATATATTTTAGAGTGTTTTTCTACATTCACGTTTTGCTTTAGAGAAACGGGTGCAATCAACATTTTTAACATTAATTTAAATAATGGATTGTTTTTGTTGTTTTCTTGACCTGCCTCTAATTGCATTTCTTCTCCTAATGATATATTTTTACCTCTATAGGTAATCTTAGTATTAGGAATTATTACAGTCATTTAATCACTTAAGCCAACCAAGCGGCCCATGCCGCACCTTTTTGAATTAAATTACTAATACCTAAACCTGAACCGGGCGGTGTATAACTTGGTTGTCCTGTATTTGGGTCTATCCAATAAGGATTACCCATTGTATCATAACCATTAGGTGCAACCGGATAACCCGATGGATTGTTAAATGCTTGTTGTTGTTGCATCATTACGTTATTTGCTTGAACAATTGGATTACCGCCACTTATCTGTGAAGGATTTAATCCACCTGCATTTACTTGACCTTGAGGCATTTGACCTTGTGGTAATTGTGGTTGTTGTGCGCCTACTTGATTTGTTTGGAATCCTTGTGATTCTAAATATTGTTGTTTAGCCATTTTTCTTTGCATAATAACTTCTGTATTTAATGCTGATGCTAATAAATTTTGTAAATCTAATTGAATATTTGCCGCAGTTATTTGTTCAAATTCTCTTATTGAATCTGGATGAACTTCTAAATCACCCGTTGGATTAGAATTAAATTTTAATTGAATCAATTGTCTACTTACTACTCTTTCAACAACATCTTCTAATAATTGTTCAAATGCAGTTAAAAACATTTCACCGTGATAAGTAAAAAATTCTTCTACATGATTTTCTTGTAATGTTAAAAGATTATTCATTACCTTGAAGTCAGATTGACCCTGTGCAGTTATTTGTTGTGATAAGTTTTTATTACTTGTTCCTAATAAACCCATTCTATTCACCTTCTTTTTCTAATATTGGTTCTTCAATAGTTTTAATTTTAGTTTCTTCAGTTAAAAGTTGTAAAATTCTTTTATTCAAAGTTTGACTCTCTATTGTTAGTCTAAATAATTCATCTTCTTTTGTTTCATTAATCATGGTTGGGGGTTTAATGCCCCACCCCAATGTCGCTAATGACTCAATATCGGATTGCCTTAATGAAGTTAGCGGCCCAGATTGTAACATTTTAGGCACTTTGGGTTTAGGAATATATGAACTAAATTCTAAACCGTGTTCATCAGCAATTATTTGTTGCTCTAACATTTCGTATTGGCGATGTAATGCTGAATGTTTATCACAATATGTTCCTCTCATCGGATAACCCTTTCTAACTTTATGTAAAGGTATTGTTGGCCTCATTGGGTCAGAAGCATCCCATACTTTATGTGTTCCACAAACAACACATCTATCTTTAGTATTAAATTTATATCCATATTTTATACCTAAAAATTTCTTTCTTTCAGGCCAAAGAATTTTAATCATTTCTTTAACCTGTTTTTTAGGCTTACTACTAATGTAATCATGTGTAATAACAGGGCCAGCCGCTCTTGCAAATTTAATTGGTGGTAAAAAAGGATTTGCTACAGTAGCATTTGTAGCACCAATTAATGAAGGAGGATTGTATTGAATAGTCATTATTCATACCTCCATATATATCCAATTGAAGAATTAACTTCATCTATTTGTGTTAAGTTCATTTAATCACCTTAATAATCGTTAATCATCGTTGTTATTCCTCTATAAACCATTTCTGAATCAGACTTTGCACTTACTATATATTTAAAACATGGTATTCCTCTATCATTTAATTTAGTCATACCGTCTTTAAATGCATCAAATATAGGGTGTTTTTGTATATCATCATAAGGGTATCTATCTTTCCATAAATCAAATTTATTTGCCCAAATTCCTACTGCTACAGGATAATCATGTTTTTTCTTTTTTTGTCTTTTATTAATAGAATCCCAATAAGGAGAACATATAGCATCAACTAAAAAAGTCCAACATAATTGTTGCTCAATATCATAGTGTTTATCCATATGTCTATCATCAATCATAAAAATAATGTATTTAGTTTTCCTAGTTTTCATGTCTTGTAGCCATTCACCCCAATATAATGTTTCACCTCCGATATCTGATGTTTTAATTGTATGTTGGTCGCCATCTATTTTAATAGTTTTTCTTGTTGCCCTATTTCTACCAACAGTTCTATCTTTAATATCCGGTACTTCGCCTCTTGTTCTTAATTGATGATGCATTGTTGTTTTACCTACTTGAGTTGCCCCATATACTCCAAATGGTATTGCATGAACTTTTTTCCAAAATAAACTAACTTGTTCAGCCATCAATATAACAAAGCCCGTCATTAAAGACATAAACTAACCCAACAAATGATTCCATAAATTAACCGTTCCATTCCATGCACCAGCGTATAAGTTATATCCAAATAAACTTATACCGTGTCCTATAAAAAAGGACACAACACTACAAACTGTAGCCCAAAAATAAAATCTTGCTCTTAAAAACCAAATATCTGCTGAATGTGCTCTTTGCAAATCATATGCTAAAGTAGATTCATCAAAACCAAAGGTTAAAGCATCTAACATTTAATCTACTCCAATTTCGCTAAGAAAGAAGGAGAAACCCCCCTTGCTTCTTCCTGTGGTTGTTGGATATAAGATGGAGGTGGTTGGACATAATTTGTTTGATTGTTTTGATTAAGAGATGTAAGAATTTTTTCTCTTTGTTGTTCATCTCTTTGTTTTTTTGCCCAATATCCGGCTATTCTTCTATCTAAAAGAATCATTTCTATTCTGTCGTTTAAGGCTAAATCAAATACCGCCTTCATAACTAAAATACCACCAATCGTTAGTAAACCAAATACTAACGCATCAGCGTAATCATTAAAACCAATCATAAATCCATATTTAGAATAGAAATATACATTCGTTCCACTTATCGCACCTACAAATAAAATAGTCATTACTAATTTTGTGTCTTTTTCTAATGCTGGCATAAAATCCCTCAATAATATTCAACCGAATATGCAATTGTTCCTGTTACTACAACATAAACTCCTTCTGCGGCAATTACCCCATGCATATCAAATTCAAAATTATTTGCACCATTTTGTGATGTTCCGCCAACAAACATTCTAGTAATTTCTTTTTTACCAGATGTTGTTGCGGTTGATGAATCATAAACTTTAATATCGCCTGTTGTTGAACTGTTCCCCATAACTCGCACAGACGCTATCCTTGTTCTACCACTTGAAACTACTTTTGATGCAGTTAATACTCCACTTGAATTACAACTAACCATTTGCATACCTCAGTTATTCAGTAGTAGAAAGAACTTCCTTATCAACCTTAGGCTTCGGCTTGACTACTTCAGCCTTTTTGGGTTTAATTTCTTTCTTTATTATTTTCTTTTTTTGTTTCAATGGAAACATTTTCTTAATTAAATCTTCTTTAGAACCTTCTATTTTAAATTCTTTCTTTAGAACATCTATTAATGAATCGGGTGCTTCTTCTACTGTTTGTTTATCTTTAGGAGTAAAGGTAACAGTATAATTTTCAACACCGACATAACCAATTGCCAAATTAGCGGGCATATCGCAATCTTTATCATAAGAGATAGTATAATCTCGACCTGCACACGAATGTATTACAGGTTCGTTTGAATGTTTTAATCTAATATTAGCCATATTATCACCATTATAGTGAGTAATACCCCCTCCTGTTAATACAGAAGGGGAGTATTACTACACATTATTACAATTTCACAAATTACCCCAAACACGCATTCTAACTGAACCGCCATTAGCATCATTAGCCAATGTAGCATTTGTTCCATCTAATGCAGTAAACATGAGAGCAACTTCAGTGTTGCTTTCATAAAGTCCTGCGGCAGAACATTCTATTTGCGGCATAACGCCATTAGCGTTATCATATCCGGTAATGCAAGCACAATGAATTGAAGACAATCCAAATGCAGAAGCAGGTATTACAGAACCTGCCGCTACAATAGATGTAACATCAACCAAAGCATCTACAACATATTCATCACCAACAGACTTAGGGGTAGTCATACCCTTGTGGTCTTCAAGTAATGTTACTGTATAAGCCAATGCCATTCTTAATCACCTTCATGCGCTCTTTAGGTTAGTAATCTTACCTTGCCCCTTAAAGAAGGAACAACCTGTTTCAGCAATAGTTCTATACATTGCTTGATTACCAAGTGTACCTACACCAAATGGGTTTCCGTTATCAATACCGTCTTCAAAGTATTGTGTTGGTTTCATAACACTCATCCAAAGATGGTCTGTATCTAATACCAGAATATCGCTTAATGTATTAGTTGCACCCGAATGGGAAGTTTTAGGCATATCTTTACATGGAATAATTGGAATATCAAAGTATGTTGCAACTCTAAATCCAACTTCTGCACCCTTTACACCACGAACTCCATTATGTGTAGGAATTACCTCTTTTCTATCCATAAATCTTTCTTGGGCTTGAAGTAAATCACCAATATGCTGAATAGTATCATATCCGGTCAAAAGAACCTTTGGACTTCCACCATTCTCTCTAATTCTTCGTAGCATATCATTTAAGATAGTTAGTGTTAATACACGACAACCTGCCGCAGTATAAGCACTTCCATAATCCACTTCTGCATCTAAGAAAGATGCGCCAGAATCACGGCTATTATCACCAAATAATTGTGTTATTGTATCTGGTAACGAACCGCTTGTTGTTGCTAAAAGATTACTGCTATCACGCATTGCAATCAATTCAGCATATGAAGAAACAATCTTCATTAGTGAAGTATAGTTTCTGCCTAAGTTAGTTAGAGTATTTGACTCATCATACTTTTCAAGAGGCATTAGTAGCATCTTATTTTGAACTTCGGCGTGATGTTTACCCATGTCTTCACGAATTAAAGACCTTAAATCACCTACGCCATCGTCAATCTTAGCCATCTCAAGTGCTAATTCTGAAAACTCAAACAAATGAGCAACAGTCTTAGGACTTGTGAATAAGGTAGTATATTCTGGCGTAATAGCCGGAATATCATTACCTGTTCCTAATGATGCGTTTTCAGCAACACCACCGATTAAATCGGCTCTTGGAGTTGCAGTTCCACGTGTTGTACCTACGCCTGAACCACCAACATCAAATGTAGAACCACTACCACCTTCAGCCCTAGCCTTTAGAACTCTCCAACCGCTAGAAGCATAAGGTCGCTTTGCTAAAACTGCTAAAGCATTTGCTTCTTGATTTAGCATAGACCATACTTTTTGTCCATAAATCTTATTATAGAGAGCAGATAAACCCGTTGCACCAGACATAACCGATGTTGAAGCATCGTGAGCGGAATGTAATCCACCTACAACACCTGCACTCTTTAATACCGCATTTCCAGCACCCGCCTTAACACCGTAAGTTGATGCCTCTAAATCTTTCATTGTTTTAATATAACCCATTTTACTCAACCTCGTATTCATTAACTATGTTGTGTAATTCGCCCCAAGATAGTTCTGATACATCTACCTCAGGTAATGCGACAGTAGCAGACTTAACAATTGTTTCTTGTTGTTCAGTCAAACTCTTTCTTAATGTAGCAAATTCTTCTCTCAAAGAATTTACTTCATCCATTGCATTATACTCATTACGCTCTACTTCAGACTTTCTAACAGATTGTTCTGTAGCAAATCTTTCAGCAAATTGTGTCTTTAGAGAATCATAAGCCATCTTCTCTAATTGTTCTGCTTTGTATGCTTCATAGGCTTTCTCCACATTTTCAGCAGAAAGGTCTAATGTGTTAAATTCATCATTAGTCCATTCTTTACTAATAGAAGATGGTACTTTTAATGTTCCGAATTGTCCATTCTGAACATGAGGCTTTCCACTTGAAGTAGAACCTGCGCCTCCATCTTCTACAGGGCCAGATGGCCCATCAATCATTTTTTCTTCCATATCGTAATCGGCTTTTTCGGATTCTTCATCATCCATATCTGCCTTTTCTTCTTCATCTGTGTCCATAGAAGCATAATCGCCCATAGCAATTTCTTCCTCAGGTTCTTTACCTCCATAATCACCTTTATCCATTTCAGGGTCTTCACCCTCCTTTCGCAATTCATTAACTTGTTTCATCAAGTCATTCAGTTCTTCTAAGGCTTTTTCCAATTTTTCGGTCATTTCCCTATCCTCCTTTAGAATATCAAATTTTGCTTCAGGATTAATCCCCTTCTCGCAAATAGTGATTTCATGGAGTTCCAATTTATTTATTTCATTATACTCGCCAAGAGTATCATTTGTCTTTTTGACTTTTGAAAGTGCTTGTCCACCTATACTAAATGAACGCAGGTTTCCCTTTCTTATTCCTCTCGACACTTCTTTGGCCTTTTCTATATCATCTCTCAATTTGATTACAACATAGAAGCCAACATCATCAACCTTTGTTTGATGTAAATTTCCAGATTTATCTCGATATTTTTCAATAACTTCTCCAACCTGTACATTTGAATGATTAGACATTACATTTCTATATTTCTTTTCAGACATATATTTGTTTACTGCTTCTTCTAAAGCCTTTAATGTAATTAAATCATTTTGTTTATCAACAATCTCAATTGAAGCATATCCACCTATGACTAAATCATCAGATTTCAGAATATTAAACTCATATTCTGAGTCTGACTTTAACAGTAGGGGTTGCATTATTCGACACTTTCCTTGATGACTATTTATACTACACGCTAATTAGAAAATTTCATGGTTAATTTTTTATGCCTATCATTATAAATATCCCATAAACCTTCGTCTTCTTCATCATCTAACATAGTTTGTTTATAACCTGTCCATGCTAACCATTTATTCTGTTCATCAACCGGAACTACACGGAAATGTAATCTAGTTTCAAATTTATCACCTAATAATTTATATTCGTGATATCCATGTTTTTGAACACCGATTAAAATTTCTCCTTTATCAACAATATCCTCAACATTACTATTTCTTGCTATTTCTGCTGGATATTTATTTGCTTTGCCGAATAAGTTAAAAATGTCCTTTTCCTTATCTATATCAATTGTCCATATTAATTCTTTACCTTTATAAGTAATAATTAAATCTAAATTTTCATCTTTTCTTTTATATAATTTAAAAGTTCCCTTTTTACTATCTTCTTCTTCTTTTATTAAAGAATTACTAGATGTAAATTTATTATTTGCTAATTGCATAAAATCATGTTGGTCGTTTAACCAATTCCTTAATTTTCTTTTATTATTTTCCCATAATTCTTCTGTGAGTTCCGGTATCTTATCTACGCAAAACTTAAAAATTTCATCAATATGAACACCATTCTTATCTTCGGGGTCTTCTTCTTTTAAGAATTTTCTTATCGCTATTCTTGCATCAGAAGATTTTGTTTTATGTATATCTTCTAATTCTTGTTTTAAAGAATCCAAATCAGATATTGCATTTTTATTCATTAAGTCATCGCCCTTAAATCCATAAATAGTATATCCATCATAATCTGATTTTAATAAAATTTCACTTTTTCCATGAACACCATCACTAACATAGAATTTTTTAAGTGCATTTTCTACATTATATTTGAGAGTCTTTCTACCTTCTTGTGATAATAATTCTAAAGTTATTAATTTATCTGATGCATCTACTTCTGGTATTTCGATTACTTTAGCGGAATATAAACTAAAACCATCTTTAACTTTTCTAACTTCATCAACCTTTACTCTAACTATTGAACCTATTTCTACATTTTCTTTAGTATTAAGAGCCTTCCCAACTTTTAGATATTCTTTACCCTCTAAATCTGTAGTATTATAATTTCTACTATCTTCTGCAGAAAGAGGGCCGACACCCAAAACATAAGAGTATAAATTAGATTTAGTTTTATTTTTATTTAAAACAATCAAATCCAAATCAACAAACCTTTTCAGTTTAATCCATTTTGGATTCTTTTTAGTACCAATGTAATATGTTGATTCAAGGTCTTTAATTACTACACCTTCTGAAGTTTTAGATTCCATTATATCTTTAGAATATTTTTCTATTTCACTTAATGAATCTGCTAATCTTGTATTCTTTTTACTTGGGAATGAAACTGCATCTGATGAATGTTGTGTAAATTGATACCATAAAATATTAATTCTTTCTCTTAATGGAGTATCTAATAAAGACTTACTTTCGTGATTCATTATATCGAATACTTTAACTTTCAATGTTGCATCTTCATATTTATCCTTAAAAAGATGAGCAATAGTATCTGCTCTATGTAAAGGTTCATCATTATCATACAGTATTAATTCTGCATCAAGAATCATATCTCCATATTTTTTCTTCTTTAATTCTTTTACTGCTTCTTTACATTTATTAGTAATGTCTTTTTGATTATATGAAAATATTTTAACTGATTCCTTATCTTTATGAATCTGTATTCTAATCCCATCATATTTTTCTTGAACTAACCATTCTCCTGTAAAACCCTTCAAGGATTCAATATCTTTTACTTCAAATATTCTATACATTGGTTTGTTAGGTACGATAAATTCAATTTCTGACTTTTCAGTATCTTCTTTAGATATATCTAAGTCTAATAGTTTATTCCAACTATCAATATCATTATCTTCTAAATATACTTTTTTAAGTAAAGATAACGCACCTTTGTATTTTGATTTTATTCTCTTTTTATCGGCAGTAGAATCATCACCATAATGTTCTATAATATATAATGGTATATCAGACGGTTTTAAATCTAAACCTTTTGCACCTTCAGTAATAGTGTCCGGTTCTATATTATGAGTTTCCCACGATTTATTTCTAATAGGGTATTCATGTGAACGTAAAGCATAATGAATAAATTTAGCATATGTGCTTTCATCATCTAATAATACTTCAATTACTCTATCACCTAACTGTTGTGAAAAAGGGTCATTTAATTCTTTAGATTTAAATCTAAACTCTTTAATTGTTTTAAATAATTTATTTGCATCAACAGATTCAACATTTAAAACAGAATCACTATGAATTAAATCTTCATCTACATATTTCTTAAGTTCTCTAGCAAAATCATCTAAATCATCATATTCATTTCTTATTTTATTTATTGCCTTTTTCCAATTTTGTCCATATTTCTTTGGGTCTTCTTTTGCAGATAAATAATTATATCTTATATCTTCATAAAAATCTAAGATACGCTTCGCTAAATGCTCACCTTTATCCTTATCAAAGAGTCCAGAAGTGGGCATCTTTAACCAACTGTTTCTCTAATGCCCTCAGGATTTTCAATCTTTTCTTCTGATGGTTTTTTCTTAGGCCTTTTTAGTTTTACATCTTCACCATCTATATCTACACCCGATTCTTTCATAGGCACTTGTTCTTCATTCAGAATCTCAATTGCCTTCTTTGCGGCCTTAATTGTTAATTCTGCTAACTTTTCTTCTTTAGTTACTTTTTCTGGCATTTAAAATCCACCTTCCATTTTTGAAACCATATCATTTATTTCATTCCAATCCATCTTAGATATATTATCTGAACCCACTGATGTAGATTCTATACTAGGCTTTGGAGTATCAACGACAACAAATCCTGATTTCATTAATATGTTATCATCATTATACACTGCACTTTCAAGTTTCTTAACCTTGTCCACTAACTCTTTTAAGAGCATTAACATTTCACTTTCTTCGGTCATTCAATCACCTTCTTCTTCGATTTAATTCTTCATTTATTCCTTGAGTTGGATTTTCCCTAACAGTTCTCTTTAATCTATCAACTGTTTTTGGTGTAAAATTAACATATTTGGGTTCGGGCATTTTGTTGTCCTTTCTAACTACAAAATAATCACATTTACCGTTTGAGTTAATTGTTATTTCATCTAAAGTACAACGCTTATTAGCATTATACATACAATTAATGGCATCACAAACTGTTACCTTACAGTCTGCTTGTTTTTTCATTTCATCTTTCCAATTCATTCTAAATCACCTTTGTTTTTTGGATATATCATATCTCTCAATTCTCTATATAATTTTTCATAGTCTTTTCTTAATTTTGCTGACTTTGAAACTAATGATAAATTTTTATCCTTTAGTTTTTGTAATTGTTTTTTATCAGATTTTTCAACATTAATTTTATCTAACTCATCTAATAAATCTGAAAGTTTAGTAAAGTCTTGGCCCATATATTCTGATGGTTTAGAAATTTGTAATTTCTTTTTAATTCTTTTCTTTACTTTGCTATTTGTTTTCTCCATAATAGGCGAATACTCTTTTAATAATATATTTTCCCAAGTCATTCTTCTTCTCCTCCCTTAAATCTTTCACGAATGTTTGCTTCAACATCACCTTCTAATAATGTAGGTATTACCTTTAAATCTTCTATCGCCTTTGGATTTCTATAATCTACATTTGTAATTTCTTGTATTTGTGAAATTTCTTCAAATCTAGGAATCAAGTTAGAAATAGTTTCGTAATCTTTTTCAATATCGTTAAACTCTCTTGTTCTTGTGCTTAATATTGTTTGGTATCTTGTTATAAAAGTATTTATAGTTTCAGTGTATGATGGTGAAATATCTTGGTCAATTGATTCTTCTAATATTGGAAGGGATAGTCTAAATGCTCTTAAAGTCATGTCTATTATTTCATAGGTTCTTCTTATTTCTTTAGAAATTCTTTCAAGCATTTTACCTCTCAGTTCTTCTGCTTCTAACATTTCATCTCTATCTTCTTCTTGGTTTTGGAAAGTTTCTGTAACCTTATTATCAATACCTGTTAATGTTAGCATTCTTTCGTTAGATACTTCTACTAAAGGTTCTATTAAAGTATTCCATTTTTCAATTACTTCTAATAATTTATTATCTATATTTTCTATATGCCTCATAATTATATTTTCATCTGGTACTACATATTTATTATCTATAATATCTTTAACTAGTGAAGACACGCTTTTAATATATTTATCTCCACGAATTGCTTTTGCAGTGCTCCTAATTTTACGAGCAGAAGGTAATTCTCTTAGATTAGTATTTTGTCGAACTAAATCTTCAAATTCATCATATAATGAAGTTGTATCAAATTCTCCCTGTACTATTTTACCCTTAACTTCTCTAGGTTGATATAAGTAATTTCTTATTCTTGGAATCAAAGTTTTTCCACCATCTGTTAATTTAATTAAATACTTATTTTTAAATATCTTTGCTTTCTTAGCCTTTCTAATAAGCGCAGGAGTAATAGTTTGATTTGCATCTAATTTTTCTAATATGTTTAACATTATTTCTGTTTGTTTATCTTTGGTTTTTTCCGGTTGAGGTAGTTTCTGTTTATTGGTGGGAACTATATCATTTCTAATTATATTAATAACTACAGTTTTCATTTTCTGATTAAAGTCTAATTCTTGCAAACCATCTATTAATATTGATTGATTTCCTGTTGTTTTTACAGATAACTCACCACCCATTGTTGGAACATCTTTGTATTTTCTATCAGTGATTCCTAGAGGGATATAACCATAAATTACATCTGATGCCGCTCTTAATGCTTCTTCTTTGGTATTATAATTTTGACCTCTATAAGTATATTCTTTTTGAATTTTATATTTTTGAGTTAGATAAAAATTAACTAATTGATTTTTACGTTCTAATTTTTGATTTATTTCTAATACTTTATTATCAGGTAATTTATCAATTTCTTGTTCTATTTTCTTTACTCTTTTTTCGACTTCATTAATTTTATCTTTTCTATCTTTAGAAATTATATTATCAGGTATATCAGACCATTTTGTTTTTATAAATTCAATTTCTTTATCTTGGGCATCAAGAGTTTTATAAATTTTATCAATTTGTTTCTTTTCATTCTTAAGTTCAGTAAGTTTATTTTTACTGTCTTCTAAAGTTTTTGATAACTCACTTATTTTTTCTTGGCTCGATACCTTTTCTATATCTTTACCTAATAGTTCTTCTTTATTCTTTTTAGTCATTCTTTTTTTATTTAAATCCTTTATAATATCTTCGATAATTTCTAATGACTTTTTCTCCGTATCAATATCTTGTTTTAATAAATTAATTCCTGCTTCACTGCCTTTTAACAAAATTTCATTCTGAACGCTCATAGAATTAATAAATTTCAACGCACTATTTACGACAGACATTGGGCTACGTTCAAAATTTGATTCATAAGCAGATTTTTGTTGCTCAGTTAAAAATGGTTTAACTAAATCAAAATATAATTTAGCATCATCTTTATTTTCGGACTTTGCATATTGAATAGTAAGTTCTTCTTCCATTAAGGTTTTTTCTTGAATTGAGCCTATTTCATCTACAAGATTGACTCTTTCTTTTTTAGAGGGAAAGGTCTTACCTCCTCTCCTATTTGTTTTATAATTTTGATTTAACAAAGCATCTTCTTTATTCTTCAATGCATTATTAATTGTTTCTTTAACCAAATCTACTTGAAAATTATAACTTGTATCTCTAGAATTGTTCCGCATAAATTTATGCCTTAATACTGTACTGCTACCTATTTTGTTAGATTTTTTATCTAATTCTGCAAATAATAAATTTTTAAATGTTCCACTAGAAGGTGCTTTCTCGATGATAGTTTGCTCTCTTTTGAGCAAGTCAAAGAAATTCATATTACCACTTATTTTCAGTCATTCTTTTCTTCTTCTTAGGCAATCCTACATAATCAGGAATATCTGCCATATCCGGTATATCCTTCTTTACAGATGTTGGGTCTGGCCCTATGTAATCTAAGTTTTTATTAGAAGAAATTTTTCTTTCATTCCATTCTTTATTCTTTGCAATTTTTAACTCCCTTTGGAGTTCTCTTACTGTTTTGTCTTTAGTCATATTAACCAACTCTTCTTTCAGTTCTTTTATCTACATTCTTATTACCTGCTTCTGCGGGTAAACCACTAAACCTCTTATCCGGCCCTGTGCTGGATGATGGTTTATTTCTTGTGGTAGCGGGGTTCTCTTGGGGCTTACTTGTTTCGCCACTTAACGCTTGTTCCTGTAATTGTCCTAATTGTGAAGCATCAATATTTGTACCTGCGAATGGGTCTTTATCTATGGGTTTATCAGAATCTTTATTTTGTTGTTCCATAGGTTGTTCCTTTTTATATGTGAATCTTCCTTTATCATCCATTTCTACTTCAAAGCCTAGATTTTTAATTGATGCGGCAATTTGCACTTCTATTTCTCTAAGTCTTAATTTAGCCAATTCATCTTCTTCTTCAGAAGGTGGAAGTTTAAGTCGCCAATCTGTAATTCCAAATTCTTCTGTAATAAACGGAAATACATAATTATTCCAAATAGTCTGAGCCATTTCTACTGCACGATTAGTAACAAGTATTTGCATACCTTCATTATTTAATCCACCACTAGCAGAATTATCTGCCATGAATACTTTACTAACTCCATAGAAACCACATATTCTATCTCTTAAGTCATCCTTAACTGCAATATAATCCATTTCCTTAAGACTATCTAAGAATTTAATCCATTCAATAGAACCTTTACCATTTTCTGCTTCAATTCCCATAACAGGTATGAAGTGTGGGTCTTGTTCCATCTTTTCTTTAACACCACGCCAAAAGGATTTCATAGAATCTACGTTTCTTGTTTGAACTGCTAATAATCCTCTCGGCATTCTTGCTTTAGCATATGAAGAATTTACATAATTTTCCATTGCAAGCAATGTAGTAATATGATTCCATAAAGTTAAGACAGGAGAAAGACCGTATAATCTACTAGGTGAATATTTACTAAAGTGTAATACTTCTCCTTCTAAATAATATTGTTCTTTTCCGTTTGCTCTATTCACATAATGAATAGGATGAAGGTCATCACCGCATAATTCACAATGTCCTACAGGATTATCAGAAATTACATCTCTATGTTTAATACAAGTAAAACCCGTATTTCCTTTTTCTCCGTTATCATCAGTATAAAGATGCATTGTTACAGGGTCGCCTCTAAAGACTTCATTTATTTTATGCATTCTAATAGTTCCCGTATTATCTAAATAATATTCTTTAACTAAAATAATATATGCATCATCCATGATATTCAAATCATCTTCTAATTCTTTTAAAACATCTATAAATAGTTGCTCAGAACTATTTACATATCCCTTTAAGAATTTTTCTGCATATTTAAGTTGTTCTTTTCTTGGTTTAATTAAATCTGTACTTTTACAATCTGAACACTGAATTACGGGAGAACTATGTTCATTTCCACATTTTGCACATTTCATAGCAAAAGATTCTTCCCAAACATAACCTCTTCTAAATATCTCATTTTTTAACTGTGTTGTGCAACTTCTAACAATTACAGATTGTTGGGCTATATGATATAATACGGGCGAAGTTATCATATAACTTGTATCTTTCTCTTGAATACCCGGATTAAATACCGTTCTATCTTTAGGTGTAGGTGTACTACGCCTAAACAAGTTAGTAATACTAAATGTTCTTCTTTCAGCCATTTTATCACTCCACTACTGTTCCAATGTTTTCTAACTCATCCATTACAGATGTCTTATTATTACCATGTAATTTTGCAACTGTTGTTGGGTCTATCCCGTATTGGCTAAAGTCGTAGTTCTTATTATCCTTGTGGTTCTCCCACTTCATTAATTTGTATATTTCCTCAACTCTTTCCTTATACCAATCTTGTTTCTTGAATCCTTTTTTTATTCTAATTAATTCTAATAATAATTCTGCATTTGATTTTTTCATTCTAAAATGAGGAAGACATTTTACTAATAGTTTTCTAACATCATCTTGTGAATAAAAATTAAGCCTATTTACGGGCCGTGTATCTTGTGGTGATTTTTGGTCTAAGTGTAATCTACCACAACCCAATGATTTATGCATTTCTAACATGAAAGCCTTACCTCTATCTCCTGTTGCTATTAAACCAACTCTAGGATTATAATTTTTATCCATTGTTATATATCCATCTGAATCAATAAATGCCGCAGTATAAGCCCAGATATTTTTCTTAATATCATCATTTATTTTATAGTATGCACCATCAACATGAGTTATATTTTCTTCTTTGGCTAACTTTGCTATAATGTGTGTAGAAGATTTTTTGTGTAATTTATCAGGCAAACCTTCATGTAATTCTCTTGCTGATATTCCCGGATTTTCACAAACCATATCAATAATAGATTTTTTAATTTCTTGTTTTGGAGTTAATGTTACAGACCTATCTTTTAATATCTTTTTAAATTGTTTTCTTGAATTAGCCATACTCTTATATAATATAGCATAATCTTTATTAATTGATAATTCTTTTATTTCTTGTTTATCTTCCCAATATTTACATAAACAATCTACAACTGTCCTTCGTGTATCTTCGTCTTTTATTTTATTTAATTTCTCAAGGTCTTTAGGTTTACAATTCATTTCCTTAAGAACAGGTTGATATTTACTAACCCAATAAATTTTATCAATTGATTTATTTAAATAATCTGTATAACCATCAATAACATCATCAATTGCTTTAGTAAAATCTAATTTACTATCTCCCTTTAAAGTTCTTCTGTATTTTCTCATATCTTTAATTAAGTCCGGTATTCCTTTACCTTCTATTTCATATTTATTTATTTTAATATCGAGAATTTTATCTGCTTCTGTTAAGTTTATATTATTATCTTTAGCATATTTTTTGACTAATTCACTATGGCCTCTTAATGGTTGTGCCTGTAGCCATTTGATTACTCCTTCTGTTTCTTCTCTATTATCCTTTGTTTCTATCTGTTGAAGTTTGTCTTCTACTTCTTTTACTTGTGGTAATACTTCATCTAAAGTATTAAGTTTATTCTGTAGTTTACCTCTTTTTTCTTCTAGTTCTTGTGATTTAGTCATCTTGTTCACCTAACCTAAAAATTTAATCCTATCATACCCGAATAATTGTTCAATAGAGGCGTTTCTGGCGCATCAAATATCTCCATATCGTCAAGTAGCATAAAGGACTCAGAAGGCGTTTGAGTAGCCGCATTTGCTAAGGCTAGGGCCATCACTAAATCATCGTGTGCGCCTACGCCTTCAAACTTTCCTGTGTCGGTAATGGAAAACATAGATAATTCTTCAATTAACATCCCGCTCATCCTTTTACTATTATTATCTCCATACGGCAAATGTATCTTTTTGTTTTCAAAATTCATTTGTAGATTTAATATTATTTCTTGCTTTTTACGTCTTGTCGTATTAAAGTCCTTAATATTCATATCTGTAACACTTCTTAATTCTTGAGTAAATGCTTTAGCAAAAGTATTAGTTTCATATAATACTGCTTCCGGTTGAAATATTTTACCAATAAGTCTTAACTTTTCTATGTTTTCTCTAAACTGAACATTCTTTGCTCTATCTACATGAACAATAGATTTATTTTTTTCGTCATCAACTTCTAAAACCATAATTACATTATAATCTCCATCAGTAGAAATAGCGGGGTCTACTCCAACATAGTATTTATACCCTTTATCTTTTCTATTACCTAACCTAAGAATTAAATCTTTATGTTTAGAATTTTCTAAATGTTCGGGAGAAAACAAAGAAGTTCCTGTAGATATTGGAATACACAAATATTCTCTTGTAAATTTTAATGAACCAATTTCTGCTTTTCTTTGCATTAGTGCATCATAATCCCAACGAGCGGGCCATAGTGGTTCGTTTAATGAATTTAAACATGGATATTTTCTAACAGTATAAGCCGGATTTTCTTCTAATTGTGAAAATATGTCTGTGTAAGTAAATGGTGTTCCAATCATTCTTAAATTAGCAGTATGATGTAGAGTCGGTATCATATCTCCAAAGAACCAATCTGTTACTCTATTAATTCCCGCTAAACTAAATTCTTTTAGAGGGTCGTCAATAATAATTTCTTGGGGGTGTAAACCACGAATCTGAGAACCTACTGACCTTTCAAGAATTGAGTTACCATTTGTTAATGTAATATTACCAATAGCCCAACCTCTTGTTGGTTTATATTTTTTAAGTGGTGGTAAATTAAAATATCTATCTATTTCTCTCATGTGAACTAATGTCTGTTTTTGGTTAGAAGAAATGTAAAGCATTTGATAAGGTGGTTCTTGAAATATTAAATTCCAAACTACCCAACTATGCATAAATACTGATTTGCCGTGGTCACGACTACAAACAATTACAGTTCTATCTGTACGTTGCATTGTTTCTAACCATTCTTGCATATAATCTGGGTACATCATACCTAAAACGTTTTGAAAGAAATAAGGGAAAGATGTTTTAGAAAGTTCCATGTCCATAGAAGACATAAAATCTAATTCTTCTATTTCAGACATTTTTGTATATCTCCTTAGTTTTACTATCAAACTCTCTTTTTTCGTTTGGGTCGTTAATATCATAATTAAAATTCATCATAACAAAACCATGAGCGTCTTCAACTGAATCATTAATTGCATCTAAAACTTCTTCATCATCATTTAAATCAGTGGTGCTAGGAATATAATAAATTCCGTTATTTGGTAAGGGCATTCTTTCTTTATCAGACTCCGTAGCATCCCACTTAATATCATACACATATACTTCATATGTTGATTTTTTAATAATACTCCAAGCCTTTCTCATTGCATCATCTTCTAAAGTATTAGGAATATAAATAGCATAAGTTCTATTTCTTGATTTTAATTTTTCAAAATGTTTTTCTGGCAACAAAGGGTGTTTTTCATCATTACTACTTTTTACTTCAAAACCTAAATTACGATATTTTGTTAGTCTATTTTTTGTATCATTTGATAAATCATATACAATTGGTAATTGTCGGGCGGTTGCAAGTTCTTTAACAAAAGGCATTCTGTATTCGTCTAATTTAGTGTTAAAACCTCTATTTGTATAATTAGCATCATCACCGTATTTTTCTGGGTGGCTTGCATAACCTCCAACAGTATATGCACCTGCATCTCCAATAACATCATCTAATACTACTATTCCAACTTTAGAAACAACATATCCAAATTCATCAACGATTACCCAAATATAATTTTCATCACCAAAAAAAGTAAATGGTGATTCTGGTCTATTTCTAGGTAATCTATTAGCATTGGGCCATCTATTTGCTAATCTAATAAACTCAGGTTCAGAAAGAGGGCCAACAACAGTAAATGTTTCACCATTGTTTTCAAAAGTATCTCCTGCAGGAACAGGATGAACTTTCTCTCTAATTCCTCTCATTCTATTTCCTCATGTTTCTTGCTTGTTGGCAACAATATCTAATTTTTTGTGTTGATTCTAATTCCCAAAATGCATCTGTTTCTAAATTAAATCTTTTTTCTACATGAGCGCATAATTCTCTTCTACTCATGTTTCTAAAATCTTCATCTATTTCTAAATCTAAAATTGGGCTTGTTTCATGTGTTAATTGTGTATCTAATAAAACATATACTCTACCCATAAAAGAGATTAATTTTCTAATTATAAATTGTTTCATATTATTTTACTCCCCTTAATACTCGCTTCCAATCTGCCGATTTGTACTCATCCCTTAAATATTGTTGCCAATCTTCCATATTATTGGGATTAAAATTTTCTTCAAATTCCGCCATTTCTCTTTCTTCCTTTTCATTCTGTATTCTAACTTTTTCATCTGCTTCTTCATCTGGCCCTTCTTCCATACCACCCAAATTAAATGCTTGTTCCTTTGCTAAATGAGTTAATGCCGCAAACACACAATGACCTAAATAATTTTTAAGTTCTTTAGTTTCTGCAAGTTTATTTACAAATTCTCTAACTTCATCACCTTCAGACCAACCCAATTCACCCATTTTATCTTTTAAATTTTCGATTACTTCAGTTTTAAATTCTTGTATCATGCTTTGCATAGTACCCGTACTTTCTAAGAAATCTAATAATTCTTGACTTAAATCTGTTTCATTGGGGTCATATGGTGGAATATCTACCATTTCATCTTCTAATTCATCACCAATTTCTTTTGCTTCTTTTAATGAAAATACTATAGGACTTGATAAAATTGGTTCTATTGAATTACTAATATCTTTATCAGACATTTCCCTATCCATTTCAGTTACTTTATTTTTTATTTGTTCTATTGATTCATTTACTAAAAATCTAGCAGATTCAAATAATCCTTTTCCTGCTTCCATATTTTGTAATATTTTTTCATATTTTGTTCCGACAATTATATCTCTTAAATCCATTTTATCACTTCCAATTTTTTGAGTCTATTTTATCCATTATTATATTCGACATATCATTATAAAAATTAGTTGCTTCTCTATCATTTGTTAAAAGTACATCTATTTCCTCAACCATTATTGTTCCACTTAAGGCTATTCTATAAACGTACCTCCCTGCTTTTGCAATGTATGCAGTAAAATTATGGTATTCCCAAATCCAAACATCATCTCCTAACGGCTCTCTTTCTCCTATCATGTTTTCTAAATACATTTTATAACCATCCATTTCTTCACTATGACGACCAGCCACACTTTCTATTAAATCTAAAAATCTACAGGCTACTTTTTCTGGTATTTCTAAAAAATCTTTATCAAGGTTATCAGTCATATAATAAAGTGAAGTTACTCCTTTAAATCTATTATTATGTCTAGCGATTGTTAATCCATCATCAAAAGAAGTTACCTCAAGATTTGTTAAACCATGCTTATTATAAATATTTGTTATTTCAGTATCGTTTTGTATATTATGGTTATCCCTTTGTTTTATAAAATAATTATTATACTCTTCTAGTTTCTTTTTACAAGGCTCGTCATCTTCTATATCTTTAACATCTTTGATTCTTAACTGAGTCTTAGGCTTAGTAAGTAATTTATTTTTAAGAATATTAAACCACATCTTAATTTCTCCAATTTTTTACTTTTACTCTATCCATAAAATCTTCTAAATCAGCACGATTAAACTTTGACGCAATACCTCTTGTATCAATTATTTTAGGGTCTAGATTGGCTACCTTTCCTATCTCAAATATCTTTTTTTCATCATATCTAATTTCTAAAAGATTTACCGCATAAAATGTATCCTTACCTATTCTATAAGACCATATATGACTGATTGTATATCTATCTATATTTACGCTGGGATTAATTTTATTACTTTCTAACAAATCTAATGCTTTACAAGCCACCCTTTCTGGTATTTTTTCAAACTGTTCCGGGTCTAATAATACATTAATATGATTTTGTCTTATTTCTCCTTCATTCCATCTAGCATAAGATACTAAAGCATAACCTGTGGCTCTTCTAAATATAATTCCTCCTAGACCCACAAGAAGTTTCAATAACTTTTTATCTTTTGATGCTTTATAATTTTTTTTCATAAATTCCATATATTCTTGATATTCTTTTAATTTCTTTTTACAAGGTTCATCATCATCAGTTATTGGATTATCTTGGACTCTTAACTGCGTCTTGGGTTTAATTAAAAGCCTATTCTTAAGGATTTTAAACCACATTTTAATTCCTCCAATTTTTGGGGTCTGCCTTATTATTAAAAACATCTTTTATTTTACCAATAAACGGTAGGCTTGCCTCTAAGTTAGTTTTTCTTTTATCATTGTAAATTTCTTCAAATGCAGTAATTCTAACAACCTGATACAACTCAAAATAAATAACATTTCTATCATCAATTGAAATAGTAATATCCCATTGAACTCTATTAGGTTTATTCCTATAAACAACTGTAATTGAATAAGGGCCCACATCACTATATACTGATGATTCTGTTTGACTATCTATTATATCTAGCACTTCACAGGCTACACGTTCTGGTAAATTTTCCCATAAATCTTCTTTAATATCATAATCATAAATAATCAGAAGTCTTGAAACGAAAAAATCATTATTTTCTAACAGGTTTCGTTTAAATTCTCTATCGGAGTCTTTATAATAAGAATAGTATAAAGGAGTATAGTCTGCTTCTTCCTTTAAAGGTTTTAATTTATATTCTTCTATAACATTTTTTACTTCGGGGTCTTCAATAACATCATAATTTTTTTGTTGTTTTTGGAAAAAATCAATATACTCCTTTAATCTTTTTTTACAAGGTTCATCATCTTCCACTTCTTTATTATCTTGAACCCGCAACTGAGTTTTTGGTTTAACAAGTAATTTACTCTTAATTATAGAAAACCACACTCTATCACTTCCAATTTTTTGGTTCTAGTTTATTTGTAAGAAATTCAAAGATATCATTATAAAAATCACGTGCAGACATATCTTTTTCAAAATCTATAGTTTCATCTTTTGTGGTAATATGTAGAAATGCTCCCCCCGCTAAATCATAAACTGTTTGGTGGCTACTATCAATAGCAATTTCAAGTCGAAATCCTATACTTTGCCAAATTAATGTATCATCAGTAATAGAATCATCTTCTTCATCTTCTCCAAAAGACACACTCAAAAAATAACCATCTATTTCTTCATAATAATCCTCTTCGCTATCTATTAAGTCTAACATTCTACAGGCTACCCTTTCTGGCATTTTTGAAAATTCTTCCGAATCAATGAGTACTGAACCATAATCATATACGATAAGTGATGCAAACTTTTTATTATGTTTACTTATTGCTTTATCACTTGTCGAACCGTCATCAATTGTTAAATCATAGTCATTATAAATAGATTGAACTTCAGCATCATTTTTTATACCATAAGTTCTTGCCTGTTCAAGACTATAATCATAATACTCCCGTAATTTCTTTTTACACGGTTCGTCATCATCTATTTCTTTAATATCTTGAACTCTTAATTGTGTTTTAGGTTTTACTAATAACCTATTTTTAACAATTGAAAACCAAGTCATTTTTTCTCCTCAAATAACTTTTCGTATTCTTCTAACATTATTTCCCAATAATCGCACATTTCAAATCAACGGTCTATACATTGCTTTAATGTGATAAACCATATCTTCGGTAACTCCATATTTTTTAGCAATAGATGAGAAACTATCTAATTCTTCTGTTATTCCTGTTATATCAGTAGCATTAATATCTTTATCATATTCTGATTTCATAATATCAATTGTTTTATTTATTGAATCATAAGAGTCTATTTTACTGTTACTATAATATATTGGTTTATGCATCATTTTTCTTATTTCATCATGTGCATCTAATATTTTATTTTTATATTCCGACAGTTCTATTTTTTCTCTATACTCTCTATGTAATTCTTGAAATTTTTTGTATTCGTCTTTTAAGTAAATGTTTTTATTAAATTGATACCTAAATGCAAATAAATATGTAATTAATTTATTATAACTTGTTCCTCTTGAATCTTTTTCTGCTAAATCTAATATTTTATCTCCATCTAAAGTTTCATCTTGGATTGTTATATCAGTATTTCTTTCTGCAACTCTTTTAATTTCTTTAGCAAAGAAAATCTTATCTTCTTCAATAGAATCTGGGAAAAAGTCATCTAATATATTTAATAACTCTTCTGTAATATCAATTAAATTGGTTAAAGTTATGTCTTGTGCATCCATTCTTGTTTCTCTATATTCATTAATTGTTTGTAGTTGGCTAGCAGTAATTAAAGACATATTTCTTTCAATATACATCTCCATTAGTTCTCTAGTAACTTTATCCGTTCCATGAATAGAAAACACCTTTAATTTTTCTTCTGTTAAAAATCTAGGCTTTTTTCTGAAAGTCATCACACCTTTACTCACAGGTTCTAAATAATATTTTTCAGCAGTTGCAAATAGTTCGGTAAAAGATTCAATAAATTGTCCTATTTCTCTTCTTTCTCCTTTAGAACCTATTGATAGTGCAGTATATTGAGTAGCAAATGGTTTTTGTTTATCAGTTAATTGTGTTGCGTCTGCACCACCCGCAGTTTGAGATGGGTCTGTTTTAATACCAAGAGAAGTTTTAGTATCTCCTTCTAAAATATTATCAATCACATCAATTAATTCATAATGAAATTCTTCAATAGCACCAAAATCTACTTTTGTTCTTTGTGTTTCATTTATTAAATTAGATGTTCTTTCAGTTAAAGGAATAAAATATTTGGTTCTTCTAAAATCAGATACTTGTTCTCTTATTTCTCCATGTTCTTCTATAATTTCTTCTAATATATTCAAATCGGTACTATCTATTCTAGAAAATCTTTCTTTTAATTTATTAAACTCTTCTCGTAGTTCATTCCATGTTTCTCTTGATTGTCTATTTGTGATAACATTTCCTTTATTTGCTAAAACATATAGTGGGTCTAAACTTTCTATTCTCTTTAAATCTTCTGAATTAACCCTCTCTAAAAACTCATCAGTTTGGCTTTCTGTTCTTTCATAATACATTGAATCATCATCATAAACTTCAAGAACATCATCTTCAATTGCACCAAAAACATCTTGCATAGCAGTAACAAAGGTATCATAGGCTTTATTTTTAGTATCAAAGGATTTTACATTAATATTTGATACAGGAACTATCCAATTCATACCATCCATTTTTTCATACAAATTTAATAATTTTTCTAGTTCTTTATCCAAATCTGTAAATCTTTGAGTTAATTCATATTTTCCTTCTGACGTTTCTTTAAATGCAGTATCTTTTCTTGAAATATCTTCTTCAACGGCTTCCCAATTTTTAAGAACATCTTTAATATTTTCTTTTAATACATCAAATAATTTATGATGTTCTTGATAGTAATTGTATAAAGCACGTCTATCACTATTCAATTTAGGATTATATAAACCTACTATATCACCTTCATTAAAAGGTATTCCTATTCTATCTTCTTCACTAAGATTTAACTTAGTTAATATAGAAGTTAATCCTGAATCGAGGTCAGGGCGATTATTTTTTATAGTTTCTATTATATCATTAAAAATATCCTTTTGGTTATAAACACTTTCTGATATTTCTATCTTATCAATGTTCAGTTTATTTTTTAACGTGCTTATTTTTAATTTGCTATCATCATATAATATTAATTCTAATTGTTTTAGAACTTCTGAATCAGACATTTGCTGACCGAGTTTTCCCTTTAATGTCGTTAAGTATGCATTAATATATTCTTCTGAAAATCCTCTATTTTCTAATATACTTTTTATTCTATTAGCAATATTTCTATCTTCTTTAAAACTTGTTAGATGTAAGGATAGAATATGAGATTCGTCAAATTCAAGTTCATTAATGTCTTGTTTAAATTCTTCATATTGTTTTGTATCATAACCTTTATTTCTTCTAAAGGCATTTGCATTACGGATATAGTCTTTAACATCTTCTGCATTTACCATATTTATTCCTCCACAATCAATTGATTCTTTCTAAGGTTTTGAATAATATTTACACCCCTTCCAGAAGTAATTAGTTTTTGATAATCTACAGGATTATCTAAAATATCTTGAATTTTATTTGCAATCGGTTCTTTCATTGAATCCATAATTGCTACATAATTTTCTTTTGCATAGTTAATTATATTTTGTAAATTTTCTTTTTCTTCATCAGAAAACTCACCATCATCATCTAATGGTGTTCTCCAATAAGAAATCAATTGTCTTTTAAAGCCTGTTTTCGCATAAAGCATATCAATATAATACAAATAATAAAATATATTTGCTAAATTAATTTCATTATATTCAGGAACATAATTTGTTTTTAATTTTTTAAGTTCTAATAATTCATCTATTTCTTCTTGTTCTGAAATTTCTATTTTAACTTCTTCTTCTTTCATTCTTAGATTTCTGAATAAATTAACAAATTCAGTTTGTTCTGCAGTATTAACTCCTTTAATGGGTTTAAATTTTAATTTACCTCTTGCATCAACAAAAATATTATCAATATCTACCTTTTCTAATATTGGTATTATTTTATCTCTTATAGTTTCACCATCAATTTCTTTTTGGTAAAATTCTTCTAAAGCACTTTGTATTGTTTCTTCTGGCTCGACTTCATTTTCATCGAAACCTTCTGAAACAAAACTTGAAATTAATTCTTTTTCTTTTTCAGTAAATGTAGGTATTGGTGTAGAATAATAATCTATTAATTGGCGTATTTGTTTAGAATATTCTTTTTGGGCCGAATTAATAAATCTACTATAGTCTGTAGAATCATTGTATTCATCTATTAAGTTTTCAAGGTCTTTATCATCAATTACATCTGGTTTTTCTATTTGGCCTTCCATTAACATTCTCAAACTAACAGGCAAAAATCTAACCTTTTGTTGTTCTTGTCCAATCTGTAAAATGGTAGATATATCTAATCTACTACTTCCTAATAATGCTCTTAATGTTGGATGAAGCATTGATGTTCCTCTAACAGTCAATAATTTATCTCTTGCTACAGTAGTAGCAGTTCCGCTTTTAATTGTTGGAATAGGAACAAACTTATTTGATTTTTTATATTGGTCGCCAGCAATAATAGTAAGATATCGAGTAACATCTAAATTATTATTAATGTTTGGTTTATACTTTTGAATGTCTTTGGGTAGTCTATCAATTGTACTATCTTCAATATCTAAATTATATAATTTTAACAAATAAGATTTGATTGCCTTTCCTTCTTTGCTAGTTTCTAAATAAAATATTGGAGGTATGTTATCTAAATCTTCTTTATCTCGATTTGTTATCATACCTGCTAAATATGAATCAATATTTTTAAAGGACTCATATTCCATTGCTTCAGGATATACTATCTTTTCTCCTTCGACTTTTAATTCTTTAGAAGAAAGATAAGAATTTAATTTTTCACGTTGCTCATCTGTGATTTCTTTTGTTATTGTTCTTGAATAGTCTGTTAAATTTACACCAAATAATTTTTTATTTGTTATAAATTTAGAAATGATTTCGTCTTTCTTTTGAAGTAGTGCGTTCTTTTTTTCTTCTCTTAATGTTCCTCTCCAACTTTTATATCCTGCTCCAACATAATTAATTAATGCTTCTTCATCTGATTCATTAACTATTTTTTCTAATATGTTAGTTACAGATTTATCCTTTTGTGGTCTGGCTCTTTTTTCCTTTTCTTTTTCAATTAAAAATTCATAAAGTTTAGCACCTGCTTGAACCATCTCATTAGTTTTTGCTTTAAGTTCTGGAGAAATATTACCTTCTGATATATCCTTTGCTTTATTACGCATAGCAACAATGTTTGTTGTATCTTTTTCGTAATGGTCTATGATATTATCTACTGCGCCAGAAAATAAATTCAATTCTAAGTTATCCACTATGCTAAGTGGCGACTTAGATTTTAATGTTTCAAACCACATCTTAATCCCTTTGTAATTTATTCCACCAAGTTTGTGAAGATTTATCTCTACCATCTTTAAGTAATTTAATTAAATTACCCAATCTTTCTCTTTTCTGTGGATTTATTAACGAAGGAAGTGTATGTAGTGCTACCGACATTGAATTTGTATCTTCTTGCGCTTCTAAAAGTCTATCAACCAAAGGAACTAAAGTAAGTTTATTTGCTTCTTTTTCTGGCGGATTTCTTTCTAAATCTGATACCATTTCATCAAAGCCCATATCTCTTAGGTCTTCAATGATATTTATATAGTCCATCGAATAATCTCTCATCTTAACAATTTTACTCATTCATCCATCTCCTTAAACAATTCGTCTAAAAACGTCATAAACATTCTACAAGTTGATTCCGGTCTTGTTTTCATATTATCACTTCTCAATTCTGTACTCCAATACCAAGCATATCCTATACTCAACTTTTCCACCATTCCTGCATTTTATTACCGCATTTTATACAAAACTTAGCCCTGTATGGATTATCCTTTTTACCACATTTAGAGCAAATTTTTGCTTCCTCTATTTCTTGCTCTCTCCTTTTTCTATCTCTAGTTAGAAATCCTTTACTTTTTCTACCTATTTCAACATCAAGTCTTTCATCATCACTGAGATTATTCCAATTTTTATTTTTCTTTTGAGCAGTTGTAGGATATCGTTTCTTTTTAACAATATCTTCCCAATTCATTGTAATTTCTCCTCCATCTTGCTTCTAACATCTAACCAAACTTCAGGATGATTTTGTGCTAATACCTCTTGAACAATTTGCATTTGTGCAACAATAATTGTATCTTGTCTTTTATGAACAAGTTTTCCTTTGAACTCCATTAAATATCTAAGACTCTCTCTAACTTCTTTTGCTAATTTTGTTAAACTATCTATGTATTTTGGATTCATTTCATCTTGGTCGAATAACTCATCTATTTTAATTTCAAGCCTTGAGATATTTTTCGATAGGGTTTCTATTTCGTCTATTTCTTTTTTGGCTATTAGGGTTGCGGCAGACTTCTGAACTAAGGGCTGAAGATGTTTAGTCATGTGCCTCTTTACTTGTGATTCCGAACATTCAAGCATACCTGCAACTGCATTAGGAGTTATCTTTCCTGTTGATAAATTTTCTTCTAACATAGTTCTTATTTCAGATGTACAAATTTTACATTGAGGATTAGATGAATCATAATAATCTCCCATATGATTTCTTAAATGTTTAGCAGTAGTTCCACTTGACCAGCCCTTTTGTTTATCTAACATATCAGGAGATATTTCTAAAGTTTCTAATTGAGTTTCTAAAGTATCTCTTTCATCATCCATACAAAGTTTACATCTTCTTCTAGTTACCATTTAATTCACCTTTAATATTTCATTCCAAGATTTCTTTAATCCTTTCTTGTCTTTAGTTTTCTTTGAAGTTTTCTTTGGAGTTTCTTGTGTAAATTCCGTTAAGTAAATTGGCCCTTTAGCCGACCTTCTCCTACATTTACCTGTTTCCATTGCTAAGTTCTTAACCATAGTTCTAGTTATGTTTAATGTATATCCTTTAACATCACCTAATGGTGCTTCTTCATCTAATGATTCTTCATCTAAACCAAATAACCTTTCTATTGCCTTTCCTTCAATACTTTTAGGTTGAACTGTAAAACTAAGTCTATTTTGTAATAACCTTTGAACAAAATCATCTCTAAAGTTCCCTGTTTTTTGATTTACAAATTGTGCATTTTTAGGATTAGATACTGCGTTATTAAAGAAATCTCTTACTTGCGGTAAACTGTTCATTATATCATTAGCAAGACCGCCTCTTGGAACACCCCTTAAAGTAACTTCAACGGCTAACTCTCCATCGTCTAATTTCTTTTTAGTTGATTTTAAAATTACAACTAATCCTTTCTTTATATCATCTCCTGTTTCACCATCACCGGAATAAAATGCTTGCCAAAGTGGTGGTTTTGCTTGATTTTTTTCTGTATCATAATAAGACGTATTAGGTGATATTGTTTCTCTATATTTATCATTATCTTTAACTCTTGCTTTTAAGTTTCTATATTCAACATAATCTTCTGTACGATAATGTCCATAAACTGTTGTTACATCTTCTTCTTCATCATATACTGCAGTATCGGGGTCTACTGCAGACATATCAGGAACATTAAAAACAATATTTCTAGGATTTGCTCCAGATTTTTCCATCTGTTCTAATCTTTCTAATATGTCTGTTAGTTCCATATCTACTTCAGCATCAACTATTTCTGAAGTATTTGGGTCTAATTGTTTATCTAAGAAATTAATAATATCTTTTCCATTTTCCATTGGTTTAAAAGTTAATGAAGATTCTGGCCTTTGCATTTCTGGAACGCCATGATTTTTAACGGCTTGTAATAAATTACCAATATTTTTAACACCCATTTCAGACCCGGTCATACTTTTACAATCTTCTTTCCACTTTTTGTAATCTTTAGTAACATCAGAAAAATCTAATGTTTGAGTAATAGTATGACCATTAATCTTCCCTACTCTTTGGTTTTTTCTTGTGTCTTTTTTTACCATTCTTTTTACCTCCATATTTAATATTGAATAACGCTGATTGATTTCCTGTTCCGTGTCCACCAAATGCTACAGGGCCACCCTCTTTAATAATATCCCACCAAGTTATTTTCAACCCCTCCTTCTTTTGTAATTTTTACACGCAGAACAATTTGGCCTACATCTTTGTTTAGTTCCTTTAGAAGCATCAGTTCTTCCACATGGTTTTGTGCCTTTTTTATCGTCTTCACAAGATTGGCATGAAACCCAACCTTTTCCTTTATTTCTCTTAAACCAACCACGTAATCCTTCTTTTTCTTCTAAATCAAATTGTCCTTTCTTTACAGAATTTCCCCAATTCTTTGCCCCTACCTTTCTACATTGAACTAATGCGCCAGAAGCATAAGCAGAAGGCCACTCTTTATATCTTGATTTTACTTTATGGTAACAAGCATCTTTCTTTTTCTTGACTTCTTCAAACCACATCTTATTCACCCCATCTTTTCATAGCGGTCTTTTTCATAAGACCTTGAATATTCTCTATAATTATTTTTATTTAAAAATGCTCTAATAATTCTATCGAATTTAACATCTCCTTTTTTATCAAAATTTTTCAGATATCTTTTTGTGCTTCTTTCTGGTAAATCTTTTCCTTTATGTTTAACCATTCTTTGATAAAGGTCATCCTTTACTTCTTCTTTAATTTCTTGAATATTATAATCATCTCCTATTTTTATAGTGTTATGCCATTCTTCTAAAGATTCTCTTAATATTGGGCCAACCTGTAAAGTAGTCCATCTATTTGGATTTCTTTTCTTTTGAACATTATCAAACCAAGTCATTTATCCACCCCTTTTTAATTTTTCTTCCAAAGCGATTATTTGCTTTTGGTATTCTAATGCTAACTCTTTCATTTTAGTTAATCTTTTATCATTTTCTTCTGAACCCATTGGGCCAGCAAATTCCTCAAAGTCTTGAATAGCCTGTAAATTGTTTTCTTCAATAATTACTTTCTTTACTATTCGGTTAAGTTCTTTAGACAATTGATTAAGTTTGCTTAATGTATCTTTAAATTTAGACATTTCTTCAGGAGCATATTCTTCCGCTAACTCTCTTTCTAAGTTAGACACTTTAATTATATCTTCCCAACTCATCTTTTCACCAATCCTTATCTAATTTTCTAGCAATGACTTTTTCCATTACAACTGCAATATCTTGAGGAGAACCTTGCCTATGATTGGCAATATTACCTTCAACTTCTCTCCAACGCCCTATTTCCGGTCTTTCCCCATCTAATTCACGCAATGCTTGAGTCATCTTGCTTGAGCCACTTTGATGAAACTCACTTAATTTTCCACCTGAAACTACTACTCCACTTTTATTATTCATAGCACTATCATAGTGCCAATAGTCTTCCGGTATGGGAACTGCATTTATCATATTCTTGAATCCATTTCCTTGTTCATAACCAATTTGTGCAAAATGAAAAGGTACTTTTTCTCTCCAAGATGAAGTCGGAGCAATGTAAATAAATCCTATTTGTTGGTCATACATTTTTTGCATAAAATCTACAATATCTTCACTCTCTAACATTCGTTCCCTCATGTCTTTAGGCAATGATTTCCCTAGTTTTTTCTCAATAGCGGATATATGGTTATTTATTGAGGGTGCAGAACTAGAACCATTAGCATCCTTAACGTCTATTGGAATCCAAGTATTGATATCGTAATGATTTCCACCTGTTATATTAAATGGATAATGTTTCTCAATCGCTTTTTCAGCACTAATCTCTCTAGGGTCATAAAGCATAATAAAGCCATTAGTAAATTCGACAGACCTCCCTTTTAGGATATTAAACCAACTCATTCTTCTTCACCTAATTTAGTTTGTCTAGTTCCTTTAGTATTATCTGTTGGTTTTGTTTTTGCTTGATTTTCTTTAAACCATTTATCAGCAGTAATCTTACTCTCGGTAGCACCTTCGGTTAATTCTTTTGGTAACTTTTTTTGACCTTTAATTGTATTAAACCAATTCATCTTAATCCCTCTTTGTGATGTGATAATGGTCGCCACATCTATACACTCTTAAAGTTCTATTTCCTGTTTTTTCCATAATTTCTCTTGCTCTTCTAAGTGCATGACCATGATTCTGATATTTCTTTTTGTTGGGAGTTGGACAGATTTTTAAGGCTTTCTTTCTTTTTTTATTTTTATTGTGCTTTCTACTTACATTGCCTTTTTTATATCGTTTACCTTTAACTATACCAAACCAATTCATTCTTCAAATTCCACCTGCATATCAACTAAATATTTTCTTGGTATTCCGCCTTCTCTAACATAAGAAGGAACTCCTAACATTCCGTCATCATGTTCAATTGCAGGTGGTAGTGTTGTTCCCATAACTCCAACAACCCCGCAATCTTTTAACTTTGTTTTAGTTTGTTTTGCTCTCCTTTTAATAAACTCAATAACCGCATTTAAATCTTTAGCAGTATATGTTATTTTATCTGCTTCTCTTAATTTAACAGGAACATATCTTTTACTTCTTGACTGTGGCGAACTACCATTAATACCAAACTTTAGAACTCTATTTAAATCTAAAGTTCCATGATATTCAGTAACAGGGCCAAGACTTTCTTTTAATATGTC